>Ga0315283_10006408_pt1 | contig 10491 bp, 6 predicted proteins | sample YL17G09_0_MG_FD_204541 | JGI IMG/M metagenome (GOLD analysis project Ga0315283, IMG submission 204541) | Sediment microbial communities from Yellowstone Lake, YNP, Wyoming, USA - YL17G09_0 | ecosystem: Environmental > Aquatic > Freshwater > Lake > Sediment | place: USA: Wyoming | collected...
TGAACAAACTCTACAGCATTCAGGTCAATCGCGAAGGCTACCACTTGCCACCAAGTCGCTAAGCCGACTGATGCACGTCTTCAAACAGCCCGTGACCAAAAACGTGGCCTCATGAAACTCGGCGATCTGGCGGAAACAGTGATCGTGATGACGATTGCTGTTTCCGTTCCTTGAACCATGCTTCAACACGGCTCCTAGAATTTTCCGGATCGGCTCGTGAGGACTGCTGGTCCGGTCGTCGACGAATGTCTGTATTCCGGCCAGCATTTTGATCAGATTTGACGGCGAGGCCCCGAGAAAAAACGAATTTCGTTTGGCAATCGCACAGGCCTTGACCCCGCCGCACGTGGTTCAATTCGCCATCCGCAGCAGCGATGAATGTGTCTGCAACACATCAGAACTAGATCCTTCGCGGACGTCGGCGTGGCACCGAAGCACTGCCAACGGTTGCCGCATATTGTGTCGCATGCAATCTTATTCTGACGAACCGCCGAAGAGTCCTGCGCGAACGTCGAGCAATCCGCTCCCTCGACATCGGACGACTCACACTCATCGGCGTCGAAGTTTCCAGTCTTGGCATGCTCCGTCCTGCCGATCAGGTTTCACTCTGTGTGTTCAAACTCCGCAGCAAACGCCCTTCAAAAAAAACTAGAAAATGATGTGCAACACAGGAGTGCCTTACGTCACACAATGGAATCATCCAATCGTATTAAGGGAACGGTCAGGTTCACAACATCCAATCACCTCACAAACACGGATACCAATCTGGTCACCAAAAACAAGGACCTCTCCGCGTGCCACGAGCCTGCCCTTGGCGAGAATATCGATCGGATCACCTACCGCTCGATCCAGTGAGACTACCGACCCTTCCCGCAATTGAAACATGTCCTCCACGTTCATCGCAGCCCGACCAATCTCGAGCGTCACATCAAGCTCAACATCGTCGGCCTGATCTGGCAAACGGACGGTATGAAAAGTTCCGGTGGATGCGAGACTCGATGCGGCTGTGTCGGCCGACTTCTCGCCCAGACCGCGACCATTCGACGAATCGTTTTGGCGGGACACAGCGAGGCGATCTAGCGAATCGACAGCGTGGGTCTCTCCGTCAGAAATGACAGACACACCGAGGGACAACTCCTGTTCCCATTCGTCGTCCGTTTCGATGTGTTGTTGATCGTCATTCAACGACGTGCTTCGCTCGTGACCTTGATCATCCCGTGTGGGGGGCCGATAGGCTTGCAACCCGGAGCGACTTTCTGACCGAGACCTGCGACTCTCACGCAACTGAACTTCAATCTCATCGGCGGTCAGCGGCCTCTGAATCGATTCGCTGCTATTTGGCTCGTTCATATCAATCGATTCTCCATTTTTGTGAAGGGCGGATGAGCGATTGATGATCCTCATTCTGTGACGACCTGACTATCGGCTCGTTTCGCGGTGCTCCGTCCTGAATCACCGGTCGTCTCAACTCTTGGCGGTGTCGATGCCGAGATGACCTCGTCCTATTCCTTTGAATCCTACTGAAACGTTAAAACACTCACTGGCGAGGCCGTTGAGACTGAGATTGTTCAGCTCAACTCGTGTCTGGAACACTCTGAGCGGCCGAGGGATCGCGAATGCAGACCTGACGGAATAGAGGACAAATCTTGGAACCGTTTTGTTCGGTCCATGCTCCTCGCAACGCCATCGCCAAAATATTGAAACATCAAATCAACTTTCTGGCTGTGCGTTGTCCCTGTTGTACCATGTTCCTGTGCGAAAATTTGCCCCACCACCCCAGAACAGATCCAGATTCAATGACCGAGACGTGGAACGGGGAACGAGATTCGCTGTCATCCGATTGCGGATCGCGTCTCGAGCAGCGTCAGGTACCCCCTCAGATGTGAAAGACCAAAGGCCTCCTCGACGATGTGACACGCCATGTGCCTGCTCCTGTTGTTGTCAGACTTAATGTACACATTCCGGCTCCAGATTTCGTGGTGGAGTCTTCGGCGACGATATCAGGAGGACTTGTCATTCGTTTTTGAAGTCGTTTTTTCTCTGAACCCGTCATTGTGATGATCTTTCGTTGTCGGTCGATTTTTGAGACAACGTTTTCCGCCCGTCTGGTCAACAGTACCAACGAACGCCGTATTTGAGTAGCAAAACATGCAGGGGGAAATGTCGCGTCATGCGACGTGTCCCCTGTCCATCAATCCCTGCCGTGTTGACCATGATCGGTGCGTTGTCGTGGGGGGGGCCGTGTCCCCGGCAGTCGACTCAACACACGTTGACCGTATCGGCAGTTTCTGCCATATCTCGCGCGTCTTGCCTTCATGTCTTGTGGGTGACGTTCAGGGGTCCGTCGATGCACACTTCGCAACAGAACGAAGACAACATGGAACTTCGTTCTAGCTTCTATTTTCGCCAGCGTTTCCTGCGTTGTTTTGGATCTCGAGGAACAAAGCCCAAAGCCATTGTGGCCGCGAAGGCGGGCAACGCCGTTAGCCTTGCCGTTACGAAACTGCTACAGAAATCCGACAACCAGCGACGATTCAACGTCGGCTCAACCGACGCGCGTCCGTTCCAAGAATGCGTGTTCAGGAACAGAATGCTGGTTATTGCCGTTGTGCTGCTGAATCTTGCCAGCTCATTCGCGCAGTTGGGAAGTCCGTCGATCGGACCAAGTTTGGCTGAGCTGAAAATGAGGCTCAAACGCGCGCAAGCCGATGTGGAGCTGGAACCGATTCTCAGGCAGCAGGTCATCGATCTCTATGCGGCGGCAATGGAGCGAATCGAGATTGCGACAGAAGCAACGAGCATTGCTGCCGCATTTTCCAAACGAACAAATTCCGTGAATGATGAGCTTCAGACGATTCAAGCGAAACGGAAGTCGGTTTCTGACGCAACCAGCCTGACGGTGACGACCGCGTTCTCTTTGGTTGGCGACGATATCGACAAACTCGAACGAATGCGGCTGGCCAGTCGCGAACGGATAGAGCATCCGGATCACGGCCTCCGTGTGATGGCTGCTGATGCCCAAAAAAAGCTTGTCGGTCGGATGACGCGTCTCAAAGAAATAGCGAATGCGCTGTCCGAAGTGGACGCACGAATCGAAACAATCCAAGAAGATCTCGATTCTCCAAACGCCGCAAACGAACCACAGGAGTTGAACCATGCTCGGGAAATGCTCCTACTGACTCGCAAGATGAGGGCCACTGAAGAGCGAGCGGCTTTGCATGCCGAGCAGACATGGTGCGAGTCCGACGATGTTGCAGAACTTCTGCGCGCCGAATGGGAACTACGAGCGTTAGAACTATCGGTGGCCGATGCCGAATCACAAATCTTGCATGATGCCGTTTATCAAAAACGCGGCAGCGAAGCGGACCAGCAGGTTCGTAAATCAGAATTGATTGTCGCACAAGCAGCTCCACTGCTGAAAACGGTCGCGGAAGACAATCTTTTTCTGGCCAAGGAGCTCCGCGATCTTAGCAAGACATTTCGGAAAACCACCGAAATCATTGACCAGACAAGTCGGGACCATCGCCAAATCGAAGCGGACTTCACTCGAGTCCATCAGATGGTCGATGCGGTTGGGCTCACCGATTCGATTGGGCTGCTATTGCGACAACAGCGGGTCAAATTGGGGAACTCTCGAGACCTGAACACTCGGTTGGCACAGCGAGGGGAACAAGTCCGTCAAGTTCAGATGAGACATTTTCAAATGGACGCAGATCTTGCGGCGATCAGCGATCTTGACAAAGCGTCTACAAAGATTGCCGGCGAATTGACGGCTCGTGAAGTGGCAAGACAGGGAACAACAACACCGGATATCTCGCCTTCAATTCCTCAATTGGCGCAAGAAACTCGGCTGCTGTTGACGCTACGCAGAGATTTTCTGGAATCGCTTTCTGATAATTATCAAACCCAATTTAAGCAACTGGTGTCACTCGATATTGAGGAACGAAAACTTGGCCAGTCGACTCGCGAGTATGCCGAGTATATCGATGAACGAGTCCTCTGGATTCGAACCGGGCCATTTTTTGGAGGCGTTCAACTTGCGAACGTCGCCCTGAATTCGGCATGGTTGACCGAACGAGCCAATTGGCTGAAAGTCGGTACCGCGATTCAGCAAGACTGCGAGAAAGAGCCGCTGATCTATATGATCGCGGCGATAATGCTAATTTCTTGGGCGGCCATGCGAGGGAGTCTTCTGGGCCATTTAAGAATGCTCGGTACCGTCGCCGACGATGTCTCCTGCCATCACCTCAAACCGACTTTGCAGGCGGTGTTTTTGACGGTTCTGATGGCCGGAGTGATTCCTAGTGTTCTGGCATTTTTGGGTTGGCGATTGGATCACGTGGAATCCTCCTCAACGTTTGTGGATGCCCTGTCGTCCGGTCTGTGGCGTGCGGCGGTGTGTGCCTTTCCCTTCGAGTTGTTGCAATTGATGGTGTTGCAGGGTGGACTGGCGGAAAAGCATTTCGATTGGTCCCCACTGACCACTCTGCGAATGAGACGTCAATGGCGTTGGTTCCCGCCGGTGTGCATTGCATTAATTGGCCTCGTAGGAATGGTGGAGGCAACCTCTGATGAACAGCGTCTCGATTCGTTGGGTCGGTTTTGCTTTCTGATGGTTGTAATACTCTTCGTCATCTTCTGCCTAATGACGTTTCCTCAACTTCACAGCCGTACTCCACCGGCGCGCAAGGCTGCAACCTTCGACTCACAATCTGCTCGGCGGTCTGAAGAGTCGGCCGATGAAACGGACGTCTGGTTTCGGCGTGCGTCAAAGTTGGGCAGGATTTGTGCGTTCGTAATCCCACTCGGACTCCTAATACTCAGTTGGACCGGTTATTTTTATACGGCACTGCAACTGACGTGGCGATTGCAGTACACGGCATGGCTTGCGGTGAGCCTGACTTTATTGCGTTCGATTGTGATTCGTTGGATCACAATTGAAAGACGTCGCATCGCAATTCTACAAGCGGAAGAACTGCACGCGATTGCTGAGGCAGGGAAACATCCAGAGACGGAGACCCAGACGCCGTTCTTGTTTCCTCGATGGACATGGCCTGATTTTCGCTTAAATCTGACACAGATCGTCACGCAAATTCGTGGCCTGCTCGACACGGTCTTGTTCACAATTGCCGGCGTCGGGCTGTGGTGTGCATGGTCCGACGTGGCTCCGGCACTCAATATTTTGGATCGAGTACCGCTGTGGCAGATTACGGAAGTCGTGCCATCAAATCGTGAGGATGTCCTGTCATCGAAAGACGGCCAAGATCAGGCGTCGGTTAATGGCCGCACACAACCGGCAATGGTCACAAAACGTCGGGCCGTGACGGCTGCAAATTTGGGGCTGGCTTTGTTGGTTTTGAGCATCGCAATCGTGGCCGGTCGTAACATTCCCGGTCTCGTCGAAGTCATCTTGCTCGAATACTTCTCGGTTGACGCGGGGATCCGTTTCGCAACGACATGCCTTGTCCGCTATGCCATTTTCATGGCCGGTGTCTGCCTGGCATTTTCTCAAATTGGCATTGGATGGAGCAGCGTGCAATGGCTGGTGGCAGCCGCTTCTGTAGGACTTGGGTTCGGGTTACAGGAAATTTTCGCAAACTTTGTTTCGGGGATCATCCTGTTGTTTGAACGTCCGATGCGAGTCGGCGATGTCATCACGATCGGTGACACGACGGGTACGGTTTCACGTATTCGGTTCCGAGCCACAACGATCATTGATGGTGACCGTCGTGAGTTGATCGTACCCAACAAGTCTTTCATCACCGGAAATCTACTCAACTGGACACTTAGCGACAGCGTGAATCGCCTAGCGATCAAAGTCTATGTCGGACCGGGAAACGAGCCTGAGCAAATTCGAGAACTTCTGCTCAAGATCGCCAGAGAAAATCTCACACTGCTGAAAGATCCCGCCCCCAGTGCCGCATTAGAGGAGATCGGGGCTAATGGGCTACTGTTTGTGTTGAGAGCTTTTCTGCCGACGTTAAAAGATCGCCCCAGAGCGAGTCACGACCTGCATACGGCGATTCATCGCCGATTCCGAGACGCCCGCATTGAAATGCCCTGCCCCACCCAAGAAGTCCTCGTCCGAATGCCCAAATCGGAGATCAACGGCATTCAGCCAATCGACGATGTTCATGCCCCACTGGACGAGGCCGTAAAGCAGGCGGGTGTATCCGTGTAACGTGAAAACATCAGACGAATCTTTACCCTAAAAAAGCTCAAATATGACGACGACGTATCGCCGGGTTGCACTCATCACTGGCGCCGGAACTGGCATCGGTAAAGCCACGGCAAAAGCCCTGCACGGTGCCGGCTACGCTGTGGTGCTCACAGGACGTAAGCTCGATAAATTAGAGGCCGCCATCGCGGCGATGGGCGCCAACGCCGACAACGCTGTGGCAATTGCCTGCGACGTCGGCAATCCGGATCAGGTTCAGACGCTGTTCGCCCGTCTGAAATTCCGTTTCGGGCGGCTTGATGTTTTGTTCAATAACGCCGGCATTGGATCGCCGCCGGTATCGGCGGAAGAGCTAACCTATGAGCAATGGATGGCGGTGGTTAACACCAATTTGTGCGGGCCTTTTTTATGTGCACGGGAAGCCATTCGCATCATGAAGTCACAGTCACCTAAGGGCGGCCGAATTATTAATAACGGCTCGATCTCGGCACACACGCCGAGGCCTTTTTCTTTGCCTTACACTGCCACCAAGCATGCAATCACAGGTTTGACAAAATCGATTGCACTCGACTATCGCGCTGACCGGATTGCCTGCAGCCAGATTGATATTGGCAATGCCGCCACCGAGATGACCGACCGTATGGCTGAGGGCATCTTGCAAGCGGATGGATCGACAAAAATAGAGCCGCGAATGAATGTTGAACACATCGCCCAGGCGGTCTTACAAATTGCGCAACTGCCGCTGGAGAGCAATGTGCTCTTTATGACAATCATGGCGACCAACATGCCTTATGTTGGTCGCGGATAAAGCATGCTTCTTTTGGTCGCGGTCGCGCACCACGATCTCATTTGATCCGGCTACGCACTGACCCAAATAACGGCTCTTGAGATGGATGCTGAAGCACTTCCGAAATCCGGACCTCAGATTGCGCACCATTTACCCAAGATCCGCCCCGGATCACACGGGACACGCCGTTGCCTTCTTTCCAAACGACATGCTTCGACTGCCCATCGGAGTCAATTCGGATTCCAGCAGTCTTCCGTCCATTCCCAGACGTTGCCATACATGTCGTGCAAGCCGAATTGGCTGGCGTTTTTCTAGCCGACGGGATGCGATTGCAACGGAGCGCTTGCGGCGTACCAAGCCTCGTCAGCAAGCGTGTAATGTCGAATCCGCGATGTTAGACTTCATTCTTTGTCCGAGCATCGCCGTCATGCGACATTCTGTATCGCAAACGGATCAACAATCACGGAATCAACTGATGAAAAAAGTTCTGCAACTGGGAATCAACGGAGCGGCCGGACGCATGGGACAACGGGTCATCGCACTGGCCTCCGTAGACAAGGAACTGAACGTTACCGCGGGCTACGAATGGTCTGCATCAGACCGGTTGGGATATGATGTTGGGGAGTTGTCCGGAGTCGGGGCGTTGGGCGTGATCCTCACAGCGGAAATCGGCAAGCCTGTTGACGTCGTCATCGATTTCTCGACTCCCGAAGGTTGCATGAACATCTTGGATCAGTGTGCAGCTCGGTCCATACCGTTGGTCGTGGCGACTACGGGACTCACTCTGGCACACAGGACACGAGTGGCACAGGCCGCACAGACAATCCCGATTTTGATGGCTCCGAGCATGAGTCTTGCGGTGAATATTGCTATGAAACTGGTGGCCGATTCAGCGCGGGCTTTAAAGAATCACTCCACGGGCGTCGACGTCGAAATTGTCGAGCGGCACCATCGCTTTAAGCAGGATGCGCCCAGCGGCACCGCGTTGAAGTTCGGTGAGATTGTTGCGCAGATCATGGGTCAAGAGAAGCAGGTGCACGGCCGTGAGGGCCAGACCGGAGAGCGACAACGCAACGAAATCGGTTATCACGCACTGCGAGTCGGTGACAATGTCGGTGAGCATACGATTGTTTTCGGAATGCTTGGTGAGACGCTTGAGGTAACGGTGCGGGGGCAGTCACGTGACAGTTATGCCGCAGGATCACTCACCGCCGCCAAGTATCTCGCCACCAAAACCGCTGGTCTGTATACGATGGCTGACGCTTTAGGTTTGTGAGATGCTCTTGTTCTTGAGATTCCGCCAATGTGTGGCAACTCGATCGAAGACGTCGTGATCCCTTGCTCTTGGATCGTGTGTCGCATTGGCGACTTGCTCCGTCAAGCCGCGACATCGTCGGTGTCGTCTGGCTTTGAAGTGAGCCACTCGAACCAATGCGATTGACGCCCCTCCTCGTGACCTAGGGCTGCACCAAGAAACCCAAGGCCGTGGGGCTTGGTTCGGGCCGCATGTTTGATCTCCCGCTCAAAACATTGTCGAGGGAGTTTACGGAAGACGTTCTAGGCAATGCTGTTCAGTCGCTCTGCGTCGACGGAAAAGCCCTGTGGTCTGGAAACATCCCATTGCTCACGTCAGACGTCACCGGAATGACATCGCAACCGACACCGATCGCGTTAAGAAGGAAGCCTCGGTTGCCTCAGTGTACACATTTACTGTTTCTGAGACGTTGTGTGAATGTCGAGTTCGCGGTTTCGGTCAATCGGCTGTTTCAATCGCCCTATGTTTTCACGGTTCCTCTTGGTGCGCCGTCTGGAAATGAGAACCCCCTTGTCTCGCAGGGACATCCTGCAAAACAAGGGAGTTTCAAAACTCGAGCAATACCCCCAGCGGGATTCGAACCCGCGTATCAGGACTGAGAATCCTGTATCCTAGGCCTCTAGATGATGGGGGCGGAACAGGCGGAACATATAGAACGTGATTCGAGAAAAAATGTCAAGGATTGAAAGGCTGCGTCTGCGCCAAGCGTGTGATTTCCACACCGAATGCGTGACTCGAGTCGCGGGTCGATTGCGGTGTTCCGTGAAACGGTCTCCGGTTCAAAAAAGGAGCGGCTTGATGTAGACTGTAAGGAAATCCTATGCGATGAAGCATTGTTCTGAGACGGAGGCGATCAAGCCTCCGGCATACGATTTGATGCCTGATGTGTTTCCTTAAAAAAGTTTGTACGACACAGGGCATGGTGTTTACATGACCAACAGAGGTGGTTTTGCAATCGCTTTATCAGGAGTATGTTGATGACATCCCACGCGGCAACGGAATATCGATATGAAAAACTGACGTGGCCTGAAATCAACGATGCCGTGGAACTCGAGAAAGTCTGCATCGTGCCGTGCGGAGCGGTCGAACAACACGGTCCCCATCTGCCTCTGGATGTGGATCTTGTCTGTCCGGTTGGTATCGCCTATGGGGCGGGACGCACTATTTCGGAAAAACTGCTTGTCTTACCTGTACTTGCCTATGGTTATACCGGGCACGTGATGGATTATCCGGGGACGATCAATACGAATTATTCCACGTTCATTGAACAAGTATTGGATGTGACTCGGTCACTAGCCTACCACGGATTCAAGAAGATCATTCTTCTGAACGGACACGGCTCCAATATGCCGAATCTGGACTTGGCATCGCGCCGAACGAATTTGGAAACCGATGCGGAGTGTGTTGTAATCGCTTGGTGGAACCTGTTGACCGTTGATAAGACATTTCTGCCGAAGTGGCGGGAAAGTAAATTTCCCGGTGGATGCTCTCACGCCTGCGAATTGGAAACATCGTTGTACTTGTATCTGGACGGCGACAACGTCCGAAAAGACAAGATTCAGAGCGGGACGATCTCGTTCAATGCGGAGGAGAACGCGTTCAATTGGGTAGATCTGTTTGGTGCTGGTCCAGCAACGATCATCGGTTGGACCAGTAGTTACAGCAGTACCGGAGTACTCGGCGATGCCGAAAAAGCCTCCGCTGAAAAGGGCGAAGTCGCCTACTTGGAAGCCGTTCGACAATTGTCTGCATTTGTCGACTATTTTCACGGTCGACCTAAAGAGCAACGAACCGATTTGCATCGCCGTCCTCCGACATTCCCCCTGCCGTGGGGCCAACGGCCAACTCCATTTCAATAACGATTCAGCTCAAAGTTGCCGTTAGTGCTGTGGAGGATGAAAACCCCTAGGAGCTGGCTGTCGTCTGCGGCTCATCGCAGCGGCGTGGATGCCCCGGCCATTGAGCCACCTACGATTTCGCAGAAAGAAAACAATCGGCATCCCCGACGCGCCTACGTATTGATGGGGGAGCTTCAGAATGACAACCTTTTTTCGCATCAGACTTCATCATGACAGCTGATCTGTAATCGCAGGAATAAAGTCGATGTCGGTCGGCATGTGGCTTGCTAATTCCACTCCCTCGCCAAGCCTCTTTGAACAAAAGAGTCGCTATCAGGTGACAGGATTCAGCCCAGAGCGTACGTTGAGGCAA
>Ga0315283_10006409_pt1 | contig 10489 bp, 24 predicted proteins | sample YL17G09_0_MG_FD_204541 | JGI IMG/M metagenome (GOLD analysis project Ga0315283, IMG submission 204541) | Sediment microbial communities from Yellowstone Lake, YNP, Wyoming, USA - YL17G09_0 | ecosystem: Environmental > Aquatic > Freshwater > Lake > Sediment | place: USA: Wyoming | collected...
TATTCCATAGTATATCTTTTATACCACTAATAATTGGAGCAAGCGTAGTTGGTGGTGTTCTTGCCGCTTTTGATCACAATAATAAATGGATATGAGCCATGTTTAACCCCGCAACCCCCATAAGAGGTACTCCGTAATACCTTATATATTATATATTAAATTAATAATTAGAAAATTGGTAAACAAAAAAGACCCCGCCGTTTGTGGCGGGGTTTTCTTTTTCCCCACCAAGATTGGATAGACCATCCGGAGTCTTCCGGATTCCAGAAATCAAGCAGCAAATTTACCTGCTGCTTGACTTTCGTGATGAGAATGTAAACACATCTCCGCCGAGAATATTGGCAAGAAAATATTTTAAAAATAATTACCAAAACATTTGGATATTAAATAAAAAGTTTTTATCTTTACACAGAAATTAAAACATAAACCAATGGAAACAATTAAACTTACATTAATATTTTGTGATGGTAGACCGATTGATTTACTTGAAACCGAATTTTGGAATGAGAATATGGAGGATGCCCCATATGACTGGGATCAAACCGAAGTAATCACAGTTCCATTAAAAGAATGGAATGAAGACGAAATATGTTTTCACAATTACAAAAAATATGTAAAATGAGAAAAATTTATTTAACTCTTGTTGTAACTGTTATTATCACAACAGATGAAAGCACGCTGATGAATGAAATTGAGGAAAATTTATTTATTGGCTCTGATAATCGCGACCTCGTAGATGTCGAAGACAGTACTATTATAAGTTGTAACGTAACTGACGTAAGATGATGAAAGAAAAATTAGAACAATTGTTCAAACTCTATGAAGAACTGAAACAGTTTGTAATTGAATCAACAAAAGACAATCCATTATTTCTTTTTCATTTTAAGGATGGTGTGATTACCGACCCCAAAACAGGTGAAGAAATGGGAATCTGGAATTGTTGTGGTTACACCGAAGATAATGCCCCAATGAGTGGAATCGTTTATAAGATAAAGGGAAATGATATATTCCTTTATATTACAAATGGCGGATATGATACTCAACCCGAAGATGACGAAGAAATGGAAAATAGTAGGGATATGGAGATTATAAGTTTTGATGAACTTACCCTTTCATCACAACAGGAAATTATTAAGAAATTAATTGAGAGAACCAAATGAGAAACACACATCTGAAAAACAATGAAACTAATTCCGCGTTAGTTTATGTTAAGGGAGGAACAACAACCGCATCAAAGATTGTGATATTCATTAAATCTGATGATTATTCTTCACACTCAACAATAAAGAGATACAAATTTAGTTATCGAAGTGGTAATGCTTTTGAAGAATTCAACATCGAGCAATATGATGGATCAAAATTGTCACCAATTGCTGATATTCGGGACTTGGGAGTAAAACCAGACCAGTCCGCATTTAATATTATGGATGAAAAACCCCACAAAGACAGAATTGAACGTTTGATGAATATGGGTATCGAATATGTCAAAAACTTAATATCATAAACATATGAAAAAAAGAAAATTTCCGAAAAACCCTGATTGCCCCTTGAACAAATATGAAAAAGAAGGTCTTTGCAGAATTATTGATGAAATCGAGTGGAGAGAATATCGGAGAGTTAAACACCAAACTAGTGGATATGTTGAGTCCAAAATTGTTGATTATGACGAAAAAACAGTCAATGTTGATGTTACTGTTGGCATAGATGGACTATGGTCAGATATAAATAGATTTGAAATTAATCGTTTAGAAATACTATTATCATTATGAAAAAAATTATCGGAGAAGTAGGAGTAGATTCAGGGCAGATATTAGTCTGCGACCCTTGTTACATTGATTCTGAATGGAAACATGAAGAATTTAATATGGACAGAAAGTACAAACATATTGATAGAACTATTCTTCAGTATGGGACGAACTTTTCGAGATATGATGTTGTCATACCAAAATACGGAAAGACAATGAGCCAAATCATTGAGGACAAAGAGGCTGTTGAAATGCCCGAAAGCCCAGCCAAGCATCAGTTTTCTTATAACGCATGTTGCAAGAAAACCCTCAGAGATATGGAAGATGAGAATGATGGACAACTGAATTTTGAAATGGGACATGCGGGTGCTGGTGTCGTTACCAGTTCTGGCTACGGTGATGGTTATTACCCAGTCGTTGCCGACATTGACGACAGAACAGGTAGAGTTAAAAGTATTAAAGTCATTTTCATACAGGATGATGAGGATGATGATATATTCGATGATTCAGAAGAACGTAGGGATTTTCGTAATGATGATGAAATCGAAGAAGACGAATAGCTAACCCTTGATTGGATGTCAAGGGTAAGAGCGGGCAGATAATATGCTCGCTCTTTTTTTGCGCTGTTCCTCAGAGAAGTGGCAGATCTGAGGTCGTCACAAAGTCAAGCAGCAATTTGTATTACTTGCTGCTTGAGTTGCCTCGACGAGTCCGGCCACTCAGTCAGAAAATAATTTAAAAATATTCACCAAAATGTTTGGCGGTCTCGTATAAAGTTTTTATCTTTACATAGAAATTAAAACACATAGAGATGATAGAATCAATTAAAAACAAAAAAAGCACGAAATTAGAAATCGATCTTACAGGACCTGACGGTAACGCATGGTTTCTTATGGGAACGGCTAGAAATCTCATCAAAGAGTTAAATAAATTAAGAGGTAACAAATATCTTGATGAGGAGGAAATTATGGCTGATATGATGAGCGGGGATTATGAACACCTGCTTGAAGTAATAGAAAAACATTTTGGACATATAATAACAATGTACCGATGATAACCAAAGAAGACGTATTACAGGTTGCAAAATCAATTGACAAAACCATAACTAATAAACAGGCTGAAAGAATCCTTGATGAATATCCTGCTTGGATGGAACAAGATGTAACCGCCACATGGGATTTAGTTGTGGAAGATTTAATTTATTTCGTTTTATTTGATGAAATGGAGGAGAAAAACAATTATGAAAAAATATAAATTAACAATCGTAGTAGAAACAAGTGATGATGTTCAGTTCATGCTGTTTAATCATGATGTTATTGATGGTTTCGAATTAACCCGCGACGGTGATAATCTTACCGATGAATTTAAATTAAAATACGCTTATATTGAGAAAGTTGAAAAACTTGAAAAATAATTAGTATAATATTTGGATATTAAATAAAAAGTTTTTATCTTTACATCATAATTAAAACATATAGAAAAATGAAAAAGTACATTTGTTTTTATTTTGATTGGAAAGAGTTCAGCGATGAAGCTGAGCATGGTTTTAGACAAGCCGTTAAATTCCTCGGCGGTCATGTTTATAATGATCCTCAATGTACAGGTACGGATACCTATGGCTTTATAGTATCAAAAGAAAAGCTCACAAAGAAAGAGATAAATCAAATTTCAAAATATAATTTTAATTGATATGAAAAAGCAAATTGGTGTTGTAGGTGTTGACAGCGGACAGATATTAATCTGTGACCCTTGTTATATTGACAGTCAATGGAAAAAAGAGGAATTTAAATCTACACGAAGATTTAAACACAAAGATGGACAAATTCTCAATCACACATATGCTCGTGGAGATGCTTTTAATGAGAATGAGTTTAAAAAATTCGATGATATCATTCCTAAATACAATAAATGTATGAATGATATGATTGCTGATAATGATGTGGTTCAGATCGGTTATCTTCCTGCTGAGAATAACTTTTCATACGCCGCATGTGCTGTTAAAACTCTCAGCGATGGGAATGATGGACAGTTGAATTATGAAATGGGGCATGAGGGTGTTGGTGTTGTATCGGGTAACTTTGGTGGCGATGGTGAATATCCTGTATTTGCTGACCTTGACCGTGATGGTATGGTTAAAAGTATTACAATCTATTTCAATGAATAAGGTTATGGAAATCAAGAAAAGAATTATATCAGGTGAAGGTGCTCATTGTTACGCTACCGCTGAAGACATCTTTAATAATACATGGGGCCATATGTCACCAAAGAAAAATGTAACCTATAAAGGTCACATAGTTGTAATGGAGGCACAACATGGTGAGTATGGCTGGGGTACATTAATATTATCGTATGACTTTGGAGATATTAACGGGCCATATATTCATGATGACGTTGTTCATAATCTTACTGATGAAATTTCCCTCAAAGAAGATGATGATAAAATCTATAAGGTTGAGGTATCATTCCGCAATTATGTGTATTACCTCGGCAAATCAAAAGTTATTGGGTCTTTAAATAATTAAAGAATAATTTGGATATTAAATAAAAAGTTTTTATCTTTACACAATAATTAAAACCACCACCAAAATGAAAGTATTCAGAGTAAATAAAGAAGTCGAAATTATCTGTGATTGGAAAAAAACCAATTATGGATTTAAACACGAAGCCCGACTGATGGTTAATGGTATGGAACGCCAGAGAGCCAAATGTTGTTATTACAACAGGACATGGGAAAGTTTTGAATATGAATCCGTAATACAGGATTTACTACACAAAACAAATGTATTAACCAAAAGACAAAAAACTATCTTCATGAAGAAGGAGAGAGGTGAATATCACAAAGAGGTAAAACAGAAATTTGGAATGATTGGCGCTATTGCATCATTGGGAAATATTCTTTGTGATACACAAAAAGACAAGAATGACTGGAAAGCCAGAATGATTAAAGCGGGAATGGGCGAAGGTTTAATAATGCCCGATGACTGGGATACATTGTCCGAAGATGACAAGGAAACAAGGCTTAATAATGCTTTAAAAGAAATCGGAGGTAAATAATGAAAGCAGATATAATTGTTACACGGAATGGTTACGGCTTCGGTTATGACTGGCAGCTCGAAGTAACCAAAGGAGATATAACAAAAGTGTTTTATCTTGGACAGGATGCTAAAGTGTGTTCTCGTATCTTGGGAATCGACTGCTCAGAAATTGCAGATATTGTTGGATCAGATGATATGAGACTTGAATCAACAAGAGAAGCAATAGGAAATTTAATTCTCGAAGCCGTAGGTGTTACCGAAGAAAATGAAGATGAGTTCTTCAATCTGCGGCCCTGGGAAATTGCAGCAGAGTAGGAAGGTGGTAGTTTTATTGCAGAAGGGAGCCAAATTGGCTCCCTTTCTTTTTGCCCTTGAGTCTCGGAGATACTCTCACACTGAAGACCAGAGAAAAGTCAAGCAGCAATTATATCATTTGCTGCTTGAGTTTATTATCTCAGGGCTGTTAGAATTTAGCCCGGATACATTTCCGAAAATATATGTTAAAATGTTTGGTAATTTCATATAAAGTTATTATCTTTACATATAAATTAAATCATAAGACAATGAAGAACTTTTATTATGACGTACATGTGTTCTATTCAAGACAGGACGGTTATTCCGTGCCAGTGAAATCTGAATGGCCATTAGATGAAGATGAAGCCATTGACTTTGCCCGTGACAATGATCTACTTACCGAAGACGGTGATTGTAACCATGTGGACTATGTGGAAGAAATTGATGAGGAAACCTATAAAGCATTAGGGGGTAAGTAAAATGAAAACTTTTGAAGTAGAAGTAAGAAGAACGCAGTTTATGACTGTAACGGTAGAAGCGGAATCTAGAAGAGAAGCTATTGATAAAGCCGAGAACCCCAATGACACCAACTGGTTTCCATGGGATCAGCTTGAAACTGCAACTTATGAGGCTATTCATATTAACGAAATTCTTAATAAAAAATAAAATGAAAAGAGCAGAATTACACAAAATGCAATATGATCTTCTTAAAGAAAGTATCATTACTGATACATGGCTTCACATCAAAGACCGTGACGGCTCAACCTTGGATATAATGAAAGAAAAAAGTATTCCTGCCATTGTTGTTGGCGAAATTGATCACCCGCTTACTGAAGTAATTGATGAAGTGGTCGTGAAAAACGATAAAATTTTCGCACTCACATCAACTGCATATGGCGATACAGATAAGTATGACCTTGAGGATTTCGAAGTACCATTCTTGATTGCAATCCTCGACAGCGTAGAGAAACATATTGAGTTAGAAGATTCAAAGTAACCTGTACGACAGCATAAAGAAGGTGACCAATGTGTCGCCTTTTTTTATGCATGCTAGTAGCAATACTAGTATTTACCAGGTTGCAGATCACTAGGATCGCAATGATCGATCACCGGATCGCAATGATCGCGATCCTCATCAACTCAAGCAGCAAAAATAAAAACATAACTATTTGATTATCAATATGGTTTAATTTGCTGCTTGAGTTCAGTTAAATTTCTAGGGACCTGGGATCTGTTGCGATCTGCAATTGGCCCATTTGCAAATTTTCCGGAGGGCCATGCACATCTTTCATTGAAATCAAGCAGCAAAATTCGTATGACATGCTGCTTGAGTTTTTCCTTTGGATACCGTCGAGGATTATCCCAAAATAATTAGATAATAATGGTGAAAAGATTTGGATATTAAATAAAAAGGTATTATCTTTACACACGTAATAAACCAATTAAAATTCATTCATTATGGGAATAGCTAAGTTCGTAAAAGAAGTCAAGGTCAAAGATCCTGATTCTGGTGGTACAGTCCATATGGCTGTGTATAAACACGAGAATGGCGGAATGTTTGCCATCGACTCAAGTTTCGTAGAACAAGTACTTGCCGATAGATCCGAGGATGGCGAAACCGAATATTTGTCCATATATGATCCATTTTCAGATATGGGTGAGCCTAATGAATTATATCTGGAGGATTGATATGAATACGAAAGAATTCAAAGCATGGAAAAAGTGGTATGAAAAACATTACCCTAAAGAATTTGCAGTATTCAATGATGAAATCTTATATGAGATTTATTTAATGAATGTATAGTATAAAATGAAAACAACAAAATTGGACCAATTAAGTGCCTGTAAAGAGGCTATTGAATATGTAAGAACGCAAAAATCCGCAAAAGATGCATGGATGAATTGTGATCGTGGGGATTGGCTGTTATGGCTGGCAAAGAGATTGAATGTTGACGACAGGAATCTGACGTTGGCAAAAGCATTGTGTGCCAATCAGGTTCGGCATCTGATGAAAGATCAGAAAAGTTTGGATGCCCTTGATGCGTGCTTTAAATATGCCAATGGTGAAATAACAAGAGAGGAACTGGATGTCTACGCCTACGCCGCCTACGCCGACGCCGCCGACGCCGCCTACGCCACCGCCGCCTCCGCCGCCTACGCCGCCTACGCCGCCTCCGCCGCCTACGCCGACGCCGCCGCCGCCGCCGCCGCCGCCGCCGCCTACGCCGCCTACGCCGCCTACGCCGCCGCCGCCGCCGCCGCCTACTACGCCTACACCGCCGCCACCGCCGCCGCCGCCGCCGCCTACGCCGACACCGCCACCGCCACCGCCGACGCCACCAAAATGGATTCATTAAAGAAATCCGCAGATATCTGTAAAGAAATTCTGACAGAGGATGTATTACAGAAATATAAAAATTTAAGATATGCCAAGATTTAATAAAATTACACAGAGGGTCTTTGCTGACATAGCAGAGACCCATAGGAAAAAAGGGGCCTATGAAAAATTCTTGGGAATCGACGATGCCCTTGGTCTTACCGTCTCTGATAAACTACGCAAACTCAAGGAAGATTATAAAACGTTAGCTCATGACATGTCGGCAAATATTAAGACCTTGGCCAATATCGAAATAATTATTACACAAATTCGAGCAAAAGAAGTGATAAATTCAAATTTAAGATTATCTTTGTCCCGAAATTATATCTATGCAAGATCATCCTTCTATAGGGAAGATAATAAAATTAACGATATCAGGGTCCTCGTCGGACTCACCGAAGACCATGGCACAGATCTTGATAAACTACTTCATGATAAAGTCTTCAGAGACGTATGTGTCTCCACTCTTCAAGGAGCAATGGATAGAGAAATTGAAACAAATATTAACCAATTAAATTTTATATATAAAGATGAAGAAACAATTCAACCCCGTAGTATTTAGCGCATTCGACGGAATCTCTTGCGGACATGTAGCCCTGGAGCGCGCTGGAATCATCGTGAAGTCATACATGGCTTCTGAACTGTTGAAGATCAATGGCAAGGATAATCCATCTGTTCTTATCACACAGCACAATTATCCCGAAACCATTCAACTCGGAGATATTTGCAAGATTGATGGTAAAGCTCTCAGAGGCATTGTTAACATTATGTTTGGAGGATCTCCTTGCCAGAGCTTCTCAAGCGCCGGAACTCGCGATGGATTCGATGGCAAATCAGGACTGTTCTGGGAATTCGTAAGACTGAGAAACGAAATCCGACCTGAGTACTTTCTTCTGGAGAACGTTGTTATGAAAAAAGAATGGCAAAGGAAAATTACCAATGCCTTGGGAGTAGAACCAATATTCATCAACTCTTCAGTCATCTCAGGACAAAACCGTCCAAGACTTTATTGGACAAATATCCCGTATACCCCAATTGAGGATAATGGGATACTATTATCGGATGTAATACTTGGAGCTATTACAGGAGCTAGCAAACATGGCAAACTTAATCCTGACTATGGTATTATACCTGGAGAAAAGAAATGGAAGAACATCGGTTGGGAATTCAATCCTAATAACAAATCACGGTGTCTGGTAAGGTCTACAGGACATTACGCCAACATCCAAGGCAAGGTAATGAAATATATTCCTGAACATTGCGAAGCTCTCCAGACTCTTAATAAGGGATATACAGCTGTTCCTGGAGTATCCGATACCCAAAGGATGAAAGCCCTTGGGGACGCTTGGACAGTGGATGTGTTAGTTAATGCATTCTTTAAAAACCTACCTTGGGCTACTGAAATGAAAGATGCCCTAAGTTCTTTTCAAAAATATATTAAGTAAAAACGAACATTTAGTTAATAATTTATATCATGAACACCATTGAACAAACATTTATTCAACATCCCGTAGGGATATTACTTTGCATCGCCCTTGTATTGTTGGTGTTTTATCTTGGTCTAACATTATTATATCACGGTTGGCCAAGATTTAGAAAGTAGAGAGAGCTTAACCGGCTAACACTGATTGGGTGGGAGGTAGATTCGTCTATCTCCCATTCGTCATTTAAAGCCGGATATAATAATATAAACTTTATACTATGATATTCCGAGGAAAATCAGGGGACCCAAAAAAAAATTTGGAACTCAAGCAGCAAAAAATAGTATTTTATTTACTATCGTTAATATTTATTAACAGATCAGAATATATCTCTTTATGGAAAAAGAACTTGTTTATCTGTTTCTCTACAATCCAATGGTATATCAAACCTGCTGGACAACACAAAGTGTTCATACTACACGTAAGAGTGCTATCACCACCATGGACGCCCATAAAGTTACAGCTTACGATAAGTGGTTGCAAGACTTCCCAACAATGGAAGAACGCCGAGAACATCCATTCGGGCAATACGAGGACTGGAGAGTTACCCCCATGATACTGGAAAAATAATAATATTTATTCAATTTTATCGTTTATATATTTGGAATTGTCACGAAAATTATGTATTATTTATTATTAACTTAATTTTATTACAATGTCAAAGAAATCTAAAAAACGTACTTTCAGAGAAGTACCAAAAGACCCGAACCAAAGAAATATCCCACTGCTGTTCCCACCAAGGAAAGCACTGAGGAAATCTCTGGCTCCAAGTTATATTCCAATTGCAAGCCATGTGTATTACGATGGCCACTCATTCAGGGTGAGAGTCCGTACCGAAGGTAAAACTACATCATGGAACACTCAAGACAAGAAGAAAGCATTGGAGTATCGGGACTATTTGATTCTGGAAAGGTAAATTGTATTACCCAAGTCCCGCACCTGAAACCCCCACAACTGACCTGTTAATCATGTGGGGGTTTCTTTTTTCGTCTTCGTTCCTCAACCTCCAGGGAGAGTATGACATTACTACTATTTTAGCAAAACCCTACGTACTTTTTAACTTTATTTCAGTTTTACTGAGACTATTTTAGCAATCCTACCTTCGTATGACAGATTGCCACCCTTCGGGTGGCCTACAGGGGACCAATGTTCCTTTGCTGCTTGACTTGTAATACTTCCTAAATATTTAGATTTGCTGCTTGACATTCGTATGACATATGTTTATATCTTGTTAATATCCCTGCGGGATTTTCGATCTAAAGCGCAACTTTAATTCCTAGGCGCAACCTTAATTCGTATGACATATTACTAAGCGTCCCCTGCGGGGACTTCAGGGGACCAATGATCCCGTATGACATGATGACGTCGCGTATGACATTATTCTCTTATTCGTATGACATTCTAGAATCCCCTGCTGGTCTCCCCTGCAGACGTCCCGCTAGGGACGGGATTTTCTGGATTTCTAGATAAATGGTCACGCTTTCACACACAGGACAATCCCCGTGCTGGCCCATTTTTCTAGTTCCAAAACAAAAATCCCTGGTCATCAGGGATCTT
>Ga0315283_10006414_pt1 | contig 10487 bp, 12 predicted proteins | sample YL17G09_0_MG_FD_204541 | JGI IMG/M metagenome (GOLD analysis project Ga0315283, IMG submission 204541) | Sediment microbial communities from Yellowstone Lake, YNP, Wyoming, USA - YL17G09_0 | ecosystem: Environmental > Aquatic > Freshwater > Lake > Sediment | place: USA: Wyoming | collected...
TGAGGAAAAAGATTCAAGTCCTTTTTTAATAAGTATGTAACTTGTTCCCCATATTAAGGAAAGTATCGCTACAATTACCCAGTGCCATATTTTTCTTTCTTCCGCCATTATTGTTCAGCCAGTAAAAATAATGTTCACTATTTAATGTGAGGATGAAATTGAAGGCGATTTTGTTGTTAATTATAAAATAATTTTATAAATTTACAAGTTATAAACCCTGAAATCGTAGAATATAGGATTAATTTCCTGACCAGAAGTAAAGATTTAATTAAAGATATTTAGAGTGTGATACTTTAAAAAGAAGCTTTTACTGTCCAAAAGCAAATTTTCCATTCTTTTCATGGCTGCCCCTGGTTCAAACATCAGGGGCTTTTTTCTAAAGTTATTGGTTTATAACATGATGCTTTGGAGATCTATCAGAACTTTTTATACTTCATTTTAATTATATTGCACGATACAATAGCAATAGATCCAATATGAAAAAATTTATATTCTTGCCTCTTATAATACTTCTTTTGCCCGCCTGCAGGGATAATGATAAGCGTTTGCTGCGGCTCGCTGAAAAAATACATGAGAAAACAATGATATCTGTGATTCATCAACTGACTCAAATGGGCCCGAGCATAATGGCCTCTCCGTTTTTGGCAAAGAAGTGGTTAAAGAAATGAACCGCATTGGCATAATGATTGATGTATCACATATTTCTGATAAGGCTTTCTTTGATGTGATCAAACTCTCCAGTCTGCCTGTTTTTGCATCACATTCATCATGCAGGGCATTATGTGAAACACCTAGAAACCTTACTGATGAAATGCTGCTTTCCCTTAAGGAGAATGGGGGAGTAATTCAGATTTGCATTCTTAGCGAATATATCAAAACTCCGGATCCTAATCCTGAACTTAAAGAAAAAATCAGTGAATTATGGGAAAGATATGGAGAGTTCAGTACTCTTTCTGATGAAAAAAAGAAGCAGGCAAGGCTTGAATACAGAGCTTTAAAAGAGAAATATGAAAAGCTGGCTTCAGTAAAAGATGTAGTGGACCATATTGACCATGTTGTTCAGGTTATTGGGATAGACTATGTAGGTATTGGCACTGATTTTGACGGTGGGGGAGGTGTAGATGGATGTATGACAGTTGCAGAAATGAAGAATATTACAATTGAATTGCTGCGCCGGGGTTACACAAAAGCAGATATAGCTAAAATCTGGGGCGGTAATATTATGAGGGTCTTCAGGAAAGTAATACAGGGCAAAGAGGCTGCAATTTAATTTAGTCTTTACCAATAATCAATTAGCAAAGAAATCTTCAGGAACTTTTTACCCGTGAGAACTTAAGTGTCCTTAACATCCAGAGTGGAAGCGGTTTGTATGAATCCCTTTTCCTTAAGTCAACATACCAGCCAAACTTTTTAAACACAGGAATCTTGTGGGTCTCGACGAACTCAATTAAAATGCCGTCGGGGTCCTCAATATATGCAAAATGACCAGCTGCTTCGCCCATATCGAAGCTGTTTCCCTGGTGGCTCTCCTTACTGTCGACAATAAACGGAAATCCTGCCTCGGCACAATAATCCTTCAGCTCATCCATACCCCACATGTCATAACATAAATGGATGAATCCGGGATCGCCCCAGAATCTTTCTTTGAAGATTCTTTTACCCGGGGCCGATACAGAACTAACAAGTTCTAATACACTCTGACCAAATATCTTACTGAAGTACCCGGAAAATGGCTCTGACCTTTTCAGGAGAACTCTCCTGAATTCGTTTGATCCGCCCGGAAGTCCCGATAAATCAGGAAAAACTCCCGTGGAGTCATAAATTACTTCATCATAACCAAGAATATCACAATAGACTGCTTTGGACCTTTCAATATCAGATACTCCTATAATGACACCATATGAACCGCCGCATACTTTTTTTTCATCCATGAACCAGCTGTCTCCCTCAATCATCTGAAAAATATTTCCAAACGGATCCTTAAGAAAGAAGGTTTTGTTACCGGAGGGATCCATAGAGGGCTCCCCAAGCATTTCAGTTCCGCTTTGGCTGAAAAATAAATAGGAAGACTCAATGCTTTTTACCTTCATTTTGCAGATAAGTATTCCCAGATCCCCAATTCTGATTTCTTCACTTATTTCTTTAGGATCTCTTCCTTTATGCTGCCAAACCTCAAAGCCGCCTCCGCTCTGAAGGTTAATTGCCAGTACCGCATGCCTTTTCTGAGGTTTTCCGCCGGTAAACGGGAGCATGAGTTTTGCCTCAGCCTCTTCCTCAAAAATCCGGCAATCCATGCCAAACATTCTGATATACCATTCCCATGCTTTTCTTAGATCTTTTACTCCGACACCGACCTGCTGGATCCCTCCAAGGTAATATTGCCTCATTCCCGTACTTGTTTTAATTCTTATGTAGATTTGATTTTGTCTGCGATTCTGAAAAACAGCCAGGGCCAGAAGCGTCTGATATACAACATGATCAATTCACTCCTTCCTACAAGGATCTCTCTCCTGTTTTTAATTATCCCACTGATGATTTTTCTTGCTGCTTTCTCGGGTGATAAACCTTTTTCCTGTCCGTCGTCCATCCTGCCATATTCTTTCCCTCCACTGTCGAGTGCATGTAAAGAAATCCTTGTCCGTACTCTTCCGGGGATGATAACTGAGACACGGATATTGTTGGCTTTATTCTCGAGGTAAAGAGTCTCGAAAAAACCATGAAGAGCCTGCTTTGAAGCTGAATAGGCAGATCTTAACGGAAATCCGAATCTTCCTGAAATGCTGCTAGTTGCAAGGATGTGTCCTGATTTTTTGCTTATCATATATGGCAGGGCCGCTTTTGTAAGAGAAATTGTTCCAAAGAAATTAATTTCAATGATTTTGCGGTCAAGCCAAATAGGTGTCTCATCTATTTTTGATCTCTGGCTTATTCCACCTATATTTAACAGATAGTCAATTCCGCCAAATATTTTAATCTGCTTTTCAACAAGTTTCACAATACCGGAAGTCTCAGCCAGGTCGAATGGCGCACATGTTATCATTCCGGAATTCAGGCCGCATGAGTTTTTAACGCGCTCAAGCCCATCAGAGTCGTTGGAAGAGATAATGACTTTTGCTCCCAGTTCCGCAAATTCATAAACGAGAGCCTCCCCAATACCTGAGGAGGCTCCGGTAATCCAGATAACTTTTCCCCCGAAAATATTATTTTTCTTCATCTTTCAGTGCCGGGACAAGAGAAATAAGCTCATCATAATTTTTTCGCAGTAACAGGTAATCCGAATCTTTCTTTTTAATATATCTTCTTAATCGGAAGCCACCTATTATTCGCCTGAACAGAATATTATAGTTCCAGGCAAATATCCCGGCAACAGGAATAGTCAGGAAAACGATGACTGCGAGCCACCAAGGTGAAAAAATCAAAAGTGAAATGATCAGATAGACCGGAAGGAAAATAAAAGCCAGTGCGAGAGATATACCGAACCGGATAGTACTGTGGAACTGAAGGTCTTTAGTCTTACGGATCTGTAATTCTGGCAATGAAAGGAAAGTCAGGGTAAAAATATTTCCGAACAGCCAGACAGGAAATGTTACAAACAGCCCGGTCAGTCCTGAAATAAGCCACCCAAGGGGATGTTTTTTCTTTTCGAGCAGCCTGTAGGTGATGTTTAAGTCTCTGGCTTTCTTCTTAATCCCGAGGCTCAGGGTACAGATCTTTGTATAAGTCTCGGCATCAGATGCTTTTAGCTGGTTGAGCCTGTCAATCAGTTTCCTGTCCCTTAAAAGTTTCGGGTATTTTATATCGTCGCTGTATTTCCCGTTAATTATGCTTCTGAGTTCATCAATTGCCTCATAATCATCCTCCGATTCGATATGGACCATTACTTTTTTGATTTCAGCTGAAAGCCGGTTTCTGAGTTCGTTAAGGGCTCTTTCAGGGGCTTCTCCATAAAGTTTATGATATTCGGATACTTCAACCGGTTTCCCATATACAACCGTAAGCACTTGTCTGAACCTGGTATAGTTAGAAAATTCTATGCCAACGGGAACAATCTTGATTTTAAGTTTAAAACCTGTAGCTTCATCTGCATGAAAGGCAACTCTGCATATTCCTTTTTTAAGTTGTCTGAGCCTTCTGAATCCGGCATGATCTCCTTCAGGCAGTATTACCAGTCCATTTTTGTTTTTTAATACATCAACTGTTTTATTAAATATCTCATCATTTGCTTTTAAAGTACTGAATCCATCACGGATTCTGTAAACAGGGAGTATTTTAAGGAAGTATAATAATGACGCAGTTATCTTTCTTTTAAAAATATCAGCCCTGGCCAGGAAAACAGGCTGACCTTTATGTGTAAACAAAACCGCAAGGGCATCCATCAGGGCATTCTGGTGATTGGGTGCAAAAATCATATGGTTCTCGGGATTAATATTCTCGCGCCCCACGACAATAATTTTCCTGTAAAAAACATTATCATGCCAGAAAGCAATAGTCTGTTTTAAAAGAGCATAGCGTGCGGAATATTTTTCAATATTTTCCTTACCCATTTAATCAGGATTGTTAAGATTTCCCAGCAGGTTTAATTATTCAAATACAGGTTACCTGCAAGTTAAAAAAAATGATGTGCGGAAATAACCTCATTTTTAAATTAATTATCTTTTCAGCAAATTATAAGTCTTTTTACCACCTCTTAAACATGTTTATAATCCTCTGTGAATCTGTCAAGGTTTCTTCTTTCCTTCTTTGTGGGCCTGCCTGAGCCTTTTTCTCTGTAGTTTGATAATAGTGGATGCCGGATATTAAGCTTAATCTTCTCATTTTCAGGCGTCAGGTCTTCAATATAATCACTAATCAGTCTAGCTGCGACACGATTTTCTATAGGAAGGATAACACGGAAAGTAAAAATAACCGGCAGTTTTTTCACAGTGACTATCTCCTCCTTATTAACAATTCTGGATGGTTTTACCTGTATATTATTGATCAGGATCCTGCCTCTTCTGCAGGCTTCTGAAGCAATACTTCTGGTTTTATAGATCCTGACCGACCAGAGGAATTTATCAATCCTAATTGGTTTGATCTCAGACATTTCCTGATAATGAGAAAGTTTAATCAGCCTTTTTATCTGGTTTATTGCCAGTATCTTTGACAACAGGAAGTTTTACTGACCTGTTAAAAGCTGTCATTGTAAGTTCGGTCCCGGTCAATCCGAATGACCTGATCATTTCGACTACCAGATTTATTTTTTCTTCAATCAGTTCCTTCTCTTCTTTGTTCCATCTTCCAAGAACATAACTGACCTGGCCACCTTTTCTGAAACCATTTCCTATACCAACCCGTATCCTTGCATATGCCGATGTTGAAAGAATTGTATTTATATGTGCAAGACCATTGTGACCGCCATCGCTCCCTTTTGGTTTCATTTTAATAATTCCCAGCGGAAGTGCTATATCGTCTGCAATTACAAGAAGGTTTTCGACAGGAATCTTTTCCTTTTTCAGCCAGTAATCAACTGCATTTCCGCTGAGGTTCATGAAAGTGGAAGGTTTAAGAAGCACAAATGTTCTCCCTTTATATTTAACCTCACATACAGAACCATATCTTCTGTCTGAAAAGAGAACACCAGATGCCTTTGCAAAAGCATCGAGAATGGTAAAGCCAATATTGTGCCGCGTATCTTTATACTCTTCACCAATATTCCCCAGGCCAACTATAAGGTATTTCATTGTGCCTGATTATTGATACAGACTCCTGTTTATAAGTTTATTTTTCTGTGGTAACAGCTTCGGCTCCTTCACCTGCAGGTTTTTCAGCTGTGGCTTCACCGGCCACTGTTTCTTCCTTCTGCACTACACGTGATGTAGCTATTGAAAGGACCGTAGTAATTTTCGGATCAATCAATTCGATCTTGTCATATGAAAGATCCCCGACTTTAATAGAGTGATGTATTTTAACTTCAGTGATGTCAATAGGCAGCGATTCCGGAATATCATTTGCGAAACCTTTAACCTTAAGGTGTCTCCTCTTTATCCTGAGTTTGCCACCTGCTTTCACACCAACCGATTCGCCACTTACTTTAATCGGAAGGCTCATTACAATAGGTTTATTATCAATTATTTCGATAAAATCTGCATGCGTGATCTTGTCTGATACCGGATGGAACTGAACATCCTTAAGGACAATTTTATATTCTTTTCCATCAAGATCCAGGTTTACAATATGCGCATCAGGAGTATATATAAGGTTCTTAAAGCTGTTTTCGTGTGCATGGAAATGAATGTTTCTCCCCTGCCCGTAAATCACACAGGGTACATTCCCCGCTTTCCTGGTCTGTTTTGAGCTTTTCTTTCCTAGTTCAGTTCTTAAGGATCCTTTGATTTCAAGTGTCTTCATATTATAAAAGTTATTGTGCTACTCAGAGTTATAATAAGTATAACTCCCCATTACACGTTTGACATAAAAAATTGGAGTGCAAATATATTACAAAGGAATCAGAATACAAAATTTGTGCTGATCGACTGATTTAAGTTTACAGCCTGAATAGTATTTGCAAAAATTTCAGCAACTGACAGGACTTTAATTTTGCCGGATTTATATGAAAATGGTACCGAATCGGTTACAACCAGCTCAGTGATTGGAGAGTTCTCTATTCGTTCGATGGCATTTCCTGAAAGAATGGGATGAGTTGCAAAGGCTCTTATACTCCTGGCACCTTTCTCTTTCATTTTTTGCGCAGCAAGGACAAGAGTTCCTGCGGTATCGACCATATCGTCGATAATAACCACATTCCGGTCCTCCACTTCGCCAATAACTGACATTTCCTCAACAACATTTGGTTTCTTCCTTAACTTGTAGCATAATACCATTTCAGACTGAAGATGTCTTGAATAGGCATTTGCTCTCTTTGAGCCACCCATATCGGGGGCAGAGACTGTGAGGTTTTCAAGTTTCAGGTTTTCTATGTATGGTGCAAAAATAGCGGAACCAAAAAGGTGGTCAACGGGGACATTAAAAAAGCCCTGGATCTGATCAGCATGAAGATCCATTGTAATAATCCTGTCAACTCCTGCAGTGCCGAGCAGGTCGGCTGATAACTTTGATCCTATTGAAACTCTGGGTCTGTCCTTACGGTCCTGTCTGGCAAATCCGTAATAAGGAATTACAGCTATAACCTTGTAAGCAGAAGCTCTTTTTGCAGCATCAATCATCAGGAGTAGTTCGAAAAGGTTCTCTGCCGGAGGATTAGTGGATTGAATTATAAAAACCATATCCCCCCTCACGGATTCATCAAAAGCCGGCTGAAATTCTCCATCGCTGAATTCGGTAACGGAACTTTTACCAAGTTCAACACCGAGATCGTCGGTGATCCTCTTGGCCAGACCCATCGAAGCCCTGCAGGAAAAGATCTTCATTGGTGCTTTACCATACATATTCCAAAGATTTTAATGGTTTGTTTTAATAAGCTCTTAAGGTTACAAAAATAAGAATTCCAAAAAATATCAGATTGTTTTTGATAAATTGTTGATAGTTTCTTCAATGAATTGCAGGATCTCTTCCCTTCCTGTTTTACTGATAACCGATGTTGTAAAAGTTATCGGCAGTGATTCCCAGATTTTTAACATTTCCAGATCATATTCCTGCACAGATCTTTCAAGGGTATCTTTTTTAAGTTTGTCTGTTTTTGTAAAGACCCTGGTAAAAGGAATCTCGTTCCTTCCCAAAAACTCCATAAACTTCATATCAGATTTCTGAGGTTTATGTCTGGAATCGAGCAGAACGAACAAACAAACCATGTTTTCCCTTTTAACGATATATTCCTGAACTGCGCTGACCCAGCTTTCTCTCATTTTTGCAGGGACTTTGGCATAACCATATCCTGGCAGATCTACAATATACCAGTAATTGTTTATGAGAAAGTGGTTAATAGTCCTTGTTTTGCCCGGGGTGCCTGATATTTTAGCAAGATGTGAATAGCCTGTAAGAAAATTTATCAGCGATGATTTTCCTACATTTGAACGACCTATAAATCCGAATTCAGGCTTCACTGGGATGTTACACTGTTCTATTGAAGTGCTGCTTGTTATAAATGAAGCTGAACGGATAATCATAATATTGAAACTTATTTCAGATCATTATAAGGAAGATTTATTTTTTTGTATGTCAGATAATTATTCCCAAATTCAGTAAGAATCGCTGCAATTATACCAACATATTCAGCCTGAGGTGTTCCGGTCTTTTTGAGTACAAGATATGTGACTCCTCCCACAGGATTAATCTTTATACAATTCAGGGTATCAAATACTCCATCTGTGAATTCACCCCTGTAAAATCTTACTTTATTTGTTTTTGCGGACAGCTCCAGGTTAATTTTTATTTTTCCGGTGGTACTGTAGTTATCAATTATATTATAATTGATCTCAGGATAACCCCTGACCAGTTTCCCGTCCTTTGTATATTCTTCAAGGCCCGGAGTCCGTAATCCCTTGATATAGTTTATTTTTGCCTTAAGCCGGCCATTCTTGTAGTATTGTTTCTGAGTTCCGTGAATAGTATCATGCCTGAATGGAGTCGACCTGAATACCTGTCCCTCGAGATAATACCACCTGGCAGAGTCCTCCCGCAGGCCATTTTCATACCAGAATGACTGATAAAGCTGACCACCCTGATAATATGATTTCATTTCACCATGCCTTATACCATTCTTATATGTTGCCTCCTTGATCAGATTTTCATTGCTGTAGAATTTCTTTATCCCTGTGTATCCCGTATCAGGTAACACAAGTTTATCTTGTTTAATGTCAGATTCTTTTGGTGAAGATCGCTTCCCGGAGCATCCGGGGAAAAGTAATAATGCAATTAAGATATAAACCGGACTACTGATTCTCTTCATGACCTGTTTTTATTGATTCCAAAATCTATTCACCTATTGCTGATGTATATTTCAAGAATTGAAGCCTCCGGGTCAGGAGCAAGTACCAAATTATTGATAACTGCAGGTAGCAGCACAGTTTCACCCTTGGTCACATTTTCTGACTTGTTATTCCAGTTAATCGAAAACCTGCCTTCAGTACAAATGTACACAACAAAAGAATCAATCATATTATGGTCCCTTATAATATGTTTATTGAACTTAATTATGTTAGTGTTAAAGAATTCACAATTGACCAGATTTTCAGTATTGTTTAGGATCAGTTCTTTTTTTATTTTGTTTTTACCGTATTGACTCAGGTCCACAGCTTCCAGGGCCAGATCAGTATGGAGTTCCCTTGGTGTTCCAGATTTATCAGTTCTGCCCCAGTCATAGATTCTGTAAGTAATGTCAGATGTTTGTTGAATTTCTGCAAGGACTATACCTGAACCAATAGCATGAATTCTTCCGGCAGGAGTAAAAAAGGCATCTCCGGTTTCGGCACTTTCGATATTTAACAGATCAGTGATTGTACCTGCTTTAACCGCATTGCTATAAGAATCACGCGTGATCTGGCTGGAAAACCCTGTATAGATTTTTGCATTTTGTTCACTCTGAAGAATATACCACATTTCTGTTTTTCCATAAGCTTGATGCCTCTTTTTTGCGAGTTCGTTACCAGGATGTACCTGTATAGAAAGATCCTCCCTTGCTTCTACAAGTTTTATTAATAAAGGAAACTCATTGCCGAATTTTTCATAGATCGCTTCACCTGTAATATCGGCCATGTAGATTTCGATTATTTCCTCTATGTTGTTACCGGCCAGAAATCCGTTACTTATTACTGAAAGATTATCAGAAACCGCAGATAGTTCCCAGCTTTCTCCGATATTCATAAGGTTTCCAGGCTTTTTACCATAATTCTTTGCAAGCGAATTTCCTCCCCATATTTTCTCTTTTAATATAGGTTCAAATTTCATTGGATATAAAAGTGACATAAGGTTATGAGCTAAGTTATATTATGGGTTTTTTCGTGATTAAAGGGATCTGAGTTGCAGGAGAGCCTGAAGTTATTCAGCCCCAGGAGTACATCCTGCTTTTTCAGCATTAAGTACTCCAAACTTTAGTTCACTTTAGTCACTTCTTCTTTGCAAATTATTATTTTTGATGAATTGTTCAACTCGCAAATTTAGTAATAAATGCTGATAGTCGGAATTGCAGGTGGAACCGGATCGGGAAAAACAACTGTAGTAAAAAAGGTTAAGAGCAGGTTTCCCGATGAGGAAGTTATCGTAATCCCTCAGGATGCTTATTATCGCGACAATTTACATCTACCTCCCGATGAAAGACAGAAGATAAACTTTGATCATCCTGATTCACTGGAATTCAGTTTGCTCACCAAACATTTACAAAATCTTAAAAATGGATATAGTATTGAGATGCCAGTTTACTCATACCTTACCTGCCTCAGGTCGGTAGAGACTATAACCGTAAAACCTGCAAGGGTGGTACTTGTGGAGGGGATCCTTATCCTTGCTGACATTGGTTTAAGAAATATCCTGGATGTTAAAGTATTTGTTGATGC
>Ga0315283_10006416_pt1 | contig 10486 bp, 16 predicted proteins | sample YL17G09_0_MG_FD_204541 | JGI IMG/M metagenome (GOLD analysis project Ga0315283, IMG submission 204541) | Sediment microbial communities from Yellowstone Lake, YNP, Wyoming, USA - YL17G09_0 | ecosystem: Environmental > Aquatic > Freshwater > Lake > Sediment | place: USA: Wyoming | collected...
CTCGTACTTCGAGGCGGACTTCCCGGACACCTTCCGCACCGCGACCTCGATCCGCAACGAGATCGCCGAGCGCGGCTGGAACAAGGTCGCCGCGTTCCAGACGAGAAACCCGATGCACCGCGCCCATGAGGAGCTGTGCAAGATGGCGATGGAGGCCGAGAAGACCGACGGCATCCTGATCCACATGCTGCTGGGCAAGCTCAAGAAGGGCGACATCCCCGGCGACGTGCGCGACGCCTGCATCCGCAAGATGGTCGAGCTCTACTTCCCGAAGAACACCGTGATGGTCACCGGCTACGGCTTCGACATGCTGTACGCCGGCCCGCGCGAGGCCGTGCTACATGCGATCTTCCGCCAGAACAGCGGCTGCACGCACCTGATCGTCGGCCGCGACCACGCCGGCGTCGGCGATTACTACGGCGGCTTCGACGCCCAGACCGTCTTCGACACGGAAGTGCCCAAGGGCGCGCTGCTGATCGAGATCTTCCGGGCGGACAACACCGCCTACTCCAAGAAGCTCAACAAGGTCATCATGATGCGCGACGGCAAGGACCACGCGAAAGAAGACTGGGTCACCCTCTCGGGCACCAAGGTCCGCGAGATGCTCAGCCGGGGCGAAGCGCCGCCGCCCGAGTTCTCCCGCCCCGAGGTCGCCAAGATCCTGATGGCGTACTACCAGACGACGCTGTAACGAATCGGGACGGAAGATCGTCCCAGTTCAGGGGGCCGCGGGATTCGTCCCGCGGCCCCGTATCATTTCAAGGCATCCTCTTCCTCTTTGAGATCTTCCCGGCGGCTGGCCGAATGCGGCAGGTTTGGTTTCTCGAGGTCCTGTTTCTTGTGTCGTTGTTCCTCAGGCAACTGTCGGCCTCCTCTTGAGCCAGTGCCTTGACAAACGTATCCCTTGCTCGGAGAATCGCCCCATCCTGATCCAAAGCATCGCCGGAGGGTTGCACGGCGTAAGGATGGCAGTCGGGGCGCGAAAGGAAAAACGTTGGCTGGGCAAACCAGAGGAGGAGGAAAGATGGTGAAGAAACTTCGACAGATCTCGTGTGATCCAGCGTGTGGCTTCATGGTGCAAAGCCATGACGAGACGGAGGTGCTCAAGATGGCAAGGGAGCACGCCAAGAAAAACCACAAGGAACTCAAGGTGACAGATGCCGGCCTGAAAAAGATGATGAAGCTGGTCTAGGCTGTACCCAAAGAGGGGGGGAGCCGATCCGTGCGTCCCCGAAGTGTTTAATCTTGCTGAAAACCACGAGGAGGCAGCCAAAATGAACAGGAAGCCTGGCTCAAAAATTTTCGGTCTGATTTTTTCACTTTGTCTTTTGTGGGTTGCCGCAGTTCCGGTATTAGCCGGTGATTACGAAGCGTTGAAAGACCAAAAATCGGTCAAGGCCGTTTTTGATATCAGGAATAATAACCCTGACGTAACGGCCATGTATCTTAGATTGATTCACCAAGCTTATAAGGACAAAAGCATCCTGGAAGTTTCTCAGGCACCCGAATTCGTCTTGGTTTTCATCGGCCCCCCGGTAAAATTCGTGTCAAAGAACATGGATGGTTTTTCTGCGGAGGAGAAGAAAACGTTGGCCGAAATTGCCACGCAACTGTCGACCATGTCCAAGGAGGGTATAAAGCTGGAAATTTGTATGCTGGCCGCCCAGGCCTTCGGGGTCGATGCGAAATCGATTCTCCCGGAGTTCACCCGGGTCAACAGCGGGTATATCTCTTTGATCGGATACCAGGGTCGAGGTTATTCACTGGTCCCGATTTACTAAAGCCGAATGGAGTACTACCAGTCGACGCTGGCCTAAGTCTCGGCTGACGGCTGTTCACGGGGCCGTGGGATTTGTTCCACGGCCCTTTTTCTTTTCCAGGCACCGCACTGCTGCCGATTGCCGGCAAGACTTTGCGTCGCTCCAGAGTCCTGTCGCTGCGGAACTTCACCGTGCTCCCTGCGGTCCATCGCCGGAGACCTCCCCTTCGCGCCACCCCTGCGCTCGGGCGCCAGGCAGCGGGCTCTCACAGTCGATCCTCTCATTCAAAAACTGTTAACAGTCAGGAATCGTGTAGAATATTTCCCCGGAGGAGAGCATGAAGACAATCGCCGAGGTAGCGCTTGCACCGGCAGACCGCGAGGCGATCACCACCGCGACGATTCTTCTCAAGAAATGCTTCCCCGTGGTGAGCGTCACGCTCTTCGGATCCAAAGTTTCCGGACGAGACGACGCTGAGTCGGACATCGATCTCCTGGTCCTCACATCCCGAAAGCTCGGCTAGCGAGAGCGGGATGCCATCACCGACGCGCTGTTCGACGTCGAAATGGCCAACGATGTCGTCATCAGCACCCTCGTGCTCCCGGCCGAGGAGTGGGAGAACTGACCTTACCGTGTGCTCCCCATTCATGATGAGGTCGACCGCGAGGGGGCGGCGGCATGACCACCGAACCGAAAAAGTCGCTGGAGACGAAGAGGACGCGCATTAGCGGGACAACTCCCGCACATCCGGAGAACTGGCGGGTGTGAACCCCGCCGCTACATCAGGCTGGTAAAGTAGAGAGGCTGGCTGGGCAGGAATCGTGCCATGGCGATCGTTTTGCTAAGCCGGCTGTTCCGGATTCACTTCGGGTGGCAGCTTCGAGACGACAAATGCGAAAATATTTTTAGCCCGCTCCATCGCCTCGTGAAACTCTTCCCGACTCGGCTCCTGCAAATCTGAAGGATACCGATAAAGAGTCGCAAAGGGGGGTGAGCGTCTCCGCCGCGTCCGCCAGCCCCATGAACGAAGAATCGATAGCGGCGGCTTGCACGAGGAGCGAACCTAAATTGTGCGTCTTGTCGAAGAGAACGTCGTGGAAAGTCAGAAAAGCTTTCAGCGACTTTTCGGCAACCTGTTGGCAGTGATACACCGCAGTGTCGAGATACGGGTCGGGATCCGCCGCGGCCTTTCGGGCGGTACCCAGGTCGTGAAGCGCCTTGGCAAGCCAGGCCCGCACCAATTCGCGGCGGGCCTCAACCATAGAGCACAACACCCTCGCGTGCTACTCGCGCCTCGAGCGACGCAAGGACCGGCTGAAAGCGCTCGAATTCGCTGCGGGTACGGACGACAATATCGGTCGGCGTGCGTATTCCTCTCAAGCAGCGGTAGGCCCGGCGAGCGCGTTGTGCAGGCCTTTCCTCAGAATCGCGGACAATGACAAAGAGGTCGAAATCACTCGCAGGAGACTGGGTTCCCCGGGCACGCGACCCAAAGAGGACCACCTTTTCCGGAGAAAACTCCCGCACAAGCCGTTCCGTGATTTCGGTCAACTCGTCCATCGGTTCTCCATCCCAAGAAAAACCCACCCTATGAAGAACATTTTGATCTTTTGTCATGCTATCACAGAAAGCGGCTCGACGTTTACGGTCCTTCGAGGTCGCGAGAAGATCTTCCGGACGCTCGACCCCGAGCACCCCGGCGTCGCGCAAAGTCGGCACGATCGTGATCTCCGGCCCGATCCAGGTGCTTAACTTCTCCTACTTCGAGGCCGACTTCCCGGACACCTTCCGCACCGCGACCTCGATCCGCAACGAGATCGCCGAGCGCGGCTGGAACAAGGTCGTCGCGTGATGGTCACCGGCTACGGCTTCGACATGCTCTATGCCGGCCCGCGCGAGGCCGTGCTGCACGCGATCTTCCGCCAGAACAGCGGCTGCACCCACCTGATCGTCGGCCGCGACCACGCCGGCGTCGGCGACTACTACGGCGGTTTCGACGCCCAGACCGTCTTCGACACGGAAGTGCCCAAGGGCGCTCTGCTGATCGAAATCTTCCGGGCGGACAACACCGCCTACTCCAAGAAGCTGCACAAGGTGATCATGATGCGCGACGGCAAGGACCACGCCAAGGAAGACTGGGTCACCCTCTCGGGCACCAAGGTCCGCGAGATGCTCAGCCGGGGCGAAGCGCCGCCCCCCGAGTTCTCCCGTCCCGAAGTCGCCAAGATCCTGATGGCGTACTACCAGACGACGCTGTAACAAATAGGGGCAGATTTATTGTGCGATAAATAAATCTATCCCGGTTTTCGCAGGCGCAGTTCGGGGGCCGCGGGATTCGTCCCGCGGCCCCGTTTTCTTTCCTGAATTTACCCAATTTCCCCACCGGATCAGCTATGATCTGCCCATGAAGCGTCGGCCGAACGGTAAGAATGTCGAGATTGCGCTGCAGTTGCTCCAATTGTCGCTCGCCCTCAAGAGCGCGGTGAAAAAGGCGACTAAAAAACGTTGATCCCGGTCATCGAGGCCTTTGTCCGGACCGTCGACTTCATGGACCGTCTCCGGGAGGAAGGCCACGTCCGGGACTACGCGCTGATCGGCGGGCTGGCGCTTTCGGCGTGGGCTGAACCCAGGAACACGCGGGACGTCGACCTTGTGGTTGCCTTGGCAGAGGGCACCACCTGGCCCGTGATTGCCGCACGCGTCGAGTCCGGGTTCCGTAAGCAGACCGTCGTCAAGAAGGGCACTCGCAGGACCACCATCCAGGACAAACTCTCGTTCGTGGCCGGACAGATCGAGGTCGATCTGATCGGGACGAGGGGATTCGCCCTGGCCGAAGAGGCAATGGAAAACGCCCTCGGCGCTCAGGACAGAATTGACATTGGCGCGCTGATCAAGAAAACTGACCGCCGGAAGCTGCGGGTCCTGGCGAGAAAGCACTTCCTGCTCGCCAGGCTGGAGCCTGTCCTGCAGGAGGCAAAAACCGCGCGTTCGAAATCAGTGGTCGCAAGAATATAAATCTGCCCCCTTTTTATGCCGAAGGGCGCGCTGCTGATCGAGATCTTCCGGGCGGACAACACTGCCTACTACTCGAAGAAGCCCAAGAAATGCGACATCGGCTGACCAAGAAGCGAGTGTGATTGATTATTTGCCATTGCGCTGTGGCTATTGGCATAATATATTGGGATGAAGCAGGAGGAGTGTCACGATGAAATCGACTCTGGACCGGTTCGGGCGGGTGGTGGTTCCGAAAAAGATGCGCGATCGGCTGGGCCTGCGGGCCGGTGCGGCGATCGAGATTGAGGAAACGGACGGGCACCTTCTGCTGCGGCCCGCGGACGACGCGCCGCCGCTGCTTATGAAGGACGGGATCCTGGTCTTCACCGGCGCTGCGCAGGGCGACCTGGAGGCCGCCGTCACCGCGGATCGCAACGAGCGGGCGCGATTTCTGGCGGGAATGCTGCGCCGATGAAGGTCTTCTTCGACACCTCGGTGCTGGTTGCCGCTCTCGTGCGCGAGCACCCCCGGCACGAGCGGGCGTTCGCTCGCCTGCGCGCCACGCTCTCCGGGAAGGACCGGATGCTGACCTCGGCGCACAACCTGGCCGAACTGTACTCCGTGTTGACGACGCTTCCGGTCAGCCCCCGCATCGCGACGGGAGTGGCGGCGCGCCTGATCCGGGAAAATGTCGAGGCACATGCCGAGCTTGTCACCGTCTCCGCGGCCATCTATCGCGAAACAATCCGGCACCTCGCCGAACGTGGCCTTGCCGGCGGCATCGTCTATGACGCCATAGCCTGCCGAGCGGCGGCAAAGGCTGGATCCGACGTCATCCTCACCTTCAATACCAAGGACTTCCTTCGCGCGTGGCCGGAATCCGGGTTAACGATCGAGGAACCCTGAGATATCCGAAGCAAGTGAAGCGAGGACCGGCTCAGCCGAAGCGCCCGGTGATGTAGTCCTCGGTCTTCTTGAGTTTCGGGTTGGTGAAGATCTGCCGCGTTGCGCCGAACTCCACGATCTTCCCTTCGAAGAAGAATGCCGTGTAGTCCGAGACCCGCGCCGCCTGCTGCATGTTGTGCGTCACGATCACCAGCGTGAAACTCGCTTTCAACGTATCGAGGAGCTCCTCGATACGAGCCGTGGCGATCGGGTCGATCGCGGAGGTCGGCTCGTCGAGGAGCAGCACCTCCGGCTCGACGGCGATGGCCCGGGCGATGCACAGCCGCTGCTGCTGGCCGCCGGATAGCGCCATGCCGGGCTGGTGGAGCTTGTCCTTTACTTCGTCCCAGAGTGCGGCCTGGCGCAGGGCGCGCTCCACGCGCTCCATGAGCTCGCTTGGCTTGAGGCGGTAGTACAGTTTCAAGCCGTAGGTCACATTTTCGAGGATCGACAGCGGGAACGGCGTCGGCCGTTGGAAAATCATCCCCACCCGGCGTCTCAGATCGAGCAGATCCAGATTCGGCGCGAGGATGTTCTCGCCGCCGAGCAACACCTCCCCCGCGGCGCGCTGGTTACGATAGAGATCGTAGATCCTGTTGTAGACCCGCAGGTGCGTTGACTTGCCGCAACCGGAAGGCCCAATGATCGCCGTGACCCGGTTCGCGTGGATGTCGAGCGAGTTCGCAAAGAGCGCCTGGTGCTCCCCATAGAAGAAATCCAGGTTCCTTGCGGCGATTTTCACCGCCGGCGAGGACATGAGCGCGGGCGCGATCGTCTTCAGCCTTTCCGTCTCGACGGGTGGTTCGGCCAGCAGTGCATTCATCATCTCAAACTCACTTTCCTCGCACGATCAGACGCGCGCAGAGCGACGTGGCCAGGACACCGAGCGTGATCAACATCGCGGCGCCCCAGGCCTGAGCCTGCCAGTCCCGAAACGGCGACATGGCGTAGGAGAAAATCGTGACCGTGAGATTCGCGGTCGGCTGTCCGAGCCGCTCCGGCCAATAGGGACTGTTGAGGCTCGTGAAAAGCAGCGGCGCCGTCTCGCCGGAAACGCGGGCGACCGCGAGCAGTACCCCGGTGAGCAGCCCTTTGCTCGCGCTGCGCAGCACGATGTCGCGGGTGACCCGCCAGCGCGGCGTGCCGAGCGCCAGCCCCGCCTCGCGCAGCGCACCCGGCACGAGCAGCAGCATGTCCTCCGTGGTGCGGACGATCACCGGGAGCATGATCAGCGCCAGGGCCACGGCCCCGGCGTACCCGGAGAAATGCCCCGTCGTCGCGACGAGGAGGGTGTAGACAAAGACGCCGCTGATGATCGAGGGGACGCCCATCAGGATGTTGGTCGCCATGCGCACCGCCGCCGCGAAACGGGACTCCCGGCCGAACTCGGCAAGGTAGACGCCGGCCATGAGCCCCATCGGGATGGAGAAGAGCGCCGCGAGCCCGGTGATCAGCAGCGTGCCGAGCATCGCGTTCGCCAAGCCGCCGCCGGCCACGCCGGGAGGCGTCGGCAGATGGGTGAAGAACGCCGGCGAAAACGCGGTCGCGCCGCGCGAGACGACCGTCGCGAGGATCCACGCGAGGGCCAGGATGCCGGCGGCCGCCGCGCCGCCCGCCACGAATCGCATCGCCAGGTCGACGATGCGGCGCGCTGCAACGGACCGTCTTTTCATCGCCAGGCTCCGGAGCGACGCTCCACACGGGCCAGCCAGGAGTGGGCCGCCCACTGGATGCCGATCGAGATCACGAGGAGGATCGCCCCGAGATAGACCAGCGAGCTGACGTAGAGCGGATCGGAGGCCTCGGAGAATTCGTTCGCCAGCGTGGAGGCGATCGTGTTGCCCGGCGCAAAGAGCGAGGAGGAAAGCCGGTGCTCATTGCCGATGACGAAGGTCACGGCCATGGTTTCGCCGATCGCCCGGCCGAGCCCGAGCACGCCGGCGCCGATGACACCCCGCAGGCCGTACCGGAGCGTGACCTGCCGCGCCACCTCCCACTTCGTGGCGCCGAGGCCGTAGGCCGCTTCCTTGACCACCGGGGGGACGAGCGAGAAGACATCCCGGATCACGGCGGTCATGAAGGGCAGGATCATCAGGGCGAGGATGAGACCGGCGGTCAGGATGCCGATCCCCATCTGCGCCCCCGCGAAGAGCGGCGAATCCCCGCTCAGTCGAGCGAGAGCCGGTTGCAGATGGCGGGACATCAGCGGCGCGAAGACGAAGAGGCCCCACATCCCGTAGATGATGCTGGGAACAGCGGCCAGAAGCTCGATGGCCACGCCTACCGGTCGGCTGACGGCGGGCGGCGCCAGCTCGACGAGGAAGAAGGCGATCGTCAGGCTCAAGGGCACGGCGAGCAGGAGCGCGATCAGCGTCGAGGCGAGGGTCCCGTAGATGCTGCTCAGCGCGCCGTAGGCCCCGGTCACGGGGTTCCAGGCGTTTGACCAGAGAAAGCCAGCGCCGAACGCATGAACGGCGGGGAGCGACTTCCACGCGAGCGTCGCGACCAGCAGGAGCAGGAGCACCAGGACCGACAGCGCGCACAGCACCGCCGTGGACCGGAAAACCCGGTCCCCGGCGGGGGACAGGACGAGCCGCTCGTTCAGGGCCACACTGCCTTCCCGGCTGAGCGCACCTCGCTCTTCCAGGTTGCCTCCACCAGATCGATCACGCCGGCCGGGAGCGGGACGTAGTCCAGCTTCTCGGCCTGCGCGGCGCCGTTGCGCAGGCACCAGTCGAAGAAAGAGAGCATCGCCCTGGCGCGCACGCCATCGCCCTGCTCTTTCTGGACGAGGATGAAGGAGGCGCCGGTGATCGGCCAGCTCCCCTCGCCTGGCTGGTCGGTGAGCACCAGCGAGAAGCCCGGCGTGCCCTTCCAGTCGGCACCGGCCGCGGCAGCCTGGAACGACACGATCGAGGGCGGCACGTACTTCCCGGCGCGGTTGCGCAGTTGGACGGTCGCGAGCTTGTTCTGCACCGCGTAGGCGTACTCAACATACCCGATCGTCCCCTCCGCCTGCTGGACGAATGCCGCCACGCCCTCGTTCCCCTTCCCTCCGACACCGGCCGGCCAGGAGACGGCCTTCTCGGTGCCAACCTTGCCATGCCACTCCGGTGAAACCTTGTCGAGGTAGTTGGTGAAAATCCAGGTCGTGCCGGAACCGTCGGAGCGGTGCACGACGACGATCTCCTTTGCCGGGAGGTTCACGCCCGGATTCTCGGCCTTCAGCGCCGGGTCGTCCCAGCGCTTCACCGTACCGAGGAAGATGTTGGCGAGGAGCGTCGGGGTGAGCTGGATCTTCCCGGAGGCGATGCCCGGCAGGTTGACAACCGGAACCACGCCACCGATCACCATCGGGAACTGGACCAGGCCGGCCTGCTTGAGCTCCTCGGCTTTGAGCGGGGCGTCGGAGGCACCGAAATCCACCGTTTTCGCCTTGATCTGCGTTATCCCGCCGCCGGACCCGATGGACTGGTAGTTGAGCTTGACCCCGGTGGTCTGCTCGTATTTGTATGCCCACTGGGAGTAGATCGGGAAGGGAAAACTCGCTCCCGCCCCGTTGATGGTCACCGGGTCGGCGGCGGTTACCGTCCCGGCGCAGATGCCGGCAATCAAGATCACGAGCAGTGCCAACAGCTTCTTCACGGTGTTCCTCCTTGCGTTCGGGTTCTCTTTCTCTCTCTTGTCTCTCTTTTTCATGCCGAGAAGATAAACCGCGAGTGCAAGGAGGTGATGAGGGAATTGTTAGTTCTTCGTTAGCACGAGCAACCTTTCGTTCCCGTGCGGGCTGCGGGGTCCTGTCGCTGCGGACCTCCATCGTGCTCACTTCGTTCCGCCGATGGAGACCTCCCATCCGCGCCACCCCTTCGCCCAGTACGGGCTTTACGGCAACATGTCCATATGCAGCAGTCGTAACGGACCACAGCGAGGTAGCCGGGGGCGTCACTGAGGGAAGATGCGCGAAGCCGCCGATCAGCACGGAGCCGTGCCCGGGGCGGTCCCGCAGGGACGCGGGCTCGTTGTCTGAGCCCGGAGGGCGAGTTACGAGTCCGCGAGCCTCGGGTACGGTTCCGGGCCGGCGGCGCAGTCGCACGACCGAAGTGACACCCCGGTTGCCTCGCGCACGCAGACGAGTTCCGTCAAAGCGGCTGGCAAGGTGATTCTCCAGCAACTAACGGAGGAACGATGAATCGGTTGATCATACTGACGGTGGAAGCGGAAGCGTGATCGTGAAGGTGCTGCCTTTCCCGGGTTCGCTCTCCACGGCGACCGTCCCGCCGTGGACCTGTGCGATGTGTTTGACGATCGCCAGGCCGAGACCCGTCCCGCCCAGCTGGCGGCTGCGGCTCTTGTCCACGCGATAGAACCGCTCGAACAGGCGCGGCAGGTGCTCCCGCGGGATGCCGATGCCCCGGTCGAGCACCTGGATCGAAATCGCGTCGGCCGCCACCGTCCCCCGCACCAGAACCGTCGAACCCGGCTCGCTGTAGGTCACGGCATTGTCGATGAGGTTGACCACCGCTTGGGAGAGCAGCAACGCCTGGGACGGGAAGGAGCGGTCCGCAGGGCACTCCAGTTCGAGGATAATCTCCTTCTTCCCGGCGCGGTCCCGGGTCGCCTCGATCGCCTCCGACAGCAGACTGCAGAGGCGCGACTCCTCGAAGGCGATGCTCGAGCTCCCGGTCTCCTGTTCGAGCCGCGCAAGGCTCAACAGATCGGTCACGATAGCATTGAGCCGCTCGGCCTGCCGGCGGATGATCTCGAGAAAACGCTCCGCCGTGACGCGA
>Ga0315283_10006419_pt1 | contig 10485 bp, 6 predicted proteins | sample YL17G09_0_MG_FD_204541 | JGI IMG/M metagenome (GOLD analysis project Ga0315283, IMG submission 204541) | Sediment microbial communities from Yellowstone Lake, YNP, Wyoming, USA - YL17G09_0 | ecosystem: Environmental > Aquatic > Freshwater > Lake > Sediment | place: USA: Wyoming | collected...
ATCGCCTCCTGATACTTGTACTGCTTTGGCACCTTCTGGCAGTTGTTTTTCGATAAACTCCTTCAATTCATAACCGTAGCGCTGTAAAAAGGTGGCTCCAAAAGACTGTCCATGATCTGATAGGATCACCAGCTCATAGGGGCGTGGAGCTTTCTCTTGAATAGTTCTTCGTATATTGCCAATCACTTCATCGTACTGTTTTAATGCCCCAAATGCATCGCGTGTCCATGGGCCAGAATGGTGAGCAACCTCATCATAACCCGGCCAGGTCACATAGATCGCAGGGCTGCCGCGGATGATTTCTAACTTTGCCAGGTTTGCTGCCACTTCGCGCATGAATACGGTACATGCTGCCCGAAGGACTGGGTAAGCTTTATGTAGGCGGTTTAAACGTGGCTGCTCTTTCTTTATTCGCTGACGAAATCCCTGAAAGAGTTCCACAAATATGTCCCATATAAACAAGATAATTGTACGAGTAAGGAAGTAGGGGTCGAGCATCAGAAGATATATATCTCGGGCGCGTTGCTTCTTCTCTTCAGGATCATCTGTACGTATGCCCGCTAAGGTTAACATCGATTTATCCGCATCACCATTCATCATGTTGTTGATGCTGGTACCTGCGCGCATCAGGCCCTTTCCTTTGGCATAACGAGCGTTTATCTCATTAGCATCCTTGCTGGACACCATCAGCTTATTCTGGTCCTTATCGAACCAACGGAAAGCAGGTATATCGTAATTATCTCCGAACATTATTCCAGATTGGCAGGCAGAAGTCTGGGATGGAAGTCCGCAATCCACGCGCGCCACAGAGTAGCCATCTTCATCAATCATCTGTTTAACATTGGGCATCCAACCATCTGCGATGGCCTTTTTCATATGGTGGTAACTCAGCCCGTCGATCTCTAACATGACCAGGCCGCGCCCCGGAGTATCTTCAAGCTGGTACATCCGGCGTTTTGCAAGTCGTTCAACCAGGCGTTGATAAAGGGAATTCTCATCATCAATCGTAAGGATGTTGGTTAGAATGAGATTGATTGCCGAGAAAACCAAACTTCCCAGGAAAGCCCATCCCCAGGTATCAATTTGGAAAGATGGAAGCAGATTGGATGTGATCATCAAGGCAATGGCGTTGACGAATAATCCCAGTAAGAATACGAACGCCGCACCCAGAGGCACCGCTAATAGCAGCAGGATTGGGCGGATCACGAAATTGACAACACCTAGGATGAAGGCTCCGGCTGTGGCCATGAATAATAGCGATGTATCCGCTGTGGATACATAAGTGATCCCAGGAATGAGCCAAATGGTAAATATAATTGCCAACGCATTTACAAACCAGATAATTAAAAAGTGAAGGATGGATTTTAAGAGGCTCCGGACGGACATAATTCACCTTCCTAAAAAATGCTGGATATATTGAGAATGTCCTTTTATTACTTTGGCAATCATAGAGAAGCAATTTCTACCATTAATTCTAACATTTTTTCATAATCCAGTTATTCCCTGGTAACATATATTGAAGAAAGCAAGGTATTGCGCGGTAAAACTTCAATCTTGATTAAATATTGATTATCGACATTATAAAATTTTCAAAGAAATTATCGTAATTCTACCTGTTTTGGCTTATAATTTCCAAAGCGTGCGATCTGCCTTAATTGGATATGAGCTCTATAAAAAAAAGGAAATCAAGGAAGTTCGATTCCAATTTCGATATTATTATCACTAGTTTCCGGTGCTTTGAGGAGAATTATCGATGAAGTATAAAATGCATTTTCTATACACCTTCTTGTTGGTAGCAGTCTTGTTAGCTTTTCCGGGAGAAGCACGTGCAGATATTGCACCACCGAAAAATCCGCCAGGGTCAAATGTGCAACCAGGTGGGGAATCTACCCAGGTGCGCATGGAAAATGAGAAGGTTGTATTGGAAGTTAAGGATGATGGACAGGAGCAAGGCCTTGGTAAGGCACATGTAACCGCGGATTTCAACATGCATAACCTGGGCACTGAACAGGAAACCATGCAAGTACGTTTTCCAATTTCTGCCAATAACGGCTGGGGTGATTATCCAGAAATAACTGGGGTGGTCGTGAAGGTGGATGGGAAAACGGTTCCGACCACTACTGCTTCTTATCCGGAGCCAAATTATTCTGCGGATCCTGTCCCCTGGGTTGAATTTGGAGTGACCTTTCCACCTGGAGTTGATGTGCCGATTTCGGTATCGTATGACCTGCAAGGATCGGGCTATTACCCGTATACAGCCTTTTATTATTTACTCGAAACGGGCACTGGTTGGAAAGATACCATCGGGAAGGCAGAGATCATTCTGCGCCTGCCATATGAAGCGAGCTCGCTTAATGTCGTACAAGCCACACAAATTGGTTGGGCAGAGACAAATCCGGGAGGAACTTTCAATGGCAGGGAAGTAACCTGGCTTTACGAAGACTTTGAACCCGGACCTTATGCGGTAGTTCAGAACATGGAGTTTGCGCTGGTGGCACCAAGTGCCTGGAAAAAGGTATTACAGGCGCAAGCGGATATAAAGGCAAGCTCAACCGATGGTGAGGCATGGGGCAGATTGGCAAAAGCATACAAAGCCTTGTTCTTGTTGTCTAAGAGTTATCGTGAAGATGCTGGTGGGAGTGAATTATTCCGTTTGTCTGTGGAAGCGTACGAGAAATGCCTGCAGTTCAAACCCTTTGATGCCCAGTGGCACGCCGGATTTGCGGACCTGCTGGCGAACAAGGCTTATTGGGATGCTTGGCGTACTGGTCCAAACCAAGATACCTTCAGGGCGTTGGAAGAAATCCAGACTGCTTTAGCAATTTCTCCCAACGATACGAAGGTGCAGGAGATAGCGCAGAATATCCATGGGACGTTCCCCGATGGGATGACCCTATCTGATGCAGGACACTACGATTTCCCATGGCTGACACAAACTCCGACTCCCCGTCCAGCCACGGAAACTATCGCTCCATCATTCGATCCATCCGAGGTGAGTGGGGAATATACCAGCCCTACCATCACGCTCTGGGATGGTCAGCAGGTAGAATTGAAGTTGATTATTAGGTCGGATTATACTGCTGAGCTGCAGACTACCTTACAGGGGAAAGATCTTAAGCAAGTTGACGAGGGCGTTTGGAAAGATAATGGCGATGGAATGCTTCGATTCGTTTCAGCCTGGCCGAATGGAGATCCTTGTACCTTTGTTTTTAATGTAGAACAAGGGCGCTTGGACACAAATGAATGGCCATCGTATTTTGGTGAGGCTGGGATAACTCTTGAAAAGCCGATGGAGACCCAGGTAGCATCTACAGAGACTGCCATGCCGAGCGTCACCCTGACCCCGGAGCCAACCCTGCAGCCTGAACCAACCCAGACAGCGACCACTCAACCCACTCAGGTGGTTACGCCTACACCGCAGTCTACTCCAACACCGAGCAACTCTGGGGGAGGCGGCAAATCTGGCCTACCTTGTGGTGCAATCGGTGTGGCGCCTCTGGCTCTAGTAGGCTATCTTTGGCGCCGGAAGAAAAAGGCAGAATAACCATTAATCGCACAGGCGGAATTCGAAATTGCACCGGTTTGACCGTCGATATTGAACAGTTTCGATGATGCGTAGTCTGCGGAGCCCTCAAATCATCGTTGCTGGGATGCTGGGTCACTCCCTTGCGATTTTACTCACTATATTCCAGGGACTCAGGATGAGGCAGCTCGCGTGATGGATGATATTCTCACTCCGATATCGAACGATCTAAAATCTCTTAATTCAAAAGCAAATTAATTATCCAATTCAAGCCAGACTGATTTCCAGGAAACTTTGGAGGCCGTTTTAACTTAACAAGGACCTAGCCTGGCAGTATTTTGATTCAGCATTAAATCTTGGTCCTTTATCGGTCAATCTCCATATAGAAATAAATAAGTTCTTAATCTCGGTTATTATTTACAAGGTTCCAAACCGGAAAGGTCAAACGAGGATAAAATCGATATTGCTTCCTGCATGGCGGGCGAATCCGCCGGCATGAGACCAATAATTGCTATGCGATTCCCATTTATTAATATTATTTCTATCACATCCGGGCCATAACCGCTGGCTGAAAAAGCAACTCCAGAGTAGGTCCCTAATGTATAGCTGATTGGGTTGGTAATATTCAGCCGATTATCGGTTGCGCTTTGATTGTCCTTGATACGATCCTCAACAAATTGATCAAAATCTGTTCCTTGCACCACATCCAAAACATCCAGAGAAACTTTAATGCCACCTTTCGGAAAAACTTCATTTGGTATGGTGGGATTTTTATAATCATAATTAAATAAAGTCACTGAAGAGACTCCAGTATTTGAATCATACCAGCTTGAAGCATACCAACCTGATGCTAGGTTCAAGCTAAATCCCAGGGAAGGGTCGAAAAAACAAACAGACCGGTTTACCGAATAAGTATCGGTAGGTGGAACGGTTATTGTTGGTCTTGCAATTGCTGTTAATGTCGTAGAAAAAGAGTAAGCTTGATCGGTTTCTAAGGGTGATCCTTTTATTGGAGTGCTTTGTTGAGCTGAAGGATAAGCAACTACACCGCCTGGAAATGGATATGATGATTGGGGGGAATGATTTGACTCAGGTTCGCGGGTCCTACAGGAGACTAAACTAAGTGATATTAAGACAAAGAGTAGGTGAAGATATTTTATTCTCATTCTCGACAGAATCTCCCCATTAAATTTCAATAACTACTATACATCAATAACTGCTTGCAATACGTTATTTGTTCCTGTATAGCAGGAATAGAAGCTGGAATCAAGCTTTTCTGTTAAAAGTGGTGAAGTAAAAATATCGATTATCTATTTTCTACCTCCTACACAGTTTGAAGGTTTATAGGAATTCATAAATGTCTCGATCGAGCTAAAATCTTATAAACCAAGGGAATATTATTTAACCAGTTTAAGCCAGTCCGATTTCCTGGAAACTCAGGAGACAGACCTTATTTGTGACTAGCTGCAGATGGAGAGGGTGAATTTTTCACCATCTAATCAGTTTTCCCCAATTATGCACACGGTTTTCTAAAAAGTTCACACTGGCCGAATCTGGATGCACTCTGATTGTGCTTTAATTGTGCTTTAATCGGGAATCAGCTCAATTCTATCGAGTAAAATTGGCGCACCCGACGGAATTCGAACCCACAACCGTCTGATCCGAAGGAATGGGATCCATCCTATCATCGTGGCTGGCATGCTGGGTCACTCCCTGGCTATCTTAATGACCACCTATGCTCACTTTATTCCAGGGACCCAGGATGAGGCAGCTCACCTGATGGATGAAATTCTCACTCCGATCCAGATCGATCTTAGGGACCTGGGCTGAGCAGCTGCATTAATATTCCATACGACGGGTCTCTAGTATGATTCAGAAAGTTTCCATTGATTATTCCCGATTGACTTTTCGTCAAATGACTTTACAATAAATATAGTTATTTTATTTTCTAAGTGGGTCGGTTGAATCCTTTGTACTTATGTAGCTTCATGCATAAATCTGCATATTTGTTGTGAAATCGGTCAACTCAAAAATATTACAGTCACAACAGCATTTCATTGCATAAGACCCTGTCGGGTACGCCCGTCACAGACGCAGGAATAAGATGGTTCTACAAAAACACACGTACGTCAGTATCATTTTGTTTGCTTGTTTGATTGTTCTCTTGATCATCACGACAGGTTGCAAGCAGATCACTCCTGGCGTGGTAGGAATCAAGCCAACCGGGATACAGCAGGAAACCTTAAAGCCAACCAATACATCGCCAACCCCAACTACTGTGAAAACTTCGCCCGTCCCGGTAGAAATAAACACACGGACTCAGGTCATCACCTACACTATACAGGCCGGGGACACTCTGTTCGGGATTGCGGAGAAGTTCAATCTCAGGCCTGATACCATACTTTGGGGAAACCCTGATAAGTTTGAAGATCACTCAAATATATCGCTAATGCCGGGGATAGTTCTCAACATCCTACCTGTAGACGGTGCTTACCACGCCTGGAAGGCTGGGGAAGACCTGAATGAAGTGGCCAAGAGTTACGGAGTACCCACTCAAGCGATTATCAATTGGCCCGGCAACCACCTCGATCCACAAACTTTGGGCGATTATTCCAATCCCAATATCGAACCTGGCACTATGCTCGTTATCCCCGGTGGACACCTTGATTTTACCTCTTGGAGCTCACCTTCACCTGTTCACGCTCCAACTGTCATCGCCCAAACTGGAGTTGAGGCATTCTATGATACGCTCTTCGTCATACCGGTAGGTGAAGGCAGTCTCCAATACTTTGGGGGCGATCAACCAGATTCAGAAATCAACGGTCCCAATGCCATCGCCATTCTACCGGATGGGGGTTTTATCATCGCCGATCTGGTTGGTAATCGCTTGTGGCGATATGGTTCCACAGGTAAACTACTCAAGTCGATTGATCTCTATTCCATAGGAATTGAACAAGTCACTGATTTGCGCTCAACCAACACCGAATTGTTTGTGCTGGAAATTCGCAACGAAAAATACCGGGTCAACCGTTTGTCTTTTGATGGAGAGCTGATTACCAGTTATGACATACCTGAAGGATTTCACATTGAGAACGGCCTAACAGGAATCGCCGTTGATTGTGAAGGTGAAGTTTTATTAGAAATTGCAGGATCTGACCTCTATCGACTGGTCGACGCTCAAGGAAACCTGTACTCACCTATAGAAGAAACTGATTATTATTGCAACGGAAAACCATATCGAGTGGTTAACTCCGGGCCTGGAACAATTCCAAAGCTCATTGCAGGAAGCATTCCTTTGGAGACACAACTGACCACTGGCTTGGGCGGGTTCAACCTTCTTGCTGTGCTAAAAGATGGCAGCTTTTATGTGATCCGCAATGATGTGGTTAATGATCAGGTGATCCAGGTTGATCAAACGGTTCACTACATTAACGCGGGTGGTGTGCAGCAAGGGGTGGCACGCGTGCCGCTCGCAGAATACTATTATTCTATAATGCGAAATCTAGCTGTTGGACCAGACGGGAACGTGTATGCCATATTACCCCAACCTGATTCCATTCATATCATACGTCTGAACTTCTATAAAAGCCTTGAGCCACTCAAGCTCGGAGCTGTTCAGCCGTATATTGCGGTCTCGCCATCCAATCCATAATAGATGAGGCAGCTCGCCTGATGGATGATATTCTCACTCCGATCCCGATCGATCTTCCTTAGCTCACTGTCCTGTTCGGTTGTTTTATTAGCAATTGCAAGATACTTAATATTGCGATATATAGACCTGAGTAAGAGAGTGGGGTTCGGACAGTAAAAAATAACATCGGGAGCCAGGTAAATATCATCTGCAAAAATGGGGAAATATAGATTAGCAAGCCTACAATCAGAATAATTATGGATATCGGTAAAGACCGTTGACTCCTGGTTAATGCAATCCAGCTTAATCCAAGCCAGGCAGCGAATAATACTAACCCACTAACAACAGTCCACAAGAATAACGGGTCCTGAATCCAGGTTGATGAAGGATTACTCCTTTGAAAACGCATTTGGATAAATAGCCATTTATCGAGCATGTAAGCTAAGAACAAAGTTACAAGTGCTCCAATTGGAAATATTATCCAATTAATAATCGTGCGATCTTCTTCTAAAGGTATTTTATTCATGTGGAATCCCTCCGGTGATCGAGGCTAGGATGCTAAGGCCCTCGTTCGTAATCCTGATGGAGATCTATACCCACAATTATATCCCGACCATGCAGGACCAGGCAGCTCGCGTGATGGATGATATTCTCACTCCGGTCCCGATAGAGCTCATTTCCCAGAGTTGATTAATTCAGTAGCGGTAATTCTTCAACCATAGTCGACCATGAACCTGGTCAAGAACTTAATTTGGTGGACGAATGCCGTCCTCCGTGTATAATATTAATCCTGTAGATAGTTTGATAAGTCAGATAGTATTGTTATACACAAGTCAGGCGTTCCAAGAGTATTATCTTGCCCAGCAATCACGGAGGGACATGGTATGCCGATCCCAGTTGACGAAATTACTAGAAGAAAATTGATCTTGGTGAGACAGTTGTATCAACAAGCAGAGAAACAATCTGGCTCGCGTCATAGTATCGTCAGCCGGATCATGGCTATTATTATTTTTGATCTCACAATTGAGACCCTTCTAAAAGTAATTGTGGAGGCACTAGACCAACGAATTACACTTTCCGATAGTTTTAATAGTTTGCTTCAGCAGTGTGAGAAACTGCTGTTGGAGCATGGTATTACACCATTCCCCTATAGAGCACATGTGCTTCATCTGCACTCAATACGAAATGATGCGCAACACAAAGCTAAATATCCGAACGAATCAGATGTCAGTGATTGTCGCACATATGCCAGAGATTTCTGCCGTGATGTAATTCAAAACGTTTGGGGAACTGTATTCGACGAGCTTTCTCAACTTGACTGGATTGACGACGGCATCTTAAAACAAATGCTTGAATCTGCCTTGTTAGATATAGAAGCCGGGAATCTCAAAAAAGGTCTTACTCTTGTTGGTATTTCTTTTACTTGGGCAAGCAGAAGCCTACGAAATATCTTACCGGAAGGTGCTGATGGCTTATATAGAGGCCAAGTGCCTGAGCTACATGGCAAAACGGTAGATTATATAAATTCGGTACTGAAAAACATCGAAAACACATCAAAGCAATACGCAGCAATGACTTCCACAGGGATTAATCCCGCGGACTACAAACACTTTAGGGAATCTACGCCTTTCATAGAATTTATTAATTCATCAAGTATACAAAAACCAGAGATAGTGGAGATGAGAATCCAGATATATTGGCAAGACAAAGAGCCGGACAAAGAGACCGCCCTATGGGCACACGAGTTTACAGTCAATTCAATTATCTCTTGGCAAGTTCTTGGTTTATCTCCGAGTGTCGAACAAGGTGATTGGAAGAAGAAAGCGGAGGCACTTATTAATTGGAATACCGATATTATCTCTTTGCATTAAAAAGGGAAAAGTTAATGACGACCAATAAACGTGAAGCTATTAAAGCGCAGAGGACGAGGAAGAAACGCCAAAGGCGGATGAATACCTTAATTGGGGCGGGGGTATTCATTATCATCGTAATCATCGTTTTAATATCACCGACGATATATAACCAATTAAAACCAGCAGGTAATTTTATACACATCACACCTGTTGCCAGACCCTTGGTGAATGGGAACAGCATAGGTGATCCGAATGCCAAGGTGAAGGTATTGGTGTTTGAAGATTATCAGTGTCCATATTGCAAGGATTACACTCAACAAGTGGAACCGCAACTGGACGCCAGTACATACATCACCAGCGGCCAGGTTTATTATAAATTCATGCAGTTTCCTTTCCTGGATGAAAACTCAGCAACGAAAGAGTCTCATCAAGCCTCCAACGCGAGCATGTGCGCTCTCGAGCAGAGGCGCTTCTGGGATTATCACGATATGTTGTTTGCTAATCAGGGGGCAGAAAATTCAGGTTCATTCAACAATAAGCGGTTACAAGCCTTTGCGGATGCACTGGGTCTGGATATGACCAAGTTCAACCAATGTTTTAGCCAGAACAAATACTCAGCGCAAATTGAGACTGATTACCAGGAAAGTATAAGCATGGGCGTAACCAGGACTCCGACTGTATTGGTGAACGGCAAGAATATAGCGCCTGGAGTATTTCCGAGCTGGGATATTCTAAAAGCTGCTATAGATGCGGCGTTAGCTAGTGGGGGATAAACCGCAGCTGAAACTTCGCCCGCGACAATCACAATCTTCTGATTTTTCACCAATAATCTTGAATCGAGGATAAAAATGGCGCACAAGTTTGCTTTAACATAAAAAGGCCGACCCCATATATGAGGTCGGTGGTCGATTTCACGGGGTTTTATCCCACATCTATGGGATGGGCAAAGGGGCTCGAACCCTCAACACTTGATCCACAGTCGACAACCAGGTCGATCTGCAGACCGACCATTATTTCACCATGACCATTTCAAGAGTTAATTAATGGCGCTAAACTATTTGATCACTTTTCCAATTATGGCTATATGTGGGGGTTCATCGCCATTGCTGTCTATTGTGTATGAAGCGCGTTTTCTCTGATAAGTACCTTTTCTTTGTTTATGTTCAGGCCTTGACTATGGACCGAGTGGTAATGGATCAAAGCGGAAACTGTCGTAAAAGGATCACGGTGCAAGCGGTAGAAGAACTGCCTAGGAACCTCTGCATCAGCCAGACGATTGCGATGAACGAGGTAAGTCTTGTGGGGGACAAGTTGGATTTGATTGAGCAGATCTTGGAGTGTCTTGGCCGTGAACAGAACCTGGGCCTGACCAAAGTCCATTAATTCTCGGGTTGATTTACGTCCACTGATGCGTCGTTGGTGACGACGGAGACGACCGAACAGGCTCTCCAGGTGTAGGTTATCTTGAGGTAATCCGG
>Ga0315283_10006420_pt1 | contig 10485 bp, 4 predicted proteins | sample YL17G09_0_MG_FD_204541 | JGI IMG/M metagenome (GOLD analysis project Ga0315283, IMG submission 204541) | Sediment microbial communities from Yellowstone Lake, YNP, Wyoming, USA - YL17G09_0 | ecosystem: Environmental > Aquatic > Freshwater > Lake > Sediment | place: USA: Wyoming | collected...
GGTACCGAGGAACACCGTGGCTGCGGCTGCCACCAGCAGTACGTTGTTGAGGATGAGTCCACCTTCCCGGCTCACCGGTGCGAAGGGTGCGCCCAGCTTCAGCTGCGGGATGCGGATGGCGTAGAGAACCAGCGCACCACCGGTTGCCAGCACCAGGAGCGCCAGGATGAAAACACCGCGCGCCGGGTCGGTGGCAAAGGCATGCACGCTGGTGAGTACGCCAGAGCGGACCACGAAGGTGCCAATCAGGCTCAGGGAGAACGTGAAAATGGCCAGCAGGATGGTCCAGTTCACCAGGGCATGCCGGCGTTCGACCACCATGGCGGAATGGAGGAGCGCGGTGCCAGCCAGCCACGGCATGAAGGAAACATTCTCAACCGGATCCCAGAACCACCAGCCGCCCCAGCCGAGGATGTAGTAGGCCCAGAAGCTGCCGAGCGTGATGCCGATGGTCAGGAAGCACCAGGCTGCCAGAACCCAGGGACGAACCCATCTTGCCCATGTCGCATCAACCCGGCCTTCAATGAGCGCTGCCACCGCAAAGGAAAATGCCACCGAAAATCCGACATAGCCGAGATAGAGCATGGGCGGATGGATCACGAGGCCAGGATCTTGCAGGATGGGATTCATGCCCTGGCCATCAGCCGGCACATCATCGAGACGTACGAAGGGGTTGGAGGTGGCCAGCAGGAAGGTGAGGAAGCCGGTGCAGATCATGGCCTGCACGGCAAGGGCGCGCGCTTTGAGCGGCGCCGGCAAGTTGCGCCCAAATGCGGCAATCGAGGCCCCGAATATGGCAAGGATCAACACCCACAGCAGCATCGAGCCTTCATGATTGGCCCACACGCCGGTCAGTTTGTAAATGAACGGCTTGGCAAGCTGTGAACTCGACACCACAAGCCGCACGGAAAAATCCGACGTAGCAAAGCAATAGGTGAGTGCGGCAAAGGCGAAAACCACGAAACCAAAGCTTGCCACCGCGCAGTGGCTGGCCAACGCCATGAACCCGCGGTCTCCGCGCGCCGCCCCCAACAGGGGCAAGGAAGCCTGAGCGATGGAAATGAGCAGGGCCAGTATGAGTGCGAAATGCCCGACTTCGGCTGCCATGCAGTCTCTCCTTCTAAGCTGAAGCTCCAAGGGCGAAGCTGAAAATTTATCGCAAATCAGAACATTTTTGCGTGCAAATCCATATACAGCTTAACCATGGGAATGAAATACCTCCTGTCAGCGTATTGTCAGCCACTATTAAATAATAACTAAATAATGGATGGTAGCACAAAATTGTAAATTGCGTTCTGGAGGTTGTTTCCGTGACAGGCAATGTGAAGGCGAGACTAATACCACCCACACCACTTCCACGTGCTGTTCGCGCGCTGCAAAAACTTGAACTGCCCCTCCCGAAGGCAGCTAAAGCAGTGCCCCAGTCTTCCGCCAATATCGAATCGGATGAATCATTTTGGGCGCGCGCTACCAGGCTGGTCTTCACGATGTCTACAATTGTCGCCATCGGATTTGGTGCAAAGCTCAGCGCCATCGAAAAATTTACGCCCGCCGAAGGCACGGGCTACATGCTCGGAATTCTTGGCGGTTCCCTGATGCTGCTGTTGCTGCTTTACCCCTTGCGGAAGCGTTTTCGTGTTCTCGATGGGATGGGAAGTGCGCCGGCGTGGTTTCGTGTGCACATGGCATTGGGCGTCGCGGGCCCAGTGCTTATTCTCTATCACTCCAATTTTTCTCTGGGTGCCACTAATAGCAATGTCGCCCTGTTTTCGATGCTCCTGGTTGCCATCAGCGGTGTTGCCGGCAGGTACATCTATGGAAAGGTTCATAATGGACTCTACGGCACAAAGGCGGACCTGCCGGATCTTCTGGGGGCGGTGACTGCGTTGCTCGGTGAAATCGAGCAGGTCGTGGGTGGCGCCAGCGGCACGATTGCGCGGCAACTCACCGATTTCGGCGAAAGCGCCCTGCGTCCACGCCACTCGGTCGCTGCAAGCCTCGCTCAGAGCCTTGTTGTGCCGTTTTCAACTCGTTTTGCCCAAACCCGAGTCATGGGCTCGGTCAAACAGGCAATCGCTGACAACGCAGTGAGGCATTCATGGACAGCAAAGCAGAAGCGCCAGCGCTACAGGGACGCCCGCAGGCACGTGATCGCCTATTTCAATGGGGTCGTCAAAGCGTCGCAGCTGTCCTTTTACGAGCGCCTGTTTGGCCTCTGGCACGTGCTGCACGTTCCGCTGTTCTTTCTCCTCATCATCACAGGGGTCGTTCACGTGGTGGCAGTACATCTGTATTAGGGAACTTGATGGGGCAACTCCGGCACTTTCGCTTCCTGATAAAGCTATTGCAGGCGATTTGCCTCCTAGTACTGCTATCACCGCAGGCCGGGGCACAAAGCACACTTGAAAAACTGCTGATGCCGGGGCCCCTGTCATCAGCCCATGCCAAGCTGGAAGAGAATTGCGACAATTGCCACGTGGCATTTTCCAAGAAGTCACAGGACAAGCTGTGCCTCACTTGCCACAAGGAAATTCAGGCGGATCGGATTGCGTCAACGGGCTTTCATGGCCGCAGTCCCCTGATGAGCGGACTTGAATGCAATAATTGCCACACCGAACATAAGGGCAGGGACGCCAGCATCATCCAACTCAGCACGGAAACCTTCAGCCACGACCAGACTGATTTTCCGCTGCTGGGATCACACCAGCAGGTTGACTGTATCGGCTGCCACTCGAAGGGCAAGAAATTCTCGGAAGCCCCATCCACCTGCTTTGGATGCCACGACAAGATCCAGCCTCACAAGGGCAATCTCGGCAAAAAATGCGAGACCTGCCACCAAGTCAGCAAGTGGACCGTGGTGGCGGCCTTCGACCACTCGAAGACCACGTTCCCGCTGCAGGGCAAGCACGCCAGCGTGCCGTGCGCCAATTGTCACCTGGGTGAAGTCTACAAGGACCTTCCATCCACCTGTAACGACTGTCACGCCATCCAGGACGTTCACGTAGGGCGCTTCGGCAACAAATGCGAATCCTGCCACAAGGTCGAAAGCTGGAAAGCGGCAAAGTTCGACCACGCAAAGAATACCCGTTTTGCGCTAAATGGCGCCCATGCGACGGCGGCCTGCGAGGATTGCCACCACCAGGATTTCACCACCAAGCTGTCCATGGCTTGCTTCGACTGCCATCAGAAACAGGATGTCCACAAGGCGACACTCGGCAAAAACTGCGCGGACTGCCACAGCGAAGTGGCCTGGCGTAGCAACGTGAAATTCGACCACGGCTTGACGAATTATCCGCTGATCGGCCAGCATGTGGCTGTAGTCTGCGAAGGCTGCCATGCGTCGGCAGTTTTTCGGGAAGCCAAGATGGAATGTGTCGACTGCCACAAGTCGGATGACGTCCATCGTGGCCGATTCGCGGTGGCTTGTGCGGACTGCCATTCCCCCAACGGCTGGCAACGGGTAAAATTTGACCACAGTCAAACCAGCTTTGCGTTGACCAGCGCACATGCCAGGGTCGGCTGCTACAACTGCCACAGCCGGGAAAACGTGGCGAGTGCCAAGCTGCCCACCACCTGTTACTCCTGCCATAAGGCGCAGGACGTTCACCGCGGCGCCTTCGGTCAGAACTGTGCCAGGTGCCACACCACGGTGACCTTCAAGAGCGCCTTCATTAGGCAGTAAGATGTGCCCGATTTGTCTGCATAAAAGTTAATTTCCGTTAACTCGGAGTAGGGAATTGTCAGTTAACGTATGTCAGCCTTTTGTCAGTAGGACTCAGGCATTCTAGCAGCACGGCGGGACGTTTGTTTTTGTAATTCGTGCGTAACCGGCTCTCTTCCTCCCCCGGCGTTTTGGGGTGCAGGCAAGGGGTTGCCATCAACATGAAATTCAGAGGGGCCAGTGAAAAAAGTGATTTCACTGGAGAGTTGACTATTGCGCCTATGCAGGGTAGCCGCGCATTTTCATTGCATCGTGATGTTCATCGCGATGCTTATATTTGCCTGCGCGCCTGGCCGGGCCGAAGAGGTCAATGCGGCCATCAAGGTTGACCGCAATTTTAACCACTCCACCACCGCATTTGATCTGGTTGGCGTCCACAAGTCTGTACCTTGCGAGACCTGCCATGAAGGTGCGATCTTCAAGGGCGTGCCGACGGCCTGCGAGAAATGCCACAACGGCGACATGGCCAAGGGCAAGTCTGAAAACCACCCTGCCACTGGCGAAGCCTGTGGAGAATGTCATAATTCCACCAACTGGAATCAGGTGCATGTGGACCATGGTCCGATCACCAACAATTGCTTCAGCTGCCACAACAATGAAATCGCAACGGGCAAGAACAAGAACCACATCAAGTCGATAAGAACCTGCGAGACGTGCCATCAGACGTCCTCATGGACCGTGGCATATTTTGACCATACCCTGACCATATTGCCCTGCGTCACGTGCCACGACCGCACGCACACATTTGGAAAGCCGCTCAACCACATCGCATCAAGCAACTTCTGCGAGACCTGTCACAATTCATTGGACTGGACAGTCGGAGTTTTTGATCACACGGGAATTGTTGGTGGTTGCGCTGATTGCCACAATGGCTCGCGGGCAATGGGCAAACCCGGCAGCCATATTCCAACCTCGAACCCCTGCGAAGACTGCCACGTGACCACAAGCTGGGCTGTAGCGAACTTCAGCCACAACGGCATTACCGGCGCCTGTTTCAGTTGCCACAATGGCCGCAGCGCCACCGGCAAGTCGACGGCCCACTTCAAGGTCAACAATGTTTGCGAGGATTGCCACAAGACAACCTCCTGGACGCCGACATGGGCCTTCAATCATGCTTCGGTGCAGGGGACCTGCTACTCCTGCCACAACAACCAGCGGTTACCCGCAACAGGCAAGACGCCAAGCCATCTGAAGACGTCGAATGTCTGTGAGGACTGCCACACGGGCGGTGCCCTACCGAATTGGACCATCACGCAGTTCAAGCACACCGGCATCATTGGCGGCTGCTTGTCGTGCCACGACGGCACGCATTCAACCTCAATGGGTGCCATCCCCGGCAAGAACCCCACCCACATGGCCACCAGCACGCTATGCGAAGCCTGTCACGTAACCCGCGCCTTCAAGCCAGCCGCCTTTGATCATACCCAGACAACCGCCACCTGCGCGTCCTGCCACAATGGCTCGACCCCGCCCGCCGTCGGCAAGCCCAACGGCCACATCGAACCGGCGGTGAACTGCCAGGACTGCCATTCCACCACCGCCTGGAAGCCAGTCACCCATTTCGATCACTCTGGCATCACGGGTAACTGTTTCTCGTGCCATGACGGCAACACGGCGACCGGCAAAGGCCAGAACCATTTCGTGACCGGCACCACTTGCGAAGACTGTCACAGCTCCACCGCGGCCTGGACGCCGACCAAAATGAACCATGCTGAGCCTATTGTTGCAGGGGCTGCCTGCGTCAGCTGCCACAATGGAACCAAGGCGACCGGCAAATCACAAAACCACCTGCTGACGTCAGATGTCTGCGAAGACTGCCACACCTCCTTCACAGCCTGGAAACCCGCGACCTTTGACCATGTCGGCATCACCGGAACCTGCTTCTCCTGCCATAACGGCACCAAGGCCTCGACCAAGTCGGCCGCCCACATCAAATCTGCCAACACCTGCGAGAGCTGCCACAATAACACCAACCAGTGGGTCGCCTTTAAGGTTGACCACAGCGCGGTCACCGGCACCTGCTTCTCCTGCCATAACGGCACGATTGCCACCGGAAAGATCGCCGCACCGGCACCTGGCCACATGAACACTTCGGACGCCTGCGAAGCCTGCCATGTGGCCACCGGCACGGCCTGGACCCCAGTGATCAAGTTTGACCATACGCAAACTTCCGCAACTTGCGAATCCTGCCATGACGGCAGCCACCCACCTGCTGTGACCAAGCCTCAGAGCCATATGGTAACGTCAGCCGGCTGCGCCAACTGCCATACGACAACGGGCTGGATACCTGCCAACAGCAGGCCCGACCACTCGAACCTCAGCGGCAATTGCTTCTCCTGCCACAACAATACAAATGCGACCGGCAAGCCCACCGGACACATCAAGTCCACCAACGCCTGCGACAGCTGCCACACCGTCGTGGTTTGGAAGCCGGCCGCCCGCGTTGACCATACGCAGGTCAATGGTACCTGCTTGTCTTGCCACAACAATACGATCACCAAGGGCAAGTCCAGCACCCACTTTGTGACAACCAACACCTGTGACACCTGCCACACGACGACGGCCTGGATACCGGCCCGATTTGACCACAGCCAGACCACGGCCTCTTGCTTCTCGTGTCACGACAATGCCCATCCGCCGGCCACCGGACGGTCGCAAAACCATATCACGACCTCGACCAGTTGCGCATCCTGCCACACGGTGACAGCATGGTCACCGGCCAGCAAGGTTGACCACACGCAGGTGACCGGCACCTGCTTCTCCTGCCACAACAACACCAAGGTGCCCGGCAAGACCCCGACCCATCTCCAGACGCCAGACAGCTGTGATGATTGCCACACCACGACGGCCTGGAAGCCGGCGCACTTCAGCCATACTGGCCTAACCGCCGCCTGCTTCACCTGCCACAATGGCGCCAACGCCTCCGGCAAGTCGCAGAACCACGTTCAATCTTCAAACATCTGTTCGGATTGCCACAAGAGCACCGCGGCCTGGCTGCCCGCGAGCTTCGATCATGGTGCCGTATCGCCGGGCACCTGCTTCTCTTGCCACAATGGTACCAACGCCACCGGCAAGAACCAGACGCATTTTGCTACCGCCAACACCTGCGACGATTGCCACATCGGCTTTACCGCATGGAAGCCGGTTGCCTCGAAGAACTTCGACCATGCCTCGGCCATCGGCAGCTGCTTCTCCTGCCATACGGGCGCACGCCCACCCGCCGTGGGCAAGCCCACGAATCACCTGTCCACCACCAATGTGTGCGAGGATTGCCATGTCACGACAAGCTGGACGACCATTGCCTTCGATCACGCGGCGGCCTCGGGCACCTGCTTCTCCTGCCACGACAAAACCAAGGCTACCGGCAAGTCGGGCACCCACCTGACAACCTCGAACACCTGCGATAGCTGTCATACGACCACAGCCTGGGTGCCAGCCAATTTCGATCATACCCAAGCAACCGGCACCTGCTTCTCCTGCCACAATAACACCAAGGTGCCGGGCAAGTCGCCGACCCATCTTGCGACGTCGAACACCTGTGATACCTGTCATATTACGACGAATTGGACGACTGTTAGATTTGACCACACCGCCGTTACGGGCACCTGCCTGTCCTGCCACAACGGCACGAGGTCCACATCCAAGGGCCCGATTACCGGCAAATCCAGTACCCACTTTGCCACGACTGTCAGTGCGGCCTGCGATGCCTGCCACACAACGGTGAAGTGGGTGCCTGCCACCCGCTTTGACCATAGTTTAGGAACTGGGACTTGCGCGTCCTGTCACAGCGGCACGCGGCCACCTGCTGTCGGCAAATCTGGCACTCACTTCGTAACAAACCAACCTTGTGAAAGCTGCCACACGTCGACCACGACCTGGGCGCAGGTGGGCACCTACACCCATGCGACACCTTACTATGAACCACACCGGTCGACCGTCACCTGCCTCAACTGCCACACCGGAACGCCACCCAATGAGAAGATCGCGTTCCCATTTGCCGGCGGCCCCGACTGTGCGGGCTGTCACGCCAACAGGTACAAGCCAGATCCGCATATTAAATACGGCGCCATCAAATACACGGTTACTGAGTTGAAGGACTGCTCGGGCGCCTGTCACATCTACACTGACGCAACAATGACAACGATAAAAACTCGCAGGGCTGGGCCGCAACACAAAGGAACAGGGAGTTTTTAACTGATGTCGACCAAACATCGGGCAAAGTTGACGGCTATAATTACTGCGACGACCTGCTGGACGGCCCTTCCGGCAGGTGTAATGGCTCAAAATACTCTTGATCGGTTTTTATCAAGCGTTGAAGTTACGTCTGCCGATCACTGCAACCGGATTGACATCCGTTTGCACAGGCCCGCCACCTATGCCGGTCACACACCGGTGAACGGGGGCACTGATGTTACCATCAGGCTGATGCCGCTTGGGACAGACGAAACGCCAGACGTGGATACGCTGCGATTAAGGGAATCTGCCGATGTTCCGGTGGGCAACGCCGCTCACTTGAATTCCGTGATTTATGATATAGTATCTGATGGTCGCCCCGTCATAAAATTATCCTTTGACCATTCCGTATCATTCCGTGTCATTATGGATGCTGGGACCCGCCATATTCGCATAGATGAGAGCGAAAGCGTCGATGCGGCAAAGTGCTTGGGCATCGCCAAGTCGGATGGGAAGACAGATGCTGAAACCAGTGTCGCAGCCAAGGGTGATGGTCAGATCTCAGGTTCCGACCCAATTGCCGAGGGCAAAAGGGCGCTTACTGACAAGGATTATGGGCGTGCGGTGAATTTCTTTACCAAGGCCGTGACTGAAGGAAGCCCAAATGTAAAACAGGAAGGGCAAGAGCTGCTTGGGCTGGCGCGTGAGCGGGCGGGGCAACTCGCCCATGCCAAGGCCGAATATGAGACCTATCTCAAGCTCTATCCAAAAGGCGCAGCTGCGGCAAGGGTTCGCCAGCGCCTGGCTGGCGTGGAAGCTGCCGAGCAAAGCGAAGCTGAAACACAATTTGCCGAAAGTAACAAGGGGCGCTTGGATACAGGTCAGGTTCCCCCAAAATCCGACAAGCCGGAGGATCACAACCTTGCCAGCAACGCTGCCAGCAAGGGGGATGGTACGCCTCCTGCCGACCTGCTACGACCGCAAAGCAAGCAGCCAACCAAGACAAACATGGCAGTGCCAGACCCCAATGCCTGGACTACGGACAAGAGTGGCAGTATTTCGCAATACTACTACCGAAATGACAATTTCACCCAATCGGACGTTCTGCGTGGCAGTCTTGGTACCCATGAAATACTTCAGAATGAACTTATCTCAGCTGGTGATATTTACCTGCATGGTGAAAATCAAACCTTTGACCTTTCAATGCGCGGTGCCATGTTGAATGAAACGGGCTTTGGCCAACAAAGCAATGTTCAAGACACCAACGCTTCGACAATTTACATGGACGTAAAACACAAGCCCACTGGCCTGTTCACCCGCGTCGGCAGGCAAAGTCGTAGTACTGGCGGTATTTTTGGCCGTTTTGATGGTGTCAACTCGGGCTGGGAAGTCAACAAGGACTTGAAAGTGCAAGCTGTTGTCGGTTCACCCGTGTTCTCTCGCGATGCCCAGCCCTTTGCATCAGAGCGAATTTTCTATGGCGCAAGCGTTGATTACATATTGCCCAACAACGCATGGGCAACCTCCCTGTATGCGATGGAGCAGAACGCCGGGTCAGTCACCGACCGGCGCGCAATTGGCGCTGAACTGCGATATTCTGGCAAAGAGCTGTTTGCCTATTCCGCCATTGATTATGACATATTGTTCAATGAAATTAACAGTGCCTATCTATCCGCGACATGGAACTTCAAGGAAGGTGCGGCGCTCTATGGTACATTGGACTATCGCCACGTTCCCTTCTTGTTGACGTCCAATGCACTCATGGGGCGATCCGAACAGAAGCTTGGAACACTGGTAGATTTGTTTGGAGAGGATGAAGTCATTAATTGGGCCATGGATCGTACCGCGAGTGCGAAGTTGGCAACTGTGGGCGTGTCATATCCGCTAAACAGCATTTGGACGGCAGCAATTGATGCGACCATCGCCGATTATACGGGTACGCCTGCATCAGGTGGTGTGATTGAAACTCCCAATCCCGGCATGGAAGTATATCTTTCGAGCCAACTCACTGGCACCGGCGTACTAACAGAAAACGACAGCCTCAACTTCGGCTTGCGCTATTCCGGAAATGACTCGTCGAACCTCTATCTGGCTGACGCCAGCTTGCGCTATCCGATCAACGAGAAGTTGCGATTCACCCCGCGCCTCCGGGTAACCTACCGTGACAGCAAGACGTCGGATAGCCAGCAGTGGCTGGCCATGCCGTCGCTTGGCATGCGCTACCGCGTAAACAACCACTGGAACTTTGAAATTGAAGCTGGTGCCCGCTGGGAGGATGACATTGCTCCAGCAGGCAACTCGCAGAACACGGAAATGCTGATCAATGCGGGTTACAGATACGAGTTTTGATATCAGATGGGACGATGCCTTTCAAAATATCTTGAAACTGGGTGACCGGTCCCCACCTATGCTATCGTCAGTCATTCAGGAGGTCTTATATGACACACGCCGCATCGGGCACGTTCGAACGGGATTTGCGCGGACAGGCGCATTTTGGTTCGCATTGCAGCAAAGTTAAGTCCCGCTGGTCTTTCTTTGAAGTCGCCGCAATGGTTGCAGGCTTCGTCATCTTCTGGCCTCTCGGTTTGGTG
>Ga0315283_10006421_pt1 | contig 10484 bp, 18 predicted proteins | sample YL17G09_0_MG_FD_204541 | JGI IMG/M metagenome (GOLD analysis project Ga0315283, IMG submission 204541) | Sediment microbial communities from Yellowstone Lake, YNP, Wyoming, USA - YL17G09_0 | ecosystem: Environmental > Aquatic > Freshwater > Lake > Sediment | place: USA: Wyoming | collected...
GATGACGCGAGTGTCGGGGAGGCGGCGGGTCTCGAGGATCGAGTCCACCGCCTCCCTGGCCTTCTCCGGTCGCCCTCTGGTAGGGAGGATGACCGCGATGCTCATCTACGCGACAGTGACCGCGAGAGTTGCCTCGGTGGCAGTGCCACGGGTGCGGATGAGGTTGACCGTCCACGCGCCCGCCGTCGGGAAGATGTAGTTGTTGAAGACGTGCCCGCCGTCGGGAGCCGGCGTGAAGACGTAGCTCCGGCCCTTCACGACGCCACCCAGGATGAACTCGAGGTGGTACGTCTCTGCCGGGGACGCCGGGTACTGGTGCTGGCCCGTGGGCGTGTTGTCGATGGTCCCGTCGTACCCGGTGAGGGTGTTGTCGGGTGCCCCAGCCGTGGTGACGCGGCACACGGTGCGGGCGGCGGTGATCGAACCGGAGGCCGGAACGATAGCCAGTGTCGTCATCAGATACTCCTCTGCTCGCGACTGAACCGAGCTCTATTCCTCCAGGGTCCAGTGCTGATCGGCCAGGCGGTCGATGGACAGCGTCCAGTCCCTGGGACTGCCTCCCGCGTCGAACGGGGTGGTGAAGACCTCCCGGTAGGGGCCGCCGCCCCACTTCTGTCCGAAGTACTCCCGGTTGAGGGGGAAGGTGTAGAAGTTCTGCCGCTGGAGGTGGTCGCTGGACCGCATCGTCGCGCTGATCTCGTGGGAAGCGCCCCATGGGAGCGACGTGACCTCGACCCCCGCCATGCGGCAGCGGTGCTTGTAGTCGTCGTCCTCGAAGTAGGCCGGGTGGAAGTTCTCGTCGAAGAACCCTGCCTTGCGGACGGTCTCGCGGTCGATCCCGAACGCCGACATCCCCGCCAGCAGCACGAGGCCGCCGGCCTGGTCCATCGTCGTGATCAGCCGCTCGCAGTCGCCCTCGGCCATCGTCAGGTCGAAGTTGAAGATCCCCCACCAGGGTGCGAGGGGCCGCATCTTGATGATGTGGTTCCAGCTCGCGGACACACCCATGTTGTAGCCGGGCCAGACGTGGGTGAACGATGGAGACCCCTCGGGGACCTCGTGGATCACGTCCCCGTTGTCGATCACGATGATCTCGCCCACCGTCACGTCGATGGAGTCGAGCATCCTCCAGAGGAGCTCGGGACGGGTGAGGATCGGCACGCCCAGAATGGGGATCATCGTGGGTTGGGGTAGTAGTGGTGGACGACCTGGGGGAGGAACGTGAACTTCACGCCCCCGGCGACCATCCGGTTCCACATGTCCCCGTCCTCTGGCAGTGCCCGTTCGATGCACTTCGGATCGTACCTGTAGCCCATGCCGTTGCGGTACACCTGTGCGCCGTCGCAGAAGGCCCCGAAGCCCGGCGGCCAATGGCCGGCGAGCTGGTAGCGGCCACCGGGCCAGTGGTACTCGCTCTGGCCGTAGGCGAAGTCCGCCTCCGCCGCCTGGGCGGTGCGGAGCAGAACCTCGATGTGGTCGTCGGTCCACTCGTCGTCGTCGTCGAGGGGCGCAACCCACTCCCCCTGGGCGTTGTCGAGGGCGTGGTTGCGGGCGTTCATGCCCAGGACCCACCAGCGGTGGTCGGGATCCTCGGGGTACTGCTGGCGCTCGATCCACCACAAGTGGACGCGCTTGTCGTGGAAGGCCGCGATCCGCTCGTCGAGCTCGTCCAGGGCCTCCCCACGCATCCCGTCGGCCACGATGTGGACCTCGAGCTCGCGGTGAGACTGACGGAGAACTGATGGAAGTGCGCGGCTGCACAGGACATCAGTTCTGGCGTATGTCGCCATGGTGACCGACACCAGCGTCACGGGCGGACGAGCCCCCGCAGGACCTCGACATCAGCCGCCATCTGGTTCGCCCGCCACGCCTCGAACGCGGCCCGGTCCGACTGGTACATCTCGGGCGCGTTGTTCGCCCGGTAGCTGTCGTCCCACTCAGCCTTGCCGACGGTGGGGTGCATGTGCTCGATCACGATGTCGGGCATGTAGTAGAGGCAGCCGGCGGCGCTGGCGAACGTCTTCCAGTAGTCGTCGATGAACAGGTGTCGCAGTGTCGGCAAGCCCATCCCGAAGGCCTCGACGATGGGTCGCGACACGAACCACTGGGTGGGGAGGTTCTGGCGCTGGAGGAGGTCGTCCCCGTAGGCGACCCCGGGGTGCTCCTCGAGGTAGTCGTCGATGGCTGCATCCCAGCCAGGTGTCCGAAAGCGGTGATCGTCCCCTACGAAGCCGACCACGGTCACGCCGGGAGGCAGGACCCAGGGATCCTTGATCGCCATGTTGAGCGGGGGGAGCATCCCGCCCAGGGCTGGCTTCTGCTCCAGGCGGTACGTCTGGACGGACGGCTCCTCGAGGTCGTTGGGGTAGTGGTCGCCCGTGTGGTCATCGGGGTCGATCACGAAGTAGAGCCTCGAGTCGAGATCGACCGCCGTGTCCTTGAACGTCTTCATCACCTCCGCAGCCGCACCAGGGCGTCCGCGTGAAGGGCAGATCACGGTGAGCACGAGATCCTCCAGGAGATCGGGGGGTCCGGCCAGGTTGCCACTTGATGAACCCCCCACGCAGGGCCTCAACGTATCTGATCTAGGCTTCGTCGTAGGAATAGTTGACCGTCTGCTGCGTCCAGGTGCCCGGGCCCGCGCTCGCCGCGACGGCAAGCTGGAGGACCAGGAACTTGGTGTACGAGGCGGTGTTCGCGGCGGTGTAGGTCGTGAGGTCCCACGTCGCCTTGGCCCCGGCGGTGTAGCTGGTCGCCACCGCGTTCGCGATGGTCGAGGCGACGGTGGTGCCCTGCTGGTACGTCACATACGCACCGGTCATGTACAGCGTGGTGGACGCGGCCACCGAGCTGTTGAACCAGACCTGGAACGAACGGACGTAGTTGCTGGGCGTAACCGTGATCTTGAGGGCGATCCACTTCTCATAGCTGTTGGTTCCAACAGTGATGGGGTTCGCCTGGCGGTTGGTGATGTCGTTGGTGGAGTTGTCGGCGCTGATCAGGTCGATGCCTGACACGTTGTCCGCGAAGGACCCGCCGGCAGAGCCGGTCTTGACCGAGAGAACGAGGGTGGCTGCCATGGTCTTCCTCTAGATTTCTCGACCATGGGATTGGTCAGCGGTGGCCTCCATGGGATTGGAGGAGGTCATCTCGCCCAGGATCCGAGCGATCTCGTCCTGGTTGGCCCGCACGCCCTCGAGGAGCATCTCCTGGGGCGTCAGCGCCTTGCTGGGGCTCGACGGCTTCGACGACCCAGCCGCCGGGGCAGGCGGCGGGGTCGCGACCTCCTTGGCCGAGAGCACGTCATCGACGGTCACGACGCCGAGGGGGGTGTTCGCCATGAGCTTGTTGTAGGGGTTCTCGGGGTCGTTCGGGTCTCCGAGCGGCGGACGGCCCTCGTCCAGCCGCGCCTCGTTCACCGGCTTCCAAGGCATGCCCGCGAGCGCCAACTTGTTGATGTTGGCCTTGGACATCGACTCCTTGATGTTCAGCCGCGTGAAGCGGAAGGCGAGGTTGTTCTTGGTGCCTCCGTAGCTCTCGTCCCAGACGATCTCCCGCGTGAAGTAGTCCTGCACGAGCGCGAGCAGCGGGCGAAGACCCCTGTCTTCGGTCATCTCCTGCTGGCTCTCTGCCGTGGCCCGGTTGATGTCGAAGGTCAGACCCAGGTCCTGCGGCGAGATCGCGTACACGGCGGCGATCTTCCGCACCAGGTAGTTGAGCCACTCCTGGTACTGCATCTCCCGGTTGGAGCCCCGGAAGGGGACGAACTTGGCACCCTTGGTGCCGCCGATGAAGGCCATCGCCCCCTTGCCGGCGACCTCGGAGGTCCAGTAGGACTTGAAGCCCTCGATCTGCTCGGGGCGAGCTCCCTCGCCCAGGTCCAGCAGGCCATCGGGGGCGGCGTTGGTCACCTGGCGGCTGTTGTACATCGACCCGTTGACCTCGGAGTCGATGGTCAGCTTCAGCGTCTCCAATGGAGAAAGCCCCAGGACGGAGTAGGTCCGGGGGTTCGCCATGATGTAGATGAGGTCCTCGTTGCGGAACGCTACCTCGTAGGTTGGCGTGGGGACCCACCAGTAGCGGGGCTCGTCGGGGCTGCCGTCCCACATGCTGTTGACGCGGATCTTGGCCCCGTCCACAGCATGCAGATAGGCGACCTCGCCACCCAGGGTCCGCTCCTTCTCGATGGTGCCGGCGTCGAGAACGAGGATGTCCTCGAGGATGGGCTCCACCCATGAGCGGAAGGACTCCACCGCCAGGTTGGGCCGGTTGAAGAGGTCGCGGAGCTCCTTCGCCAGGCCCTCATCGAACTTCTCCTCCTGGTTGAACGGGACGATGTCCCACTCGGCGGAGCTCACCTGTGCCTTGCGGATGTTGACCGCCGCCCGGACCCACTCGCTGTGCTCGGCCCAGTTGCGGAACAGGGCACCCGATGTCTTTCCGACCCGTCCACGCTCCTGGAAGATCAGGGAGCTGCTCCCCGGCGGGAGGTTCTTGGGGCTCGTCCGATACGAGCGCGTCAGAAAGTCAGTGATGATCCCCATCAGCGGAGCTCCCGGAAGTGCGCCGCGAGGATCTCGTCTCGCTTGGCGTTGAGGTGATCGGCTTCCATCCGCCGGTTGGCGGTCTGCACGGCCTCTTCGTAGGTCATCCGGTGCGTCTCGAGGCCAGCCATGATCGCGGCGAGGTATTCGGGCACGGGGCGCTTGCCGTCCCGGAACTCGAGCTCGATGGGCTGGGGGGTCGCGAACACAGCTACCTCGACTTGACGCTGCCGTAGATGAAGGTGTCGCCACCCAGGTCCATCGAGTACCCCAGGGCGTCCACGAGGTCGTCGTGACCCTTGGGGAAGGCGAGAAGCTGGGTCTCGAACGCGGATCCACGCAGGGAGATGTGATGGAGGACCTTGTGGGCCTCGTACCTGGCGGCCACGCCCCGTCCCCGGGTCGTCTTGTCGCCGTCCACCGGCTTGCCCTGGATCGGGATGCGGGGGTAGTCCTCCATGACCGTCTGGACCAGGGTGGACTGGAACTGGACCTTCTCGACGAGCACCAGGCCGATGTTGGGGTAGGCCATCCAGCCGTCATGGACGAACTCGGCGTGGTGGGACTCGCGGCGGTCCTGGTAGGACGAGAGGACGTAGAACATGCCCTTGAGGGCGCAGCCCTGCTGGCACATGTCCTCGGCGGTCGTCACGCGGGCGGTGAAGTCGGCACGCTCCCGGGTGGAGCTCGCCAGGTCCACGCCCATGCGGAGCGTGTACTGGTGGCCCTCGGGGAGGACGCCGAAGTGGTCGAACGGGCCGTGGAAGATGTTGCCCTTGAGCAGGCCCGAGATGTCGTTCTGGTAGGCGCAGGAGAAGAGGGGCGAGCCCATCTCCTCGCGCTCCTTGAGGAGCCGTTCGACGGGCCAGTAGCTGGGCCAGTACGACACGAGCTGGCCCTGGTCGTCGGTCGTGAGGGCCGAGACGATGTGGTAGCGCCACCCGAAGCCGCCGTCGGCGGTGGGCTCCATGAACTTCTCGTACAGGTCGCCCTCACCCCAGCGGGTGCCGATGGCGACGACCACCCCGTCAGGGGCCAGGCAGGGCTTGAGGGTCTTCTTGAACCAGATCTCGACGCCTTCCTGCTGGTCGATGGTCTGGGTGTTCTCCTCGTCCAGGATGTCGTCGAGGAGCAGGAGGTCGAACCGCTTGCTGATGATCGCGCCGCCGACCCCGACGGCGAACATCGTCACGTCCTTGGAGCCGAGCCAGCGGCTGCCGGCGCAGAGCCACTCCTTGTCGGTCCACTTCTCGCCCGAGGGCATCGAGTCGGGGAAGACCAGGCGGTGTGCCGGGTTGGACTGGATCGTGTACTTGACCGCCCGGCTGAAGTCCTTGGCCTGGGTGTCGGTGTTGGACACCATCCCGATGCGGATGTCGGGGAACTTCCCGACCAGCCAGCAGCACAGGATCGTGTTGTCCCAGGTCGTCTTCGCCCCGCCACGCGGCAGGAGGTAGATCTCGTTCTCGCGGTAGAGGATCGCCTCGAGCGTCTCCGCGACCATGTCTCGGTGGTGCTGGGCCGGGACGTACCCGAAGACGAGCTCGCCGTAGGCGAGGACCGCGTCTACGCTGTCAGTTCTCGCCAGTTCGACTAAGGCGAGGGATCGGAGATCGTTCAGCTCCCGAGGCCCCAAGGCCTCGAGTTGCCTCAACAATGCCTCGAAGAATGTCGGCTCCGACTCCGCCAGCAGAGAGGCTGATGCCAAGGCTGCGCTCCTCGGTGATGCTCGACGGGCGGTTGAACAGGACCTGGAGGCGGTCGATCAGCGCGGCCACGTCGGCGGGCTTGATCCGCATGATCGGGATGCCCGTGTCGATCACGGTGCCGTCGTCCTGGACGCTCTTGACCGTGTCGGCCATGTCGGCCATGAGCTTGAGGATGGCCCGGTCGATGGCCTCGATGGCGTGGTCGCGGACCACGGCCTCTCGGGCGCGGCGCATCCCCTCGGCGTCGGCCATGTAGACGACGGCCTTCTCGGACGCGCCCTCGCGGTAGTCGGCGCGCTTCTTGACCCAGTTGCGGCGCTTCGCCTGCTCGGTGATGACCGAGTGGTTGGCGATCCCGTGGCTGTGGGCAAGCTCGCGCAGGGACATGTCCCCGGCGACGTATTCACGCTCGAAGGCGTCGTAGTCGTACTTGGTGTTCACCGGATCTCCCGGAGCACGCTGATCAGCACGTCCGGCTGGTCGGCCGTGTGCATGTCAACCCTGACCAGGCGCGGGTGCCTGGACAGGAGTCGCTCCATGATCCAGGCCCCGATGCCGTCGAGGGTCTGGGAGCCTCCGATCAGCATGTCGTCGAGGCTGTGGAGGTGGAGCTCGGAGAGGACCGCCCGAAGATCGGGCAGCAGCTCGTACTTGACGCCGGCATCGTTGCCGAGCTCGGTGGCCGACACGCTGTAGGTGTGGCCGTGAAGATGCGGTCCCTCGCTCGGATCCCGATGGGTCGAGGCGAAGGTTGCCGTGACGGTGATCTGGCGCACGCAGGCCTCCAGGGCGAAAAAGAAGACGGGCCGGCCATTGCTGGCCGACCCGTCCATTCGGGGTCTGATCACGTCTACGACGACCTGGAGGTCAACCAGGAGGGGTCGGAGCCACGATCCAGTGTTCCCTTCTTCAGTTTCGCACAAGCCTACATCGCGTGGAAGGTGCCCGGCTACCCCTCCTGGTCAGGTTCTTGGGCGTCCTTGTCCTTGAACTGGTCGGATCGCGGGTCGTAGCGGAAGTCGATGCTGAACGCCCAGAGGTCGAGCTCCGACACCGACCCGTCCTCGAGGAGGACGATCCCGAACGGCCGGGCCCCATCCTGGCCCCGCATGCCCATCCCGATCAGCATCCCGGCCCTCGACCCGCCGACCAGGTCAGGCTGGCTGATGGTGATCCTGGGGAAGGCCTCGAACAGTGCGATGCTCACAGCTTCCCCTTGATCGTGAAGGTGCCCTTGTCCACCAGGTAGGTCCTCGTGGGCGAGCTCCACGATGTCACGTCCTGAAAGTCGCGGCTGAACTCGATGGTCACCTCTTCGGTGAGGATCGTGAGCAGGCTGCCGTCAGGCATCGTGACCGAGATCTTGGCCTGCGGCTTGCCGTGCGGCCCGATCCCGGTGGAGCTGTTCGGCCCGAGCTCGTCCCTGCTCGTAGGCCTGGGCGATCTTGTAGACCACGATGGGGTCGGGGACGGGCTTGTGGGGATCGACGACCTCGTCGTCGAGAACGTATCCCGCAGCTCGGAGATCTCGAGCGTCGTGATACCAGTGCCCGTAGTAGTCCCGGATGACGCGGAGGCCGCAGTCCTCGACCTGGCAGACGCTTTCGCCATGGAAGCTCACCGAACGCCGAAGCACTTGGCGCACATCGCCGGGCCCTTGAACAGGTCACCCAGGCCGACGTAGAAGCAGACGCGGCGGTTGCCGCAGGCGCTGCACTTCTGGCGCGGCGTGCGGTGGAACCTGACCGTGAACGTGACCGACGCCCCACTGCCAGCCACCGCGAAGGTCGTGTCCACGGGTGACTCGAACATCGTGATCTGGTCGGGATGCCGGGGCGCTGGCGTCTCTGGCGCACGCAGCGGCGAGACGGCGGGGAAGTCGATCATTCAGTCCTCCATGTCCCGCAGGATCGCGGGCGTGCCGGGGCCGGCGTAGAGGCCCACCGTGTTGAACTCCAGGTACTCCATGGCGTCGGTGTCGTCCATGTCGCCGTCGGCTACCAGGATCTCGACCATCTTCCGGTAGCTGTACACGGCGAAGTAGCGGTGGCCGTCCATCTCGAACCGCTCCGCGAGACCGACGAAGGCCGGCTCCATCCCGTCGAACAGGATGACGCCGGCCTCTTCCATCGCATCTTCATCATCGGGGTCGATGCCCAGCCTCGCGGCGATCTCCTCGACGATCTCGTCACGGGTCATGCAGGCACCCAGCAGGCCTTGTCCACGGCCTGGTCGATCTGGCTGTCGAAGATGCCCACGGGGGTCCTCCCTGATGGTGGTGGCGGTATTCGCCAGAGTCTACTTCTTCTTGGTGCCGAGCTTCCGCTCGAAGAACTCCCGGTCCTGCTTGGCGAGGCCGGCGAACGGGTCCTCGGACGCCTTGCGGGGGTTGACGAGGACGCCCACGGCTGCGGGCTTGGGGCGGAAGGACTCCGGGACCTCCAGCGCCGCCGGGCGCTTGGCGAGCTCCTGCTTGAGGCGCTTCACCTCGAGCTCGAGGTCGCGGACGTGCTTCTCCGCCGCCCCGAGGTCACCGATCAGGCTGGCAGCGGGCTCGGTGAGGCCCAGGTTGGGGGGCGGCGGTGCCGACGCGGGCTCGTAGCCCATCGGGTAGTACGTCCCGACGACCTGGGTGTAGCGGCGGACGCTCACGGGCTCCGCCAGGGCCGCGAGGTTCGCCTTCGCGAACTCCGCAGTTGTCATCTCGCGCATTGCTTCTCCTTACCTCGACCAGGCGGGGCGTCCGCATCGCGTGTGCCAGTTGACGGTGACCTTCTGGTCCACGAACCAGCCCATGCGCTGCCAGGGCCAGATGCGGCGGTCACAGGTGTCGCAGCGGGGCCAGAAGCTCACGTCGCCTCCCTCGGGGTGTAAAGCCTCGACTGGCCCGTGAAGCGCGTCTCACCGATCTGGTTCCGCTCCCACTTGGTGACGATGTAGGACGGCCACTCCTCGCCCATCGTCGTGACCTCGTGCTGCTCGAAGTACGGGAGCCAGAGGGGGCTGGGGGGCCCCGGTGCCCGCTCCTCCGTGACGTACTTACCACCTCGGATGGCGGTCGTACCTCCGGGCACCGGGGGTTGGTCTTCGAGGTGCTGGGTGGGGTCGTCTTCGCGGCTGCACATCAGCGGATCCTCCCCAGAGTTGCGACGATGCCCAGGAAGGCCAGGCCAGCGAGCGCGACGACGAGCAGGCCCAGCAGGGCGGACTGGTGCCAGGAGGCACCGCCGGCAGCCGTGGCGCAGCGGTCGATGATCTCGAACCACTCGTCAGCGGTGGTGGGTGCGCGTTCGACGCAGCTCACAGCTTCGCCTCGTCTCCGTCGCGGACGAGGAACAGCACGTCCTCGAGATCGACGTACACGCCGGTCGAGAGGTCGAGTGTCGGCAGGGTCAGGATCGCCGCAACCAGTACGTCCAGCGGGGCGGGGGTGACGGCGAGGTCTACTGCGGGCCGTACCTTGATGGGCAGCACTTCGCCGCGAACATCAGGCAGCGGGGCGGGGGTGGCGGCGAGCGCGGCGATCCGCTCCTCCACCATCTCGTTGATCCGCTTCTCACGCGGGACGGTGACGGTGAGCCGGATGGCGTCCGGGTTCATGTCCACCATCTCGCTGATGCCTGCGGCCCGGAGCGCTGTCCTCCAGTCATGGAACTCGCGGAGTTGCCGCGACCAGAGGCCCCGGTACATCTTCGCCCTGCGCTTCCACGCTCGGGCCAGAGCGCCGCGAACAGGCACGTCCAGCGGGGCGGGGGTGGCGTGTTCCAGTGCGAGCAGGACTGCGGCGCGGTCGATGCACTGATCCGGTCGGCGCTTGAACGTCGGCACGGCATCGGTGTTCTCGATGTGGACTGGCGGCACGGAGCGCACCACGGCCTTCGCCCATTCCCTCACGTCCAGCGGGGCGGGGGTGGCGGCAGGTTCGCAGAGGTAGCAGCGCGGGTTGATCCGAAGGTCGAGCCCGTGCTGGCAATGGGTGAGGACAGGTTGCGAGGATGACCACGAGTGCCCGCCATGCTCGGGGCATCCGGCCATGCCAGCCGTGGTACTGCACCCGGCGCAGTGGTGAGCCATCAGTCGCCCTCCTCGTGATGCTCGCCGCACCAGCAGCAGACGACGTGCGCTCGCTGCGTGAGGCCATCGTCCAGCGGGGCGGGGGTGGCGAGGGCGACGGCCGCTTCCCTCCACAGCCGTCCCGGCTCGCTCGTCGGGCGCAGGGCGAGTCGGGCGA
>Ga0315283_10006422_pt1 | contig 10484 bp, 10 predicted proteins | sample YL17G09_0_MG_FD_204541 | JGI IMG/M metagenome (GOLD analysis project Ga0315283, IMG submission 204541) | Sediment microbial communities from Yellowstone Lake, YNP, Wyoming, USA - YL17G09_0 | ecosystem: Environmental > Aquatic > Freshwater > Lake > Sediment | place: USA: Wyoming | collected...
TTCGGTGCCGATCGGATCTGCGCCGCAAAGCGCTTTCCACGATGCCGCGGTCGTTGAAGGAAAGGTGGCCACGATGGATATCGCGCGCGGCGAAATTCTGCTCGGCGAGCGATTCGCAGACCACACCGGAGGCAGCACACTCGCCGCCCTGGTGGGGGAGAACATGCGCGCCGTCACCGTGCGAGTGGACGACGTCGTTGGGGTCGCGGGGTTCCTGTTGCCAGGCAATCGGGTCGACGTGGTCGCGTCGCGTCTCGACCAGCGAACGCGCCTCGCGACGACGGAGACGATTCTTACCAATTTGAAGGTGCTCGCGGTCGACCAGACCGCGTCGACCGACAAGAACGAACCGGTAATCGTGCGCGCAGTGACGCTGGAGATGAAGCCGGAACAATCCGAAGCGATCGTGAAAGCGAAGGAAGAGGGCACGATCCAACTCACGCTTCGCAATCCCAACGACCATTCTCTGGGGGTGGCGAAAATCCCGGAGCCGACGCCGGTGCCGGTGGCCGTGGTACGCGCGCCGGCCCCATCTGCACCTGCCCACACCGTGGTGACGATCATCCGTGGCACCCAAATTGAAAGCGCGAAAGCCAGACTCTGATCGCGACAAACAAGGAAACAACATGATCCGTTTCAACAAGACACTCGCGTATGTTGTCACCATCGGCAGCTTCCTGTTGGTTGCGATGAAAGTCGATGCGCAGACATCCGCCGACCCGCTCACACAGGACACGCTCACGGTTCCGTTGTTCAAATCACGGGTGGTGAAGCTGGACGCGCCGACGACGCGTGTATCGGTCGGTAATCCGGACGTAGCCGACATTCTGATCCTGCGTTCCACGCAGCTGTACGTACTCGGCAAGGACCTCGGCACCACCAACGTACTGCTGTGGGACGCGAATGACCGGCTGATGGACACCGTATCGGTGGAAGTGACTCACGATCTCGAGTCGCTGAAATTTAAGCTGCGCCAGCTCCTACCGAACGAAACGATCGAAGTTTTTTCTGTGCAACGGTCGATCGCATTGCGCGGCCAGGTCACCAGCGCCATTGCGGTGGACACCGCTGTGAAGGCCGCTCAGGGCTATCTTGCGCAGGTCCAGACTGCTGAGAAAGCCTCGCAGTTCGAGCAGGAGAGTCAGTCCCGGCGCGAAGACAAGACCGTAGGCGAAGTGATCAACCTCTTGCAGGTGAGCGGCGCGCAACAAGTGATGCTCGAAGTCAAAGTCGCTGAAATTCAGCGTTCGGAGCTGCGGCGCCTGGACGCGCAGTTCAATGCGTTCAACATCAACAACAATTGGACGGTGGGTGGCGTGAATGGCGGCGCCACCTTTCCTGATGTGGTGTTCCCGGGAGTGACGCTACCCGACGGCGCTGGTGGCACCATCGATATTCCGGGCGGTCGACGTCCGGTATTCGGCGGCATCGCACCTTGGGGGCCGGCGATCGACGAGTTCGCACCGAATCCGATGAGGATCCAGAACCAGGGCATCTTCGCGAGCCTGTTGACCAATGACTTTCTGTTCAACCTGGCCATCGACGCCGCCAAGGACAAGGGTCTCGCCAAGATCCTCGCCGAGCCGACACTGACGACGCTGACGGGTCAGGAAGCCCGCTTCCTTTCGGGCGGCGAGTTTCCGATCCCTGTGCCGCAGGGCCAGAACGGAATTACCGTCGAGTTCAAGGAGTTTGGCGTCGGCCTCGCCTTCCTGCCGGTTGTGCTGGGGGGCGGTGTGATCAATGTAAAGCTCAACATCAGTGTCAGCGAACTGGTGAGCTCCAACACCATCGCGGTGGCGTCAAGCAACACGTCTTCGACGTTCGTCATTCCTGCGCTTTCAAAGCGGAGCGCGACCGTCGTCGTCGAGCTGAAAGACGGTCAGACGATCGGCATTGCAGGGCTCATCAGCGACAACCTGCGGGAATCCGTTTCGAAGTTTCCCGGACTGGGTGAGTTGCCGATCATCGGCGCGTTGTTCCGCAGTCAGGAATTCATCAACCGGGAATCGGAACTCGTGATCCTCGTCACACCTCGGCTCGCGAAACCGCTGGCGCCTGGTGACATCCATTTGCCGACTGACAAGTTCGTTGAGCCGAACGATACCGATTTCTATCTGATGGGCAGAACCGAAGGTCGTGCCGAAGCCTCTTCTGCCGGGGCAACAACAGGTGGCACCGACGCCAACTACGGACACAGGGTCGATTGAGGGAGTTTGAAACATGCGGAGCGTAAAGATGGCTGATAAATCCCGGCTGAGTGCGATTCTGTTCACACTTGTTGCGATGGGCGGATGCGAAACTACACCGACGGCGACGGAGGCCGACTACGGCAACTCGGTCCGCCAGATGGTGCAGAGTCAAACCGTGAATCCCGATCCGGCTGACAGTGATCCGGTCGACACCGGTGACGGCGTGCGGGCGCAGAACGCGATCGACGTTTATCGCAAGGACGTCGCGCGTCCCGAGCAGGTGAACAAAGAGCTGATCCTCGGCGTCGACGGCGGCAACAACAGGTAGAAACGTGAACACGCGTTCGAGACTTCAGCGCCGCTCCCGCGATCTTGGGGGCCGACAAAAGGGCGTCATCATGGTCCTGGTGACGATTGCCATGCTGATGATGCTTGGCCTCGTCGGTATGGCACTCGACGGTGCGCACGGCATGCTCAACAAGAGCCGGCTGCAGAACACCGTGGATTCCGCGGCGTTGAGCGCCGCCAAGACGCTCGATCAGACCGACGGCGACACGACGTTGGCGTCCGCCGAGGCGCTCAGCATGTTCGGTGCGAACGCATCGGATGCGGGCAACGGTGAGATCCGAAGGTCTTACGACGGCGGTGACGTTGCGGTCTCGATTCAGTTCTCTAACACACTGCTGCCCTTCGTGGCCGGCACGATTCCCGCGCAATACGTGCGGGTGAGGGCGACCAACCTGCGCCTTCCCGCGTGGTTCATTTCCGTGGTGGGCATCAATGAAAAGATCGTCGGCGCATCGGCCGTTGCAGGACCGAGCCCAGCGCTCAAAGAAGTCTGCAACATCGCGCCGATGATGGTGTGCGGCGACCCGGCCGCTGCGGCAGCAGGTGATCCGTACTACGGTTACAATGTCGGGCAGCCGCAGGTTCTGAAGACGTCGACTACCGGCGGCAACTTCGAAGTGGGCCCCGGTAATTTCCAGCTCATCCGCCTCGACGGCGCGTCGGGCGCCGCCGACATCCGGCGCGCGCTCGCGGGCGACTACGGCGCATGCCTTTCGCTCGACAAAACGATTTCAACCGAGCCGGGGAACACCGTAGGCCCGGTCGTACAAGGGATCAACACGCGGCTCGGCGTCTATTCGGGACCGCTCAGAGGCAGCAGCACCCAGTACCCGCCCGACGTCATCACCAAACAGGTGACACCACCACTGACCTACAACTCGGCCACCCGCACCATCTCTTACCAAGGCGCGCCGGTGCAGAACTCTGGTAGTCAACCGTTCTACGACTATCAGGACTATCAAGCTGATGTCGAAGCAGGGCGCTACGACCATCCCCCAATCGACGGCGATCCGCCCGGGACGGGTTCCTTCGGCCGTCGGGTTCTCGCGTTGCCAGTGGGCGACTGCTCTGTAACGGTGAAGGGCGCCGGAACGTTGCCGCTGATGGGCATGCTCTGCTTCCACCTTCTGCAGGAGGCCGTCCAGAAAGGCAACGAATCGCAGGTATTTGGTCAGTTCATCGGAGACGGCTGCGGGGTCACGGGCAAGCCTGGGCCTGTTCCCGCCAGCGGTCCCGGACCGTACATCATCCAGCTCTACAAAGATCCGGATTGGAACTCGGCGTGACGATGTTCAGGTCATTGCGCGCAAGCAATAAGCAGCGGGGTATCGCGATGGTCGAGTTCGCGATCCTGTTACCCGTTCTGTTGTTGCTGGTTTTGGCGACCTCGGAATTCGGCCGCGCGTTCGTTCAGTACAGCGCACTGACGAAATCGGTACGCGACGGCGGGCGCTACGTTGCCGCCAAGGCCGTAAAGGGGTCGACCGGCGTGGTGCAGATCAATGCAACCGTAAATACGCAAACGCGAAATCTGGTGACGTACGGAAACATCGCTGGGACCGGCCCTTCGCTGCTACCGGGACTCGCCCCCGGGAACGTGACCGTGGTCGCGGGTGCGCCGGGATCGGTGGTTGTCTCGGCCGTGTACACCTACATGCCCCTGTTCGCATCGCTGCCACCGTTTCAGTTGGGAAGCTGGGGCGCGGGCCATCCGCTATCGGCTGCTGTAACGATGAGGGCTCTGTGAAAATCGGCCGACATCAGCAGGGTTTGGCAACTGTCGAGTTCGCAATCATCGGCATGATCGCGATGGTGTTGCTGTTCGCCGTATTCGAGATCGCCCGCGCGTTCTTCGTCTACAACATGCTTGAAGAGGCGACCCGTCGCGGTGCCCGACTGGCCGCGGTGTGCGCGATCAACGATCCGGCGGTGCGTGAGATTGCAATCTTCAATGCGTCCGGCGGCGGTGCCACCAGTGCGCTTGTACAGGGCCTTTCCACCGCGAACGTCGAGATCTCCTATCTGAACGACGCCGGGTCTGCCATTGCCGATCCTGTTGGCAATTACGGCGACATCACCTATGTGCGTGCGCGGATCGTCAACTTTCAACATCAGCTGCTGATTCCGCTGTTCATTCGTACGTTCAACACACCGGCGTTCGTAACGACGCTGCCAAGGGAGAGCCTCGGCGTGTCGAAAGACGGAATCACGCCGTGCTGACAGATCGCTGAAGCGGACGCCCGCGAGGAAACAAGAGGAAGTCTCATGCAAGGTCGCAAACACATCATTCTGGCAGGACGCTCGAAAGCCGGCCTCGACGCGCTCGCGCGCCTACTCGCGGGGCGCAGTGATTTCGCATGTACGCTGAGCCAGATTGTGAACGGTCATATGGATCCGCTGCATGGCATCGCCGAATTGCCGGACACGCTGGTCCTGCGGATGACGCCGAACAGTATCGAAGAACTCGCCGCACTCGCCCAACGGCCAGCGCATGAGCGGCCGCCCCTCATCGTGATCGGCTCGTGTCAGGACGCGCAGGCGATGCGACTTGCAATGCAAGCCGGGGCACGCGACATCCTCAGCGAACCCGTCAGCGAGACGGACCTCGTAGCGGCGCTCGATCGTGTGTCGTCGGAGCTGCGGGCGGTGGCGACGCCACCACGCACGCGATCGTTCGCATTCGTCAACGCAAAAGGCGGATCCGGTGCGACGTTTCTCGCTGCGAATGTCGCCCATGTGTTCGCTGCGGTGAGACGGGAGGAAACCCTGGTCGTCGATCTGGACCTGCAATTCGGCACATTGCCGCAATACCTCGACGTGCAACCCAAACGTGGTCTGCTCGAGGCGCTGAACGCGGTTAGCGAACTCGACGAAGTGGCCATCGACGCCTACCTCACGCGCCACGCGAGCGGATTGCGCGTGCTGGCGCGCGCGTTCGAATCGAAGGCAACGAATGTTGGCGACGCTAGCTCCGATCGGTTCGCGTTGCTGCTCGACATGCTGAAGGCGAGGTCGCAGCGAATCGTATTCGACGTTCCGCGTCATCTCGACGCGCTGGGCGCCATGGCGTTAGAGAGGGTGGATCGCGTCGTGCTGGTCATGCAACAGACGGTGCCTAGTCTTCGGGATGCCACACGCCTGAACGAGATCGTCAGGGACGAACTCGGTGTTCCGCCGGACCGTGTCTCCGTGCTGGTGAACCGATATCGAAAAGGCACGTCGGTGGAGCTGAGCGACGTCCGACGACTGTTGCGCGACGAAGACCCGTTCGTAGTGCCGAACCACTTCGTGCCGGTCTCGGAAAGCATCGATTCGGGCGTGCCGATTTACGAGCACGCGCGAGGTTCACCGGTCACGAAGGCGATCATAGACTTGGCGATGCAACTCGACGGGCAGCAGTCGACGCATTCGCGCAACTTGATCACGCGAACCATCGGCAGCTTTCTGAGGACATGACATGATGTTTTCTCGTATTCGTTCCAGAGTTGAACGCGAATCACCCACGGAAACAGCGGCGCAGAAGGAGTCTCGCACGCCGTCGACATTGTCGCTCAAGGCGTCCCTGGAACCGCCGCGTTCCCTCGGGCCGCTCGAGAAGGAATGGAAGGAGCAGATTCATGGTCGCCTGCTCGACGTGATGGACCTGTCGCTGATTCACACGCTCTCCGAAGACCAGGCTCGCACACACATTCGCGACATCAGCCATCGTTTGATGAACGAAGGCTCGACGCCGCTCAGCGTCGAGCAGCGTAAGCGCGTAGTGGATCGTATCGAAGATGAGGTCATGGGGCTGGGACCGATTGAACCGTTGCTCAGGGATGCGACCATTTCCGACATCCTGGTCAATGGACCACATCAGGTCTACGTCGAGCGGCGCGGAAAGTTGGAGCTGACCGACATACGCTTCAATGACGATAAACACCTGATGAACATCATCGACCGGATCGTTTCCGCGGTGGGTCGGCGCATCGACGAGTCGTCGCCGATGGTCGATGCACGGTTGAAGGACGGTTCGCGTGTCAACGTCATCATCCCGCCGCTCGCGATTGACGGTGCGTCTGTGTCGATCCGGCGATTTACAGCCGAATTGCTTTCGATGCCCGATCTGATCCAGCTGGGAACCGTCTCAGAACCGGCCGCGCGCGTCCTCGAGGCGATCGTCAAGGCGCGCCTCAACGTTGTCATCTCGGGCGGAACGGGCTCCGGCAAGACCACGACGCTGAACATTCTGTCGGGCTTCATTCCACACGACGAACGCATCGTCACGGTCGAGGATTCAGCCGAACTCCAGCTACAACAGCCGCACGTGGTGCGGCTGGAAACGCGGCCGTCGAACATCGAAGGACGCGGTGAGGTGACGGCGCGGGATCTGGTGAAGAACTGCTTGCGGATGCGGCCGGAACGCATCGTGGTCGGCGAAGTACGCGGCGCCGAAGCGCTCGACATGCTGCAGGCGATGAATACCGGCCACGATGGATCGTTGACCACGATTCACGCAAACGCGCCGCGAGACGCGCTGAGCCGGATCGAGACGATGGTGTCGATGACCGGCATCGCGTTTCCGCTCAAGTCGCTGCGCGCACAGATTGCATCGGCCATCAACGTGGTGGTTCAGGTGGAGCGACAGGAGGACGGTCGCCGGCGGCTCGTGAGCTTACAGGAGATCAACGGCATGGAAGGCGACGTGATCACGATGTCCGAGATATTCACGTTCGAACGGCGCGGGATCGACGCGGACGGCAAGGTGCTGGGCGAACTCAAGGCAACCGGCATCGTTCCGGCGTTCCATCGGATGCTGGTGCAGAAGGGGATCGTGCTGCCGATCGAGACGTTCGCGGTTCCTGCAGACGACAAGCGGAGATAGCGATGAGCCAAAGTAGTGTGCTGATCTTCGTCGGGCTGGTCTTCGCTGCTGTATTCCTGCTCGCGCAGGGCATGATCATTCCGGTGTTCGGGGAGAACCGTCAGACCCGCAAGCGGTTGAAGCGCCGGCTCGAGGAGATGGACCAGGCAGGCGAGCAGCAGGCGATCAACTCGCTGTTGCGTGAAAAGTATCTGCGTGATCTGTCGCCGCTGGCGCGTCGCATCGAGTCGCTGCCGATGATGGAGTCGCTGGCACGCACCATTGAACAATCAGGCAATCGTATTCTTGCTCATCGCCTGGTGCTGCTTGCGCTGGTGTTCGCGATCGTCGCCGCCGTCGTCGCGTGGGTATTCACTCGGATGCCACTCGTTGCGTTGGCCGCGGCGCCGGTGGCGTTCGCGTTACCGTTCATCAAGATCAACCGGGATCGCAGCATTCGCCTTGGCCGAATAGAGGAGCAGCTGCCCGACGCAATCGATGTCATGCGCCGCGCATTGCAGGCTGGCCATCCATTCAATGCATCGATGAAGCTCGTTGCCGAAGACATGGAAGAACCTATCGCACGGGAATTCGAGCTCGCATTCGCCGACATGAATTATGGGAACGACGTGCGGCGCGCGATGCTGGGTCTTTTGGCGCGCGTGCCGAGCGTCACCGTGATGTCGCTGGTCACCAGCGTGCTGGTCCAGCGGGAGACTGGCGGTAATCTCACCGAGATTCTGGAACAGATCGCGAAGGTGGTTCGAAGTCGATTCCGTTTTCAGCGACGCGTCACGACCCTGTCGGCGGAAGGAAGAATGTCGGCGTGGGTGCTTGCGATGATCCCGCTGATATTGTTCGGAGCGATGATGGTCGTTAACCCGAAGTACTTGCCAATGCTGCTTGAAGATGCGCAGGGCCGGAACCTGATCGTCTTCGCCGTTGTCTGGGCCTCGATCGGGGTGTACTTCATTCGCCGCATCATTCGCATCGAAGTCTAGGAGAGCAGCATGCAGTTCCTGATTGACGTGCTCAGCCGCTACGTCTCTGATCCCGAGATCCTGCGTCTCACCATCATCGCGCTCGCAGCCGGCACCGTCTGCGTGTTCAGCCTCGGCATCGCATACCTCTTTCTGAGCGCTGCCGATCCAGTGCGGCGCCGGCTCGGTGAGATGAGAGGCGAATCCGTTGACGACGGTTCTTCAAAGGTGCGCAGACTCGTCAAATTCCAGACGATGATGGGTCCCATGGCAGCCTTCGTGCTCCCCAAACAGGAAATCGAACGAAGCCGGGTCACCCAGAAGCTGGTATTTGCCGGCTTTCGCGGCCCAACCGCGCTGCAGACGTTCTACGCGATCAAGGTCGTGTTGTGCATCTTCCTGCCGGTCATGACGTTCGCGGTAGCTCAGTGGCTTCCGCGACTGTCGACTAGTTCCCTACTCGTTTATGCGCTCGTGGCTTCTGGCGTCGGTCTCCTTGGCCCAAGCATGGTGCTCGACCGATTGGTGGAATCCAGAATCCGGAAGCTGCGCAATGCATTTCCCGATGCGCTGGATCTCATGGTCGTGTGCGTGGAAGCGGGCCTGGGCCTGACGCAGACGATTCAGCGCGTGGCGGATGAACTGTTCGTGAGCCATCCGGTGCTCGCGACGGAACTCGCGTTGGTGAATGCCGAGATGCGGGCGGGTGTCGACAGTGTTTCAGCGCTAAAGAATCTGTCCGATCGCACCGGACTTGATGACATCCGAGGGCTTGTCAGCCTGCTCGTTCAGACGTTGAGGTTTGGAACCGGCATCGCTGATTCGTTGCGGGTGTACTCGGAGGAGTTTCGCGACAAACGAATGCAGAAGGCCGAGGAGGTCGCCGCCAAAATCGGCACCAAGCTGATCTTCCCGCTCATCGTCTTCATGTTCCCTGGGTTCTTCGTAGTGGCGATCGGTCCCGCGGTGATTGCCTTGATGAACGTATTTCGGCAGTTCTAAGCGTGCAGCAATGCGAGAGCAGTTATGAGTGAACGGATGCAGAACTCGAGTCGGTCGTGCCGTGCGGCGCTGACATTGACTGTCGTGCTCACAGTAGCGGGTTGTGCATCCACTTCGCCGAAGCCGGAGGATCCGGTGGCGATAGCACCCACAGCAAAAATGTTGGCGGCCGCGGATGAAGCCGTGCGCATTGGAAACCTCAAAGCAGCGGTACCACTCTACGCGCAGGTGCTGCACGAAGAACCGACCGCATCGACATGGATGAAAGCTGGTTTCGTCCACTTTCGACTCGGTAACGATCGGGAGGCGGGCTACGCGTTCGACCAGGCGATCGAACTGGAGCCGGACAACGCGGATGCCCACGAACAGATCGGATTGCTCTACGTCGCACATCAGCGCATCGAACCCGCACGCGTCCATCTCGAGCGTGCGGTCGTACTCGACCCGACGCGGTGGCGCGCGCAAAACGGACTCGGCGTACTCGCGGACTTGCAACACGACTATCCGGCCGCCGTTGTGCATTACCGTGGCGCCCTTGACATAAAGCCCGACTCTGCAATGTTGCTGAACAATCTCGGCTATTCGATGTATCTCGCCGGGGACTTGGACAACTCGGCGATTAAGTTCGTCGAAGCGATCACTCGCGATACGCGCTATGAGCCGGCACGACGCAACCTCGGCCTGTTGTATGCGCGCAAAGGAGCCTATGCCGATGCCGTCGAACTTCTTGCGACCGTCATGACGGAGGCCGCCGCGTACAATGACGTGGGCTATATGGCGATGCAGCGAGGGGATTACCCTGCGGCAGAGAATCTATTGAAGGAAGCGGTCGACCGATCGCCTACGTATTATCAGATCGCGGCTGAAAACCTGACCCGGGTCAAGCAGTTGTTGCGGGAACAGTTGGCGTTCGACACGGTCTTGCAGCAATGGCAAGCCAAATACGGTCTCAAACGCGGTCTGTGACGCTGCTCGATATAGTCGCGCTGCCGAAAGCTTCAGCTGGCGAGCGCCGCGCGCTCTTTCGTCATCCTTGCTGTGACGATGGGATTGTTGAAGGCCGCGGCAAGATAGCGCGCCAACTTCGGATACTTGGCGGCGTCGACCGCGAAATCGCCG
>Ga0315283_10006423_pt1 | contig 10483 bp, 8 predicted proteins | sample YL17G09_0_MG_FD_204541 | JGI IMG/M metagenome (GOLD analysis project Ga0315283, IMG submission 204541) | Sediment microbial communities from Yellowstone Lake, YNP, Wyoming, USA - YL17G09_0 | ecosystem: Environmental > Aquatic > Freshwater > Lake > Sediment | place: USA: Wyoming | collected...
CAGGGCCTCTTCCATGCGGGTGCCCTCGGCCTCGAACTCGGCCTTGACACCGATGACGTGGTGGTTCTCACGCAGGTCCTGCAGCTGGTGGACCATCTTGCGCTCAAGCTCGTTCACCTGTGCTCCCTCGGGTCGCGGCTGTAGACGTCGATCATCATATTGGCTCGCAGCTCCTCGGGATCGAGCCACGGGAACATGTCTTCCAAGGGCTTCGACACGATCTGGCCGTCGGGCCGCTTCTCGGCGATCACCTTCGGCGCGAAGACCTGCTCCGGGTCCATGACCACATCCAGGAGCGACGGTCCGTCGGCGGCCAGCGTGGCGGCGATCGCCGTGGACAGTGCCGGGTGACTGTCCACTCTCTTCGCCGGTATGCCGTAGGCACCTGCCAGCGCCACCATGTCCGGCAGGCCGACCCCGCTGGCTGAGCTCTCCCCGAATCGCGCTCCGGCAAACAGGTTGTCCTGCGTCTGGCGTATCGACAGGTACCCACCGTTGTCGAACACGAAGACCTTCACCGGCAGCTGGTAGTACGCCAGCGTCTCGAGCTCCTGCAGGTTCATCTGGATGCTGCCGTCGCCGGCGAGGCAGATCACGCGCCGGCCGCCCGCCGGCCCGGCGCGCCGGGCGCAGGCAGCGCCGATCGCGGCCGGCAGGTCGTAGCCCATGCCGGCCGTACCCGAGTTGACGATCACCCGCTGGTCACGCTTGAGCCGCAGCGCCTGCAGCGCGGTGACGCAGGCCGCGCCGTTCGCCGTCACCACGACATCGCCGTCTTCGAGCTGATCCGACAGCTCATCGATGAAGACATACGGGTTGATCGGTGCGTCCCGCCGGCGGTACGCGGGCAGTACGACGGGGTATCTCTCGCGGCGTGCCACACACCAGGAAAGCCACGCCGCCCGAGAGGCCGGCACGGGCTCGTTCGTGGCCAGCTCGCGCAGCGTGTGCACGAACCAGCCCACGTCGGCATGGACTGCGAGGTCTGGGCTGATGGTGGGCTTGGCCAGCTCGGCGGCGTCGATGTCAACGACCACGAGCTGCGCCGCACGTGCGAACGCGGCGAACTCGTAGCCGATCTGGCGCACGTTCAGTCGGCAGCCCACGACCAGCAGAAGGTCGGCGTTCTGCACCGCGAAGTTCCCTGCGCGGTCACCGATGCTGCCCGGTCGACCGATGAACAGCGGATGATCCTGCCACATGGCGTCCAGCGCGTTCCATGCGGTGGTCACCGGCACCTGTAGCGTGTCGACAAGGTCGTGGAATTCGTCGACGCATGCGGCACCCCGTATCGCCGAGCCGGCCATGATGACCGGCCTTTGGGCCGTTCGTAGCCGCCGCAACAGGTCCTCTGCCTGCTCGCGCGCGACCTGGTGGTCGAACTGACCGAAGGCGGCACCGCGGTCCTGCGGCGCGGCGCACGGCGAGGGCCACGACGCACTGGTAGGCGCCATCTCCTCGGGGCGCACGAGACCGTCGACGACCGCGACCGGCCGCCCTCGCTCCGGACGGACGGCCCGGTCCGGCAAGGTCTCGAGCTCGCGGGGGTCGAAACCGGTCAGCTCGGCCGGGTCCACCCTGGCGGCCTGCACGTTCAGCGGCACATCAAGCCAGACCGGACCGGGTCGGCCGTGCGTGGCCAGGTAGACGGCCTTCTCGAAGTGGTAGCGCACCCTCTGGGGATCGACGACCATAGCCGCATACTTCGTGATGGAGGCGACCAGGCGCACGATGTCGCCCTCCTGGTCGCCCAACTGGCGCAGCGGCAGACCGGTGCTCGCCACGGTGGTGTCGAAGCGCACCTGGCCCGAGATGAACAGGCCGGGCACAGAGTCGTGCCACATGCCGAGGACTCCGGTGATGCAGTTGGTGCCGCCCGGACCACTGGTGACGACCGCGACGCCGAGCGTCCCCTTTGTGCGAGCGTAACCTTCCACCGCGATGGCGCAGGCCTGCTCGTGCTGGTTGAACACCACCCGAAGGTCCGGCCGCAGTCGCAGCGCATCGTCGAGATGCATGGCCCCGCCGCCGGTGACGACGAACACGTGGTCGACTCCAAGCGACGGAAGCCGGCCAATGAGGTAGTCGGCGACGCGCATGGTGCTCACGGTGGCGTCTTCATCGGTCGATCTCGAGGCTGGCACGATCGAGATCCGAGCGTCGGTCGGCGTACCACTGGTACAGGCGCTCGACGGCGACGTCCGTCGGCGTGAACGTCATGTCGGGCCATGCCTCTTTGAGCCTGGCATTGTCCGCGCTGTATTCCTTGCCGCGGCCCTCATTCGCCACCAGCACCGGCATGCCTGTGCCGGAACGCCGGGCGACCAGGAGCGCGAGGTCAATGAGATCGTCGGTCCAATCCGGAACGACGTTGTAGGCCGCGTGCCCGGTGGCGGAGGTCAACGCCCAGTCGACGACGGGCAGGAGGTCGTCGATGAAGAGGTAGCTGAACCGGCGGTCCTGGCGCAGCGTGATCGGCAGATCGAAGAGCGTGCGACAGATGGCGTTGGAGATGAAGCGGACGCCGTATTCCTCGTACTTGCCGAAGACCCCGAAGAGCCTGAGCTCGACGACCGACGGCCGACTTCGCGGCCCCAGGGCCTCGATGTACCGGGCGATCACATACTTGGAGAGGCCGTGCTCGTCTTCGGGCACGGAGACGCCCAGACGGTCCTCTGCCACGCGCACGAGCGCGTCGCGCGTGTCGTAGACGGCGCCCGAGCTGAGGAACACGAGGCGTCCGAAGCGATCGCCGTTGCGGACGACGTTGAAGAACATCCGGAGATTGCTCCAGAGCTGGCGCGAGGGGTCCTGAGCGGCGCGGTGGCCGGGTCGGACCGCTCCGTGCACCACCGCATCGACCTCATGTGCGCGGAACCACACGTCCACGGCGCGATTGTCGCCAAGGTCCAGTTCTGCATGGGTCGGCGCAAACACCTCATGGTTCGCCGACAGGTGCTCGGCGAGGTTTCGACCGATGAAGCCGCTACCGCCTGTAAGCAGGATCCTCATCGAGCCCTACTCCCAGGCGTCGGTACGGATGGCCTTCATTGGGACGCCCCGCCCACGCAGCTGCGCGGTGAGCGCGCCGAGCATCGGCGGCGGGCCGCTCAGGTAGAAGACCGGGTCGTGTAGCGTCGCGATGGCCGGCCATGCGGCGTCCACCCCCAGGCGGCCGTCGGTCTGCTCGCAGACGAGGCTGCAGGTGAACGCTGGCACATCGCGGGCCCGCGCCTGGGCGAGGGGACCGTAGACGAAGAGGTTCGGCGTTCGGGCGCCATAGAAGAGCAGGACGCGCGGCGACCGCTCGGGCCCGAGCGACTGCAGGAACGCCGTGAACGCGGTGATGCCGGTACCGCCGGCGAACAGCGCCGCGTCCCTGGCCGGATCGACCACGAACTCGCCGTACGGCAGCTTGACCCAAGCGCTGCCACCAACATCAAGCTCACGCTCCATGCGCGCCGTGAACGCGCCCTTGACCGCGTAGGTGATCGCCAGGCGGTCCCGCGCCCCGGGCGAGCTTGCGATCGAAAAGACCCGCGACTCCGACCAGAAGCCGCCCGGCTCGAAGGCGTCGAGGGCAAGGTGGAGGAACTGCCCGGGCTGGAAGCGCGGCACCGCCGCGGCCGGCTCGAGCTCGACCGTGTAGACGCGCTCGCCGTGGTCGGTCACGGCGCGCACGGCGCAGGGGATCCTGCGGACGACGGTCATCGCTCCCTCAACGCTCCGTGGGAGCCGGCACGACCCGGTCCACGACCCCGACCGCTGCCCGCTCGCCCGCCAGGAAGCGGCCGAAGGCGTCGACCACGTAGTCCATGCGAGCATCGTCGATCCCGGGGTACACCCCCACGAAGAAGGTCCGGTTCATCACGACGTCGGTGTTGGCCAGCTCACCGACGACGCGGCATTCGATGTCCTCGAATGCCGGATGGCGGAGGAGGTTGCCGCTGAACAGGTTGCGCGTCTCGATCCGGTTGGCCTCCAGGAAGCCGGTCAGCTCCCGGCGGGTGAAGCCGGCGTCCTGTCGCACGGTGATCACGAAGCAGAACCAGGACGGATCCGTATTCGGCGGCGCGACCGGCAGGATGAGGCGGTCTTCGTAGGGGCGCAGCGCGTCGAGCAGCCGAGCGTGGTTGCGCTTGCGCGCCGCGACGAACCCGTCGAGGCGGGCCAGCTGGGCGCAGCCGATGGCCGCCTGCATGTCGGTGGCCTTCAGGTTGTAGCCGAGATGGCTGTAGACGTACTTGTGGTCGTAGCCGTGCGGCAGGCTGCCGAACTGCTGGCCGAAGCGCTTGCCGCAGGTGTTGTTCTCGCCACCGGCGCAATAGCAGTCGCGGCCCCAGTCGCGCACCGAGCGGGCGATGCGGGCCAGCTCGTCGTGGTCCGTCACCACCATGCCGCCTTCGCCGGTCGTGATGTGGTGAGCCGGATAGAACGAGGATGTCGCGATGTGGCCGAAGGTCCCGGTGAGCCGATCGCGGTACCGCGAGCCCAGCGCGTCGCAGTTGTCCTCGATCAGCCACAGGTCGTGCTCCTCGACCAGCCCCATGACCGTGTCGAGGTCGAAAGGCACGCCCAGCGTGTGGGCAAGCATGATGGCGCGCGTGCGCGGCGAGACGGCCGCCCGCAGCTGCTCCGGATCGGCGTTGTAGTCGCCGAGGCGAACGTCGACGAAGACGGGCACCAGGCGGTTCTGCACGATCGGCGCGACGGTGCTGGGGAAGCCGGCGGCTACCGTGATGACCTCGTCGCCGGGCTTGAGGCGCCGCTCGCCGAGCTTGGGCGAGGTGAGGGTCGCGAGCGCGACGAGGTTCGCCGACGAGCCGGAGTTGACGAACAGAGCGTTCGAGAGGCCGAGGTACTCGGCGAAACCGGCCTCGAACTCCTCGGTGAAGCGGCTGGCGGTGAGGAAGAAGTCGAGGCTCGAATCGACCAGGGAGCGCAGCTCCTCCTCGCCGAACACGCGGCCGGCGTAGCGCACGGGGTCGCGGTCGGGGTCGAACGGAGCTCCCGCGTGGCGCTCGCGGTAGTACCGGCTCACCAGCGCGAGGATCTCGTCCCGGGTGCCCGCGGCGTCATCGCGCGATCCTGTCACGTGGTCGTCCTTCCCTCCCCTGCTCCGGCCCAGGCCAGCCCTGCAGCGCGGGCAGCGTCCTGGTACTCCTGCAGCTGATGCTCGACCAGCTCACGGGCCGCCGCAGCCGCCCTGTAGTACTCCCGGTACCACTCGGCCGTCCGGCGCACGGCCGTCCGAGCATCCCAGACCGGCGCCCAGCCGAGCTGCTCCCGCGCCTTGGCGCTGTCGAGGCTCAGGTGGTGGGCTTCGTGGGGCTGGGGCACGGCATCAGCCTGCGTGGTCCAGGAGCCCGAACCCCACTCCTCCAGGAAGCGCTCGACAACCCAGCGCACCGGCCGGTCTCCACCCTGGTCGGCGGGCCCGAAGTTCCACGCTCCCTCGTACCGGCGGGCATCGCGCAGCATCAGGGCCCCGAGCCAGAGGTACCCCGACAGGGGCTCGAGGACGTGTTGCCAGGGCCGGACGGCGTCGGGGTTCCGGACCACGATGGGCTTGCCGGCCACGAGGGCGCGCACGGAGTCCGGGATGATTCGATCGGCCGCCCAGTCTCCGGCGCCGATGACGTTCCCGGCGCGCGCGGAGGCAACCGCCGCGCCGTCGGCGAAGAAGCTCTCGCGGTAGGCGGCCGTGACGAGCTCCGCGCAGCCCTTGCTGGCGCTGTACGGGTCGCGGCCGCCCATGGCATCCGTCTCGCGGAAGGGAAGGCCGGTCTCGCTGTTCTGGTAGCACTTGTCGCTGGTCACGATAACGACCGCGTGCACCGAGGCGCACGCGCGGGCGGCCTCGAGGACGTTGACGGTGCCCATGACGTTGGTCTCGAAGGTCTCGCGCGGCTCGGCGTGCGCGCGCCGGACCAGCGCCTGTGCGGCGAGATGGAAGATCACCGAAGGCTGGGCTGCCTCCACCTCGGCCACCAGGCGGTCGCGGTCGCGGACGTCGGCGACAACGTGCCGCAGGCGCGCGTCGAGTTCGAGGGCCGCGAACAGGCTCGGCTCGGTGGGTGGGTCAAGTGCGTAGCCGGTGACGTGCGCGCCCATCGTCGCGAGCCACTCGGAGAGCCACGCGCCTTTGAACCCGGTGTGGCCGGTGACGAAGACGCTGCGATCCGCGTAGCTCTCACCCAGGCCCATTTGCCGCCTCAATAGAGCAGGATGAGCTGCACGTCTTGCCCGAACCGCTCGCGCGCCGCGGCCGCGATGCCCGACTGGCTGACGGCCGAGGACACGAGGATGGGCGCATCGACCGCCTTCAGCTCGGAGGGTGAGATGACGGGGTGTCCGGCGAGCGTCGCGCCGGCATAGTGCGGGTTCGAGTCGAGGAAGGCCTCGATCCGGCAGTCTCCCAGGCGCGACGTCTTCAGCAGGTGAAGAGTGTGCGTACCGGTGCCCCACACGTATATCCGCTCGCCGGAAGAGGCCAGGCGGGCAATCCGTTCGAGAATTGCGGCCTCCGTGCGTTCGCACCGACGTATGTACTCGCGCATATCGTCCGCCCCGGAGGGATCGGCCTGCAATGGTTGCGCGATCCCGTCCCAGCGGTACACGGCTTCCAGTGCCGGCCCGTAACCGTCGGAGCCCAGCGGAAGGACCACATTGCGCTCGGCAACGAGCGAGTAGCCCTCGGCCGCCATCGCGTTCGCAAGGGAACGCCCGGTGAAGTAGTTGACGTGCTCCACGCTGAACTCCTGAAAGGGAGCCGCAACATGATCTGGGAACGAGCCTGCGTCAGGGACGCTGACGAAGACGTGACCTTCGCTTCCCAGGAGGCGGCTGGTCGCGCGCACCAGCTCGCGCGGGTGCAGGACATGCTCGAGGACGGCAACGTAGCTGATGAGCCCGAACTTGTGGCCCCATGCCTCGGCGGCATCCAGCCCGCCAACGGCCATGTCGAGCCCGAGCTCATCTCGAGCGACGCGGACGGCGTCCGGCGACGGGTCGACTCCGTACGGTCGCTCGAAACCCTCTTCCCGGAGCGCCTGCAGAAAGGCCCCGGTGGCGGTGCCGACATCGAGAATTGGTGCGCTGCGGTTTGTTACGTGCGCTGCGACGAACGCAGCCTGGTCCGCGTACCGCTGGAGGTCTCGGGCCGAGAGCTGAGCTCCTTCGGCGCTGAGGTCGTACTTCGACGAATCCGCGTAGTACTGGGCAAACCGCTGCTGGTCGGGCAGCCCCGTGGCGAACGACATGCCGCACTCGTCGCAGGCGACGACGTCATAGCCGTCCCCGATGCTGCCGCGCTCGAAGCTCTCGAATCGCTGGCGGTACAGCAGCTCATGGGACGACGAGCCGCAAACTGGACAGGGCCTGGAGCTCGGTGCGGGATCCGGCACTCCGCCTCCCACTACGGTTGTCCGCCGTGCGCCCACACCGCCCAGGGCGCTTCGCCGGAGGCCCAAAGCGCCTCGAGCGCGCGCACGTCGCGCAGGGCGTCCATGGGCTGCCAGAAGCCGCGATGGCGGAAGGCCCGCAGCTCGCCGTCGGCGGCCAGGCTCTCGAGCGGCGCGCTCTCGAAGGGCATGTCGTCGCCCTCGAGACGATCCAGCACCGCCGGCTCCAGCACGAAGAACCCGCCGTTCACCCAGGCGCCGTCGCCCACGGGCTTCTCCTGGAAGGCGCGCACGGCAGGCGCAGATAGCCGTCCGTCGGCCAGGTCCTCGTCGATCTGCAAGGCGCCGAAGCGTCCGAGCGGCTGCACCGCCGTGATCGTCGCCAACTTGCCGTGGGACCGATGGAACTCGAGCAGCTTCGCGATGTCCACGTCGGCCACGCCGTCCCCGTAGGTCAGCATGAACGTGTCGTCCCGCACGTACTGGGCGACTCGCCTGATCCGGCCGCCGGTCTGCGTCTCAGCCCCGGTGTCCACGAGCGTCACGCGCCACGGCTCGGCGGCATTCTGGTGGACCGTGATCGAGTTGTCGCTCATGTCGAAGGTCACGTCGGACATGTGCAGGAAGTAGTTGGAGAAGTACTCCTTGATCACGTAGCCCTTGTAGCCGAGGCAGACCACGAAGTCGCTGAAGCCGTAGTGGCTGTAGGTCTTCATGATGTGCCACAGGATCGGCCGCTCGCCGATCTCCACCATGGGCTTGGGCCGCGACGCGGTCTCCTCCGACAGGCGTGTGCCGAGACCACCGGCAAGGATCACGACTTTCACGATGCGCTCGCTACCCCAGATGACGAGCCTGAACGATGGCGGCAGTGTATCCGGCCGGCGTCCCTCCGCCGCGAACGCGGCTACGACGCCGGCGCCGCGCCGGTGGCCGCCGGAGGCGCCGGACATCCATCCCCGAGCGCCCCGTACAGGTACAGCGGCTCCGCGGGGCCGAAGAAGAGATACTGCAAGTACGCCGATTCGTCGACGCGGATCAGACTGAACGCAGGGTCGTCCAGGGGACTGTTCGACAGAACGGCACAAGGGCTGTCCTTCAACAGCTGGTCGTCGTACCACGTCACACCGTAGGTACCGGAGCTCGAGTTCCCGACCCCACTCGCGTGGTAGCCGACCCATTCGTAGCCGGCATCCACCCGTTGGGCGTCATAGCCGAACGCCACCGCAGCCTCGCCGCCGCGATAGCGCGCGGCGTCGTAGGCGAAGGAGTTGGCTGCGATGACGAACGCCGAGACTGCCAGCCACGCGAAGGCGGCCTGGGCGAACGCGTGGCTTCGGGCAAAGCGGCGCGACTGGGCTGCCCCTCGCAGGAGGAGGATCGCCGCTGCAGGGACCATCGGGTAGAGATATCGGTCGAGCGGGTAGTAACCCATCGAGATGAGGACGCCGATTTGCCCCGCGTACGCGACCAGGAAGAGGATGAGAGGTGCCTCGCGGCTCTGCGCGATCCGGATTGCAGCTGCCGCCGCCGTCGACAACGAATCGACCAGAGCAAGGTTGCGCTGGCCCCACCTGAGGGCTAGTGCCGCGACGAGGATTGCCGCGAACAGGGCAAGTTGCTCTGACAGCGCCCACGCTGGCGCGCCAATGACCGGGTCTCGGGTGCCACTGAGGAATGCGTTGCCGACAAGCCCCTCCGGCATCCAGAGCTGGCCGACGAGGGGCCCGTCCGGCATGACGGCCACAAGGCACGCAAGACCGGCGCCAAGGACGATGTGCTCGGCGCTCATGTTGGCCATCCGTCGTCCGAATCCCAGCGCGGCCGCAGGCAAGAGGACAGCGGCGAGTGTCGCGAAGACGGGCCCAAGTCGGGCCAACCGCCAAACGTTCGCTGCCATCACATAGGGCACGCCGCGGCCGGGCACGGAGGACCCGATGAGAAACACGCACCCTATCCCAGCGGCAAGAGCGACCGAGCAAGCGGCGAGCCAGGCCCGCTCGTCTGCGCGGTTTCGGGCCCAGGCGGCGACAAGGATTGCCACGGGTGCCGCGATCGCGAACTCCCGGATACTCACAGCAAGTAGACCTACCGCGAGAGAGGCAACGAAGGTCATTCGTCCGCCGTCGCCCTGGAGCCACCTGGTTCCCAGCAGCAGGCACAGCACGGCGAGCGCACAGGCGGGCACATCGGTCATGAAGCTCGCCGTCTCGCGGGCGAACCCGGGGAACGCCACCAGCAGCAGGACCACGAAGACGGCCGAGCCTGTCCCGACGAAGCGTCGGGCCAGGAGGTACGCGGACGCGACTCCGATCGTCGCCATGACCAGCCCGAAGGCAGTGAACGCCCAGGGATCGCCCGCGGACAACCACAACAGCGGCTGCACCATCACGATCTGCCCGATCGATGCAGCGGTGTGCCCAGGCATGTCGATGCCGCCCGTTCGGAACAGACTGCCTGCGGCCCGCATGTAGACCCAGTCGTCGTTATGCGGAATGCCGATCATGCCCGCTGCGGCCGCGAGCCAGAGGGGAACGCCAACGCCGACCAGGCACAGTGTCGCTAGGGCGAACATGTCCCGGCGGCCGATGCGTCGAAGCATGTCTTCGACCATACAGCAAGCGGGAGACGCGACGCCGCTCAGGCGATAAGGCTCGGCGTGGACACGGCATGTATGGCGAAGGCCTATCGGCGCCGTCGAGCATCCGGGGCCGTGAGGATCGCCAGGAACGTCATGAACATGTAGACGAGAAGCCGCGGCGTCGCCAGGATGCTGAGGGCCACCGCGGCCGCCCAGCCCCAGCGCGTCGGCGCCACGCGAAGGGTGAGCAGGACACCCGCGCCGACGAGGACGGCCCAGATGACCGGCGACAGGGCATACGGCGAGAAGTTCCGTACGGCGCCGACCTGCTTCAGCGTGATGGCCGTGAGGTAGTCCAAGCTCGCCTGGGGTGCGAGGATCAGCTGGAGGATTGCCAGCCCGGCCATGGCCGCGACGAAGATGCCGAGGCTGCGCCACTCGCGCCGTCCGATCCACCAGAGAGCGATCAGCGCAGGGAAGAGCTTGATGTTCGCGGCGA
>Ga0315283_10006424_pt1 | contig 10483 bp, 4 predicted proteins | sample YL17G09_0_MG_FD_204541 | JGI IMG/M metagenome (GOLD analysis project Ga0315283, IMG submission 204541) | Sediment microbial communities from Yellowstone Lake, YNP, Wyoming, USA - YL17G09_0 | ecosystem: Environmental > Aquatic > Freshwater > Lake > Sediment | place: USA: Wyoming | collected...
TCCCCGTGCGCCACCAGCAGGACGTTTTTTTGAATAGGTCGCCTCGAGCCTCGCGAAGAGGGCGCGCAGCCTCGCCGCGACGTCGACGACTGACTCCCCTTCTCTGTCTCCTCCGCCTCCGCCCTCTTTGCCGTCTCCTCCCCTCGCGCTCGCCGGCGGGGCCCTCCAGTTTACGTCGCGCGCGTCCTCTACCCACACCGTCCTGTAGTGGTCGTGGCTCTGGAGCTCGAACCCGCCGAAGTGGCGCTCCCGGAGGGCCTCGTCGGCGGAGAAGCGGGCGTCTTCGTCGTTGTGCTCGTCGCTGACGTTTTGAAACCCTTTAATGCCGACGGCCGAGGACGCGAGCGTGGCCGTCTCGAGGGTGCGGGCAAAGGGCGAGGCGACGACGACGAGCGTCGATGGGTCGATGGTTTCGCCCAGCTCGCGCTTCCAGCGAAGGCTTTTTTGTGGTGTTTTGGGAGGAAGAAAATCGACACAAAGTAAGCAGAAGAAGCAAAGTTTAGTTTGAAAGAAAGAAAGGGTTGCTAAAAATTAAAGAAACAAAACTCAACTCAACTCACCCGGCCACTTTCGCCTGCTCTCTGCCCGTGGAAGAGAGGCCGTGCTCTCGCTTGGTCCCGTTTTCCAAGGAAGAGACGATCAATCCCGCCTCGTTGGGCTTGGAGCGACCGTGGCGGAGGAGCCTTTTTTTAAAAAAAAAGAGAGAGGAGTTTCAGAGCGAGAGAGAAGAGGTTGAGGTTGAGAAAAAGGAAGAAAAGAAAAGAAAGAAAAGGAAATCGAGCTCTCTCCGTTTTGGACTCGATTCGTTCTGCCCCTTTCTCTCTTTCTGTTAATGTGAGAGAACGAAACTCACCAGTAGTTGTTTTTTAGCACGAGAGGGGCATCGGAGTCGGCGTCTCCCATCGCGAGGAAGGATGTGAAGAAGTCTAGTTTTTGCCCTTTTTTTTCTTCTGTCGTCGATTGTTGTGCTCAAGGCACACTCGAAGCAGGAAAAAAAAAAGAGAAACCGAATGGAGGAACGCGGCGCCCCTCCCTCGTCCTCCGTGGCACCACCGCCACCGGCGGCTGCCGAGGTCGCCGCGGCGGCCTCTGCGCCCACACATCTGCCCCTGCCTCCGCGAGCAGGGGCCGAGACTGCCGATGACTCTTCCATTTCGGCGCAGCAGCGTCGTTCGATGCCTGCAACGCCGGCGCCCGATTGCTCTTCGACCGCTCCTCGACCAAACCCCGCCGCGCTCCCTCCCTCCTCTCCGGCCCCTCTCTGGGCGTCGCTGACCCCGGCTCGGCTGCCCAGGGGAGGAGGAGAGGTCGCGGCAGAACAGCAGCCGCCTTCCACCTGGGGCAGCCTCAAGCTCCTGACCCCGGCGCGGCGGGCCGCCTCGAGGCCGCCCCCCCTTGAGGCGACGGCGGTCGCGGCGACGCTGTTCGCTCCGCCTCCGCCTCCTCCTGCTCCTCCAGGACCTCCGCCTCCGCCTCCTCCTCCGCCTCCTCCTCCGCCTCCTCGGCGCCAAGAAGCCGAGCAACCAACAGCAGCAGCAGCAGCAGCAGCAGCAGCAGCTCCCGCCTCTTCTCCTCCTCCCGGGCAGCAGCACCTGAGGCCCAACAACGCCCTCCACCCGCTGCGCCACTCCCCCGTCGTGCTCGCCGCGGCGCTGCGACAGCGCCTGACGCTCGCGGCGGCGCTCGACACGCCAGCGAGCTCCGAGACCGAGGACGAAGAGCGAGGGAGCGGCAGCAGCAGGAGAGCACCCGACGGGATTAGCGTCGCTCGCGCGCTGACGATCTCGGACGCGAGGCGGGCGTGCGGCTCGGCGTGCGCGACCCCCCCGGCGGGGGACGCCTCCGACTCCGGGAGGAGCACTCCGCGGAGGAGGAGGCCCCTGCCGTCGCCGCTGCCGCAGCCGCCATCGCGCCTTTCCGCTGCTGCTGCTGCTGCTCCGGCTGCTGCTCCTGCTCTGTCGTCGTCCCGGGCTTCCGCTGCGCCCCTTCCCTCACCCGGGGACGTCCTCGCCTCGGGGCTGAGGACGATGCAGCTCTCGGCAAGGGCCAGGGCCCCCGGCGGCGCGGAGCCGGCGGCGGCTTCTTTGGCTGCGACCGCCGCCGGCGGCCGGAGACGGCCGGCGCCGCTCGGAGCGGGGGCGTTTGGCAGCAACGGAGGAGCGTCAGCGAGCAGCGGCGGCGAGCGGCTCCGCTCCCCTTCCCTGGGGCCTTGGGCGCCACCGGAAGCAGACGCGCAGCAGAAATCAGCAGCATCGATTTCAGCGGCGCCAGGGGAGGCAGCGCGAGAAAAGGCGATGCGGCGGCAGCGAGGGAGTGCGGAGGACCCAGTCGAGGCCGTCGCCCGCACCCTCGCCTCGCGCTCGCGGCCTCCTTCTCCCTCTGCCGCTGCCGAGACCGCCGCGGCCCTCGCCGATGCCCGCAGGCACCTCCACTCCCTGCTCGGCGGGGTCTGCACACTCCGAGACCCGGGGCCCCTGCCGCCCCGCGCGCCGCCGCCCGCCGGGGACATCCGCGCCAAGCCCCCCAAGGTCGTCGCGTCCTCGGCGACGGCGCCTCCGCCTCCTCCCCCCCCTGCTGCTGCGTCTCCCTCTTCCGACGGGGCAGCAACGACGACTCCGACCACGGTAAGAGCAGAGGGGCTGCTGGGAGACCTCAGGAGACTGCGCGCCGCGGGAAACGCGCTCGCGGCGGAGGCCGAGGCGAAAAAGTGCTTTGGAGTCGCAAGCGGCGGCGGCTGTGGCGATAGCGGCTGCTTTGGCCCGCAGAGGCTCGCCTCGCCCGCGGCGCTGCCGTCTCGCCCCTCTTCCACCGAGTCCCTCGGAGGAGTAGCAGCATTTGAGAAAAAAAAGCAGCAGCAGGAGAATAAGAAGGACCCGGCGGCGGAGCAGTACCTCGACGAGCTGTCGAGGCTGCGGGCTGAGGCCGATAAGGCGTTTTCAGTTTCGGGCGGAGAGCGGGAGAGAGCCGCGGCGGCGTGAAGAGGGAAAGAAAGAGATTCCGCTCTCTCCCTCCCTCCCTCCCTCCCGCTTTCTGCTGGCCGCCAAAACACTTTTTTTTGAAATCACAATGAAATGCAATCCTTTGTAATACCAGAAAATAATAAAAATAGAAAAAGCAAAAGACTTGTTTCTCAACTTTTTTTCTGTTTGTTCTTTTTTTTCTTTCTTTGTCGTCATCGTTTTTTCTTTCTTTCTCTCTCGATAGCAAAGCGCCGCCCCGCTACTTGGAAGCACCAGCACCAGCAGCAGCAGGAGGTGCCTCCTCCTCCTCCTCCTCCTCCTCGCCGAAGATGTTCCTGCACCCGGGGTACTCCCCGCGCTCGCGGCACCTCCAGTACTCCCCCGTGAACCTGTACAGCGGCGCCTCGCCCGGCTGGCAGCCCTCGTTGACCCTCTCGAACCACCGCGGCCTGATCTGCTCTCCCCTGTCCGCGGCGGCGCGCGCGGCCCGCTGCTTGCGCTCCAGCCGCTGCTTCTCAGCGTTGGCCACGTCGTGCCGCCCGAGCTCGAGCGCGCGCTGGTCGGGCCGCAGCCTGCTGTCCGTCGGCGCCATCCTCCCCGCCTCCTCGCGCGTGATCTCGTTGAGCGAGATTGCGAACGACGTCAGGCAGTAGCGCGTCGGGTCCGGCGGCGGAGGGGAGCAGCGCCAGAGGAGGACGTGCTTCTTCGTCGGCGAGGAGGTCGAGTCCCTCGCGCCGTTGCTGCCGCTCGAGCTCTCACCGCCGCCGAGGTAGACGGCGGAGAGGCTCTCGGACCAGCTCCCTACGATCACAGGCGAGGGCAGCCTCGCGGTGCTGCCGCTGCCGTCTCCCTTGGCCTCCTCGACGTGGCCCCTGACCTCGTGGGCCTGGTTGCCGACGACGGCGTGCCTCGCCTCGAAGTCGCCGCCGATGAGCTTGGGGGCCTTCGACGAGGACGACGACGACGACGAGGAGAACAGCCCCGGCTCCTTGAACCGCAGCACCGCCGAGAGGCCGCTCGTCGAGCTGGCCACGCGCATCACGCCGCCGTGGTCGACGTGCAGCCTCCCGAGGATCAGCCCGCTGATCGAGGTCACGACCTTCTTCCAGCGAAACTCCTCGCCGTCGTCAAACCTCAGGGTCAGCAGCCCCGCCGGCGTCAGCTCGATCGAGCGGCCCCAGAACTTGGAGCGCACGTCGGCGTCGCCCGAGAAGGCCCAGCCGCGGCCCTCGGCCGCGGCGGCGACGACCGTGGGATGGTGCACGACCTTCTCCGCCACGAACCGAAAGCCCCTGTCGGGCCTGACGAGCTCGTAGGTCTCGGACAGCAGGGGGTTGAACGGCTTGCGCGTCCGAGAGGGCGCGCTGCCCGAGTACGCGCTGACGGCAAAGGCCGCCACCTTCAGCAGCCTCTCGACCGAGTCGGCGGGCAGCGCGCGCGCCTCGTCGATAAGCCCGGAGTACTCCATCTCCTCGGCGATCTTCTGCAGGGCGGAGAGCGGCTCGTTGAAGTAGACGGGGAGGCAGACGCGGGTGAGGTCGCGGCCGACGCACTCGCGGATGATCGACCAGAGCGATACGGAGGCCTCTCGCTGCTCGGGCTCCGGGAGCGCCGAGCGGCGGGCGACGGGAGCGGCAGCGTCGCTGCTGCGCGCCCGGGAGAGCCAGGGAGGGGTCGCCGGGCGGGAGATTCCGAGGGCTTTGGTGTTGTTGTTCTCCTCGTTTCTTTCTTCGGCGTCGAAAAAGGCGTCGCTGGTTTCGAGCGCCGCCGCCGGAGCAGCAGCAGCAGCCGGAACCTTACCTCTATCCTCCGACTCCGAGCTCGACAGCTCTTCTTCGTCCTCTTCTTCTTCTTCTTCTTCATCGCTCGACTCGTCCTCGTCGAAGCCGTCGTCGGTCGACTCGGCGACGGAGGCAGCGACGGCGGGGGCAGTTGCTGTTCCTCCTCCTGCCGCCGCTGTTGCGCCGCCCCTCTGCTGCTGCTGCTGCTCCTGCTGCTGCTGCTGCTTCAGCTGCCGCTTGAGGCGCCGCCGCTGCCTCCTGCGCGCGAGCAGGTTCCCTCCCGCAGCCGCCGCCGCCGCCGCTGCTTCTTCCGCTGCTGCGGACGACGCAGGCTCCCGGCGCGAAGACGAAGGAGAGGCCAGGCCGGTCCCGCGCCCCCCGAGGAGCGCCACGGCGCCGCTGCGGGCCCAGCCCAGCAGCCTCCCCCCGGGCGACAGCGCCCCTCCCGACGACGACGCCGACGAAGGAGACGAGGAAAGAGACGGAGAGAAAGCGCGCGAAGAGAGGGGGGACGAAGCGCCTCCTCCGCTCCCGCCTCCTCCTCCGCTGCTGTTGGCCAGCTCCCGCTCCACCACCAGGGCGGTCTCGAGCTGCCTCTTGTCGCTCTCCAGCCTCGCGACGCGCGCGAGGAGCTCCCGGCGCTCTGCGGCCGCGGCGGCGTGAGCCGCGGCCGAGGCGGCGCGCCTGGCGTCGTCGAGGGCCCTGGCCGCCTCTTCGGCGGCGGAGGGGGAGACGCCCAGCTCGCGGAGGCGCGCGCGGAGGGCGCGGGCGGTCGGGACTGCGGAGGAGGAGGGGGAAGGAAAAGGGGCGGCTGCGTCGTCGATGTTGATGTCTCCGACGTTGTTCTCCCTCGCGCTCGCGCTCGCTCCAGCACCTCCTCCGACCAAATCGCCTGCGCCCCCCTCGGTCGAAGCCCTTGTCGCCGCCGCAGCCGTAGCAGCAGCAGCAGCAGCAGCAGACCCCGCGGGCGACACCAGCGCCGGCCGCAAGCCCGGCGACGCCAGCGGCGGCAGCGAGGCCTTGGCCGCCGCCAGCGCGTCGAGCCAGGCCCACCGGTCCTCGGCCGTCTCGGCACGGACCGCAATCCTCCTCGTCCCGGCGTGCACGTACAGCTTGCGGCGGTCGGTGCGGGACGCCGAGAAGCCTGCAACCTGGAGAGCGACCTCTCCTGCGGGCTCGACGAGGGTAGAAGAGGCGGGAGGAGGGAGGGGAGCGGAGGCAGCGGCAGCAGCAGAAGAAGAAGAAGAGGGAGTCGCCTGGTGTTGTTGCTGCCTCTGCTGCTGCTGCTGCTGCTGCCTGCGGCGGCGCCACTGGCTCTCGAGCACAGAGACCTGCGCCCCGATGACGGAGACCTCCCCCTCGAGCCTCAGACCATCGAGCAGGGCTGCGACGTCTGGGTCCGAGGTCGAGGTCGAGGGCGGCGGAGCGGTGGCGGCGCCGCTCCCGCCGGCGGCGCCGCCCCCACCCTCGCCGCCGCCTCCGAAAGAGCCCCCCCCGGCGACGCCGCCCAGGCCCCCTCCGGCGCCCACCCGGATCTTGTAATAGGCCAGCAGCCCCACTCCGGGGTGCAGGATGAAGAGCCGCGGGCGCCAGGCCTTGCCGAAGTCGTACTTGGAGAGCACGCCGGCGACGATTTGCTTTTTTTTTTTGGAGGGGGGGGGGGGAAGGTGTTGAGGGTCGAGAGAGGTTTGAGAAGATGAAAACGATGGCGATGAAAACTTTTCGTCGTGTCTGCCCTCCCTCTTCTCATCATTCCACCTTACCGGTGAGTCGTCCGCTACCGGAGACAGTGGGAGAGCCAGCAGCGGCGGGCGGCGGCGCGCTGCTTGAGGAGCCTGCGACATGTTGGGTCGAATGTTCTCTCTTGTCGGTCCTGTTCTGGTCCCGGTCTCGATGGAGTTGATTTTTTCTCCGTTTCGGAGTTGGTTTTTTTAACCGTTCCTCTCTTTCTTTCAGTACGGGAGCGATAAGATCATCGAGAGAGAAGGGGGACGCAAAAGCTACTGGACGAACGAAGCGAAAGAAAGGGAGAGAAGAAGAAGCGGCGGACAGACGCAGCCGAGGCTGCCAAGGTTCTTGAGAACGAAAATGAAAAAAAAACTTTTTTTCTTTCTTTTTTCTTTCAATTTCTCTCTCTCTCTTTCTCTCTCTCTCTTCTGTTCTCTTGTTGCCTCTCTCTGTTCTTCTTCTTCTGTTCTGTTCTTCGACCCCCACTTCTCTCTCTCTCTCTCTATCACTCTCTCTCCGTATCTACTACGCGACGACTCCGACCGAGGCGCACCCTCCGCCCTTCTCCACCAGCACGCCGCAGAAGTGGCACTCGTGGTGGACGTCGCCGTCGGCGGAGCCCTGCTTTCCTCCTCCTCCTTCGCCGACGACGCCCTTCCGCGCAGCCCCGCCAGAAGAAGAAGGAGGTGAAGTAGAAGAAGAAGAAAATGAAGGAGAGGAAGAAGAAGAAGAAGAAGAAGAAGAAGAAGAAGAAGAAGAAGAAGAAGAAGAAGAAGAAGAAGAAGAAGAAGAAGAAGAAGGAGACGAAGGAGATGAAGAAGAAGAGGAAGAGGAAGAGGAAGAAGAGGCCCTCTCTTCTTTCGCGCCGTAGCTCGTGTGCAGGTGCGCCTCTGCCTCGGCCGACAGCGGTTCGTCTAGAAACTTCTCGTAAAGGAAGCGCACGGCGGGGTTCTCGTGGCTCCGCCTCACCGTCGCGCGCTCGTCGAGAGAATACAAAGCAGCCTGCCTCGCGGCGATCGTCCCCTTGTCCGCCGGCCTGGGCTGCCCGCCGCCGCCGACGCACCCGCCGGGGCACGCCATGCACTCGACGAAGTCGTAGGGCGGGGCCGTGCCCTCCTTCATCGCCGCGAGCAGCTTCTTGGCGTTGGCCAGCCCGTTGCAGACCGCGACGCGCAGGTGCAGGGTGTCGTCCATGCCCGTGAGGGGCACCGCGCTGGCGCGTGGCGCCGGAGGGCGGGGGTTTGGAGCCTTCGAAGGGGCGGCGGCGGCTTCGACAGGTTCCGAGGAGGATCGGAGCGAAGACGGAGGAGGAGGAGGAGGAGGAGCGGCAGAGGAAGAGAGGGACCCGGGCCTCTCGTCGCCTCCTCCTCGGCCTTCGCCTCCGCCTCCGAGCAGCGGCGAGCCCTTGGGCACTCGCATGTGCACTGTCGCCTCCTTGACGCCCTCGAGGCCCTGTTGTTTCGCGACGACGCGTTTGTTTTTTGTGGGGGAAGGGGAGGGGGAACGTTGAGAGAGAGTTTTTTTGGGAGGGGAGGAGGAACGGGAAAAAACAAAGCCAAAAAAGTCGAGGAAAAAAGAAGAAGACGGAAAACACTCCGCGCGCACCCTGCACTCTTCAAACTCCAGCCTCGCGAGCCTCTCCCCGGTCACGGCCTCGTAGACCGTCCGCAGCGCCGCTTCCATCACCCCTCCCGAGGTCCCGAAGAGCACCCCGGAGCCCGACTGGGAGGAGGGAGGGGAGGGCGAGGCCGAGCTCTTTTCCCTGGCGGAGAGCGGGTCGTCGTACGGGGAGACGGGCAGCGACGCCAGGTCGACGATGCCCCTCTTCTTCAAGACTTCCGCGAGCTCCATCGTCGTGATGACATGGTCGACGTCCCTCAGCCCGTCCCGCTCTTTCTCTGCGGCCCTGTCCGCCTCGGCCTGTTTCTTCACGCACGGCATCACGGACACGACGCGGACGCGGCGCGGGTCGATGCCCATGACGTTGGGCGCGAAGTACCTCTTGAGGACCGCGCCGAGCATGAGGTGAGGGGACTTGCACGAGCTGACGTGCGGGAGGAGCTCCGGGGCCGTTGCTGCGACGAGGGAGACCCAGCCTGGGCAGCAGGAGGTGAACATGGGCAGGGGGCCGTGGTGGAGATGAGGAGAGGAGGAGGAGGAGGGAGAGGAGGGAGAGGAAGAAGAAGAAGAAGAAGAAGAAGAAGAAGAAGAAGAAGAAGAAGAGGAGCCCGACGCTCTCCCGCCCTCGCTTCTCCCGCCGCCTCCTTCCTCCCCCTCTCCTCCTTTCGCCTCCTTCTCGACTCCGACCCCCGCCGCAATGGCCTCGGCCCTCTCCGCCAGCCTCGACAGCAGCTCGAACCCTTCCTCCATGATGGTCAGGTCCGCGCCCGTCGCGACGTCGAAGACGCGGTCGAAGCCGAGCAGCCGGAGTGCCGCCACGAGCTGCCCCGGCTGGACGGGGGGCGCGGGCTGCTGCTGCTGTCCTCCCGTGGCCTGGGCCAGGGCCTCGCCGATCGCGACGCGGACGGCGGGGGCCGTCGCGGCGAAGACGACGAGGCGCTCGTCCTCGAGGTCGGCGAGCGCGGCCTCGACGTGGTCGACGACGGGCGGCGCATCAGCGGCGCCCGCATCGACTCCTGCTGCTGCTGCTGCTGCCGCTGCTCCTGCTGCTGCCGCTGCTCCTGCTGCTGCTGATGCCGCAGGGCTGCTGACGTTGGGAGGGGCGGGCGGCGAGGGGCTGCTGTTGCTGCCGCAGCGACGGCCTCGGAGCGGGGCCTCTCGCGGACGCGCGGGGAGAGCTGCAGAAGGGGTCGAGCGGCGGCGAGGAACGAGAGCTTGTCGCGGCATTGTCACGGGCATTGTCGACGACGAGGACGTCTTCCCCCTCTGGCCCTCGTGCCCTCGCGCGAGCAACTTCTTCGACAGACCCGGCGCCGTAGGAGAGATCATGTCGAGACGGTGCGCTCCCTCGGCTGTGCGGGGCTCGAAGACGAGAACAGCGGATGGAGAGCGAGGCAATGTGAAAAAGGTATTTTTTCCTTAACTCTCTCGAGCCGTCCACAGTGATCGAATCAAATTCTCTTTTCATTCTTCCTCTCTCTCCTTTTCCTTCGAGAGCGATGGCCTCCCGCGCTCGCCTGGCGCTGGCGCTGGCGGCCCGAGCGTGGCGATCGTCGTCACACAGCTGCTCGGACTCCGCCGCCGCCGTCGCGAGCTGCAGCGGGCGAGGAGGAGGAGCGTGCAGCACAAGTAGCAGCAGTTTTTCGACGTCTGCATTTGCGTCGGCGAGCAAGCCGCCCACATCACTCCCGCCGGAGTACGCGCCGTTCTACCGCAACGCGACGCTACCGGTTCCCCGGAGGACCAGGCGGAGTCGAGCTTCGGGCGCGGCGGGGGAGTCCAAGGTCCAGGCTACAGCAGCGGCAGGGAGCGGCGGCGGCAGCGCTTCGGCTGGTGGTGCGTTTTCCGTTTCTCCCTCTCTCGACCTCGACCGCAACACTCCCAACCAAAACCTTGACTCACCCCGTCTTCCTCTCCCTCTCTCTCTCTGCCTCATCCGACTCACCACGACACCAACTCACCCAGTCACCCCCTGGATGCTCCCCTGGGAGCGGCGGCAGCTCCTGGGAGACGAGAAACAGGGCCTGCGCCCCTGGGAGAAGGCCTACTGGGGCCTCTTCGTCACCGCCATCGCATTTTTGCTCTACTCGCGCCTGCTCAAGCCCGACTCCGCCGCCGAGGCCGCCGCCGCCGCGGCCAAGGCCGACGCCGCGGACGCCGGAAAAGTCGCTCGCGAGGCGGCCAGGGAGGCCGCGGCGAGGCCGCTGCTGGCCGGCAGGGGGTGCTTCGTCCTCGACGGCGAGGACGACCCCTTTGAGGGGCTCGAGCCGGCAGAGGTCCAGGCCTTCGTGGAGGCGAGCCGGCTGGCGCGGGAGGACGGGGCGAGCGCGGAGGACCCGTTCGCGGGTTTGGACGCGGAGGAGATCGACGCGCTCGTTTCGAAGTGGGGGGAGG
>Ga0315283_10006426_pt1 | contig 10480 bp, 7 predicted proteins | sample YL17G09_0_MG_FD_204541 | JGI IMG/M metagenome (GOLD analysis project Ga0315283, IMG submission 204541) | Sediment microbial communities from Yellowstone Lake, YNP, Wyoming, USA - YL17G09_0 | ecosystem: Environmental > Aquatic > Freshwater > Lake > Sediment | place: USA: Wyoming | collected...
ACATCGTCCCTCCAGCCCGCCCGCACCGGGCCCCCGGCAGGGCCCGGGGCCCCCTCCCCCGCCCCCCCCCCCGCCCCCCCGTTGCGGGCCTGGGCGCTCACCTCGGCCCGCGCCACCGGCCGCGAACCGATGGCGCGGGCATATTTGACCTCCATGGCCAGCATCTCGGCGCCGCCTGGGGCGCCGTCGCTCGGGACGCCGTCCCCTTCCGGGAGCCCGGTCACGACCGGCTGGCGGAAGTAGGTGTTGGTATCGAAGTACCGGAGGAGGCCCCCGGTGGTCACGCCCTTCAGGCGGGCCATGCGGTGCGAAACGGCGTCGTGCCAGCGGACCTGGCCGTCGGAAACGGCGTCCATGCCGGCCCGGGCCTGCTCGGCCATGACTTCCCTGATGACCTCGTTGCGCACCGTCGTCAGCTCAGCCTCTCTTATCCCGCCCTTCTGGAACGCCTCGGTGGCCGTCCTGAGGCGCTGCTGTTCGCGGGTATCGCCTACGCGGGGGTAACTGCCGTAATGGAACGCGGATATTTCCATTGGATAAGTTCTCCTTGCCCGTACCGGGCTGCGGGCACGATTATATTGGAAACCCGCCGGATGCCGCCACGCTCCACGCCCACGAACGCCGCTAGAGGACGGCTGTCATCTTCCCCCAGCCTCCCGGGCGTTCGGTCGTCCAGTTCCCGGAATGGTCGCTCCAGCACGCCTCGAGGACCTTCTCGCAATCCATCACCAGGACGTTGAACCGCATCGTCGTCCCCGGCTCGATGCGTTTCAGGCCCAGGACCCGGGCCGGAACGGTGAAATCCAGCCGGTACCCGCCCCGAACCGCGCGCTGGCGGACCCGGACCCCCGTCCGGCCCCCCCATACCCGGCGGTGGCGCAGGTACGCGCCGACGAACGGCCGGCCGCGACCGGCCCCGTCCGGTATCCCCCACACCTTGACCGAATGGACGTCGAAGACGGCCGGGACCTCCCCACCGGGCCGGTCGGCCCGGGCCAGGATCTCCACGGCGTCGGTCATCCAGAACCACTCGATGGACCGCTTGGTCCTCTCGACCTCAATCGTCCGGCGGGAGTCCCCGACCATCGCCGAAACCATGAGCGCGCCCGGAACCCAGCCCGCGCGCACTTCCACGGGCACGCGCGCCGGCTTCGGATCGGGACCCGGCCGCCAGCGCATCCCCTCCAGCACGGTCGAGTCCGCCCCCGGGGTAAGCGCCGCCACGGGCACGGCCTGCCGCGGCTCCCGTGGCGGCTTCCACGCGGCGGAAGCCGCGTGCAGGCGGTCCGCCGCAAGGTTCGTGCGCGTGACGGCGGCCACGAGCTCACGATACGGCCGGTTCCTGATGTCGACCAACCCGAAGTTCACGTCCTCGCCGTCCCCCCGGCCCATGGGGCTTTCGTCCGGCCACTGGAACCAGTCGCACCCGACCACGAAAGGCGTCCGGGAAGCCCCGCCGATGAAGTTCGCGTAGGCCTTCCCCCGCGACTCCTGGCGGCGCACGCGCGAGCCGAAACCGCACTTGTTCCGGTCCCCGCTCCGGTTGTCCCACGGAGCGTGCCACGAGAACTCGGTGATCCACAACGGCTGGTCCCCGGAAAGCCGGTTCGCCTCGGCCATCTTTTCCCCCGGGAACACGCCCTCCTGCATGTAGAGGTTGATGGAGACCGCGTCGGTCAACCCCTTCTGGGCCGCGATGACGGCCATGGAAGAGGGGAATCCCGCGTACCGGACTCCGAGGATGGGGCGGTGGCGGTCGTACCGCCGCACCAGCCGGCAGGATATTTCAAAGAAGCGGCGGGCGCAGACCCCGAGGAACGCCTCCATATCGCCGCCCGCTGCGTCGCGCGTGGCCGGGAGCCGTCGCGCGCGGGCCAGGGCGCCCCACCCGGAAAGCCCGGTGCCCCACGCGCGGTTGAGCGCCCCGATGCTGCCGTACCGGCGGCGGAGAAAGGCCAGGACCGCGCGGCGGTTCGGATCGTTGGCCGGACGGTTGTCGAAGTACCTGAAGAGCCATCCCCCCTGCCACGGTATCTCGTTGTCGAGGAACCAACCGATGAGCGCCGGGCAGTCCCGGAGGCGCCCGATCTGGGGGCGGACAAGGGCGTCGGCCTGGCTTTCATAGTCGCGGTCAAAGAATGGCTTGAGCCCGTCCTTCACGTTCAGGGACTTGGCAATGTTGAGGGACTCGGTGAACGGGACGGAGCGGTACTTCCACAGCGGGTGGTTCCATGCGCCGAGCCCCTTCATCCCCCAGTCCTTCAACCGTCTTTCGGTCTGCAGTATCCAGGCGTGAAGGCTCCCGCCGCAGGCCTTGATGCCGTCGTAGGAGGGCGCGCCCTTCACCCGGCTCCGTGCACCGGGGAAACGCACTGCACCGCGGGGTAGAACATAAGCCGGCCCTCCGGGCTCCTGAGCCAGTGGACTCCCCCCACCTTCACGAGGCTGAAGTACCCGTTCTTCTTCATCCGCCCTCCTTGCCCGGTATCGCTCGGGCTATTATCCCCCCGCCGAGGACCTCCGTGCCGGACAGGAAGACCGCGAGCTGGCCCGGGGTTACCGAGCGCTGGGGCTCGCGGAAAACCGCCCGGGCCCGGTCTCCCCCCATCCGCTCCACCCGCGACACGACCCCGGGATGGCGCGACCGGATGCGGACCACGGCCTCCCCCGGCCACTCCCCGGCGATGCTATTCAGCGCCTCGACCTCGCAGCCGCCCGAGGCCAGTTCCCCCCCGGACCCCACGACCACCTCGGCAGTCTCGGGGCGCAGGGCGATCACGTGGAGAGGGACCCCCGTCGCCACCCCCAGCCCCCGTCGCTGGCCCACGGTGAAGAAGTGGATGCCCCGGTGCTCCCCCAGCGCCTTGCCGGACGAGTCCACCACCCGGCCGGGCCGGTCCGGGAGGACGCCCCCCAGGTACGCCCCGGTGTCGTCGCCGGGGACGAAGCACAGCTCCTGGCTGTCCGGCTTGCTCCAGTTGGCCAGCCCCAGCTCCCGCGCCTTCGCCCGGACCTCGTCCTTCCCCAGCGAGCCCAGCGGGAACAGGGCCCGGGCCAGCCTCGTTGCCGGCACCAGCGCAAGGAAGTAGGCCTGGTCACGTTCCCGGTTCTCCCCGGTCAGGAGCCGGGCCCGACCGCCCGCCATCTCGATGCGCGCGTAGTGGCCGGTCGCCAGCGCGTCCGCCCCCAGCGCGAGCGCCCGGTCGAGGAGGAGCCCGAACTTGACCGCCGCGTTGCAGGCCGCGCACGGGACGGGGGTCCGGCCGGCCGCGTAGGCGGCGGCGAACGGCTCGACGACCGCGCGACGGAACTCCTCCCTCGCGTCCACGACGTGGTGGGGGATCCCGATGCGGCCGGCCACGGCCCTGGCGTCCTCCACGTCCCGCGCCGCGCAACAAGGGCGGCGCGAGCGAACAGCCTCGTCCCCGGCGCACGACGAGAGCCGGAGGGTGAGGCCGAACACCTCCGCCCCCGAGGCGGCAATGAGGGCCGCGGCGACCGAGGAATCCACCCCCCCGCTCATCGCCACCGCCACCCGGCGGGGCGCCCCCGTAATCACGCCTTCCAGGACGGGGAGACGGCCCGGAGGCGTGCCACCACGGCCGCGACGACGGCAACCGCGCGGTCCACCTCCGCCTCCGTGTTCCCGGCGCCAAGCGAGAAACGGATGGTCGAACGGGCCGCCTCCAGGGGAAGGCCCATCGCCTTCAGGACGTGCGACGGCTCGAGGTTACCGGAAGAGCAGGCCGAGCCCGCGGACGCCGCGACGCCCTCGAGGTCGAGGCCGATCAGGACCCCCTCGGCGTCGGCGTGCGGGAAGGTCACGCTCAGGTGGCCCGAAAGGCGCGGGGCCGGGGGCCCGTTCACCGCCGCCCGGGGGACGGCGGCGAGTATCCCCCGCTCCAACCGGTCGCGCAGGGCCGCGACGGCCGCGACCCTTTCCCCAAGCCCCGCGGCGGCGGCTACCGACGCGGCGCCCATCCCGGCTATGGCGGGGACGTTGAGGGTCCCGGCCCGGCGCCCGGATTCCTGCCCGCCGCCCTCCAGGAACGGCTCGAAAGAGACGCCCCGGCGGACGAACAGCGCCCCGGCCCCCTTGGGACCGTTGAATTTATGCGCGGAAAAGGATGCCAGGTCTGCGGCAAGCCCGGAAAGGTCGAACGGAACCCGGCCAACCGCCTGCGTGGCGTCGGTGTGGAAGAACGCGCCTGCGGCCCGGGCCGCAGCAGCGACCTCCTCCACGGGCTGGATGACACCGGTCTCATTGTTGGCATACATGACCGAAACAATGGCTGGAGCGGCGCCCGCGGCCGCTCTTGCGTCCTCGGGGTCCACCCTTCCCGTGGAGTCCACCCCCAGGACCACGACCTTCCCGCCGGACTCGGCGAGCCGCTGGGCCGGGGCGAGGATGCTCGGGTGCTCCACCGCGCTGGTGACGAACCGCCTTCCCGCCCGTCCCGCCCACGCCACGACCGCGTTATTGGACTCGGTGGCGCCGCTGGTGAAGGTTATCTCCTCGGGGGCAGCCCCCACCAGCGCCGCCACCTTCGCCCGCGCGTCCTCGACGATCCGCCGCGCCTCCCGGCCGAAGGAGTGCGGGCTCGACGGGTTCCCGAAATCCCGGAGGGCCCGCGCGACGGCCTCCGCCGCCTCGGGCCCAGGGGGGGTCGTCGCTGCGTGGTCGAAGTAGGCCCGGGCGCCCATCAGGGCCGCTCGAGGAGCGCGCCGCGCCGGTAGCCCTTCGGGTCCACCTCGACCTTCTCGTACCCCAGCGCGGCAAGTTCGCGGACTATCAGCTCGCGCGCCGCGGTCGCCTGGTCCACTGCCGCCGGCTCCACCTCCACGCGCGCCGAACCGTCGGCGAGATGACGAACCCGCACCTCGCGGGCCCTGGGCACCGCGGCCCGGACCTTCCTCTCGGCCTCCCCCACCCGCTCGAGCAGGTCCCGCGTTATCCGGACGCCGTAGGCGATGCGGGAGGCGAGGCACGGCCGCGCCGGCTTGTCCCAGGACGGGACGCCGAGTGCCCGCGCCAGCTCGCGGATGTCGGCCTTGGTGAAGCCGGCCTCCGCCAGCGGGCTGGCCACCCCCCGTTCGCGCGCGGCCTGCTGGCCCGGCCGGTGGTCGCCGGCATCCTCGGAGTTATAGCCGTCCGCGACGACCGGTAATCCCTCCTCCTCCGCCACGGCAAGGAGCTTTCCCAATATCTCGCCCTTGCACCAATAGCAGCGGTTCACGGGGTTACGGGCGTAGTCCTCAACCTCGAGCTCGTGGGCGTCCACCTCGCGGTAGCGCGCCCCCATTGCGCGCGCGGTCTCGCGGGCTTCCGCGAGTTCCTCGGGGGCCAGGCTCGGCGAGACCCCGATGACGCCGACGGCACGCTCCTTGAGCTCCATCGTGGCGACCTTGAGGAGGAGGGAGGAGTCGACGCCCCCCGAGTAGCCCACGACCATCCCGCCGGCCCCGCGTACGATCCCGCGCAGGCGCGCGTACTTCGGCGCCACCTCCGGGGAGAGCGCGGGTTCAGACAAGGACGGCCCCGCCGGGGATGGCCGGCGCCGCCGCCAGCACCCTGGAGCCGGCTTCCCCCCCGTCAACCTGGACCTCGACCGGACCATCGCCCTCGCGGTCGGTGTACCGCGCCACCACGGAGGCGGCCGCCGGGAGGAACTCCGCGGGGAACCCCGTCAGCGCCAGCGCGGTCGGGCCCCTCCCGGAAAGCGGACAGAGGAGGTGCTCGGTCGGCAGCTTCAGCCCGGCCAGAGCCTCGTTGTCGGCCTGGTTGCGCCCCACCACCAGCCGGGCTGCGCCCTCCATCCGGTAGAGGCGGCCATGCTGCAGGACCTCGGCCAGGTGGCCGTCAAGGACGAGGCCGCCGCGCATGGCGTCGCTGAGCCGCCGGGTGTAGCCGGGGTCGGTCAACAGGCACCCTCCGGCCGGCGTGGGCGGGTCCTTGATGCCGAACTTCTCCGCGAGGGCGAACTGGGCCTTCCGGGTGCGGCCCTCGACCGAGAGGAGGCGAGCCCGGTCCACCCAGCCCCGCTCCTCCGGGATGGTCGGGGGAAGGAGGCCCGCCGACAGGGGGCGCAGGACGAGTCGTTCGAGCCCGGCTTCGCGCTCGATCAGCATCAGCGCGCGCATGTGCTGGGAAAGCGGGCGCTGGCCCAGGACCTCCCCCGTGACCAGGAACCCGTACCCCTCGGCCCCCATGATCTCCCCGGCCTTCCGGAACATCCCTATCTTGCAGTCGATGCACGGGTTGAGGTGCCTGCCTTTCGCGTGTTGGGGATCGAGGACGGCAGCGATGAGTTCGGCGCCATACGGCCGTTCCAGCAGGACGACGCCCGCCGCGCCGGCGAGTTGCCTCGCCTGGGCGGGCGCCGAAGGCGAGAACGGGGTGGTGAAGTGGATTGCGGTGACCGGGACTCCCTGTTCCATCAGGACGCGAACGGCCAGGATGGAATCCAGCCCGCCCGACATGAGGGCCAACCCCCTTACTTCGCCGGCCATGACGACGCCTCCATTACACCCATCCGTAAACCCAACAGCGGAGGACGGGCACACGGTTGCATCCGGCACCGCACGGTTGCATGGCTTGGTTGTCCCGGTTCAGGCCGCGGCCGGGCGCTGGGCATCCGTACCCGCCGCGAAACGGGGACGGAGCTCGGCCTCGAAATACCTCAGGAAGGCCTCGATTATCCGGGGGTCAAAGTGCGAGCCGCTCCCCTTCCGGATGGTGTCGAGGGCCTGCTCGATAGGCATCGCCTCGCGATAATGGCGCTTCGAGGTTATGGCGTCGAACACGTCCGCCACGGCCAGTATCCGCGAAACGAGCGGGATGCGGTCGCCCTTCACCCCGTCGGGGTACCCGCTTCCGTCCATCCGCTCGTGGTGTCCAGACGACTCCAGCTCCAGTCCGGTCATGTCCGCCGGCAGGCGCAGGTTGTGGACTATCGTCCGGGTGTAGGCCGCGTGCCGCTTGATGATCTCGAACTCCTCGGGGGTCAGCGAACCGGGCTTCTTCAGCACCGCGTCCGGGGTTCCGATCTTCCCGAGGTCGTGGAGCATTGCCGCGGTCCGGAGCCTCCTGAGTTGGCGGGGCGCCAGGCTGAGCGACCTGCCGATACCGAGCCCGTATTCGGTCACCCGCTGGGTGTGGCCCGCCGTCAGCTGGTCGCGGGCGTCGAGCGCGGCCGCCATCGCGCTGATGGCGCTGTCGAACAGCTCCCTCTGCTCCTCCACAAGCCGGGCGTTGATTATGGCCGTGGAAGCCTCGGCGGTGAACGCCATGAGGAGCTCCTCGTCGTCGCGCCCGAATGCCTTCCCGTCGAGCTTGTTTATGACCTGCACCACCCCGAAGCGGTGCCCCTGGGGGTCCGTCATCGGCACCGCCAGGACGGTCTTGGTCCGGTACCCGGTCTTCCGGTCCACCTCGGGATTGAACCGGCTGTCCTCGTAGGCATCCTTGATATTCAGCTTCCTGCCGGTGCGGGCCACGAAGCCGGAAAGCCCCCGGTCCGTCGGGAACCGTATCTCCCGGAACTCGACCCCCATGGCCACGACCGAAAAGAGCTCCTTCTTCTCCTCATCAATGAGGAAGACGCTTCCCCGGTCGGCCTTGAGGAGGTTTACGAGTTCCGGCACCAGCGTCGAGGCGATCAGCTCCTTCAGGTCCTTGATGTCGGCGAATGCCCGGCCCAGGCGCAGGACCGCGTCGAGGGTGGCAGTGGCGGCCGTGAGGCGCTCCCGTATCTCCGTGGCGTCAGCCAGCATACCCGCCATCGCCGGAATGAGGTCGGCGCCGCTTGCGGCGCCGGATTCCTTCTCCCCCCTGCCGAACGGTCCGATTATGAGCCAGCCCTGCCCGCCAAGGGAGACCGTTGCCCCGGTCTTTCCCTTCGGCCATGTTACGGAAAGCCCTCCGTCCTTCCGGACGGGCGAAATGTCCCGAAGGATGCCGCGCCACACGCCGCGCGAAGGAAGGCCCTCCTTGAGCGAGAGGTCGAGGCCGAGCACGGCATAGCGCCAGCCCCGCTTCTTCGCGAAGGCCATGAACCTGCGGTCGGGATGGGAGGACGACCCGGGCGCCATCAATACCCCCGCTCGATGAGCCGCTCGATCCCGTCCCGGGCGGGCTTGTGGGCGGGGCATTTCTGCAGGACCTTGCGCCAGGTCTCACGCGCCTTCTCGTAGCGCCGGGTGTTGAAGTAGAAGGCGCCGTAGTCGTAGAGGTACTCGCAATCCCCCGGGACCATGGCCACCAGGTCCTCGAAGGCCTTCTCGGCCTTGCCCCGGTCGAACCACCCACGTCTTTCCGCGTAGAGGCGCGCCTTCCGGTAGAGGGCCTTGTCGAACCTGGGGTTGAGCTTCAGCGCCGCGTCCAGCTCCCCCAGGGCCTCGTCGTACTTCTTCGATTCGTGGAGGAGCACGCCAAGATTGTAGTGCGAGGTTTCGGAATTCGGGTTCGCGCGCAGGGCCTGCTGGTACCACTTGATGGCCTCCTCCAGGAGGGCGGCCTTCGCCTTGGGGTCCTCCGTCATCTCGGCCTGGCGGGCGACCACGCTCCCGATGGTGTTGTAGGCCTCCGCGAAGAACGGGTTGAGCTTGAGGCTCATCGAGATCTGCTCCTTCGCCTCGCGGTACCTGCCCATCCCGTAAAGGGCGGTGCCAAGCCCCCAGTAGGCGTCGGCGTAGCCGGGCGAGAACTTTATCGCCTCGCGGTATGCGGCGACCGCGTCGTTGTAGTACGGCGACTTGTCGCCCCGCTTGTCGGCCATGGCCAGGTTGTAGTAAGCCGTCCCGATGCCGTACCTGGTCTCCGGGTCCGCGGGCGCAAGCTTCGCGGCCTCGCCAAGGTGCTCAAGGGCCTTGTGGTTGTTTCCGGCCAGTATCTCGATTACGCCCAGCTTCAGGTGCGCCGCCGTGCATTTCGGCTCGATCTCCACCACCCGGAGGAAGGCCTTGCGCGCACTTTCGGGCCGGTTGTACGCCCGCAGGCCTACCACGAAGTTGGTCAGGATGGAAACCGTCTTCGGGGAACCGGTCACGTCTATCTGCTCCATCTGGCCGTAGACCATCTCCGCGGTCCGGAAGATGGGAAGGCAGGTGGAATCGACGTCGATGGCGTGCCCGATGAATATGGTGGCGTCCTTGAGGCGCCTCTGGCGGAACGCGATGGTCGCCGCGTTGTTGTAGGCCTCCATGTTGTCCGGCTTCGCGGCGATAACCTTCTCCATCTGGGCCCGCGCGGACTTAAGCTCCCCCTGCCGGAACAGCGCCAGCCCCAGCAGGTAGTCGGCGTCCGGGTTGGCGGGGTCTATCTTCAGGATCTCACGGTAGAGCGCCGCCGCCCGGTCCGCCTGGCCCTCCTGCATCAGGAGGTTCGCGAGTCGCATCCGGCAGTCCGTACACTTGGGATCCAGGGAAGCCGCCTTGCGGTAGGCCTTCTCCGCGGCTGCGGCCTTGCCCAGCTGGGTCTCGACCGCTCCCAGCAGGAACTGGTTGGGGGCGCTGTTGGGCGCCACCTTCACCAATTCCCGGGCCCGGACCTCGGCCTCCTCGACCCGCTTTTCCTGCAGGAGCACGAGGATGACGTTGTAGAGGGCCTCGGTGTAGCCGGGGTTCACCTTCAGGGCCCGTCCGTAGCACTCGCGCGCGCGAACGAGCAGGGCCTTCGTCTCGGGGGTATCCGCGCCCCCCGGCTTTCCCTGCGCCCTGGATAGGACCACATTCCCGAGGCGGAACCAGGCCTCCGCGAGCGCGGGGTCGAGTTCCACCGCCTGCTGGAACCACGGCTCCGCGGCCTCCGGTCGGGACTTTTCCTCCTCCAGTATGCCCAGGTTGAACCGGGCCTCGGCCATGTCCGGCTTCAAGCGCACGGCTTCCTTGAGCTCGACCATCGCCTCGTCGTACTTCTTCAGGCGCACCAGGAGCCGGCCGAGGTTGTTCCGGACCTCCGGGCTTTCCGGCTTCGCGGCAAGTGCGCGCCGGTAGTACCCCGCCGCCTCCTCGGTCCTGTCCATCTCGCCGAAAATGACCCCGGCGTTGTAAAGGGTCTCAAAATCGCCCGGAGACAGGGCCTCCGCCTTGCGCACAAGGGCAAGGGCCTCCTCCGGACGCCGGGCCTGGGTCTCCACGCTGGCCAACGCGTTCAGGGCGCGCAGGAAACTCGGGTCCACGGCGAGGGCCTTCTGGAAGGCCCCCCGCGCCTCGTCCAGCTTCCCCAAACGCTGGAGCGTCACGCCATGGTTGAAGGAGGCGTCGAGGAACCCCGGGTCCTGCGCGACGGCCCGGGAGAAGGATCCGGCGGCCTCGAGATACCGGCCGCGAATGAAGGAGAGCCGGCCCTGCTCGTTGAGGAGGGCGGCGTCCGCCGGTCCGGCCGCCGCCTCCCTGGCCAGCATCGGGGCGGCCTCGTCGGGCGCCGTCCCGGAGATGATTACATGGATAAGCCTGATGCGCGCGGGGCGGTTCGCCGGTT
>Ga0315283_10006427_pt1 | contig 10479 bp, 5 predicted proteins | sample YL17G09_0_MG_FD_204541 | JGI IMG/M metagenome (GOLD analysis project Ga0315283, IMG submission 204541) | Sediment microbial communities from Yellowstone Lake, YNP, Wyoming, USA - YL17G09_0 | ecosystem: Environmental > Aquatic > Freshwater > Lake > Sediment | place: USA: Wyoming | collected...
ACCGGAGCCTCATACTGAATCCAGTCATCCCTTTCGCCGACGAAATCGCCGGCGGGAACCAGGAGGTTGACGCCGTAACTGAGTCCTAGTTCGGCGTAGCTCATGGTCGTGACGCCGTCGCCTAAGTCGCGGCGCAAAAGCAAGGTGAGCAGCGCATTGGAGCCGACCAGCAGGACCTTTTTACCCTGATCGCGTAGGTGCTTAGCCAACATCACGGCGAGCATCGTTTTACCGGTGCCGGCTTCGCCCTCGATCGCCAAGCGTTTGGTGCTGGCAATCGGCATGATCAGGGTCTCGTGAATATGTTCGACGTCGCGAACGCGGTGCTCGTGGGTGTCGATATAGTCGCGCAGATAGAGTTTGGTGGTAAACGTCGAGCCGATCAGCAAACGGTCGAGCTCTGCTCCGACGCTGGCAAAGTCGAGGTACTTCTCTGGTTGCGACTTCTTGGCGATCGCCTTGAGCGCAGCATCGAGGTTTTTCATCCGGGTGCGACCGATGACGATCTCTGGAACCATGGCCGATGATTCAGGAAACTCCTCTTCGGCAGCCCCCGGAAAGCACACCGCATGACTGACCGGCACGCGCAGTTGATGGCGGCGCAGATAGCGCAAAAAGCGGCTCTTCCATACCAGCGCCTGCTGGAACGGATCTTTGATGGCGAAGCTTTCACCGTGCCGGTTGATCGAGTAAAAAAGTCCTGTTTGGGCATCGTGGCGAATCCGGCCGCCTTTGACCTCGACGACGATGATACCGCAGCTTGGATGGTAGCAGACAAAGTCGATCTCGTTGTCGCGTAGGCCCTCTTCGCCATCCATCGTCGACAGGGTACGTGAGTGGTAGACCTGCCAGCCAGCACCTAAGGTGGCGCGACACTGGTTGTAAAATTGTTCCTCGGCGCTGCTGGAGAAGACGATCCGCGTCTGCTCACTGTCAGGGTGCAGGCGAACCTTGGCTAACGTTTGGGAAGAACTCATGCTTTTTTTGCCTTCGCAGCTCGCACCATGGAGTGAACTTCGGACTCTGGGAGATAAGCACCGTGGAGGCGCCGTGCACGACCAGCGGCGAGGTAGAGCATATCGCCTTTGCCGAGCAGGGTTTCTGCCCCGCTCTGATCGAGGATGGTGCGAGAATCAAGGCCGCTCATGACGCGAAAGGCGACGCGCGTGGGGAAGTTAGCCTTGATGAGTCCCGTCACGACCTGCGCCGTTGGCCGCTGCGTGGCGATCACCATATGGATACCGCAGGCGCGAGCCTTCTGGGCCAAGCGGGTGATCGGTGTTTCGATCTCTTTGCCAAGGAGCATCATCATATCGGCCATCTCATCGATGATGAGGACGATATAGGGCATCGGCGCCCACTTGCCGTCAAAGTCGAGAAACTCGGTCCTCTTACGACTACGCACGACGTCGTTAAAGCCATCGATGCTGCGAGCACCGACGGCACGCATCTGACGGTAGCGTTCGTCCATTTCCACGACCAAACGCTGCAGCACGCTGCGAGCTTCCAGGGCGGGATCGGTGACCACTGGGCAAGCCATATGCGGCAGGCTGTTGTAGGCGGCCAGCTCGACCATTTTTGGATCGATCATAACCAAGCGAAGCGTGGTCGCCGTGTGGCGTGCGATCAAGCTACCGATCAGGGTATTCATAAATACCGATTTACCAGCTCCGGTCGACCCAGCAACCAAAAGATGCGGCATGTCAGCCAGGTCTTCGATCACCGGCTGGCCGAAGATATCGACGCCCATGGCGATGGGCAACTTACGCTTTTGCGCGGCGAAGTCGCTGCTACCGATGAGTTCATTGAAGCCGATGATGGTCGGGGCCGAGTTCGGCACTTCAAAACCAACGGTGTCTTTGCCAGGAATCGGGGCAAGAACGCGCAGGCTTTGCGCCTTCAGCATCCGCGCCAAGTCCTCGCCAAGCGCCGAGATCTTGCTAAGCTTGGTCCCCGGGGCCGGTTTGAATTCATAGGTGGTCACGACCGGGCCCTGAGTCACTTCGCCAATCTCTCCAGCGATCTTGAACTCGGCAAGTTGGGCGACCAGAAGTTCGCTCATCGATTTAAAGTGTGCGGATTGGTCCGCCGCTTTGGCTGTTTTTGTAAACAAGGCTGCGCTAGGCTTGCCGTGAGCTGGGCCATCGTAGATAAAGTCCAAATGGACCTGAGACCCTGGCTCTTGCAAGGCCACAGCGCCAGAGGCGCGAGCTTTCGCCGGCGGCGTTGCCGCCTCGGCGTCTGCTGCGCTAGGAACAACGGCTTTAGCGCTGGCTGAGCGCCAAGGTTTACGCGAGACCAAGCGGCGCAGCGACCGGCGCAGATAATAGACGCCGTCGTTGCACAGCTCCGCGGTTCTAAACATCGATATATTGCCGGTCAGCACCAAGAGGATCACACCGCCGACGGTGAGGCAGGTCAAGCCACCACCGTAACCGAGCTGCGGCACGAACGAAGCGTAGAGCTTATGGCCGATCAAACCGCCAAAGCCAAAGCTGGGTTCCGACAGATGGGTTTTGCCAAGCAGCAGCTGGGCAAAGCCTGACAGGTCCGCGGCGATGATCAAAAAGCCAAGAAAACGTCGCGGTGCTGGCAGCAGTACGAAGCCAGTAGCTGTCAACAGTCCCCAAGCGCCAAAAGCGATCGGCCAGGCCATGCCAATGACGCCAAAGCGCCCCAGGATATGCGCCGCAGCTACGGCACCAGCCGGTCCGGCCAGGTTGCGGACACCGTAGGCACTGACGCCTGCTGGTGTGTAATCGTAGGGGTTAAACGTGTAGCAGGCGAGCGCGAGATAAAACCCGACGCCCATGAGTAAAAAACCCCAAGCCTCAAGCCATGCCGACTTGGTCGGGACCGCTGCCTTCAACCTTTTGTCCACCAGGGTGTGTAAACCAATCATGAACGACTCCGTCAACGTCAACGCAACTGCATCTCAAGTCCGCCGCCACGGCCTAGCGACCGGTTCTGCGGCTATTCCTATTCAAGTCGTGGGCCAACTTGCCCGAGTCTCAATGGGCTGATATAATTGGCTTGATTTTGGGATAGAGCGAAGGGCATGACTAAAACTTAGTCAAATCGTCTATCTAGCAGAGCGCCCTAGACGGTTGCTGTCATTCGAGAACTTGGGAACACCATGCCCGCCACCAGCGCGAACATCACCAACATCCTTTTGATCGACGATGATGAATCATTCAATGAGCTGCTGCGGGAATACCTCAGGTCGCAGCACGGTAAAGCATCGATCGATAGTGCTAGCAGCGGCAAGGAGGCATGGGCCAAGCTCAGCAAGAACACCTATAGCCTGGTCATCCTCGATTGGCGCTTGCCCGGTGTCAGTGGCATGGTCTTATTCAACCGCCTGCGCTCCTTGCCAGACTATGAAAAGATCCCCGTGCTGGTCAGCTCAGGCCTGCTGCAACAAGCGGACTTTCGCCTGCTCGATGAATTTGCCTGCACCATTTGTCTGGCCAAGCCATATAGCGAAAGAGCCCTGAACGACACCATCGCCAAGCTGATGGCCGATAGCCAATGGTGCGCTGCCAACCAAATCATCGTGACAAAGCTGATGAGTGGAGTGCTGCAAGGACATCGACCAGCACTGACGGCTCTGCAGGAGCTGCTGCATCACGCCGTCGCCAACACCCTGCCGATCACCATCATGGCGGCACGCCAGGCCAGGCACGGCGGGGACCTTAAGACCGCCGAAATCCTGCTGCGAACGCTACTGAAGAAGCAACCTGAAGCGGTGCCAGCTTTGTTCGAGTTGGCCAAGGTGCTGTTTCAGGACAAGCAGCCGCACGATGCTATGGCCCTGCTTGCCACGGCGCAAAAGCTGAGCCCAAAGAACCTCAGCAGGGCGCATATGATGGGCGAAGTGGCCCTCAATCAAGCCCAACCAAAGGCGGCTGAGGGCTTCTTCACGCAGGCGCTGCAGATCGATCCGGAACATCAACCGTCGCAACGCGGCCAAGCCCTCAGCGTCGTGTTGCAGCAGCACCTGGCTGAGAATGCAGGCGCGAGCAAAGTCGAGCAATCGTTTGCCTCGATGATCAACATGATGGGCATCAGCCTGGTGCGTCACGGTAGATACCAAGAGGGAATCAAGCGCTATCAAGAGGCCATGGAGTTTATCCAAGACCCGATGGACAAGGCGCGTCTTTCCTACAACCTCGGCCTCGGTTTGCAGCGCGCGGGGCGACCGGAAGATGCCCGAAAATGGTACGTTGAGGCCGACCGGATCGCCGGTGGCACCTTGGTGAAAGCACGTCGGGCACTGGGCCATGCCGTGCCGGGTGATGAGCACGGCGACGATGATCTCGAAGAGACCTTCGCCCCGACGCCGGGCATTCGCGTCGCGCTTGCACCGCCATCACCCGAACCCAAACCGGTGGTTGTTGCCTCGCCGCAACCGAAGCCTAAGGCCGAGGCGGCCAAGCCGGCCAAGGCTCCAGCGCCGAGCGTCACCAAGGCTGAAGCACCAGAGGCCGCCAAGGCAAAGGCCAGCGCTCAGATCAAGGCCACCGCGCCAGCCAAAGCGCCTGCCAAGGCCGCTGCCGATAAGGTAGAGGCCAGCATCGATCCGCCGACCTTGCCACCGCCGACTGATGAAACCCTGCAGATCCCCGACAAGGCGATGGCCGTTCCCGCGACCCTGACGCGGGTCAAAAACGCCTTGGACGAGTACCTCACACGAACCGCGGCCATGGCCAAGGGGACGACTAAGTTTAGCAAAATAAGCTTCCTGCTCTATCACGACCAAGACCAGGGCTGGATCAGGGCCGAGAAGCAACTACAGCAGCTCGGTGCCGTGGCAACCACCGGCTTTTCGCAGGTCCAGTCGCTACTCGATACGCTGCGCATCACGCCGAATCCGATGCTGGTCCTGTGGAACAATGGCGAGGCCAAGTCTGAGACCTTCAAGATCGTCGAGGCGGTGCAGGAGTGCGACTTCACCCCACGCGTCGGTGTCTTGATACAATGCGGCGGCGACAAAGCCATCCTCGATGCACGCGTGCAAAAGCCGTTTTTGCTGGTGGCGGACCGTCTCCTTCTGGTCAATTGGACCCGTGCCAGATTTGATGAACAGATCAATTCAGTGGTCGCCGCCATGGAGTCGTCTGAGGCTATGCTGTCGCAGCTGCACCACTTCAAACGTCAAGCCGCCTCTCTACAGCCTGCGAGCCCCATACCGTTAGAATTGCTGGCCGACCTCGATGAGGCCAAAAGCAAGGCGAGCAGCGCAGAACTTCAAGTCTGGTTTGACCTCGTCAAGGTCGGCTGGCTGGCGCGCGTCCATCAACTAGATCAGGCCGACGCACTTGTGTCGCAGGTGCTCAAGAAGGCACCCGACCTGTTTGCCGCGCGACTAGCCAAAGCCGCAGTCGCAGTACAGCAGGGCAAAACCAAAGCCGCGCTAGAGCTAGCGGATTGGCTGACGAAGAACGACCTGGCGTCGCCCGCACGCGTGGAACTGCTGGTGGCCATGCTTGCCAACCTGCAGCAAAACGCGGCGGCGCGTCAGGTGCTGCAGGTCGTTGCCTTTAAGGGCGACTTCGCCAAGGACTACCGCTACAGCTATCTAGCAGCGCGCCTATTGTTTAGCGAAGGCCAAACGGACCAGGCCGGCGTTTGCTGCGAGGCGGCCATCCGCCTCTACCCGCTGCGCTGGGAACTCCTTGAACTTTACGCTGCGTGCCTACGCAAATTGAACGATCCAGGTAGCGCCGTGCAGGTCTTAGACACGGCACTGAAATGCCCCCACGCCAATGAGCAGAGCCTGCTCCTGCTGAAAGGTCGCTGTTTAGGATCTGTCCAAAAATAACATGGACACTTTCTCGAATTCTTAGATAGTATTGTCGGAATGTTATCCGACAGCTCGAAACAACTTCGCCTGAAATTGTCTGCGCTCCTTCCGCTGTTAAATGAAAGGCAGCGTCGAATACTCGCAGCATCTGAAGCGAAAGCTATCGGGCGGGGGGGAGTCAGCATTGTTGCTGAAATCACCGGCATGTCGCGGCAGACGATCTACGATGGCCTGAAGGAACTTGGCGACCACCAGCGACCGGATCGCGTGCGACGGAGCGGAGGCGGTCGTAAAAAGCTCAAGGACATCGACCCAACTATCATCAAAGTACTCGAAGAGATTGTCGATCCTACAAGCAGAGGTGACCCGGAATCCCCGCTTCGCTGGACTTGCAAAAGCGTCAGGAAAATTGTTGAAGCGCTATCCGATAAGGGATTTTCGATCGGTCGCCAAACGGTCGCGAACATTCTTCACGAGCTTGATTATAGCTTGCAAGCGAATCGAAAGACGTCCGAGGGAAAGGAAGATCATCCGGACCGCGACAAGCAGTTCCAGTACATCAATAGGACCGCGAGACGCCACTTGCGAAAGTCTCTGCCCGTCATTTCGGTGGACACCAAGAAGAAGGAGCTGATCGGGAAATACAAGAATGACGGCCACGAGTGGGAGAAAAAGGGCGAGCCGGTGAAGGTCCTGAGCCATGATTTTCCCGATCCATCAGTCCCCAAGGCCGTGCCATATGGAGTCTACGACGTCGGTAAAAATCTTGGCTGGGTCAACGTTGGTGTCGCGGCAGACACAGCCGAGTTCGCAGTCGAAAGCATAAGCCAGTGGTGGAAGAGAATGGGACACAGGCGCTACCCGAAGGCGGCAGAAGTCTATATTTGCGCCGACAGCGGCGGAAGCAATGGCTATCGCATTCATCTCTGGAAGCATGAACTTCAAAAGTTTTGCGATCGTGAGCGCCTCAAGGTAACGGTATCCCACTACCCACCCGGCACCAGCAAATGGAACAAGATCGAACACCGCCTGTTTTCCTACATCACGAAGAACTGGCGCGGTCGTCCGCTGATCGATTATCGAACCATTGTCGATCTGATTGCATCGACTACGACCAAGACGGGATTAACGGTCCAGGTGCGACTGGACAAGAGGCGCTACAAGAAGGGCATCAAAGTTTCTGCAAAAGAAATCGAAATGCTAAACATTCGCCGTCATACATTCCACGGCGAATGGAACTACACGATCAGTCCTCGAAGTGTCTGAGTTATTTTTGGACAGATCCTTAGGCTCAGCCGGCAAGTGGCGCGAGGCAGAGCAATGCGTCAATAAGGTGTTGGAAGTGGCGCCAAGCTTCGCCGCAGCCCTGGCCCTGCAAGCGGCCATCGGCCGCCGCAAGGTGGCCTAAGGGGCCTGGTAGCAGACTAGCCCTTTTCCATCGCCGCAGTGTACTTACCAAAGCGAGCAGCGCTATTGAGCTGCGCCCGCTTGGCAAAAGCCTTGCGGCCGGCATCGACTTGGCTGGGTTTACCGGCCCATGCTTTAATCGCTGGTGCCTGCAGCGCCCGGCCATAGGAGAAGCTGAGCGGCCAAGGCAGGCTCTTGAATTGGACATGCATGGCATTCAGATGCGCCGTCGCCAACTCATCCGACTGTCCTCCCGAAAGAAAGACGATGCCACCGACGGCCGCTGGCACCGTGCGCAGAAATAAGCGAATCGTCCGATCAGCCACGGTCTGCACATCGGCCTGCTCCTTGCAGAGCTTGCCGCTGATCACCATATTGGGCTTTAGCAAGATGCCTTCGAGCTGGACGCGTGCCTCGCGCAGTTTGTTAAACAGATGCGTCAGAGCGCGTTCCGTCACCTCTTCGCAGCGCTCGATGCTATGCGCGCCGTCCATGAGCACTTCCGGCTCGACGATTGGCACGATGCCCTGCTCTTGGCACAGGGCCGCGTAACGCGCCAAGGCTTCGGTATTGGCGATCAGGCAGGTCTCGCTGGGCAGCGTCGCGCTGACGTTGATCACAGCCCGCCACTTCGCAAAGCGCGCACCAAGTGCATAATAGTCCTTCAAGCGATCACGCAGGCCGTCTAGCCCCTCGGTGATCTGCTCGCCTGGACAAGCCGCGAGGTCCTTGGCGCCCAGATCGACCTTGATTCCCGGGATCACACCGGCCTTTTGCATCTTCGTCACAAAGGGCACACCATCGGCACCCTGTTGCCGCAGCGTCTCGTCGTACAGGATCACGCCACTGATATATTCAGACGCCCCTGGCGTCGTAAAGAGCATCTCGCGGTAATCACGCCGCGCGGTTTCGGAGTTGGCGAGCCCGATTGTATCGAAGCGTTTACCAATCGTCGCATGGCTTTCGTCGGCGGCCAACAGGCCTTTACCTGGGGCTACTAGGGACAACGCCGTGGCTGCCAGTTCTGGTGCGTTCATGGTCAGGGGTCCTTTGCGCAAGCAGGGTCTATCGTTGTGAGAGAGCACTGCCTACTTACCGTAAAGATTGACCCGCAACGAGCAAAAAAAACCACCCAGAGGGTGGTTTATGATTCGACCCCGAAGGTCCACTGGCTTATCTTGCGCAGTTGACGGTATTGAGCAACGTCTTGGTTTCGGTGATGGTCCACGTGTCTGTCAGACCGCAGCTTGCGGCGATAACGTTGGTCGAAGTCGCCGCGGCCTGGGCGGTAAAGGCCGCTGCGCTAGCCGCCAGTGTCGAATAATTGTAGCGAGTGTTGTTATTACGGCCACCGCCCTGGGTGACAAAGCCAAGATTCGCCAGGGCTGTGAAGGTATCCCAGTCACCAAAGTAGGTTTGTTCCAGGGTATAAATGTGCGACAAGTTGTTTTTGGCTTCGCTCTGCTTGGCTTTGGCCTGGAACACCTGAAACTTTGGCACCGCGAGCGAGGCCAACACACCGATGATCGCTACGACGACCATCAGTTCGACCAAGCTGAAACCCTTCTGCACCGCATTTTTTGTCATCTGCTTAAAGAACGACATAAACAACCCCCAATGTTTAGTTGAATCGAACAAGCTGCGCTTACAGGTGGCCGACTCACCTCAGGTAGCCCGCTCATTCATAAGCAACTGTTCGGAAGGCAGTACAAAGAACTTTAGGTAAATTTAATCGATGCTCCGCGGGCACACCCAAACTACGGAGTATATACTATAGATATCAGATTGTTACGGTCTTTTGACGAGTTGCATCGGGCGGCTCAATATGGGGTAGCGACACCAGGTTTTCGGGTCGAGGCTAAGTTCATCGACATGAAAGCCCGGCGCGTAACGTTCCCTTTTCCACTGGCTTACGGCCCAGAGGCGGTGGAACTTATCGATGTAGGCACCCAACCTGTCTGGACTTTCCTCAGGAAAATCGCAGGCCAGACTGGCCTGGATATCGGCCGCGCCGAGCCGGTCACGAAGCATATAGCGCTCGATGCGCTCTAAGACAGCGTAGGGCATGAGGTCGTCCTCGTCACGCTGCTTTGCCGCGGCCGGACGCAGTTCGGCCGTCGGTTGCTGGGCATTGACCAAGCCTAAGGCGGCAATAGGGCCCAAACCGCTTTGACAAGTGGTCTCAGCCCAGCGCAGCCAAGCCTGAAGAAAGGGCTTATCGATGCCCGAAAGCGGTGCCAAGCCGCCAGCCGTGTCGCCGTCCATCGTCGCGTAGCCGACGGCGGCTTCGCTGCGATTACTGGTCGTCAACAACAAGGCTCCAGCGACATTGGCCAACATCCAGACCAGCGGCGCCCGGGTGCGGGCTTGAATGTTTTGCAAAGCGACATCGTCGTCCTGCCAGCTGAGGCTGCGCTTTAGCGTTAACTCCGTGGCTCGGACGTACGCATCCACCATCGGCTGGACGTCGGCAAGGTGGTAGGTAGCAAAGACTGCAGACGCCACCGCCGCCGCCGCCGCCTCGGTGACCGGCCCACTCATCGCCGTTTTTTGATAGACGCAGGTGAGGGCCAGAGACGTCCAATCTCCTACGCTTCGGACCGGGTTGCGCAGCGGCATGCCAAAACGTTGGACGGCTGCGGCGAGCCCTAATTCCGCAGCAGACGCAGCGAGCATATGCGCGACTAAGACAGCGCAGCAGGCGGAATCGCAGCCGCCGCTCAAGGACAGCACAAAGCCTTTGGCGCCGGACTTACGATGGTAGTCAAAAAGGCCCAGCATCTGTGCCTGTAAAAACTCGTCAAAGCGCTCTAGGACCACTGCTGCGGGAGCATTCGCCGCGACCTTGGTGGTTTTTGCTGCAGCGGTGACCCCAAGGTGCCGCGGATCGCGTCCCTTGACCTGGTTTACCGGTACAGCAAGAGCTTCGGACCCTGTTGGCGAGTCGTCCTCGCCTGCAGACGCACGCACCGGCTTACTCTTGAGTTTGTCCACACTCGCCAACTCGGGATTGATATCCTGCCAAACGATGGCACCGTCATGAAAGCCGAAGCGGTCGCCGCGTTTGATGATCTCGCCGCCCGCGGCAAAGAGGACGCCGCCGTCGTAGATTAAGCGTCCCGCCTCGAGTCCGAGCAGGTTGCTGTAGACGTAGAACACCTGCAGAGACCGGCTGCTATTGGCGACCAGGTGCTCGCGCTTGGCGTACTTGCCCAGGGCAAAGTGCGAGGCACTGGGATTTAAGACCACTTGCACGGCATCCGCAT
>Ga0315283_10006429_pt1 | contig 10479 bp, 7 predicted proteins | sample YL17G09_0_MG_FD_204541 | JGI IMG/M metagenome (GOLD analysis project Ga0315283, IMG submission 204541) | Sediment microbial communities from Yellowstone Lake, YNP, Wyoming, USA - YL17G09_0 | ecosystem: Environmental > Aquatic > Freshwater > Lake > Sediment | place: USA: Wyoming | collected...
TTTCCTTCATAACAAATTTCCATTCCTTCAAAGCTGTTCTTCCATTTTTTGTCAAGATGTCCCTGAATTTTTATTTTAGTTTTACCTTTCATACTTTTATTTATTTAATTCTTAGTCAAAGGTCGGGTACCCCCGTCAAAAAAAAATCACCCGAAGGGGTGATTTGAGAGGATGATTTTTATAAAATAAATTTATCTGGTAACAGACATCAGGAAGAGAAGTTATACTATTCCAAGCTCTTTTGCTTTAGTTACAGTGTCGGCTTCCCATATAACTGCTGTTATAAGTATTCCTCCTGATTTGTAAGGTTTGGTCATTTTATATGGTTTATATCTGTTTTCCAGGCCCGGAAGCGATTGCAGATGGATTGAATCCTTTGACTATCAGCCTTACCGCAAAAACCATTTCCCACAGGCCTAATAAAGCTTCCATAAGGAGATAGATCGTCGATCGTGGATCATGACCGAACAGAGGTAAAAAGCCTGACACTAAATACAATGTGGCTCCAATAAGACCCCAGCCTGATAATCATCAGGGAATGAGTAAGGATCGATATAATATAAAATTTAATATCAGTGCACTCAGGCTAAAAACGATAGCTGAGAACACGCCTCTTTTAAAAAGAGCAACAAGGCCGCCCCATCCCTCATATAAAACTGTTAATATTAAACCAGTTAAAGTAGGCGAATAAATAAGTATCATTACAAATAAATTCCTGTTGCTTACTGAACCAAATATTCTTTCAATATCCTCCCGAAATACCATACCAAAGGCTCCCAGCCCATACATTATTAAGAAAACAACACCGAAGTAAATAATCAGCTCCCTTAACGCATGTGGTCTGTTTGTAACATAATAAGATTTAATTCTGTTCATGGTATTCTCCTTTCTTTTAAAGTTCAATTACAATGTTTAGATTGGATTAAAATTCAATTTTATAACTCAGAACCGGAAGAATTACTAAATAACCTTTATTTTCTATAGATCCTGTTTTGTAATAATAAGCGTACCCTTCATAGTTTTTGGATCCTAAAACATTTTTAATCTGTAATGCCCAAACAGTTGAATGTCTTGCTTTATTTATGCGGTATGTAAGCGTTAAATCAAGGTACTTGGTAGCCGGTGTTTGAATTTCAAACGCTTTTGTTTCATCATAATAAACCGTTTGGTCTTGTATTGACTCAGCCATTAATACAGGGCTGATTCTGTCACCACCGATAAAACTAAAACGACCATTCAACCCTAATAATTTATTATTTCGCAGGTTAAATTCTTTACCAAATAATAGACTAGCTACATATCCTTTATTAAATTTTGTACTCCTCCAAATACCATCATCTCCACCATATATAGATTTGAAAATCGATGTAGTAACTAAAAAATAATAACCATCATTTAAAAATCGCTCCAAAGTAAAATCAATTCCATAATTATGACCTTTACTATTATTTGCCAAAGAATCCCTGAATGTCCAGTCCTGAGTGAAATTTATTAATGAATACGAACTTCCCGGTTTGCCCGGGATGTTGTACAGATATTGAAAATAAGGTTCAATCTTGAGGCGTATGTTATCTGTAATCTGCCAATCATATCCGACAACAAAATGTAATGCTTTTGATAAACTCAAATCTCTGTTTGGATATTCCAGATTACCATTAATATTTTTGTTAACGAGGTATATTTTTAGATCTTCCAGCTGGCTATGTTTTCCAAATCCAAAGCTTAAAGAGTGTTTTGGAATAAATTTCCATTTTATGCTAAATCGCGGGTCAACTGAAAAATCATTATTCAGAGCAAAATAATTAGTATTAATGCCCGAATTGATGGAAAGTTTTTCAGTAATATCGTATTTTGATTGAATATAAAACTCCGAGAAACTACTATATCCGTTTTCTTTAACAAAGTTCTGAAAAGTTTCAGGAACATTAGTAATAGTGCTGTTTAAATCCAGTTTATAGAATAAAGTGTGAAAATTGAAACCAGTCTTCAGCGTATTTCTTTTGCTAAACTTATGGTTAATATATGTACTAAAAACAATTTTACCTGAATTATCGACCAAAAACTAATTTGGTCTTGCAATCATATTATTATCAAAACGTTTCATTTCCATCTGGATGGTGAAATAATAATTGTATCTCTACTGATTGTATATGCGCCAAAATAGCCGAGTGCTCCATTACTTATATTTGTGTTGGGATTAGCCGGAGTTGCCATTGACATCATCTCTGCACCACCTGAAATTGGGAACAAAGTTTTATAATAATCATAGGTTTGCACATCAAGTGTATATAGTTCAACTACAACTGTGTCAAACTGTTGGTACACATCATAACTCCAGGCTAATTCAACAATATTGCCATTAAAGAGGTCGTCATTATAAATATCTTTGCTATTCTTTGCTTTTGTTTTATCCCTAATGTTGTATGTTTTTAACCGATAATAATTGCGAGACTCTTCAGGATCGGAAAAGTGACAACTCACCACATAGCCTACCTCATATAAAATACTTACAGGATTATAGTGATAGGTTAAAGAATCAATATTTACTTTCTGAGGAATAGTGGCATTTGCCACATATTCAGTTCCTTCTGAATGGATGTTTAGAGTATAATTTATATTCGGCTTAGCCTGAACACTTTCTTCGATATAAATACCTGGTTCAGTTTCATTGAAATTTACTATTGTCCCTGCATTGTCGGTTAATGTAATAACAGCATCTGAAACTGCAGGATTTGCCTTCTGATTAAAATAATCAGTCGTTTTGGCCAGTTTTATTATGCACTGGTTATCAAAATCATTAATTACACCTTCAATTACAAGTTTTGGTTTCATATAATCTAAATCAATTTTAATAACATCTTCACATGATGTTAAGAGTATAATTAAGCTGAAGAAAATAAGTTTTGTTTTCATTGGTTTAAAATTTAAAATTATAAGTTATCGAAGGGACTATTTGAAACAGAGATTGTCGGACTGCTTCTGTTTTCGCAGGATCATTTACATTTTCTCTGAAGCTAATTGAATAAGCATTTTTACGGGCATAAGCGTTGTAAACTGAAAAGTTCCAGCTAGATTCAAATTTTTCCCGCTTTTTATTTGTAAGAGTTACTCCCAAATCGAGGCGATGGTAATCAGGCATGCGATATCCATTTCTGTTTGTATATACAGGAACTGTGACTCCATCAATTACATATTTTCCACATGGAAAAGTAACTGCATTTCCCGTGTTGTACACCCAATTCGCAGACACTTTCAGTTTATCATTGAAATCATACATTAAAACAATTGACACATCGTGCGTTCTGTCCTGCTTTGCAGGATACCATGCACCATCATCGATTTCATTAATCGACCTTTCAGTCTTTGATAGGGTATATCCAATCCAGCCAGTTAAATCACCGGTCCTCTTCTTAATAAAAAGTTCTGTTCCATAAGCTCTGCCTTTACCGAAAGCCAGCTGAGATTCAACATGTTTGTTTAGTATTATTTCAGCACCGTTTTGATAGTCGATTTGATTTTGGAAGTTTTTATAATATACCTCAACTGAAGTTTCAAACATATTGTCTTTGAAATTTTTAAAAAGTCCCAACGCAAATTGGTCGGCAATTTGTGGTTTTACAATTTTACTGCTTGATATCCATACATCGGTTGGCAAAGCTGCTGTTGAATTTGACAGAAGATGCATATATTGAGCATTTCTTGCATAAGACATTTTAACAGACGTTTTTCCATTAATAATATAATTTAATGTCATTCTCGGTTCTAAAATGCCATAATTCTGAATTATTTCTCCTTTGTTGAATGAGATCGAATTGGTTATTTCGTCATTTTCATTATAGGTATAAATTTTATCCGGACCAGTAACCGCACAATTTGAATAACGTAAGCCGTAATTTAATATTAACCTGTCTGATATTTCAAACTTATGTGACAAGTAAACAGCACTTTCAACAGCATGTTTCTTATCAAGAATTTTTGAGTTGGTCAAATCTTCGTTTCCGGAGTTTAACTCGCCAGGATTGAACGTATGGTATATTGTATTAAATCCAAATTTAAGGGTGTTTTTTGTGTTGAGATAGTATTGAAAATCTTCTTTTAAGTTTAGATCTGTTATACCTGAAGTAACTTCTAATAATTCCCCTACATTATAACCGATACCATAATTATAATCGCTGTAAATGAGGGAACTGTTTAAAAATAGTTTATTACCGAATATATGGTTCCACCTTAAAGTTGCAGTTTTATTTCCCCAATTAAAACCCACTAAATCTGATATTTTGAAAACATCCCTGCCAAAATATCCCGAAAGAAATATTCTGTTATTATCATTGATTTTAAAATTCGCTTTTGCATTAAAATCATAGAAATAAAGTTTAGTGCTTTTAGCTGCAGGATCCTTCCATAAGGGAAGGAATATATCTGCATAAGTTCTTCTGCCAGAAATTATGAATGAGCCTTTATCTTTAACTATCGGAGCTTCTATAGTAAGTCGGGAGGCGATTAAGCCTATGCCACCTGAAGCAGCAACCTTTTTTGAATTTCCTTCCTTCATTTGAATATCCAGTACCGATGACAGACGTCCGCCAAAATTTGCCGGAGCATTGCCTTTATAAAACTCCATGTCCTTTACGGCATCTGAGTTGAATACTGAGAAAAAGCCGAGTAAATGGGCAGAACTATAAACCGGGGCCTCATCCAGAATTATCAGGTTTTGATCGGCACTTCCACCTCTTACATAAAAACCGCTATTCCCCTCGCCAGCTGATTTTACTCCCGGCATGAGTTGAATGGTTTTTAAAATATCCTGCTCACCAAATATCACCGGAATAGATACTACATCTTTTGGAGATATTTTTACAACACTCATTTCCGGAGCTCTGATGTTCTTATTTGTAGCCTCGGCTGATATTACAACTTCAGCTATTTCTACAGATGCCTGTTGTAACTCAACATTGTTACTAATATCACTGGTTAATTCAATATTTTCAGTTTTACTAATATTGCCCATATATGAATATTGAACTGAATGTTTCCCTTCGGGTAAGGTAATTGAGTAGAAACCATAAGCATTTGCCATAGCACCTTTAAACAACTCCTTTATCTGTACTGTTGCCCCGATCAGCGATTCACCAGTTTCGGAACTTCTTATATATCCGCTGATCGTATATTTCTGCTGTGCCAATCCTTCATATGCTATAATAAGCAGTATCAGCAACCATAATAATCGTCTCTTTTTCATAATGTTATTTTTTTTATTAAATACTTACTTATTATGTTAGTCCTCTGCAGGATTAAATGAAATGAGTTCCAGGTTTAAATCCATTATCCGATTTATAATTCCGCGTAAATATGCTTCATCTTTCATAATACCGGTAAGAATAGTATTGTCTCCATCGTAACTGATTTCCATACCATCAAACCAATCTTCCCATTTCTGATCCAGATGCCCTTTTATTTTTATTCTGGTTTTGCCTTTCATGTTGTAATTGTATTTGAATTTATTTGACAAAGGTCGGGCTCCCCCGGAAAATAAAAATCACCCGCAGGGGTGATTTGAGAGGATGATTTTGGTGAAAAAGAAGAATTTGTATGAAAAGAAAAACCAGAGGAAGTTATAGTGAGATTAAGAACGATAGACAGGAAATTGTATTATATTATTCCCATATCGTTGGCTTTGCTTATTGCTTGTGTCCGTTTTTCGACATCCAATTTCAAAAGAATATTTTTAACGTGCGTTTTAACAGTATTTATGGAAACGAATAATTTATCAGCTATTTCTTGGTTCGATAAATCTTCGGCAATTAGTTTTAGCGTATCGAGTTCGCGGTCGCTTAACACGGATCCTAAATTATTTTTCATGAATTTTTCTCTCTTCTCCAAAGCGAGTTTAAGCTTGTCGATTAACTTTTTGGGAATATTTGTTCTTGAAGTGGACTGTATTTTAAATACGTCTGATAATAAATCTTTTATTCTGTCATGATAATAGATAAATGGCATTAATATATTTTCATTAGCAGCGTATTCCAAAGCTTCAAGCAGGTTTGCAACAGCTTTTTCTTTATTTCCTGTATGTTTATAGAAAATGCCATATACTATTTTCACTGAAATTAATGTCTCAATCCAGTTTGCGGCTTGTGCCAACGTTTGTAATTCGGAAAGAATTTTTTCGGCCTCTTTAAATTTTAATTCTGCTATCAGTAATAATACAAATGAAAAATAACCACGATCTTCAATATACGAAATTCTTTTTTCGAGTCCCAATCCATTTTCTTTAAAAAAACTACTTGCTTTTTCAAGTTCATTCTGTTCAATATACAATTTCCCTTTCATGTCAATATAAACAGCTCTGGAAGACTGTGATATTGTATTCTGTTTCATAATTTCATCTATTTCATCTAACAACTTTATAATCTTGGTATTATCTCCGCGTCCAAATAAGATAAGGGAATAAATTAATCGCACCCATACTTTAAATGAGCTGTTGGAAAAATTCTTACTTAGACTATATGCAAGTTGTACATGAGTCAAAGCTTCTTCAAAATCTGTCTGCATACATTCAATTTCTGCTATGCATGAATAAAGCTCGACATAGGTGGGTTCTGATTTTGTAATTTGAGAAAAGGCACTTTCTTTCATGTCTGTTATCAGGTCTGAACATCTCTTGTAAGCAGAAGTATAGAGCCCCATGTGCTGTTCATGGTAAGCCAGATTATAGGCATTGGTAGCTATAAGATAGATATTGTTCGATCTTTTGGCATAAGCCAGCGCCTTTTCAAGAGCCGCGAAACTTTCATTGATATGTCCACTAATCTCTTTTGAAATTCCAATACAGTACCATCCCCAGCTAAACCACAAAGGGTCATCTTCCGAAAGGTTTTCCATACCTGCTATAGAATAGCTTATAGTTTTTTCTGTGTCTGCTGTTTTTGAGAAGAGGCAGGCAAATGCAACGGATATTTTTCCTAACTGCTTCTTACTATACTGAACAACTTCTTTTGATGCATTCTTACTATTAATTATATTCTTAGTAATTATTTCTGCACTCGTTAAGAAAGGTTCAGCTATCTGATTTTGACCGGCTATTATCAATATCCAGGCATAGTATAGACTAAAATTTGCATTTTCTTTAATGATTTCATCAGGTAGCAAATCACCATATTTCATTATAGAGTTATGCTGTCCGTTTTTCCACATAGTCTCTACTTTTTCTCCAAGAAGCTGTATGCTTTTTTCGAAATTCTCTGTCTTTAATGCATGTTCAATGGCTAATAATGGCATCGAATTAGTATAAAACCACTCACTTGCTATATTATGAAGTTCCGTAATAGTTGCTTTTCCTCTTAATTGAAGTCTCTGTTTTAATAACTCTGCAAAGAGATGATGATATCTATACCAGGTTCTCTCATCATCCAGTGGAATAACAAACATGTTATTTTTCTCCAGGGTCTCAAGAATCAGCTGACTGTCATTCCTGTTCAAAACAGCGTTGCATAAGGGAGCCGACATTTGCTCCAGTATTGATGTTTGCAGTAAAAATTCCTTGACGTCATCGGTTTGGATTTTTAGTACCTCCTCCATCAGGTAATCCATGATGTATCGGTTATCTCCCTTTAAGTCCTGGATAAACCTGGAAACATTTTCATGTCCCTGTATTGATAAGGCTGTCAGCTGCAGACCTGCAATCCAGCCTTCGGTTTTTGTTTCAAGAGAATAAGCATCCTCAATCGACAATTTTAATTTTAGTTTTTTATTAAAAAGTATTGAAATATCATTTGCCGAAAAACTAAGGGCTGATGAACGTAACTCAACCAATTGATGCTGACTTCTTAATCTTGAAAGAGGCAGTGCCGGGTCAGAACGGGTCAGGATTACAAAGTGGATATTACCGGGAATATGCTCTAATAAATAGCTTACTAATTTTAATATCTCGTTATTCTTTATCAGATGATAATCGTCGAGAACCAGTAAAAAGTTTTGATTGATATTGAGTATTTCGTTGATTAACAGGCTGGCAATTGATTCATCAGATGGTCTGTTGGGCGAATTTAGCAGTTTGAGGGCGCCGTTCCCGAATGCTGCATTGATGCTCTGAATTGCTGAAATTGTATAGCTTAAGAAATCTACCGGGTCATTATCCCCGTCGTCGATTGAAAACCATGCCGTCGGGATCTTGTTTTGATCAATCCAGTCGCTCACCACTGTTGTTTTACCAAATCCGGCAGGAGCAGAAACAAGAATCAGCTTTCGATTTAGTCCGGAATTTAGTTTCTCATGGAGTGCTGATCTATGAACAATATTATTCCCGGCAGGAGGAATATGTAGTTTTGTTAAAAGCATATGTGAAATTAACAAATATTTTGATCACAGATATATTTTTCGTAATGAAAATCAGTAGTTTGCAGTTTAGGTTAAAGAGAGGGTGTAATTGTCGGCTTCTCTATTATTCGTGCAGCTAAACTAACGTTTCGTAAGCGTACCTTGCAAACCCGATAGGCAGAAAAGATGGATGCAACTTTTATCCGTTCGGAGTACTAAAAAAGAGCAAGTGTAAGAAAGAGAAGATATTTCTTATTAGCAGGTTGAATGGGCTGTTCAGGGAATATAAATTTACCTAAACCTTCTACTTTTCAACATTTTTAACAAGTATAAATTTATCATATAAATAAAGCATAATGCTTGCCATTAAACCAATGCTTACGAACATAATCCATACTTTTTCAGGATGATATGTACTCCAGAGATATTGAGTAAGCTGGGAGCTATGCATATTAAACAGTTGCTCTGCCTTTTCAAAGTATTGATTTTGTGTAAATGAATCTGATATCTGAGGAATATCAAATCCTTTTTCTGCAACCGCTTTCTGCAACAGAGTGACTTTATCGGCAAGAATCTCATAAGGTTTTCCTGAAATCCATCCGGCAACAAAATGACTAAGTGCGATAGGGAGAAAAGATGTACCCATATATAGGGCTTTCTTATCAAGGGGAGCAATCCGCCCCACATATTCGGTATATTTAGGTAAAGAAGCCATCTCCCCAACAGCGAATATCATCACTCCTATAAGAACTATCCATGGATTGCGGGTTATAAACATAAGCAGGAGGCCACCAGTCAGAATCAACGTTCCTGTCATTATAGAATTAAGTGGCTTGAACTTCATACTTACAGAGGAAATATACATTTGGAGAACAATGATAAAGAATGCATCCATACTTATCACAGTTACCGCAGTGATTGTTCCGGGTTTCAGTCCAAAAGCAACTGATAACCTGTCTATATCAACCCAATGATCTATAAAAACAGGTAAAGAATAGAAAAGCTGGTTGAACGCTGTCCATAAAACTGACATTATCAGCAGAAAGACAAGATATCTCCAGTCGTATAGTGCTGTTAAAATATTTTTAACAGCAATGCTGCAATTTTGCAGAAACGTTTTCCCCGATGGCTCTCTGCCAGGTTCTTTGAAGAAGAAAAAAACGAAAATATAATTTATTGCAATTGTAGCTCCTGACATCAGAAAGACATAGTTCCAACTGATCTTATAGAGAAAGCCTGCAATAAAAGGGCCAATAAATCCTCCGATATTTATCATCAAATAAAAGATCCCGAATCCTACAGATGACGTTTCTTCATCTGTTGTTTTTGCAATCATCCCAGAGATAATTGGCTTAAACATTGCACCTGCGGTTGCAAGGAATAGATATGAGGCAAATATCAATCCATATGACTCGAAAGTTCCTACCATAAAATAACCTGCAATATAAGCTGTAAAGGAAAGTATAAGCTGTTTCTTGAACCCTATCCTGTCGGCTATAGCACCGGTTAAAATCGGAAGGAAATACAAAAGCATTGAGCCAGTACCTATAATAGCTCCTTTTTGAACCTGGGTAAAACCAAGCGCTCCGGTATCTTTTGATAAAGTAAGATAAAGGGCAAAAGCATTATAAAAGCCATACCAGGCCCATCTTTCAAAAAGCTCAATAAAATTGGAGATCCAGAATATATGCGGAAATTTCTTTATTACCCTTGCTAATCTGCTCATCTTGTGAAACGTTTAATTTATAATTGAATTTTCCTTCAGGATGTAAATAGTCAGCCTAATGGTTACCAGTAAAGATATAAAGTGTTCATCCTTTTTAGAGACGGATTACAGAATAATTTAAAGAGTTTTATCTAATTGATTTAATGGATTGTAAGTATTGTGACTTGAGGCTTGGAGCTAATAGAAGGTTACCAAACTGTTTGCAACTTTTTTTTTACCGAATATCAGTTTTTTGTCAGAGTTGCAACCAGAGATCTCCTTCTTAATCTCTCCTCCAAATAATTTCAAGAGGATTATTAGTTGTTGTATTGCTTGATCCTACCCTGCTTTTAGGGTATCAAAAAACCGTTCGGTTATTTGGTTAATTTCTTACTATATGTGAACCAAGTGATAAAACCGGCCTAATTGATCCTATTTTGCCCGAAAGATTGCATTAA
>Ga0315283_10006432_pt1 | contig 10478 bp, 9 predicted proteins | sample YL17G09_0_MG_FD_204541 | JGI IMG/M metagenome (GOLD analysis project Ga0315283, IMG submission 204541) | Sediment microbial communities from Yellowstone Lake, YNP, Wyoming, USA - YL17G09_0 | ecosystem: Environmental > Aquatic > Freshwater > Lake > Sediment | place: USA: Wyoming | collected...
ATGCGATGATCATTTGAATCTTATATATAATCCATTAAAGAAAAGCCCAGATATAGCTCCAGATAAAATTTTTGCACGTCGATTTATGTTGCGTACATATAGAGATAAAGTTGTTGAAAATTTTAATAGATTTAAACAAGTTGCATTTAAAGCGTATGTTATGATGCAACCATTTACTTCTGATACACAGACAGAAAAATTATTAAAATCATTTGTATCATCAGTTGAAGATATTGAAATACAAGTAAATAGATTTATCGATTTATTTGCTAATTTAAAAAATGAAGAGTTTTCAAAAGGCATAGTAGTCGCTATTGAAAATATTAAAAAAGAAATAGTACAATTAAAGCAAATTGTAGATGAAAGAGTGAAAGATCATTTACAAACTAACATATTAGCAAGAAATTGGGTTGATAATGTTAGCAATGAATTACAAGAAAAAGTAGAAAAGAAATCCCCACTTGTAATGCAATTAGTCGAAGATCGTATGAAAATGCTAAACGAGACTAATAAATAAGGTAATATCGTTGTATTTATTGAGAATGTTAATGAATTGTATTAAATGTGGAGCTCAAAAAGAACGACAAAGTCGTTGTAAAAATTGTGCACAAATTTATCATAAAACATATAAACAAAATAATATGGAAGATTTACAACTTTATTATAAAATATATTATCAAGAAAATAAAGATAAAATTAAATTATATCAATCAAAAAATGAAGATAAGATACGATATAATCAAAATTTATATGAAAGAGCCCGCAAACAAATTGATCCAGCCTTTAAATTAAGAAAAAATTGTTCCAGACTAATTAATCACGCTTTAAATGGTAATAAACGAGGACAATCAATGTTAAAATATTTACCATACACTATTAATGAATTAAAAATACATTTAGAAAATCAATTTGATATTCATATGAATTGGAATAATTACGGGAAATATTGGCATTTAGATCATATTTATCCGCAAAGTTTATTATCGTATACTTCTATGGAAGATGAAAATTTTAGAAAATGCTGGGCATTAGAAAATTTACAACCATTAGAGGCTGTAGCAAATATTAAAAAATCTAATAAAATAGTGAGTAAATTATGTCTTTTATAAAATGCGGTGATGCCGAATTAATTAATGTTATAGAGCCTACCGATCTAACTGATGAAGAAACACAAAAAAAGTTAGATGCACTTAAAGGCGATATGAGCAAAGAGCAAGTACAAGCTAACCAGGAAACAAAGTAATATGTTTACTAAAATAGGCGAACTATCAGAAATTTCAGCTACTAACATTCAATCTGTTGATTCAGTATTAGCTGAATTAAATGATACAGAGATTAACGAGCATTTTAGAAAATTTGCTACACAATTAAAACGTATTGCTCCCAAGGCTGAAGATTTTCTATATTTCTCTGCAGTTATGATGACCGCAGCAGAAGCATCTTCACTTAATGCTGATGGTACTGCAAAATTAACAAAAGACGGTTCTCCCGTTGCTGTCAGCTGGGATATATCTGCTAATGGTTCTTGGAAGTGGGTTTCTAACGATCCTTCCATTAAAGCATATAAAAACCATAATGGTGATATATTTGCCGAAGCAGAGTTACTTAAAGCTTACAAAAAATGGGTAGGCAAACCTCTTTGTATTGATCATAAGTCAGATTCAGTTGATGCCATTCGTGGTATTATTCTTGATACTTATTATGATCGTTTAAATAAGCGTGTAATTGCTTTATGTGCTTTAGATAAGGTTTCTTATCCAGAATTAGCTAGAGGCGTTACAAGTGGTTATAAAACCTCCGTATCTATGGGTACAAGAGTAGGTAAAGCAATCTGTTATGATTGTGGACAAGTAGCTACTACAGAGCGTGAATTTTGCCAACATATGCGTAGCAAATCTTGTTACGGTGAAATTAATATTGATCTTGATCCAATTGAGCTTTCTATTGTAGTAAATGGTGCAGATCCACAAGCAAAAATTCGTACAATTTTAGCTGCTGCAAATAATTTACGACATAATTTAGAAGTAAAAGAACAAGAATTAAAAAAATTATCAATGGACGAATCATCTGTTGTAAAGTTCAAAGAACTAGAAGATGATTTGAAAAAAATCTCTGATAAATTAGCTGATTTAAAGGCTAATTTAGAGAAAACTGATGTTAGCGAAGCGGATACCGCACCCTATGGTCAGACCGGAGATTTAGCAGTAAAAGAGACAGATTTGCCCAACACGGATGCAACTCTGAATGCTCCTGCACGTTTTGCATCTAATAATAATGCATTAAGAAGTGAATTACAAGATTTAAGAAATTCTGTCAATTCAAAGTTTCAAGATATGGAAAAGAGTTTAATAACTTTATCGCATAAAATCAAAGAGGAAATTATGTCTGTTAATTCAAATAATGGGATGAACAAAGAGGGTTACTTCCAAGGTGCCGGTGGCGTAAACGAACCCACCCCACACCAAGTCAAATATCCAAAGGATCCAACCGCTGAACGTCTTCGTTCAGAACAGCACGAAAAAGTTTCGACTGAAAATATGGGTCCAGTTGACGGAATGTTTCCCGGCGATAAAGAGAAAAAAGATATGGTACAACGAGCTGAAATTGAAGAAAGACAACTTCGTCGTACGTCCGCTCTACAAAGAGCTAAGGAGAACCTGATGAAATCAAAAGAGGCATATTTCCAGGGCGGCGGCGAAGGTAATGAGCCAACCCCCGGAAAAGTTAAATATCCAGCAGACCCACTTAATGAAAAAGTTCGTAAAGAACATAAATTTATGGTTGGTCCAAAACCCTTCCCCAATGTTGGTCCGGTTGATGGTTTATATCCTGAAGATATGAAGAAGAAAGAGCTATTACAACGCGCTTCTTTAAAAGCTAGATTTGTTCGTGTAGCCAATGAAGATGGTTCACAAGATTTAGGACAAAGCGGTTGGGAAATCTCACGCGATGGCGAACCCCTCTTTACAGCCACCGTTGATGAAATTACTGGCGGTAACGTTGATGGTCTTTATGAAGTAGTTGCAACTAAAGAATTCGCAACTAAATTATTAGAAAAAGTTTATAAAGTAGGCGCTGAAAAAGCAGCTTCACTTTACAAAAGCTCACAAGCCGTAGCTGGTATGGGCGCAATGCCCGCATCACCAGCTGATGCTGGTGGCGCTGCTCCTGTTCCTCCAATGGCGGATATGGGCGGAGCTGGCGGAATGGCTGGAATGCCCGATATGGGTGGTCCTGCTAATGACAATATGAGCCAAGATGCAGAAGGCGATCCTAAAGAAATCGCACTCAAACTTGCTGAAGAAATGCGCGACCGCGCTTCTGATTTATTAGAAGCAGTTCGTGTTCTTACCGGCGAGCAAGCTGAAATGGGCGAATTAGAAGGCTTAACTGAAAAAGCAGCTTCTACAGAACTCAAACCACTTGTTAAAATGAAGAAAACACTTAATGCATCATTAATTACAGGTATGAAGAAAGCTATTGCCGAACTTAATGAAAATGAAGGTACAGTAAGCAACGATTATACAAATACCGTTGTTGAAGAAGCTTTCGCCGATGCTAAAAGTGCAATCGCTGATGTTCATAACCTTATGGGTGCATTTGTTAAATATGCCCGCGGCTCAGAACAACTTGCAAAACAAGCTCAAATGGTAGAGGAAAATATGGCTGAAGATTTTGGTATGTCAGAAGATTTAGGTATGGTTGAAGAAGGACTTGATCCACAACTTCCCCCAGAAGATATGTCATTTGGCGATGATGGCGAAGCTGGCGAAGAAGATGGCGAAGAAGAAGATGAAAATGAAGTAATGATGAATGTTGATCCTGCTTCATTAGCAAACAAAAAAGTCCAAATCTCTGCCGGTCTTGATTTATCAACTAAAGAAGGTCGCGCTGAAATGCGCGCGAAGTTAGCTGCTGAATCAGTTAAATTCTCACCAATGCTCGACGAGGCTAATTCATTAGCAGATGGTCAGACACAACTTGATGTCAAACCCTCTGATAATCTTGGTTTAGTTGAAACTCTTGAAGAGAAACACAAAGCTATGCTAGATGTTGCTGAAGCCGGACCAAAAGTTCGTAAAGAAGCAGAACGTCTTAATGAGTTAATTGCAGAAGGTAAAATCTCTGCCTCTGAACTTGATGGACTTGTTGCCCAAGGACTTGATGCTGCAGTAGTTAAATACTGGAAATCATTCTGGGGCGAGGCTGGTAAAGAAGGTTCAGAATTCGCAACAGAATTGCTCAAAGAACACGCAAAAGCACAAATTGAAGAAGAAGTTAATACCTTCAAAGTCAAAATTGCTCGCGCATACGAACTTACCAATGAAATGGTTCGTCGTGGTTTAGTTGCAGACGAACGCACCGCCATTACAGCACACGTAGAAGATATGATGAGCTGGAATGATGAAGGCTTCGAAGCAATGAAACGAGTTGTTAACAAACACCCACTTCGTAAATCAGCTTCATTTCCACAAGTTGGAATGATTGGTTCCGGCGAAGTATCACAAGTCAAACCAGAAGCAACCCTTCAAGATGCGTTAGATCAGGCATTTGGAAATCGTAGATACTAATAAAGTACTAATAGGAAAACTATGAAAAACAATAATTATGATATTGCATCTGGAATGGAAGCAATACTAAAAGATCCTGAATACAAAAGTATGTTTTCATCATCTGCTGTTCTTGAAAAGTTAGCTTTTAAAAGAGTTGCCGATGAAGAACTTCCTACTGAAATTGAAGTAGAACTTTCTGCCGAATTAATGGGAGAAGAACCATTAGAAGCTACAGCGGCTTCAAAGTGCAAAGTTTGTGGCTGCAAAACAAAAGGCGTATGTAAATGTGCCTCCGGTTCCTGCAAAGGTAAAGAATCTTGTGGTAAAGGTTGCAGTTGCGAATGCAAAAATAAAAAGGCTGAGGTTGAGATGGGTGATATGTTAATTAAATCTGCATTTGATTCATTGATGAGCGCCTCTTCTGATTTAGAAGAAGCAGGATTCGAACAATTATCAGTCAATGCATTGGTATTAATGAACCACCTTATTGTCGAAGCCAAAAAAGCCAAAATGAGCAAAGAAGATAAGGCAAAAGCAAAAGCAAAAGCTGATGAAGCAAAAGCCAAAGTAAAGGCAAAAGCTGAAGCAGAAAAAGCCAAGAAAATGAAAGCGGATGCCAAGGCTAAAAAAGATATGAATGATGCCAAAGATGCGAAAGCAAAAGCCAAAGCAAAGATGGAAGCTTTGCGGGCACTTAAAGATTCAAAAAAAAAGTAAGTAATGCTGCTGGTGATGCCACCAAAATGAAATTGCCAGCAAATTTTAATGAAATATTTGAAGCTTTTTTAAAAAAGAAAAAATCATTTAAGCGAGCAGAAGAGCTTACTGGCGAAACAGGGATGTTCGAAACTTGTATGTTAGAACAATTGGAACTTGAATCTGAAGGTAGAGATGAAGTTACAAAAAAACAATATTATCCAGGCTGGACGCACAAACAGTTGAAATTTTTGCTACAATGCTTAAGAGCTCAGGAAATTTAATGTTTATTAAAAAATCTTTTGTTGATGAAATTGCTAATTCTATGGAACGTCAATTAGTTGATGGCGTTATAAATAAACGGGCTGCACAAGAAGAGCAGCTTGTTAAAGCGGCAAATTATTTAAATGCAGCGGCAGAAATTTGCGATGAATCCGGATTAAATATTCAAGCAGAATTAATTACAGCCGTATTAGAATCATTAGCTGCCAAGAAATCTAAAAAAAAAGTAAAGTCAAAGCCTAAATCAAAATCCAAATCTCCTTCAAGCGAGAAAATGGTTAGCAATCTTAAAGAAAAAGGTTGGGTTTTTGATGAAAGCGACTCCGATGATACTAACTTTGTAGATGATAATTGCGCCTTATGTGGCGACGCATCATACGCTAAAGATAAAAAAAAAGAACACTGGCACCTTGAAAAGCCAGATGATCCCAATCATACGTCCAATTTTACCGGCTCTAAAGAAGAGTTAAATAAACGTTTGCACGTTACAGAGCCGTTTGATGGAAAATGGGACGCTCACGGACCATACGAATCTCACGATGAATTAGAGAGAAAACATAATCCTAATTGGTTTAGAGATGATGGTTCATTTAAATTATATGATGATTCCGAAGCTAATGATGAGATGATTGAACCAGAATATTGGTGGAGATTAATTTCATTATCGCCTCCAAGATCATATTATGATTTTAAAGCCACAGAAAGCGAAGCTTTTGCACGTAAAGAAGAACGTGAGCAATATGCCGCTGGCGAATGCGAATTAGATGGTCCTTTCAAACATAAACCATCTGAAAAAGTGCATACTTCATTAGATGAAATGGCATCTGATGACAAAGAAGAAAGTACTTTAAGTGATCCAGAATTATTATCTATGTTAAATGATTTTAAAACTCGTTCTGGTGATGAAGATTTTGAAGATGAAGATTTAAGCGAACCTGATAGGTTTTCAGAAGAATCAATTCATCCAGATTATAAATTAAATAAAGTTGATTTAGAAGATGCTGCATATCCAGATGTACACGAGGATTGGGATAATTTTAACGTAAGACGAGACCCTATTCAACAAAAACAAAATGATGAATATCGTCGTATGTTAGATAATGATGAAGATGCTGACCTCGATGATCGTGGTGGAGTATTAACGCATCAATTAATTAAAGAACGATGAATACAACAAGGAATAAAATATTTGTCTGCACTTGATATATAGTATAGACAGATATATATATAGAGGCAATATGTTAAGACTTGTAAGTGTTGGAAATTCGTTACCTTATTCTTGGCCAGTTGATGTATCAGCTACATTTACTCCCGGCAATATCGCTCAATTAACCGCTTCCGGTAATGCTGTGGTATGTACCGTTTCTAATGGAACGGCGCCTATTGGCATTATTGATGATATTAAAACTAAAGCTTTTACAGCCGTTTCTTGGGATGAAACTGTAATTGTTCCTGCTACTGGAGTATTGCAGCTTAACGGAACTTATATTACTGATGTTGAAATTAAAGCTGAATTGCGTAATCCAAATATATCACCAGATAGTTTCGTTTCCATTCCAGTTAGTGTTCAATTAATTCCACGTAATGGTGTAGTTATTTTCCCCGTAGGCACTGTGTTAAATCTTGATGATGGCGGCACCGGTACCCCAAATGCTATTAAAACTAATGTTAGATATACTTATCAAATTCCAAATATTATAGGCGATGATTCAACTCAAGGCTCGCATCGAGTTACCGTATGGTTTCAACGTGGTATTTATCAAACTGATGTTTTTGATACTTCAGCATCTTATCCATTGAATGCTAATTTGTTTGTCAATGAAAATGGTATGCTAACTACGACGCAACCTACCCCGAATCATCCCAGTATAGCTTTGGTAACCAGCCCACCCACGCCTTTATTCGCTTGGTTAGAATTTTTGTTCCTTTAAGGAACTATTTGATATATTTGAGTTCTACTTGATATATAGTCGTATGGAGGTGCTATAATGCACTATTTATATAGAATTATAAATCAATTAAATAATAAAATTTATATAGGTCAAACAAAACATCAAAAAAATCGATGGATGGCGCATAAATCGTATGCCAAACATCCAGAAAGAACTAAACAATATATTCACAGCGCTATGGCAAAATACGGAGCAGATAATTTTGTCTATGAAATTATAGCAACTTGTCAAACGCAAGAAGATGCTAATGAAATAGAAAGTCTTTTAATAGCACAATATGATAGTCGTAATAATAAATTTGGCTATAATGTTAAGCCTGGCGGATTATCAGCCGGTCATTCCGAAGAAACCAAACAAAAACTCTCCAAATCCTTTACCAAATATATTCAAGAAAACGGTCACCCCTGTCAAGGACAAATACGCACCCCAGAACAGTGTGCTAAAATGAGTGTTGCTCAACAACATAGGAATAACAACTATACTCCTGAAATGCGCCTACAAATGTCCCTATCTCATATAGGTCAAAAACATCCCGCAGAAGTTGTCGAAAAACGTAAAGCATCTCTTAAATTAACCAACGATGCTAAAATCGCCGAAAAGCTACAATCTGGCGAACTTAAATGTAACGCTCCCGGATGTAAAATAATTGGAATTTATAGAGATTATCTTATTATAAATGATATTAGATATTGTGCTAAACACGGATCACGTATTAAAAGAAACGGAACTTTAGAAACCAAACCAGCATTTAAATATAGTGAAAGTAATCCTATGCCAGAAGATGTAAGAAAAAAATGTGGAATTGCTAACATTGGAAAAAAAGCTCATAATAGACACGAATTCACAAAAGAAGAAATTTATTCTATATTGAATGATAAAAAACCAATTGCTAAAATAGCACGAGAGTTCGATGTAACCGATAAAGTAATCTTACGAGTTCGTAGAGAAAATAAACTATAATCCCATCATTTAGCATTATTTTTGCATTCCTTCGAAGTCTGTCTTTGGAGTAAATTAATGACGTTCACACTTAAAGATATCAAGCATTTAGACGTAATGGCGAATTTAGTAAACGCCACTCCAGTGCCCACAAAAGAAATTAACATTAAAGAATTACTTGCTTCTGATACAATCAGAGAAGTAGGCGTTAATGAAAAAATCCTATCCCTTTGTTCTAAATTACGAAGCGAAGGATTTGATAAACAAGCCGAAGGGTTGGAATCTAAATTCCTTGCTTATAAATCAGCCGCCGTTCATCTTTACAACACTCATAACGAGACTGGTGAAGATTTAATTAATGCAGCCCACCCAGATGGAGATAATGCCATATGTGATGCTGCAGATGGTTTGGGTACTGTAGAAACCGTACTCTCTCGTCATAAAAAAATGGTTGATGTAATAACTAAAGAACCCAAAGGTAAATTAGCTTCACGATCAGCTTCTAAACTAATTAAAAAAGCTGACGTAGTTATTGCTGAAATAGGCAAAAAATTTAAGTATATGGCTGACTATATACAAACTAACGCTTTAACGAATGTACCAGAAGGTGATTCGTTGAAACCAGAACAAAGACGCTTTTATGCTGCCGCTTCATTATGGCATCAAGCTGCTACTTTAATCGCTACTGAATTAAATTCACCAGCATCATTGCCGGAAAGAGAAGTTGTACAGTTAGTTAAAAATAGATTACAAAATGATCCAAGTGTTGTTATTAATCAACACGCCGGACAAGTAAATTCTATAGCTGATATTGATCAATTAATTAGTAATGTTTTATCACGTGTCACAGATAAAAATCCAAATAAATTTGCAAGCAAGCTTTTAACTTATGTTGGTGATTGTGCAGAAATATTAAAAAATGCACAAATAGGTTGGGTTGCTGGTCCTATTGGCGCCGGCGCAGAAGCTATTTATAAAATATGGCAATCACTTAAATCAGTATTTGGTGATGTTGCAGATAGTGCTGAAATAATGAGAGATGCTGTAGCAGAATTTCTTAAAGATAAAGATATACAAAGATTTACAGCATTAAAACAAATGTTGCAAAATACAACTCTGCCTAATTTAAATATAGCTATTAGTAGTAGTCAATTAGTTAAAGATTTAGAACTTAATACTAAAAATAAATTACCACAAATTACACAATATAAAGATTTCTATACTGCTTTACAATCTCATATTGTTGAATTAAAAGCTGAAATTGAAAAAGATCAAGCTTTATTTAAAGCACAACAGAGCGCATCATCTAAAGCATATAATGCAGTTTATAATGTTTTTATTATAAGTAATGCCAACAAAGTAAAAGGTGCAGCCACTGCATTATATTCTGTATTAGCCGACGCACTTCTTTTACTTGGACAAGCAGAAACAGATTCTCAAACAGCCGGCGCCGTCGGTCCCACACAAACTAATACTTTATTAAAACCATTATTTAATGGAGGTACGGAAGGTGCCACATCTCAAACAGCTGATGCTGGCATCGCGCAATTAAATGGCTTTCTCGCTATGGCATCCGAACCACAAAAACAAAAATGGGAACCGTGGATTCAACAGCAAATTAAGAAATTTAAAGATAACGCCAATAATCCAGACAAAATTAAAGCGTTATTAGCAGAAAATGAAGTTGTCAAAACTCGAATGGGATTGAAGTAATGTTAAAGCGCGCACAAAAGCCTACGGCTGAAATACCGATGCCAGAAGCGGATATACCGATGCCAAAAGCAGATATACCCGCGCCGGCTGCGCCAGCCGCGCCTGCTCCGGTATCAGCAAAACCAGCATCGCCCTCGCCTGCGCCAGTTGGCATTGCGTCCCCGATTACACCATCATTACCAGATGCCCCAGCCGCCGGAGCACTCTTTCAGCAAGGCACTGTTCCCATTAAAACAATGCAACAAGAAATGATTAATTTTGCAAATATTCTTGTGCATATTTTAGACGATACTATGAATCGTCCTCAAAGTATTAATGAAGGTATTGGGAGAAAAACAGATAA
>Ga0315283_10006434_pt1 | contig 10476 bp, 10 predicted proteins | sample YL17G09_0_MG_FD_204541 | JGI IMG/M metagenome (GOLD analysis project Ga0315283, IMG submission 204541) | Sediment microbial communities from Yellowstone Lake, YNP, Wyoming, USA - YL17G09_0 | ecosystem: Environmental > Aquatic > Freshwater > Lake > Sediment | place: USA: Wyoming | collected...
ACAGGAGACGAATTCGTGGAAGACCCTGCCAATTTCCTTGTTCGGCTCGCAATTTGCCTTCAATACGACAGATTGAAGATGCGCTTCGGCTTGAATTCACCTTGGCTCACTTCTCCGATGGCGACAAGCGCGCCGCGCGAAACAGCATAGATCGGACCGCTACGGATCGGCGCGTCTCTTCCGCGCAACAGGACGGACTGTCCCATCCTAAGCCTCGCCGCGTCCGAACTGCTCAAATTGAGTGACGGAATCTCGGCGAGCGCCATCTCGACCGGCAGCAGCGCCCCGAGCAAGCCGTCTCGCCCCGCTTCACTCTCTCCCAACTCCTCGAGCTTCGCCAGCGGGATCGCGCTAGCCTCATCGAAAGAACCGACCCTCGTCCGGCGAAGCGCGCCGACATGGCCGAGCGTTCCAAGTACGCGCCCGATGTCGCGCGCAAGCGCCCGGACATACGTCCCCTTGCCGCATTCCGCTTCGAGCACGGCGTGATCCGCGTCGGGAATTTCGACCAGGCTCAGGCGGTCGATCGTGACATCGCGCGGCGCAAGCTCGAATTCCTGGTTCTCGCGGGCAAGATCGTAGGCGCGAGCGCCATCGATTTTCAGCGCCGAATAGCGCGGAGGAAGCTGGCTAATCGTGCCGGTGAAGCGAGGCAGAACAGCCTCGATCTCGCCCCGCGACGGACGCTTGTCGCATCTCTCTGTCACGGTGCCATCCGCGTCGTCGGTGTCGGTGCCCGCGCCCCAGACAATGGTGAAGCGGTACGCCTTGCTGCCGTCCATGACGAAGGGCACGGTCTTGGTCGCCTCGCCGAGCGCGATCGGCAAGACGCCTGTGGCCAGCGGATCGAGCGTACCGGCATGGCCGGCCTTTTGCGCATTGAAAAGGCACTTGACCCGGGAGACGGCCTTCGTCGAGTTCAGCCCTTGCGGCTTGTCGAGAATGAGCCAGCCATTGACGGGTAAGCCTTTGCGCTGCCGCGCCATGGTGATGTTCCGGTGATTTCGCCGAACTACTCGTCGAGGTCGCGGGCGACTTTGGGCGAGGCGAGCAGCTCGTCGATACGTCGCGAGCTCTCGAACGACGTGTCGACCTTAAATCTGATCTCCGGCATATAGCGGAGGTTGACGCGCCGCGCCAGCTCGCCGCGCAAAAAGCGCGCATGCTTGGCCAGATGCTTCACCACCTCGTCGGCGCCTTCGCCGCCGAGCGGCATCACATAGGCCGTGGCGAGCTTCAGGTCCGGCGTCATTCGCACTTCGGGGACCGTCAGCGAATAGTTGGAAAGCACATCGTCGACGATCTCGCCGCGGGTGAAGATCTCGGCCAGCGCATGCCGAATCAACTCACCCACTTTGAGTTGGCGCTGCGAGGGGGCTGAGGATTGCTCTCGTTTTCTGACCATTGATTGCGATCTTGCCCCGGTCGCGGGCATGACAGTAAGAGGTTTACGGCAAGCTACAGGCTGCGCTGGATGTGCTCGACCTCGAAGCACTCGATGACGTCGGCGGCCCGCATGTCCTGATAGCCCTCGAAGGCCATGCCGCATTCCTGACCGGCAGTGACCTCGCGCACCTCGTCCTTGAAGCGCTTCAAGGTGGAGAGCTTGCCTTCGTGGATGACCACGTTGTCGCGGATCAAGCGGACATGCGCGCCGCGCTCGACCTTGCCCTCGGTGACGCGGCAGCCCGCGACCTTGCCCACCTTGGAGATGGCGAACACTTCGAGGATCTCGGCATTGCCGAGGAAGTTTTCCTTCCGCGTCGGCGCCAGCATGCCCGACATAGCCTGCTTCACGATATCGACGAGGTCGTAGATCACGTTGTAGTAGCGGATCTCGACTCCGTCGCGCTCGGCCGCTACGCGAGCTTGCGAATTGGCGCGCACGTTAAAGCCGAGAACCACGGCGCCCGATGTGGCGGCGAGACCGACATCGGATTCGGTGATGCCGCCAACGCCCGCATGCACGATGCGAGCGCGGACCTCATCCGTGCCGAGCTTCTCCAGCGCCGCAACGATGGCCTCGACCGAGCCCTGCACGTCGCCCTTGACGAGAAGGATGAATTCCTGCGCGCCGCTCTCTTTCAGTTGGCTCATCATCTGCTCGAGCGAGCCGCGGGCGCCGGCAACCGCAATCCGTTTGCGACGCTCGCGCATGCGATAATCAGTAAGTTCGCGGGCGCGCGCCTCGTTCTCGACGACAGCAAACTGATCGCCGGCCTCTGGCGCCGAGTCGAAGCCGAGCACCTCGACCGGAACCGATGGGCCGGCTTCCTTCACTTGTGCGCCATGATCGTCGATCAGCGCCCGCACGCGGCCATAGGCCGAGCCCGCCACGATCAGATCGCCAACACGCAGCGTGCCGCGCTGGATGAGCGCCGTGCCGACCGGCCCGCGTCCGCGCTCGAGCTTGGCCTCGACGATCACACCCTCGGCGGGGCGCTCGGGATTGGCGGTCAGCTCCAGCACCTCGGCCTGTAGCGCGATTGCTTCCAACAGCTTGTCGAGTCCGGTCTTCTTCAGCGCCGAGACCTCGATCTCCAGCGTATCGCCGCCGAGGCTCTCAACCACGATCTCTTGGCTCAAGAGCTCGGTGCGCACCCGCTGAGGGTCGGCGCCCTGCTTGTCGATCTTGTTGATGGCCACGATCATCGGAACGCCGGCGGCCTTGGCGTGATTGATGGCCTCGACCGTTTGCGGCTTCACGCCGTCATCGGCGGCCACCACAAGCACCACGATGTCGGTCACCTGAGCGCCACGCTGCCGCATGGCGGTGAAGGCCTCATGGCCCGGCGTATCGATGAACGTGATTTTGTTCCCCGCCGGCGTCACGACCTGATAGGCGCCGATATGCTGGGTGATGCCGCCAGCCTCGTGCGCCACAACGTCGGTCGTGCGGATGGAGTCGAGTAGCGAGGTCTTGCCGTGATCGACATGGCCCATGATGGTGACGACGGGCGCCCGCGGCGTGAGGTCCTCTTCATGGTCCTCCTCGCCGATGAAGCCCTCTTCCACGTCGGCTTCCGACACGCGGCGCACGATATGGCCGAACTCTTCGGCGACCAGCTGCGCGGTGTCGGAATCGATCACGTCGGTGATTTTGTGCATTGTGCCGTCGCGCATCAGCGCCTTGATGACGTCGACGCCACGCTCGGCCATACGATTGGCGAGCTCCTGAATGGTGATGATCTCGGGGATCACGACCTCGCGTTGAATCTTAGCTTGAGCTTGCGGCCCCGCGATCTGCTTCTTCTGCCGCTCCTGCCGCCGCTTCAGCGAGGCCAGGCTCCGCTGACGCTGCTCTTCGTCGAGCGCGTTGGTGATGGTGAGGCGCCCACGGACGCGCCGCTCATCGGCGCGCTTCGGCGCCACGCGCTCCTTCTTGCTATGCCGGGCATCCAGCTCGCCGCGCTTCGGGGCTTCCTCCGGTTCGACAGTCAGATGCTTGCGCGCGGTATCCTCGCCCTTGCGGCGGGCTTCAGCTTCCGTGGCGACGCGTGCCTGCTCTTTAAGTTGGCGCTCGTCGGCTTCCTCGCGCTCCTTGCCCCGCAATTCGTCGGTGACGGTGCGGAGCGTGGCCTCAACCTCGGCGCGCTCACGCTGCTCGGCTTCGCGAACTTTGGAATCGCTCAGCGCCCGGAGCCGTGCATCCTTCTCTTCGTCCGAGAGCTGGCGCAGCACGACGCCGGAACGGCGCGACTGCGAGTCTTCAGCCTTCGTCTTCTTCTGTGGAGCCTCTTGAGCCGGAGGGGCCTTGACCGGCACCTCCTCGGCGACGGGCGCTGCGGCGCCCGAACCGACCGCGCGGCGCTTCTTCTTCTCCACCAGGACTGATTTCGAGCGCCCATGGCTAAAGCTTTGCCGCACATGGCCGGACTCGACGGTCCGTCGCAAATTGAGCGTCATTTTACGCCCGCCCGCGGTCTTTTCGGTCTCGTTCGTCTCGCTCATGTCCTGTCCGTATCCGATCCAATTGACTTTGCGAATGCGCTGATACCCATGCGGTAGCGCTCAAGTCTTGAGGCAGCCGCAAGCAGCGCTAGAGCCGCTCCGCCCTGGATTAGCGCTGCATGTATCACATTTGTCCTACCCGATGCCAAACTCAATTCATCGGTGCCAAACGCGCGGCTCGGCTCGACCCAACCATCGCGCGATTCTGCTCGAAACTTGCCGTCGAGCTTGCGGCAACCGTCCTCGCTGGCCTCTTTGGCGTGGAGGAGGGTGATAACGGTGCCGTTGGCGATGGCTTCCTCGATCTTGGCGAAACCGAAAATGACCTGACCGGCCTTGTTGGCGAGGGCGAGCGCATTCAAGGCCGCCTCGCTCATCAGCCTGTCGACTTGGTCGGCAAGGCCCGGCGGCACATTGACCTTGGTCTTGAGCGCGGCGGCGAAAACGTTGCGCTTGATGGCGTCGGTTACGCAATCTTTGGTCGCGGTGAGCCAAACCCCCCGTCCTGGAAGTCGCTCTCTTAAGTCCGGGACGATCGCGCCGTCCGGCCCCAACACGAACCGGATCAGCTCTTCCTTAGGTCTTCGAGCACGCGTCAGCGCGCAGCGGCGAACGGGGCCGGTTTCCTCGTCCCCGTGAAGCTCGTCAAGTTGACTTGCCGCTTGTTGCAATGGTTGACGCTCCCGCTCATGACGCTTCTTCAGCGGCAGCGTCGCCGGATTCAGTTTCCGCGTCCGGCTCTTCCTCGGGCGGCGGCGCCAAATCCGCCTCGCTAATCCAGCCCGCCTTAACGCGCGCCGCAAGGATCAGCGCCTCGATCTCCGGCTTGCCGAGGCCGTGGCCGTCGAGAATGCCGGGGTGACGCGTCGTCTCTTTGTCTTTCCGCTCGCTCCAACCGGCGAGGTCGTCCGTCGCGCAATCGGCCAGGTCTTCGACGGTCTTGATGTTGTTCTCGCCGAGCGCCACCAGCATCGCATTGTTGAGGCCGGGCACCTCGGCAAGCTCGTCCTTGACGCCGAGCGCTTTTCGCTTCGCCTCGAGCTCGGCCTCGAACTTCTCCAAATACTCGCGGGCGCGGGTCTGAATCTCGGCGGCCGTGTTCTCGTCGAAGCCCTCGATGGAGGCGATCTCCGACGGCTCGACGAAGGCAACCTCTTCGACCGAAGAGAAGCCTTCTGAAGCGAGTAGCTGCGCGATCACCTCGTCGACGTCGAGCGCCTCCATGAAGGTGGAGGAGCGCTCGGCAAACTCCGTCTGCCGCCGCTCGGACTCGCTCGCTTCCGTCATGATGTCGATGTCCCATCCCGTGAGTTGTGAGGCAAGCCGCACGTTCTGGCCCTTACGGCCGATGGCCAGCGAGAGCTGCGCGTCGGGCACCACCACCTCGATCCGCTCGGCGTCCTCGTCGAGCACCACCTTCACGACTTCGGCCGGCGCCAGCGCGTTGACGATGAAGGTCGCGGCATCCGGCGACCATTGAATGATGTCGATTTTCTCGCCCTGTAGTTCGTTGACGACGGCCTGCACGCGGCTGCCGCGCATGCCGACGCAAGCGCCGACCGGGTCGATCGAGCTATCGCGCGACACCACCGCGATCTTGGCGCGGCTGCCCGGATCGCGCGCCACCGATTTGATGGTGACGATGCCGTCATAAACCTCGGGAACCTCTTGCGCGAACAGCTTGGCCATAAATTCGGGATGTGTGCGCGACAGGAAAATCTGCGGCCCCCGCTGTTCCCGGCGCACGTCATAGACATAGGCGCGGATGCGGTCGCCATAGCGGAAATTCTCGCGCGGCAGCGCCTCGTCGCGGCGCACGATGGCCTCGGCGCGGCCAAGGTCGACGACAATATTGCCGTACTCGACGCGCTTGACGATGCCGTTCACGATCTCGCCGACGCGGTCTTTATATTCATCATGCTGGCGCTCACGCTCGGCCTCGCGCACCTTCTGCACGATGACCTGCTTGGCATTCTGTGCCGCCACGCGTCCGAAATCGAGTGGGGGCAGCGGCTCGGCGATGAAGTCGCCGGCTTGCGCCGCCGGATTCCGGCGCCGCGCTTCTTCGAGCGAGATTTGCGTGGCGTCCATCGTCACGGTCTCGACGACCTCGAGAAGTCGCGCTAGCCTGATCTCGCCGGTCTTGGGATCGACCTCAGCCCTGATCTCGTTCTCGCTGCCATAGCGCGATTTCGCCGCCTTCTGGATCGCGTCCTCCATGGCGCCAATCACCACCTGGCGGTCGATTGACTTCTCGCGCGCGACCGCCTCCGCGATCTGCAAGAGCTCCAGCCTGTTGGCGCTTACGCCTGCCTGAGCCATGTCGTCTTCCTCCGATTAAATTCTGAGACGCAGGCTAGCCGCATCCCGCTAAACTTCAATTTGCACTCTTGCTGGCCGTAAGATCGGCGCGGAATGACTCCTTGCCCGCGACGAGCTTCGCCTCGCCGATCAGCGCGAAGGGAAGCCCGATCGTGACCGGCTCGGGTTCACCCGGCAGCTCGATCTTCAGCCTGACCTCGTTTTTCACCACGCCCTCGATCACGCCGCGAAACCGTTTCCGCCCATCGACCGGCTCGTTCAGCTCTATCTTCGCCACATGACCGGCCCATGATGTGAAATCGCTCGGCCGCACCAAGGGACGATCGACGCCGGGCGAGGACACCTCCAGCCGATAGCTGTTCGGCATCGGATCGTGGGCCTCGAGCAACACCGAAAGCTTGCGGCTGATCGAAGCGCAATCGGCGATGGTCAACTGCCCGTCCGCTCGCTCCGCCATCAGCTGCACTGTGCCGCCGTCGCGACCCGAGACCAGCACCCGCACCAAACGAAAGCCAAGCTCGTCGAGCACGGGCGTCGCCAGATCGGCGATCTCACGCGCCAGCCCCGTCTCGCGGACGAAGCGGCCATCTGAGTTCTCGTTCAGGTCAGGCATATCTTGGGTCTTCAGCTTTCGCGCAGAAGCGAAAGCCAATGAGCCTAATAAAAAGGAGCGGGCGAAGGCCCACTCCTGACTAAAGGAAATCATGAGTTCGGGCGGAATATACGACCTTTTCCCAAGGTTTCAAGCGGGGTTTCGCCCTTATTCGCCGCCCAGCACGTCCTTTTTGACCCGGTCGAAATCGTTAATTCGCTGGAAGCTCAGCGCGCACAGGCAGGACAAATAATTGCCGCCGATCGCGGTTCCGCCGAAGGCGAGACTATCCTCGAAGGTGCAATTGGCGTCGCGATAGGCGATCCATTGCTTCTGCGTGTCCTTGAGGCCACCGACTTGCGTGTCCGAGGCTTGACCCATCTCCTGGCCGGCCGCCCGAACCGCCCCGAGCAGGTCTTTATAGGCTTGGTTCAGTGCGGCATCGGCCTTGTCGGCGGCGCGGGCGACGCAAGCCTTGTAGTCCGGGTTCGATGTGGTTGAGCTCTCGCAGTCCTTGTAGCACGCGGCCTCGATGTCGGTGCCGGCGGACGCGGTAAGCGGCATTAGCATCGTCATCACGGCGAAAAGCAGGAGGCGTAATCCCATGGGTCTCTCCCAGTCAGAGCCGTTCGAAACCGAGATAGACAGGCTTTCGCCCGGCCGCTAAGGCCTTCCGTTCATAGCGCGTCTCCGGCCAATCGGCGGTACGCGACCGCCAATCGTGGGCACGCTCGGCCTGCCAGGCGAAGGCAGCGCTCCTCGATAGATGGAACAGCGCCTCCGCCGCGTAGTCGCCATCGTCGCTGGCAAAGCGGAGCGCGGCACCGGGGCGCAACGCGCGCGCCAGCTCGGTTACGGTGTCTGGCGAGAGCAGCCTCCGCTTCTGTTGCCGCTTCTTCGGCCAGGGATCGGGAAAGAGAATGAATGCGGCTCCGATTGAGCCATCCGGTAGCCAAGACAGGACCTCGCGGGCGTCGCCGTCATGAATGCGAATGGTCGTGAGCTTCCGCGTCTCGATGGCGCCGAGCAGGCTGGCGACCCCGTTGATGAAGGGCTCGGCGCCAATAAAGCCGATCTCGGGATGGCGCTCCGCTTGTGAGAGAAGATGCTCGCCGGAGCCGAAGCCGATCTCGAGCCAGACCTCCCGCACCGGGACATCGAAGAGTTGCGTGAGCGGGGAGGGAGCTTTGGAGCGAAGCTCAAGACGGAGTCGCGGCAACAGCTCACCGAGAAGCTGCTCTTTGCGCCCGCTCAAAGGCCGCGCCTTCCGCCGGCCATAAGACCTTAAGGGCCGTCCTTCGCCAGTTTCGGCGCGATGAGTAAGGGACTTCTTCTCCATCCCCTCGTCATGCCCGGCCTTGTGCCGGGCATCCACGACTTTTTTGCATAGACGTGGATGGCCGGGCCTTAGCCCGCCGAAGCTATTACTGACAGGTCCGACCATTAGGCTTCGGCCCGCGCAGGCGGGACAAGCCCGGCCATGACGAAATCAGGGAATGGCCCAGAAATGAAGCGCTACGAAAGCGCCGCGCGGATCGGCTCGATCAGGTCGAGCTTCTCCCAGGAGAAGCCGCCATCGTTGTCGGGCTGCCTGCCGAAATGTCCGTAAGACGACGTGCGCTCGTAAATCGGGCGGTTGAGGCCAAGATGCGTCCTGATCCCCCTTGGCGAGAGATCCATCACTTCGCGGAGCGCCGCTTCGAGCTTGTCTTCCGCGACCTTGCCGCTGCCATGCAGATCGACATAGAGCGAGAGCGGCTGCGAGACGCCGATCGCATAGGCGACTTGCAGCGTGCAGCGGTCGGCAAGCCCCGCCGCCACGATGTTCTTGGCGAGATAGCGCGCGGCGTAAGCGGCCGAGCGGTCGACCTTGGTTGGGTCTTTGCCGGAGAACGCGCCGCCGCCGTGAGGAGCTGCGCCGCCATAGGTGTCGACAATGATCTTCCGCCCCGTGACGCCGGCGTCGCCGTCGGGACCGCCGATGACGAAACGCCCGGTCGGATTCACGTAGAACTTGGTATCGCGGCTGACCCAGCCTTTCGGCAACACCTCGTCGACGAAGCCGCGCACGATGTCTTGGATGCGCTCTTGGCTGACATCCTCGCCGTGCTGCGTCGAGACGACGATGGACTCCGCGCGCACGGGCTTGCCGTCTTCATAGGCGAGAGTGACTTGGCTCTTGGCGTCAGGTCCGAGCTCGGGCGTGCTGCCGGTGTGCCGCGCCTTCGCCATCTCATGCAAAAGGCGATGCGCGTAGTAGATCGGCGCCGGCATCAGCTTCTCGGTCTCGCGGCAGGCGTAACCGAACATGATGCCCTGATCGCCCGCGCCTTCGTCCTTCTCTTCGTCTTCCTTGGCGTCGACGCCGCGCGCGATGTCGGCCGACTGCTCATGCAAATAATTCTGGAACTCGGCACTCTTCCAGTGGAAGCCGGCTTGCTCGTAGCCGATCTCGCGCACCGCGCGGCGCGCAACCTCCTCGATCTTCTCCTTGGTCACCGACTCCGGCCCGCGCACCTCGCCCGCCAGCACGATCCGGTTCGTGGTGACGAGCGTCTCGCAGGCGACGCGGGCGAAGGGATCGGCCGTGAGATAGAGATCGACCACGGCGTCCGAGATGCGGTCGCACACTTTGTCGGGATGACCCTCCGACACGGATTCACTGGTAAAGACGTAATTGCGCCGAGACAATGCTCTGCCCTCTCGAATGCCAAAAGCCTCCGCGACCCTAGCCTCCAGCCGGACGCCAGGGGAGCCTTCTTGCAACGTTTAGGGAGCCGGTCAAGCCCGCCCGCGAGGCGGCCAAATATTATGACGCGGCTTCGCCGGCGCTGAGCGCCCGCACCAGATCGACCACGCTCTTGCGGACTTTGGAGTTGGAGATTTTGACGAAGGCGCGATTGAGCTCGAGCCCTTCGCGACTGTTGAGGAATTCAAGGATGAAGGTCTCGGAATCGGGTTCCGCCATTCCCTTCACCGGGCCCGTATCGAAGTGCGGCGCTTCCTCGAAAAAGAACTGCACCGGCACATCGAGAATTTTCGAAATCTGGAACAGGCGGCTCGCGCCGATCCGGTTCACGCCCTTCTCGTATTTCTGCACCTGCTGAAAAGTGAGGCCCATGCTGTCACCGAGCCGCTCCTGACTCATGCCGAGAAGCATTCGACGCAAACGAACGCGGCTTCCTACGTGAGTGTCAACCGGGTTCGGTTTCTTACCTGCCATGCGCATAACCGTGAGGTTCATTGTTGCTATCGGAAATTGTATCGGAAGAGGTGTTTGTGTGCCCGCCGGAGTTCATAGGGGTGCCTAGTTTTCCCGTCAAGCAGGGATAAACTCCGACGTCCCCATACCGCGTCGTTAGGTCGCGCGAGGCACGCGGTAGGCGAACCAAGCAAGCAACGCAAGCCCCAACACCGCCAGTTCGATCGCTCGTCCGTGTCGGACGAAGAGTGTGGGGTTCAGCGCCCGCGGCAGCAATCCATCGACGACTCCCCTCTCGCCAAGACCAAGCTCGGCAACGATGCGTCCGTATGGATCGACGATCGCGGAGATCCCCGTATTGGCGGCGCGGACCAGCGGCAAACCCTGCTCCACGGCTCGAATCCGCGCT
>Ga0315283_10006441_pt1 | contig 10468 bp, 6 predicted proteins | sample YL17G09_0_MG_FD_204541 | JGI IMG/M metagenome (GOLD analysis project Ga0315283, IMG submission 204541) | Sediment microbial communities from Yellowstone Lake, YNP, Wyoming, USA - YL17G09_0 | ecosystem: Environmental > Aquatic > Freshwater > Lake > Sediment | place: USA: Wyoming | collected...
CCCAGCACGCGCACGCCCGCCGCCGCCCACATCGCCGCCCCTCGCGCGGCGTCCTCCAGGGAAACGTCCTGCGGGGTGGTCACCACCACGACACCCGCCAAGCACACCGTCTGGGCGAGCGACAGGGGCACGTCCCCCGTCCCCGGCGGCAGGTCAATGACCAGGGCGTCCAACCCCCGCCAATCGCCCCGGTGGGTGAGGGTGGAGAGCGCAGACATGGCCATCGGCCCCCGCCAGACGGCGGCCTTGTCTCTGGCCAGCATGAACCCAGTGGACAGGGCCCTCACACCGCAGGTGGGGCTGGTGAGCGGGAGGATGCGGCCATCGCCATCCAGGTGCGGCTTATCGGCCTCGCTCATCAGGCCCAACATGCGCGGGATGGACGGGCCGGAGACGTCCGCGTCCAGCAGGCCGACGGCCAGGCGGGCGTGCTTCACCAGGGCGGCCGCCAGGTTGACTGATATTGTGGACTTGCCGACCCCACCTTTGCCGGAGGAGACCGCGATGATGGGGCCGGTCAGGCCGGGGATGGGCTTCGGGGTCGGGGGTGGCGGGGTGGGGCGTTTCTTGGTTGGCGGCGTGAAGGCGGCCAAGCCGGGCCCGCCGGTAGGGAAGAAGCGTGGTGGAGCAGAGGAGGAGCGAGCGTCGCCGTCGCCGGTCGAGGCCGCGAATGGGCGGTGCCACCCTACAGCTGCGCCTGTCCGCGCGCCGGAGATGCAGCAGCTAGCCTCCCTGCCCGAGAAGGAGGCCGCCCCGGCCGCGGCCAGTCGGGACGCCACGGCGGCACGCATGTTTTTTCGATTGGCTAGAATGACTGAAAATTGCTCTCCCCGCATTCAGACAGACTTTTTTTTCTCTCTCTCTCTCTCTCGTCTCCCTCTCGCATGGCCTCACGCCGCCCAGCCGGCTTCCTGCTGCACCACATGTCAACACACACACTCCGTCCCCGCGCGGCCGCGATTAAAAGGTGAGGACACAAGGAGAGATGAGGGCGTGTGCACTAGCGATCTGCGCTCTCTCCTCTCTCAAGTTTCTCAACCTCTCCTCTCTCCATCCCTCTCATTCAGCAAACTCGAGGCCGCCCTCGCCCCCACCACCCTCCACGTCATTGACGATTCCTCCAAGCACGCCGGCCACGCCGGCAACCCGGGCGGCGGCCCCGACGCGGAGACCCACTTTAAAGTGGACGTGGTGAGCGCGGCCTTTGAGGGCAAGACTGCTGTCGCGCGGCACCGCGCCATTTATGCCGCCCTGGGCGACGACTTCAAGGCGGGGCTGCACGCCCTGGCCATCAAGGCCCGCACGCCGACCGAGGCGATGGCAGCGGCTGCGGCAGTGAAAGGGGCGGCGGGTGGATAGAGGGACGGGAGGAGGAGAGAGAGAGAGGGCTTGTCATTCAAAGCGCGAGACAGCCTACACCTTCCATTTTTTTCCGCCGCCCGCCCACCGACCCACCACACACACGCACGAAGTAGAGCCCTGCCTGCACACACACACACACACACACACACACACACGCACACGCACACAAAAATTCGGGAACAAAAATGGGTCGACCCCGCACACACACACGCCCTCCCTCTCTCCCTCTCACTCCCTCCATTCCCCTCAAATCACCGTCCCGTCCGGGATGGTCGCATTGCGCAGGACCACCACGATGCCGGACCGGATGTAGTAGCCGTCGGCCTCGTGGTCGGCCTCCTCGACGCCGGCCTCGTTGACGATGCGGCAGTCGGCCCCGATGCGCGCGTTCTTGTCGACGATCGCGTTTTGGACGACCGAGCGCGGGCCCACGCCGATGGGGACGCCCCCCTTGGCCCGCACGGACGCCCGCTCGGCGGCGTCCTCATAGTAGTCGGCTCCGATCAGCATGGCGTCCTTGATGACCGCGCCCGCCTCCACCCGGGAGCGGAGCCCGATGATCGCGTGCTCCACCGTCGCCTTGTCGAGGGCCACCCCATGCGAGATGATGGCCTCCGTCACCTGGCAGTCCGTGATCTGGGCGGGCGGCAGGAAGCGCGGGGACGTGTAGATCGGGGCGGCCGGGTCGTAAAACTCAAAGCGGGGCGGGTGCTGGGCGAGGGCCAGGTTGGCGTCGAAGAAGGACTTGATCGTCCCGATGTCCTCCCAGTAGCCTGTAAAGAGGTAGGCGCCCACGTGCGCGCCCGAGGAGGCAGCGTACTTTGGGATGATCTCCCCGCCAAAGTCGTTGCAGTCCGCGTACTTGGCGGTCAGCAGGTCGGTGAGCACGGACTTCTTGAAGACGTAGATGCCCATGGACGCGATGTAGGGCTTGTCCTTGGCCTCCTCGGCGGACAGCCCCAGCGCCGTCGTGTCGACCTGCATGGCCTCCAGCTCGGCGCCCTTTGGCTTCTCCGCGAACTCCACCACCTTGCCGCCCGCGTCCACCTTCATGAGGCCAAAGTCGGACGCCCGCTCCGGGTCGACGGGCAGGCAGCCGATGGTGATGTCCGCGCCCGTCGCCCGGTGGTGCTCCACGAACTTGGCGTAGTCCATGCGGTACCTGTTTGGATTTTTGGGTGTCATCGGGTTGTTTTGACATGGGGCGTGTGAGCGAGCAACGTGACACGGAGTTTAGAGCACAAAAGGTGCACCGCGTTGTCCGCTGTGCGTGGCTGGAGGGAGCCGGGTGAGAGGGGCCACGCGGGTGGCCCCCAAACCCGCGACCCCAACGAGATCCCCACCGACCACCCCCATCCATCCATCCACCCCCACCCCCCATCTCCTCTCTCCAAAAAAAAATAAAAAATTATAAAACGCACAGGTGGTCGCCCGATAGGATGACCACGTCCTCCACAGCCCGGTTCTTCACGTCCGCGAACAGCCAGGCGTACTGGCGCACCGCGTCCGCCGTCCCCTGGAACCATTCCTTGTCGGTCGGCGTCTGGGTGGCGGCCAGGACCTCGACAAAGCCGTCCCCGCCAAAGCGCACGCCCGACCCGACGTTGTACGTCCGGGCCAGGTGGCGGTTGAGGGAGGTGGAGTTGAACTGGGTGAGGACGTACACCTTGTTAATGCCGGAGTTGATGCAGTTGGACATGGGGACGTCGATGAGGCGGTAGGCGCCGCCGATGGGGACGGCGGGCTTGGCGCGCTGTTGGAAAAGAAAAAAAGGGAGGGGGGGGGGATGGCAAATGATGAGTGCGGTTGTTGTTGCGCGCCTGGGTGAGAGGGAGGCCGCGCGACGGCCCGTTTAACTCCCTCTGTTCTACTGTGCCTTACCTGCTTGGTCAGGGGGTACAGGCGGGTGCCGGCGCCGCCGCCCAGGATGACGGCTGCAAGGGAGAGCGGAGGGGGGGAGAGAGAAGAGGGTGAGGCGAGCGAGAGGTCGGCGGGGGAAGAACAAGAGCTGGCGGCCATCGGCGCAACCTTCCTCTCCTCCCCGCTCCGCGTCGCTGCGCTCGATGCCTATTTCCACTCGACGAGCAGGCTCTGGAGGCCCAGGGCCAGGTCAGAATATGGTGCAAAGCCACGCGTGGCCTGGCCACCCCCGCGCGCCCCTCCACAACGCGGCGCCGCCACCACCAAAAAGCTGCGCGCTCTGCCCGCCGCCGCGTCTCCTTTTCTCTCTCCTCTCTTATCTCTTTTACTCACCCGCCACGCTGGAGGTAATGCCCCGCCCCACAGACGGCTCCAGAGTCGGCTTCTCAATGACGGCGACGGCGGACCGGCGGGCAGGGCGGCGGCTGTGGGTGTGGAGTGCGGAGGGGAGAGGATGGAGGGTGAGGGTGACAGGCGCTCGGGGCTAGACGCTTCGCGTCCCTCTCGTATCAGCCCCGCCCGCCGGCCAAGGCCCGCCGTTCAGCGCATCCCAGCGCCACCCAGGCACGATTGACCTGCCTGGCTTGCCGTGGGGTGGCCAAGGAGGGGCCTGCCACGCCCAGATCCCCCCCCCCTTTCGCTCTCTCTTGCTCTCTTCTCTAAATCTCACCCGCTGCACGGCGGCGGCGGCGCCCCGACTAGGGGCGCGGCCGCCCGAGAACCCACGCTGCCCAGGCGGCGCCCGCCGGCGGGGAGGGCTGTGACAGAGGATCCGGCCCCACGGGCGAGGCCGCGGGTGGGCTGCATCGGGGTGGGCGGGTGTGGGGGAAGGGGGAGGAGAGAGCGGGGCGTGAAAAGGAAAAAAAAAGGCGCTCTGGATCTTTCACCTCTGGTTTCAAGGCACCACCCACTCCCCGACCCACGTCGTCGCTGCCGCCACGCTCGTCCAGGGCGGCAGCCCCGCGATAATGGCATCCCCGCCCCCGCCCGCGCCGACTGAAGCCAGCGCCACGCCCAACCGCAGCGGCGGGCGCGGGCGCGGGGCGCCCACGTCCACCCAGAACGCCACCTTTCGGTCAGGCGGCGTCCCCGCCAGGCGCACGAGGTGCCAGCCCACCGCCTCCGGCCCGCCCGGCCCGCCCGCCCGGTCGGTGGGGTGGGCGGTGAAGTTGCGGGCCGTGAAGGACCAGGCAGCCAGGGCGGGGCCAGAGATGTTGAGCGCGCCGAAGACGCCGGGTGGGGCGGACGGCGGGAGGGTGAGCGTGAGGTGGAGGCGGCCGGTGGCGGCCTCCTCAACGACCGCCATGGCCGGCCCCGGCCCCGGCCCCTCCCCACCCGCCGCCGTCGCCGGCCCGCCCGGGCCGCTCCGCGCGGTCGCCGTCTCCAGGACATAGCCCAGCGGGTACAGGACCAGCCAGTCCAGGCCCCGCCCCGCGCCTGGGGCGGGGGCCCAGGGCGAGGCGGGGCCGGGCGGGAGTGGGGGAGTGGGGGAGGAGGAGGGGGGGGGCGGAGGCCGCCCCAGCGCGCGCGCTAGGGGCGTCGCGTCCACCCCTGCCACCGCCCACTCCGAGCTCACCCCGCCGCCCGTCCCGTTCAGGCGGTGCAAGCGTTGAAGGTACAGTTTCTTGGGGGCCAGCGGCGTGTAGGGCGCCGCGCCGGCGGCGAGGGCGGTCGCGAGGAGGAGCGCGGCCGCAGCGAGCGCCGCCCCGACCACCAGGGCGCGCACGCCTGCCGCCCGCCGCGCCCGGCGCCCCACCCACCCAGCCCCGAACCCGGTCACCGCGGCCGCGCACCCGCCCACCGCGGCGGCGACGAGGCCGTCCCCCACAGCCGCCGCGGCGGCCGGCCCCGCGCCAATGACGGGGGAGCCGGCGAAGGAGGCCTTTTGGAGCATGTGCAGGCCGAGGGCGAGCGCGTTGGGGGCGGTCGTGCTCGCGGCCACGCACCAGGCGCCCGCCGCCGCCGCCGCGTCAGGGATGGGCGTGAGGGCGGGCAGGGCGATGGCGGCCGTGGCGGTGACCGCCCAGAGGGCGGGCAGGTAGGCGGCGGGCGCGGCGGCCCAGGCGCCCGCCGCGGCGGCCGCGGCGTGGGTGAGGGCAAAGCCGGCCGTCGCCACGCGCGCCGCGTTGTTGCCCTCCCCGCCGCGACCGCCCCTCACAAAGAAGGCATGCGGTGCCAGGGATCCCGCCACACTGAACGCCGCGTACGCGGGCAGGCCTAGCAGCCCCGGCGCCGGGAACCACGCCAGGGGCCGGCCGGTGAGGGCGGCCAGGGCGGCGCCCGCGAGGCCGGGCACGGCGACGCCGCCCACCACGCCTGCGCCCGCCCGGGCCGCGGCCGCGAGCAGCGCACCTGGACCCGCCCCGCCCCGCGACGCCGGCACGAGCGCCAGCAGGGCGACCACCAGCCCCAGCGGCGCGGCGTGCACCAATGCCATTTTGTCGGGCGGGTAGGTCACCAGGAATTTCCCCTGCCAGTCAAAGTAGACGCCCAGGTCGCCTGGCGGGCCCAGGGCCTGCTCCAACGCCTGGGCGCCACGCCCACGCGCACGCGTGGCGGCGCCTGAGTTCGTTCCAAGCGCGCGGTGGTGGCCAGTCGTCGGGGGGCCCCCTCCTTTTCCTGCCGGCCCTGCCTCCGCCACCATACTCCACCCCGCCGCCAGCGCCGCGGACAGCCCTGCCGCCCCGCCCGTCGCCTGCTCGCCGAAGGCTTGCATGGTGCCACGGCGCAGGCGGCCAGGCGCGTCGGCGTGCGTGTGGTAGACCTCCGCCCCGAGGATGAGGGCGGCGTCCACGCCCGCCAGCGCGCCGTCCCCGCGTGCGGCAAAGACGCGGAAGTCGGTGTCCGCGGGCGTGATGCCCGCGTCGAAGAAGGCCTGGGCGATGACGGTGCCGTGCGGGCGGGGGGCGCCCGCCGCGTAGGCGGCCGTCGCCCAGGAGCCGGACGCCTGGAAGAGCGAGGCGGGGCCGTCAGCGCCCGTCGCCTCCAGGTTGATGAAGGCGCCCACGTCGGCCGCCCAGGGCGAGGACGCCGTGAAGCCGAACGCGCCCTGCATGAGCGCCTCCTCCGCCCCGTTGAACAGGAGGATGATCGGGGAGGCCGGTCCGTACGGGGCCGCGGCGGCCGCGGCGGCCGTGGCGGCCCGGCGCCGGGCTGCGAGGGTGGTGGTGGGCTGCGGCCTCGAGGCGGCGGCGGGCGGCGGCGGCGGGCGGCTCACCAGCGCCCGCGCCGCTTCGAGGGCCACAGCCACGCACGCCGCCGCGTCCGCCGCGCCCGGCGAGCCGACCGTGGAATCGTAGTGCGCGGCGAGCAGGAGGGCCGGCATGCCGCCAGCAGCAGCCCCCGTGCGCGTCGCCGTCGAGGCGTTTTTTTGTGAGGGCGTGATTTTGATGGCCACGTTTGGGATGGCGTACCAGGCATTCCCGAAATCCACGCCCAGGAACCTCATGTCCACGGCGCCCGTGACATGCTGGACGTGCGTTTCCACGGCGTAGTGCCCGCCCGCGGCCGCGGCGGCGGCCGCCAAGGCCGCGCCCTGGGACGCGAGGTAGCGGGCGGCCGCGGCGGCGCCCGGCGTCCCCACCTGGCGCCCGCCCGACCCTGTAACCCCGTCCCCACCGCCATTCCCGTCGCCGCCCGCCAAGGCCGTCACGTGTAACATTGCCCGGGCTTCGGAGAAGGCGTGGGCGGGGGCGGACGCGGGGAGGGGAGGAGGACCGGCAAAGAGGGAGGCATAGGAGATTGCGACCTGTGAAAATGGAGAGGAGAAAAGGTTGGGTTGAGCGAAAGGGGGGGGGGCTGGTCCGTCGCGCTCGCGCTCTACCTCTTCCCCGGCCGCGGCCTGGCCGGTCCCGCAAGCTCCTGCCCGCCTGAACCCCGCGGTCACCTGCAAATGAGTCTGGTCTCTATGCCCGCACTACTGAAACACTCACCACTAGCGCCAGGAGGCCCGCCGCGGCCAGGAAAAGGGGCGCATCGGAACGACCGGCATCGCCCTGCCGGCTGGCCAGCGCCTTGCCTCCAGTCCTCGCCGTTGAGGCGGCGCCGTCCGCGGCGGCGGCGGCGGCGGACCCGTTGGAAGCGACCCGGCGACGCATTTTCTCTCTGCTTGACGGGTTTGCGTTCGATCGACGCGCCCCGTGTGTGCGTGAGAGCCGGAGCGCGGATGGTGAAATTGAGGTAGGTGAGCTCTCGCTCCCCTTTTTCGCGTCATACAATTTTTTCTCCGATGGGTGCCTCATTTTCCTCCGCGCCACCACTCTCCCGAGCGGACATCAGGAGGGCGACTTGCCGCTGTGAGACCCACTCTCGCGCCTACGCGGCTTGCTGCGCCGCGTCCGCCGGAAACGCGGCGGCTGAGGTGAGCGCGTCGTTTTCTTCTTCCCCGACCTCCCAGCCCTCCGCCTGCGCCCCGCTCCGCGACTCGCTCACGCACTGCCTGTGCGAGGCAGCCGGCCTGGCCATAGCAGAATCCTACGCCGCCTGCGCCATCGCCGCGGCCGGGCGTGGCGACTTCAGTGGGCATGCGTGCGTGCGGGAGCGGGACTTGATGGTGCGCGCGCTGCGGGCGGCGGGCCTTGCGCCCGCCCTGGACAGCCCACCTCCTCCACCCGCCCGGCATGTGAGGGCCCGGGCGGCCCGGGCCGCCGCGGCCGCCGCGGCGGGCTCGGGCACAGCTTAGAGAGAGAAAGTGAAGGTCTACACGTGTGGTTGTGTGTAACTCAAAAACAGGCGCGCACCCCTATTTCCTCAGTGCCGCCCCCGCTTGACGGCGCCCGGGCGGCCGCCACCACCACCACCCCCCCTCCCACCACCGCCTCCTCTCTTGTTGTTCTTGCCCTCCTTTGCCGGGCTGGCCTTGCCAAACACGCTGGGCGGGTCGCGCAGCCCGAACGCGGACGCCAGGTGGCCCAGGTGCAGGGCGCGCGGGTGGAAGACGGCCCGGCTGGAGGGCGGGTGGGTCGCGTACGCGCGGACGTGGCCGGCAAACCCCGCGGCGGCCAGGGCCCGCAGGTCGCCGTCCCCCGCGACGGCCCGCATCAGGCCGGCCGTGAGGGCGCGCGCGCCCGGGGCCTCGTCCGCGAAGCGTGGGCGGCGGCCCAGGGGCGGCGCGGGCGGCAGGGCGGCCAGCCGGTCCAGCGGCGCGGCCGCGGCCGCGGGGTCGAGGTCGGCGCGGACGGGCGGCGGCGGGCCCTGCCGCCGGGCGCCGCCCCCGCCGCCGCCCCCTCCCCCGCCCCCCCCGCCGCCGCCGCCGCCGCCCGTGTGGTCCGCCAGGACGCCCAGGTACCCCGCCTCCGACGGCAGGAGCACGGTGATGGCCTCCCCCGCCTCGCCCGCCCGCCCCGCCCGCCCCACCCGGTGCGCGTAGTCGGCCACGGCGGTCGGCGGGTCGGCATTGATGACGCAGGCCAGGCGGGGGAAGTCGAGGCCGCGCGCGGCGACGTCGGTGGCCAGCAGCGCCGCCCCGCCGGCCGCCCGGGCAAAGGCCAGGAAGGACGCCGCCCGGTCGGGCTGCGCCATGCCGCCGTGGAGCTTCAGCAGGGGGATGGCCGTGCCGAGCAGGGGGACGCCCTCCTCGGCGCCCCCCTCCCCCCCCTCCCCCTCCCCACCCGCCTGCCCCCCGGTCCGCCCGCCGCCGCCGCCACCCCGGCGGGGCGCGGTCGCGGCGGACACGCCCCGCGTCAGCAGGGCGTGCGCGGCCTCCACGCCCGCGCAGGTGGAGAAGAAGACCAGGACCCGGCCGGGCGGGACGGGCGGGCGGCGCCCGTCGTCCGGGTCGGGGGACGCCGGGTGCCCCGCGCTCGCCCCGTCCGCGCCGGTGCGGGAGAGGAGGAGGCCGGCCAGGGTGGCCAGGCGCGCACGCGCGGGCGCGAGCACCGCGCGCTGGCTGACGCCGGCCGGCACCTCCGCCAGGTCGGCCCGCCCGCCCAGGGCGCCCGCCCGGGCGGCGGCCGTGCCGGGGCGGCCGTCCCGCCCCGGGGCGGAGGAGGGGGAGGGCGGGCCGGCGCCCGGGCCGCTGCTTTTCTCGCCGAGGGCCCCCACCCAGAGCGCGTCGGGCGAGAGGCGGGCGGCCCCGCCCAGGCCGGCCGCCCCGCCGTCGGCCGTCGCGCTCAGCAGCCCCGTCTGCCGCCGCTTGTGGCGCGGGGGCCCCGGCCGCCCCCCCCCCCCCCCCGGGGGCGCGGCCCGCGGGGGGTCAGGGTTGGTGCTTCAAAAATGGGAGACACCCCCGCTCTGCATTTTTAGGGGCAGGCAAACGCGACGGGGCGCACACCCGCCCAGGCTGCCTAGCACCTGGGGCGCGCGCACGCGAGCCACGCCGGGAACTAACACACACACACACACACAGCGAAAATTAAGCAAAACCAGCGAAAATTCAGCGAAACCAAAGATAAAGGATTGGTTTTTAATGATGATGGATGGAAAAAAAAGGGAGTGGGTCGCAGGGCAGGGGGCGGTAGGAAAAAAAAAGGCGCACGCACGCCTTGGAGGGGGCCGGATACCTAGTCCAGGCCGCCCCAGGCGTGCTGGCGCGCGCCACCTGCCCTGGCGCCTTACGTAGGTGGGGCAGGAACGAGGCAGTCTCTCAAAATTTCAGTTCTCAGGAGGCGGCCGCGGCAGCGTGTTGGAGGAGTGTGTGTGTGTGGGAGGGAGATAAGATGGAGAAGAAAAAGATCTATGCGGGAGGGGAAACGTCTTTCCCTCCTCACCTCTCACAGGCCGAAGAAGCCCAGGCGCAGCAGGCCCCGCCGCGGCGCGGACCCGCCAGCCGACCCACCGCCGGTCAGGGACTTGTTGGTCTCGTAGCTCGCCCGCTCCAGGGCGGAGCGAGGGGGCAGGAAGGCCACGGAGGGGGCCGCGGCCGCCGCCCGGGGCCAGACCGACACGGGCCCCGCCGCGCCCAGCAGCAGGCCGCCCATCAGGCCGCCGCCGCCCTCCTCGTCCTCGCTGTCGGAGGACAGCAGGGGCACGTCGGGCCGCACAAACCTGGTGAGGGCCGGCATCGCCATGCCGTCCCCCAAGAACATCATGCCATCCGCGGCGGCCTGCGCGGCCAGGCCGAGCGAGGCCTGGCGGCGCGGGGTGGCCGGGGTGAAGGGCGGGGGGTACGGGGTCGGGGCCGGGCGGCGGGCGCGGGCGGCGGCGGCGGCGGCGGCGGCGGCGGCGGCGGCCTGGTGGCCCAGGGCGG
>Ga0315283_10006442_pt1 | contig 10467 bp, 6 predicted proteins | sample YL17G09_0_MG_FD_204541 | JGI IMG/M metagenome (GOLD analysis project Ga0315283, IMG submission 204541) | Sediment microbial communities from Yellowstone Lake, YNP, Wyoming, USA - YL17G09_0 | ecosystem: Environmental > Aquatic > Freshwater > Lake > Sediment | place: USA: Wyoming | collected...
GATGGCTGCACTCATGGGCCATCAGGAACCGCCCATAAGCCGCTGATTCGGCCATGATCATGGCGCTGACGACGATGACCGGTTGGTCGTTCGCATCCATCGTCGACAGGGCCTGCTCGGGAAGCTCAGGCAAGAGATAGGTCGTGATCGAGCAGAACGGATTGTCAATCTGGGGCAGCCACAGTTGGCGGCCTGAACTGGTGCCGCAATACAGCCCGAGACCTAGGATAGTAGACACTGCCAAGACTGGAAGACGCATAAAGAGCCCTCCACGATGCTGAGTCGCTTTCCTCAGTGAGTCTAGTCTCACGACGGAACTGCTCCAAAGGCTTTTACGAGTGCAACGCACAAATGCCATTATATGTCACTTCATTCCCACAGTGGATTACCCTGCGGCAACATGGCTGTTTAGTGGGCGCTTAATCAACTTTGCGCGATAAGATAGGACTTCGCACCGATGGATATGCAATTGACGGAAACCAAAAACGAAACGGACAAGGTTTGCATCATCGGTGCAGGACCGTCTGGACTGACTGCGGCCAAGACGTTCTCCGAGCGTGGTATTCCATTTGATTGCCTCGAACGCGAGAACGACATCGGAGGACTGTGGAACGAGACCACGAACACTGGCGTCGTCTACGACACCACGTATCTCGTCTCCTCCAGGAAATATACGGGTTTCGAGGATTACCCGATGCCCGAGGACTATCCGACCTATCCCTCGCACCGGGAAGCGCTCGCCTATTTGCGCGACTATGCCCAAAACTTCGGCATTCTCGAGCGGATCCAGTTCAACACGACCGTGGAGCGCGTCGAGCGGACCGAAGAAGGCTGGCGGGTGAAAATCGCCGGCGAGGCGCGTCCCCGCCTCTACCGCGCGCTGGTGATCGCCACCGGCCATCACGATATTCCGCGCATCCCAAAAATACCGGGCAGGTTCACCGGCGAGACCATGCATTCGCGGGACTATCGGAGCGTGAAGCAGCTCACCGACAAGCGCGTCCTGGTGGTGGGAGCCGGCAATTCGGCCTGCGACATCGTCGTCGACGCGACGAGCGTGGCGCGCGCCGTGTATCAAAGCATGCGGCGCGGCACCTATTTCGTGCCGAAATTCATGCTCGGGCGGCCGACCGACGGTATCGTCAATTTCTGCGAGAAGCTGCCCCTGCCGCGCGGCGTCCGCAACGTGCTCTATACGCTCTGGCACAAGCTCCTGGTCGGCTCCAACGCCCGCTACGGGCTGCCCGAGCCCGAGCATCGGATCATGGACACCCACCCCACCATGAATACGGTGCTGCCGCAGCTCGTCGCCCATGGCCGCATCGGGATCAAGCCGGATATCACCGAGTTCAAGGGCCGCATGGTGCGCTTTTCCGATGAGAGCGAGGTCGAGGCCGATCTCCTCGTCTACGCCACCGGCTATCAGATCTCCCTTCCCCTCATCGACAACGACCTGATCTTCGACGCCGATGGGCGCCTAAAGCTCTATTTCAACGTCTTCCATCCGGAGCTCGACGATCTTTTCGCCGTGGGGCTCATTCAGGCCAATGGCAGCATCTGGCGTGTTGCCGACGACCAGTCGAAGCTCGTCGCGAGCTTCCTCATCGCCGCCGCCGAGGTCCATGAGCGCGCGTCATGGTTCCGGGCGCTGAAGGCGCAAGGGCCGCAGCGCACAGCGCAAGGCTCCTATGTGCAAACCGAACGGCATCGGCTCGAGGTCAACTACTACGCCTACCGGCGCCAGGCGCGGCGGCTGTTGCGGAGCTTCGGGGCGATGGCCAAGGCAGAGCTGAAATCGTGGCGGCTGCCCAAGGGCCCCGGACGCGGAACGCCGCCTGCCGCGAAGCAGACGGTCTCGACCACCTCGACATAGTTTTCGGCTAGCGCATGAGTGGCAGCGTCACCCTCCCGCTCACAGTGACTTGATCACTTCCGCCGGCTCACCTCGTGCTGTAATTTGGACCCTCAGACGCGCGACTATGGTCGCGCCCAGGTCCGGCGCTTTTGAGCCGATGGAGGCCTCCATGCTCAAGCACCTCGCCACCTGTCTCTTCGGCCTGTTGGCCCTGATGGCGACGCTCGCACCAGCGGCCGCTGAGAAACGCGTGGCCCTCGTCATTGGCAACGCCGCCTACGAGCACGTCCCGCGCCTTGCGAATCCGAGCAACGACGCCGCCGATATGGTGGCGAAGCTGCGCGCGCTCGGTTTCGATGTGATCGAGGGGATCGATCTTGCCAAGCGCGACATGGAAAAGAGCATCAGGTCATTCGCCGAGAAGCTGAGCGGCGCCGATGTCGGTCTGTTCTACTATGCAGGCCACGGCTTGCAGGTCGACCAGAGGAACTTCCTCGCGCCTATCGACGCGGAGCTCAAATCCGAATCCGATCTCGATTTCGAGGCCGTGCAGCTCGACCTTGTACTGAAGCAGATGGTGCGCAACGCCCATACCAGCATCGTCTTCCTCGACGCCTGCCGCGACAATCCTCTCGCTGCAAACCTCGCCCAAGGCAGCCGCTCGCTCGCCGTCGGCCGTGGTCTCGCCCGCGTCGAGGCCGCTGCCAGCATGATGGTGGTCTACTCGACCGAGCCCGAGAAAGTGGCTCTGGACGGGACCGGCCGCAACAGCCCGTTCACCGAAGCCCTGCTCCGCCACATCGATACCGAAGGTGAGGGCATCAGCGACATGATGATCGATGTGCGCAATGACGTGTTGAAAGCGACCAGCGGCAAGCAGCGACCCTTCGAGAGCGCGTCGCTCACCGGCCAATTCTTCTTCAAGCCTGCCGCAGCAGGGACAGCCGACACCTCCTCCGAGACCACCGCTGAGCTCGCCTCGCTGCGCCAGGAAATCGGTCGGCTGCAAGCCGATCAGGGCGCACTTCTCAAATCGCAACAAGAGCAATTGGCGCTCTTGCAGAACAAGCTCGCCGAGGAGACCAAGGCGGCGGAGCAAGCCGGGCCGCAGTCAAGCCCGGGCGCTCCGTCAACGCCGGGCCGCGTGATCGCGGTGGAGCCCGCAGAGAGCGGCGTTTCCGCGCCGGCCAGCGCGGCGGCACCTGGTCATGCATCGCCGCCTCAAGCCGCGGCGCCCACTGAAGGCACCAAGATCGCAGCCGCCGACAGCAAGGGCGCCGAGGAGACGGGGCCCGAGGCCGTCAAGCCGTCCGAGCCGCTATTGCCGGCCGGCGTCACCCGCGAAGAACTCGCGCAAGACATCCTGAGCAAGCTCAAGAGTCTTGATTGCTATCGGGGCCGCGTCACCGGCAATTGGGGCGACCGATCGCAAGACGCCCTTGACCGCTTCAATCGGGTGTCGAAACTTGAGCTTCCCCTCGAGGAGCCGCAACCGGCGACGCTCGACGCGCTCAAAGGGTGGAAGGGTCCCCATTGCCCGATCGAGAAAGTGGTCGGTCCGCGCATCAAGTCGCCGCGCCCAACCGTGTCGGTGCCGCACAAGGGATTGCGGGCAGCCGTCCCGAGACGCCCTCCCGTGCAAGCCTTCGAGCCGCGGCCAAGACCAGAGCCTCACGGCGGCGGTGGAGGCGGCAGCGACGAGCAACGCGAGCTGCAACGGGCGTTCCCGTCCTCCGCCTGGCCCGGCCAATAACGGCGCGGGCGAGGCCCCGAGTCGCGTGCTTAGCGCCCGATGCTCATATAGGTGAATCCGACGGAGCGCGCCTGCGCCGGCAGGTAGATGTTGCGGAGATCGACCAGCACATTGCCACGCATGCGAGCTTTGAGGGTTCCGAGATCGAGCGCGCGAAACTCGTTCCACTCGGTGAGAACAACAACGAGGTCGGCTTGCTCGGCTGCTTCGAGCGCGCTTGAGCACCACACCGTGCCGGGGAGCAGCGGTTCGGCATTCTCGCGTGCATGCGGGTCGTAGGCCCTGACCGTGGCGCCCCGCTCCTGCAGCATGGGGATGACGACAAGGCTCGGCGCATCGCGCACGTCGTCGGTGTCGGGCTTGAAGGCGACCCCCAGCACCGCGATCGACTTGCCGGCGAGCGAGCCGCCGGCGGCGCGCTCAATACGCCCCGCCATGGCGATCTTCCGCTCCGAGTTCACCGTCTGCACTTGCTCGATCAGCGAGAGCGGCGACCGCACCTCCCGCGCGGTGCGGATCAGGGCCGCCACGTCCTTGGGAAAGCAGGAGCCGCCATAGCCCGGCCCCGGATGCAGGAACTTGCCGCCGATTCGCCCGTCGGCGCCGATTGCGGTGGCCACCTCCTGAACGTCGGCCCCAGCCGCCTCACACAGATCGGAAATCTCGTTGATGAAACTGATCTTCATGGCGAGGAAGGCGTTGGCGGCATATTTGGCGAGCTCCGCCGATTCCCGGCTGACGAAGAGCACCGGAGCGTTGCGCAAGGTAAGCGGCTTGTAGAGGCGCTCCATCAGCTCTCTGGCGCGTTCGTCGTCGCAGCCCACCAACACGCGGTCCGGATGCATGAAATCGTAGATCGCGGAGCCTTCGCGCAAGAATTCGGGGTTCGAGCAGATCGCGATGTCGGCACCGGGGCGGAGAGCCTTCAGACGCCTCTCGATCTCACGGCTGGTGCCGACCGGCACCGTCGACTTGGTCGCGATCACCGTGAAGCCGTTGAGATGAGGCGCGAGCTCCTCGGCGGCCTGGAACACGAAGCTGAGATCGGCATGGCCGTCGCCCCGCCGCATCGGTGTTCCGACCGCGAGAAACACGAGATCCGCCTCGCCGACGGACTGAGAGAGCTCCGTGGCGAAGGCGATACGTCCCATGCCGAGGTTGCGTTGCAACAGCTCATCGAGGCGCGGCTCGTAGATTGGCACGCGGCCCCGGCGTAGCTGCTCGATCTTGCTTGGGTCCTTATCGACGCAAGTGACAGTCCAGCCGAATTCGGAAAAGCAGGCGGCGGAGACAAGGCCGACATAGCCTGCCCCAATCATCGAGATGTTCACGAAACGAGCCCCCTAAATTGACGCTTTGGGACGTAGGGTGTGGGCGCTTCCTAGTTCATTCTGCCCTCCCGTTCAATGCCACCTTGCCTTGCAAATTAAGGCCCTCAGCGCTCGACAGTCGATTCGAAGAGTTGACACTGGAGCGGGCGAAAGCCATCGACTAGGTTGAGCCTCCCGCGCCGCGCCGGCGCGCTTCGCTTGTGGCGGGGTCAGTTACCAATGATGAGTTCTCGTCTCCTCTACGCCCTCATCGTAGGGGCAGTGATCATGGGCGCGCTTGCTCTGCGGATGTGGGATCCAAACCCAGTCGCGAGGTTGCGGGCGGTTGTCTTCGACACCTACCAGCAGATCCGGCCGCGCGTGTACGATCCTAGTCTTCCAGTGCGGATCGTCGATATCGACGAGACCTCTCTGAAAGAGGTTGGGCAATGGCCTTGGCCGCGCACGGTGCTGGCCGCGCTGGTACAGAGGCTCGCGGAGAACGGCGCCGCGGCAGTTGGCTTCGACATCGTCTTTCCCGAGCCAGATCGCCTGTCACCCGCCAATGCGGTGCAGTCCTGGCCGAAATCCGATGCGCTTAGGAGCTTGCGTGAGGAGGTCGAGAAGCTTCCGTCGAACGATAACGTGTTCGCAGAGGCGATCGGACAAGCCCCCGTTGTGCTCGGCTTCATCGCCTCGCCGCAAGGCACCTCCATTCCGGAGGCGAAGGCCGGCTTCGCCCATGGCGGAGACGACCCAGGACTGTTCGCTCCGCATTATCCGGGCTCCGCGGCAAGCTTGCCGGAGCTTCAGGAAAAAGCCTCCGGCGCGGGCTCGCTCAACTGGCTTCCCGAAAACGATCAAATCATCCGCAAGTTGCCGATGGTGGTTCAGGTGGGCGACAAGCTCTACCCCTCCTTCGCCGCCGACATGCTGCGGCTGGCGCAAGGCGCCTCGACCTATGTGGTCAAATCGTCCGGCGCGAGCAGCGAGACGTCCTTCGGAGAGAATACCGGCATCGTAAAGGTCCGCGTCGGCGACTACGAGGTTCCGACCGAAGCCGACGGCCAGATGTGGATCAGATTCACCCGCCAGGCCAAGGAACGTTATCTGCCCGCCTGGCGCGTGCTGAACGGGGAGATCGGAAAGGAAGACATCGAAGGCCACCTCCTCATCGTCGGCACGAGCGCCGCGGGCCTGCTCGATCTCAGGGCGACCCCGCTCGAAGCCTCGGTGCCAGGCGTCGAGCTGCACGCCCAAGCCATCGAGCAGATCCTGCAAGGCTCCTTCTTGCAGCGCCCCGACTTCGCCACTCCCGCCGAGCTGCTTTACATCCTGCTGCTCGGCCTTCTCATCGCCTTTCTCATCTATCGCTTGGGCGCGATCGCCAGCGCCGTGCTTGGCGCTTTCGCCGTTGCCGCGGTCGTCGCGGTATCGTGGTACGCCTTCGACGTCTTCGGCTGGCTGGTTGATCCGATCTACCCCGCGAGCGCGCTGACCGCAGTCTATCTGGCGGGCACGCTGTTCGTGTTCCTGCGCACCGAGCGTGAGCGCAATCGCGTCCGCAACGCCTTTGGCCATTATATGGCGCCGGCGCTCGTGGAACGGCTCGCGGACGACCCGTCGCGGCTCAGACTGGGTGGCGAGGCGCGCGATATGACGCTGCTGTTCAGCGACGTGCGCGGTTTCACCACCATCTCAGAGGGCCTCGATGCCGAGGAGCTCACGCGCTTCCTCAACACTCTGTTCACGCCCTTGAGCAACATTATCCTCGATGAGCAGGGCACCATCGACAAGTTCATGGGGGATGCGGTGATGGCCTTCTGGAACGCGCCGCTCGAGGATCCGGAGCATGCCAGCCACGCCTGCAGCGCCGCGCTCCGCATCATGGGCGGGATGCAGGAGCTCAACGAGCGCTGGCGGGAGGAAGCGGAGTCCAATGGCCGCTCCTTTGCGCCGGTGAAGATCGGCATCGGGCTCAACACCGGAATCTGCTGTGTCGGCAATCTCGGCACGGAGACGCGCTTCGACTATTCGGTGATCGGCGACAACGTCAACATTGCCTCCCGGCTCGAGGGCCAGTCCAAGACCTATGAGGTGGTCACCGTCGTTGGCGAGACCACGACCGCGCGCGCGCCGGACTTCGCTTTCCTCGAGCTCGACCTACTGAAGGTAAAAGGAAAGACCGAAGCGACGCGTGCCTTCGCGCTGCTCGGCGACAGCGCGCTCAAGCAGTCGCAAGGTTTTATCGATCTCACCGCCCGCCATGGCGAGTTCTTACAGCGCTATCGAACCATGGATTGGGACGCGGCGGAGGCGCTCAGTCGTGAATGCGACCGGCTTCACGGTTGCGGCCTCGAACGGCTTTACGCGCTCTATCGGGAACGCATCGACTTCTTTCGGCATAATCCTCCCCCGCCCAATTGGGACGGCACCGCAGAAGCGCTCAGCAAATAGCCCAATGCCCAAGCTCGTATTGCTCGCCCTCGCGGCCGTAGCGGTCCTAATGCTCAAACATGCGGCTGCCGACTTCTATCTGCAACGCCCCTATCAATTTTTGAACAAGGGAACCTATGGTCATCCGGGCGGGATCATCCACAGCGCGATCCACGTGGCGCTGACGCCATTGGTCTATCTCGTGCTCGCGCCGGGCTCTCTTCTGCTCGCCGCCGCGATCGCCCTTGGCGAGTTCATCACCCATTATCACGTCGATTGGCTGAAGGAGCAGCTCACCCGCCGCAACGGCTGGACCGTGCACAACCGGGGCTTCTGGTACGCGCTCGGCACCGACCAGCTCCTGCATGGCATCAGTTATCTGCTGATTGTCGGCGCACTCGTGGCCTTCGCCGCGTGACTCGGCAGGCCTAGAGCAAAGCCGAGATCTCGCGGTTGGCGAATTCCAGCCGGTCGGACAGCAGCCGGATGATCAGCTTGTGGAACACCGAGGCGGCAGCGGGATCTTGCGCCTGCATGCGATCGAAGGATGCCCGCGTCAGCCGATAGACGACGCTCGGCTCCTCGGCGATGACACTCGCGGTGCGCGCAACATGCCGGTAGAAGCCCATCTCCCCCACTACCGTGTACCCCACCATGCGGCGGAGCCTAATCGGCCGCCCCAGTTCGTCGTCGATGGTGATGGCGACGCAGCCCGAAGCCAGCAGCTCGATGGAATCCGGCGGCTCGCCTTGACGGAACAAGGCTTCCCCCAACTTGAGCTCGTGGCGCTCGAGGTAAGGCGCAACGCGAGACATGTCGGCGGCCCCGCCAAACTCCGCGGTAAGCCAGCTCTCGAAGCTATGCGCCGAGGCTTCCCCGATCTCATGATACATGAGCAGCATGTCCTCACACCATTCGAGCGCTTCGTTGCGGCTGGCAAACACCTGGTGCCGATCCCCACTCACGAAGACTCCGGTCCTTTGGAAGCTGATGCGTATGGCCTCGCTGAGACCCGAAAAGGCGAGCGTGACGTCGCGCTCGTTGCAATAGTTGCGCAGTTTAATGAGGCTCAACACCGCCGAGGTATCGAGCCCAGGGACCGCGCTGAAATCCAGCACGACATAGCCGATTGGCTTTTCCTCTTGGTCATCTATTGCCCGCCTGATGCGCTCGAACAGCCCGTTGGATGAGCCGAAAAAGATGAAGCCGGAGAGCCAGAACACATGCACGCGCTGGCCCTCTTGCCGAAGCAGCCGCGACTGCTCGGGCGCCCGCTCGACATTGCTCGAAAATTCCTGTCGCGTGAGGTGACGCCGGACGACACCGATGCGGCTGTAGCTCAGCGCGAACATCAGGCAGGCGGCGATGACGCCGAGTATCACGCCCTGGAAGTAACCGAAATTCACGATCACGAGCATCATCGCCAAGGCGAGTGAGGCGTCCGTCCAAGAGCGCTGCGCGGGCGAAGCGGCGAGTTCGGCGAGGATCACGGCGCCGAGATAAGCGAGCATGCCGCCGAGAATGGCTTTCGGCACCACGCTGCCAATGTCCGCGCCGGAGAACAAGATGATGGCGCAGACGATACCGACAAACGCCCCGGCCCAGCGCGTCGTCGCACCCGACTCATCGAGCAGCAAGCAGCCGTTCATTGACAGCGAGCCGGCCAAGCCGCCGACCACCGAAGCAAGCAGATTGGCTATGCCGTTGGTGCGAAACTCTTTGTCGAGGTCGGCGGATTTCTGCCGCGCCACCTCCAGGCTCGAAACGTCGAGCAGCAAGGCGATGGCCATGACGCCGCACACCGCACCAATCTCGGCGCTGCTCTGCGCGATCACGCCCCAATCGACTTCATGACGCAAGATGGCGGAGATTGGCCACCACAAAGCGATCTCGCCGAGGCTCGGCAGAAACCAGGCATTCCGAATGGTTTCGTCCGGCGTAAAGCCGAACAGGACGACGTTTGAAACGACGAGAAAGCCGATGAAGGCAAGCGGCAGAGCGAGGAAGCTCGGCACCCACCGCCCCATGAGCCATATCGAGATGGCAAACAGCAGGCCGACGACGATCTGAGGTCCATAGACCGGGGAATAGAGAATTTCCCAGCTCGATGGCGAAAGCGTCAGATTGGTCTGCGTCACCACTTCCATGCCGCCGGTGATCAGCAAGAGGCCCGACGCCGCAAGAAAACCACCGATCACTGGGTAGGGCACAAAGCGCAGCCATTGCCCCAATCGAAGCGCGCCCACCCCATACAGCAAAATACCGGTGAACAGCGTGCTCACCGAAAGGGCGACAAGCACGTTGATGATGATCGCCGTGGTGCTCACGCCTTTGGCGGCGAGGGCGGCGGCCACCGAGCCTGCAAGCACGCTCATAACGGCCACCGCCGGAGAGTCCGGCCCGCCATTCGCCGGCGACAGCGTCGAGGTCACCGCGATGACCACACCCGTAACCGCGGTACCCATGATGAGCGCGGCAAGGCCGAGCGAAAACCCGGCGGCGAGCGCTCCTTGAAAGATCAGCGCGCTGAAGGAAATGCAGTAGGCGATCTGCACGACCGCAGAGATCACGCCCGCCAACGCGTCGCGCCCAAGTGTCGGCAGATCGACGTTGCGCAAGCGCTTCGGCGCTAAATTAGCGAGCAAGGACAAGGCCGCTTTTCGGAATGTTCAAGGGTTCAGGCTGGCGCCGATCATGGCCGGAGCCTGCCCCAAATAAAAGGCAAAAGATGGTGAGTCCGCAGAAAGCCGGCGCTCGAGAGTGCCTAGACGGCCTCATCCATGCGCCGCAGCCGATCCGCGAGCGTGCGCATCACGGATATGGCCGACCCTGCTCCATGAAGAACCTGTAAGGATACACCTATGACAACTGTGTGACGATAAGATAAAGGCGACGGCAAAGGTCGTCACGCGAGGCACGGCGCGCCTCGGAGTCGAGCCTCAGGCTTTCGACCTCACCTTCACCACCGCATCGAGCCAACCGCCATAGCGCGCGTCCCTTTCGTCGGCGCTCATCCGCGGCTCGAAGGCGCGGGCCGGCACCCAGGCGCGCTGGAGCTCGGCCTGGCTGCCATAGAGGCCCGTCGCTTGGCCGGCATGATACGCAGCGCCAAG
>Ga0315283_10006446_pt1 | contig 10464 bp, 9 predicted proteins | sample YL17G09_0_MG_FD_204541 | JGI IMG/M metagenome (GOLD analysis project Ga0315283, IMG submission 204541) | Sediment microbial communities from Yellowstone Lake, YNP, Wyoming, USA - YL17G09_0 | ecosystem: Environmental > Aquatic > Freshwater > Lake > Sediment | place: USA: Wyoming | collected...
TTAGGGCCCGTCAGGAAATAACTTGCACATTTGGGCGCCAGCTGACGGCCGTCTGCGGCCGATTTCAAAGCGAAAAATCCTCGAAATACCCGAGGTATTCCTCCGGTTTTTCGCTTTGAAATCGACCACAGCCAACCATCATCTGACACCCAACTGCGCAAGTTATTTCCTGACGGGCCCTAAAGTCTTTTCCGGGGCAGCCGATTCCCTCCTGTGATCTTTATTTCTAGAGGAGGGGTTATGTTGCGGGCTCTAGCCCTAGCGGTCGGCTTATTAACGACGGCCCTCGCCTTAAGCGCGGAGGGGCGGATGATGCCGTTCACGGGACGGCTAGTTGATGACTTGGGGCAACCGATTGCCGGAATCGTCGACTTAAGTGTTAATTTCTACCGCACTGAAGAGGCCGTCGACGCCATAAACAAAGTTCCGTTTAGGTTTGCGCAAGTCGCCCTCGCTGATGGTGTCTTCCATATCAGCTTGAATTTAAGTGATGCGGATGCGGAGGCACTGCTGCCGCTGCCCACGAGTGCCGCCTTTCTCCAAGTTGAGGACAGCACGCATGGGCGCACCTATCGCAAGCATCCAATCAGCCGCGCCGATCTGTTGAGCTTAGAACAGCCAGCGCCTGTGCCTACCGGAACACAAGTTAGCTTGCCAGCTGCCAATCTGGCCGTGCCGGTGGCCGCCGCCGCGGCGCCCGCGGCGCCCGCAGCGCCGCTGCCTCCTCAAGCAGCGCCTGCGGTGCCAGCGCCTGTTTCCATCCTGGCGGCAAGCGCAGGTGCCTGCTTAGCAGCGACTAGCGTTGGCGCTAAGTTCAGCGTCAGAAGTTTCGATAAGCTGGCGACCTGCGCCGCGAGCTGCACGATCGCTAAAAGCGGATCGCAGTGCTTGCGCGGTTGGACTTTGTTCGCTGACGACCAGGTGTTTGAGTTTGGCAACGAATGCGTCACTGTCCAAATCATGCCGAACCTGCCGGCGCTGGGCCGCCTATGCTGCTGCTTGGCGCAATCGATGCCACTGCCTTTATTCATCGATTTACCGCAAAATGTTCGTCCCTGAGTGATTGGCTTTGACACTTAAAACTCAAATCTCTAGAGTTTAGTCCACGGCCTATAGAATGTTGGGCGACTTAATTGGTGAGTTTAATACCATGGCCAATCCTCTGCTAGATGCCTCCAGCCTGAGCTATGGAGCGGTAGCCTTCGACCGCATCCAAGTGGAGCATTATGTCCCGGCTTTGACCCAGGCCATCGCCACGGCCAAGCAAAACATCGACAAGATCAAAGCCGACCCGGCGCCACCAAACTTCGTCAATACCTTCGTAAAACTTGAAGCGGCCACCGCACAAGTAGATGATATCGCTTATATTTTTAGTAATTTGCGCGCAGCTAACGGCGCCGAGCCAATGCAGGCTTTGGCTAAGGAAATCATGCCGATGCTGATGGCGCTGGATAGCGACATCAACCTCGATGCCGCATTATTCGCGCGGGTCCAAGCCGCGCATCTTGGGCTACCTGCTGAGGTCCTGACGACCGAAGAGCGCACCTTGGCCGAGCGTACCTATCGTTCGCTGCGCCGCAACGGCGGGCTGCTGGATGAGGCTGGCAAGGTCGGGCTGCGCCGCCTCGACGATGAGATGTCGACACTGGGACCGCAGTATTCTGAACATGTGCTTAGGGCGACCAATGCCTATGAGCTCGTGGTGACCGCCAGGGCCGACCTGGCTGGGCTGCCGGACTCAGCCATTGAAGCGGCAGAGGTGTGTGCCAAGGAGAAGGGCAAGGTTGGCGCTTGGGTTTTTACCCTGCATGGTCCCAGCGTCCTGCCGTTTCTCAAATATGCCGACAACCGCGAGCTGCGGCGGCAGGTTTGGACGGCCTATAGCTCGCGGGCTTTTGCCGGCCCCACCTCAAATCAAGCCCTAGTTAAACGCATTGTCGAGCTACGCTTCGAGCGGGCGCAGCTTTTGGGTTACGACTCACACGCGCACTTTCAGATGGAAGAGCGCATGGCTGAGCACCCGACCACGGTGCGCAACTTCCTGACCCGATTGCTCGACAAGAGCAAGGCCGCTGCCGAGCATGAACTAGATGATCTCCGGCAATTTATGCGCGCGCATGGGGCCGGCGACGATCTGCAGTCGTGGGACTACCCTTATTGGGCACACAAGTTAAAGGAGAACCGCTACCAGCTCAATGCCGAGGAGATGCGGCCGTATTTCCCCCTTGAAAGCGTGTTAAACGGCGCCTTTGAGTGCGCCGGACGGCTCTTTGACCTGGCGTTTAAAGCGATCGCCGAGGTCCCCACCTATGCCCCCGACGTCCAGGTCTTCGAGGTCTCCCATAAGCACACCGGCGAATACATGGGTCTATTCTACGCAGACTTTCATCCACGCACGACTAAGGGTGGCGGTGCCTGGTGTACGCGGTTTAAATCGCAGTACCGAGAACAAGGTGCTCCGGGTGCTTGGGTCCGGCCCCATGTCAGCATCGTCTGCAACTTCAGCAAGCCGAGCGGTGGCAAGCCCTCCTTACTGACCTTTCAAGAGGTCAGTACGCTGTTTCATGAGTTCGGCCATGCCTTGCATTCACTGCTGTCCCGCTGTACCTTTCGCAGCTTGTCTTGCACCAATGTCTATCGTGATTTCGTTGAGTTACCCTCGCAGCTGATGGAGAATTGGGCGAAGGAACGAGGGGGGTTGGCATTATTCGCCCGCCATTACGAGAGCGGCGCAGAGATCCCCGCTGCCATGGTCGAGAAGATTGTCGCCAGCGAAAACTTCCACGCTGCGATCATGATGCTACGGCAGCTTCGCTTCGGCTTCCTCGACCTTGCCTGGTACGGCGGCGACCCCCGCAACATCAGTGATGTCGCGGCTTTTGAGCTTGAAGCCACGGCGGCTACCGAGCTCATGCCCAACATCCCGGGCACAAATATTTCATGTTCCTTTGAACATATCTTTTCTGGAGGTTACTCTGCCGGGTATTATGGATATAAGTGGGCAGAGGTCTTGGACGCCGATGCCTTCGAGTACTTCAAGGAGCAGGGTATTTTTAGCCGCAAGGTCGCCGATCTCTACCGCACTCAGGTGCTAGAGCGAGGCGGTAGTGAGCATCCGATGCAGCTGTATAAGGCATTCCGTGGGCGTGCTCCAGACCCGGACGCATTGCTTAGACGGTCTCAGTTAATTTAAGCGCACAGGGGAATTCAGTGAGTTTTGACATCCAGAAACGTGATAGCTTGCGCCTCCTCACCGGCCTAGAAAGCGGCAAGCTGACGAGTGCCGATGCCTTTAATCTGAGCCAAGAACTGGACCCCGTCGTGGTCCATTTGGTGCTTCGCTACCTGCGCGAGAAGTACCCCGGATCGGAACCAACCTCGTCCGGCGTGACGACGCGCCTGCTCGAACTGATGTCGACCTACTCCCAGGTTGCTAAGCGCTCGAAAATTGGCGAAAAAGACAGCGTCAGCGAATGGTTTGAAGAGACCTATAGCATGGGCGAGTTCTACGATAAGCCGGAAGAGATGATCGGCTTGATCATCGACAAGCTCGAGAGTTAAGGTCCGTCTTTAGGTTGTGGTAGGGGTTCTTCGGGCATTCTATAAGGCTCGGAGCCATCGGCGTGCAGCATGTATGAAATCTTGCCGTATTGGCTGTCTTTGCTGGCTATATGCAGGCGGCCACGGATCCAGACGGGCCCCCATGAGCGCTGCGGCGCAGTGGCGTCCTTCTTCATCCTGACCATGACCATTTGGTTTGGTGGCGGCGGTGGGACGTGTATGCATGCCTGTGGGCTTGGCACCAACAAAAATTCCGAAAGACCGTGGTCATCATCGTCGAGCGGCACGACGAAGCCAGGGATCTTGACCGCCTGCCCATCCAGGGCAGCCAGCTCTTTGCTTTTTTTACCGGTCAGGTAGTCGAGGTCGCGCAAGACGCGCCAGTCGACCTCGATATAGGCGCTGGTCGCAGGTGAGTCGTCGGTTAACCTTGAGCGCTGCCTTATGACCGCGATGCTACCAAGCGCCAGGACCGGGCCGACGGTGACAGCGCCGATCAAACTGGCTTTGACCCAAGTTTTCATGTGATTAGACCTTAAAAATAGGGAGAACTGAGGGCTTTACTACGCGTCCTAAAAATACCCCATAATAGGCTTTAAAGGCGCATCGTCAAGCCATCGCATAGGCTACTCCGATACGCTCGCCAGGCGGGGATGGCGCCGAGTATGACACCAAACCCGAGAACGGCCACAAAATATCCAGCCTCAGCCAGGGACGGCACCTGCAGCGGAATAAACAGGCCAAGCTGTGCCTCGACCACCGGCTGTCCCACCGCCAACAGCAAATAAACCAAGCATGCACCGCTTGCCGCGCCGACCAGGGTCAGCAGTCCCGACTCAAAGATCATCAAACTAAAGATCAAGCCTGGCCCCGCACCGATGGCCCGCAGGATCGCCATCTCGCGCCGCCGTTCATTCAACGAGTTGTAGAGCGATACCAGCATCCCGAGCAAGCCGACGAAGACCACGGCGGTGGAGACCAGGCGCAAAGCGTTTTCTGCGTAGACCAGAAAATCCCAAAGTTCATTCAGTGTTACCCCAGGAATGATGGCGGTCAACGCTACTGACTGGGTCTCGTTGATCTGCCGCTGCAGCGCTAAGGTCTCGCCACGCGCTTTGGTCGCGACAAAAAAGGCGGTGACCTCGTCCACTTTAGGTGGATGAGCGATTAATTCAGCAGCTAAGGTGCCGCGCCCGGGCAAAGGTGGTGCGCCGTCGCCCCAATCGGCATGGATAGCCTCTGCGCCTTCGAGTGAAATAAACAACGAGCGATCAATGGGCGTGCCGGTTGCCGCCAGCACGCCACAAATGCTAAACGGCTTGTCGCCATGATTATGGAACGATACTTCGCCGACACCGTGCGCGAGGGTGACGCGGTCGCCCAGGTGGTAACCCAGCGCTGCCGCTACCGCACTGCCGATCACCACATCAAACAAGGCCTGTGGCGTATGCCCTAAGGTCAATCGCGGCTGCAGGTCGCGGCGATAATGGTAGTGCCGATAGAAATCCTCGGTGGTGCCGATGACGCGAAACCCCTTATGGCTATCGCCGAGTGACAAGGGGATGGTCCAAGCTACCTCGGGGCGAGCCTTAATCGCGGCGTAGGCTGCATAAGGGATGCTATTGGTCGCGTTGCCGATATGAAAAACGGTCGATAACAGTAAGGGCACCGCAGCCCCCCGTGCTCCGACGATGAGATCAGTTTGGCTTATGGTGTTGGTAAAGCCCGATCGTGCGCCAAGCCTGACTCGCTCCACGCCGAGCAGCAGCGCCACACTTAGGCTGATGGAAGCGATGGTCAAAATGCTGGCAAAGCGGCGATTCCAAAGCGACTTGAACGCAAGTTTTAAAACGAGTATCAAGCGGGCGCTCCCTCGGCAGTAACGGCATGGTTCAGCTGCCGCAACGACAGGTTGCGCTCAAAAAGCGGTGCCAGCGTCATGTCGTGGCTGACAAAGAGCACTGCTGCACCGCTACGCGCGGTTTCGTCGAAGAGCAAGCGAAGGAAGCCCTCGCGGTGCTCGCTGTCAAGTGCCGAGGTCGGCTCGTCGGCGATGATTAGCTCAGGAGCACCAAGCAAGGCCCGTGCCACCGCCACTCGCTGCTGCTGGCCGACGCTTAATTCGCTCACCGGTCGCGTCAACAGCGGCGCTATGCCCAAGCGCTCGGCAATGGCCGCTGCCGCTCCTGCCAAATTTGATTTCTGGTCGTCCTGTGTCAGCTTGGCGTGGCGCCGGGCGCTTAGCAAGCAAGGCAAGGTGATGTTCTCGATAACGTTTAAATAAGGGATCAAGTTAAACATCTGAAACACATAACCCAGGCGCTCACCGCGAAAGCGGTCGCGGGCACTGCTGCTTAAGCGGCACAGGTCGCAGCCAAGCACCTCAATCGCACCGCCTTGCGGCTTAAGAATACCTGCCAATAGCCCCAGCAGCGTCGTTTTACCGCTGCCGCTGGGGCCGTGCAAAAAGACACGCTCGCCACGCGCGACCTGTAACTCCGCTATTCGCAACACCTCTAGTCCCGGACGATAGGCAAACCTTAGGTCTTGCACCTGCACCGCAAGTCTGTGCGCAGCAGGCGGCACCTGCTGGTTACTGCTAGCAGAGAGGCGCGACATAGGTTCCTCCTGAGCGACGGCTGAGGTGCTAAAGCGATGTTTTTAACATCTTTTCGACTTCTTCAATGTGTTCGGTCTCTTCACGGAGAAATTGCCGGGCTAACTCCTCCAAGGCGATGTCATCGCCGGCGATCTTCACTAATTGTCGATATAGGGCTAGCCCCGAGCGTTCATGGACTAGACTCTCCTCCAATAACTTGTGCACATCGTGGCGTTCTGAGTCTTCGATCGGTGGTGTCACCATGGGAGGATGGCCGCCCAGCGCAGTGATTTTCTCACCGATGATGATGGCGTGGCCCATGGATTCGGTGGCCTGTTCGCGAAACCATTTTTGAATGGGTATCCGGTTATGCCCCATGATCATGAACGAATAATGCAGGTACCGCATGATTCCCGCCATCTCTTCTTGGTAGATTTTTCCGAGGATATCGAGCGATTTAGCGACCTGAGTCATGACTGTCTCCTTTGGGTTTGATGCAACATAAACAGCGAGATCATAAACTGTAAAAACTTCGTTAGTCTCGCGCGGATTATATAGATTTAGTGCTAGTTGATATACATCAATTTTTTCAACTGAAACGAATCTCCTCTCCTCTAAAAATCTAGGCCCTCAGCACATATCAACCACTGCATCAAGGCTCAAAAGAACGCCCCCTGCCATAACTGCGCCAGGAAGTCTGCCACTGGCCAGACCTGAGTTCCATCAGCAGTCTCACGCGGGCTGCTTACCATCGCGACCATGATCTTACGAATCTCTGGGACCTCTTCCGAAAGTGCTTTGAGACCACGGTAATCCTTGACCATCAGCGTCGCGCTCGCCTTGATCTCCACGGCTAGGGGCTGACCGGATTTGGGGACGACGACAAAATCCACTTCGACCTGAGTTTGTGTCCGCCAATAATAGAGACTCACATCCTTGCGGTGATAAGAGGCATAGGCGCGGAGCTCACAGAAAATGAGGTGCTCCAGAGCTTTGCCAAATTCGGCGGTTCTAGGGCGCAAGTCTGACCTGCCGGTTAAGGCATTGGCGACACCGACGTCAAAGAGATAAAATTTTGCCGAAGAGATTGCCTTGCGCTTGCTGGTGTGTTGAAACGAGGGTACCAGAGTGCCAATCAGAGTTTCTTCGAGAATCTTGAAATAGTCGTGGACGGTGCGCGGTGCGATCTGGGCATCGTTGCCCACCGCAGTAAAATTGACTTGTTCAGCGTTGCAAGCTCCTGCGACATCAAGGAACCTTGAAAAATTACTGATAGACCTTGTCAAACCCTCTGCCTGAATCTCCTCTTGTAAATAAAGTCCGATATAGTCGCGTAAGTCGTCCCAAGGTGCGTCTGACGAAAGCATCGCTGGCAAGCCACCGACACGTAGTAGGTCCTGCCAGCTCCTGCTTGTACCATCTGTGGCATCGCCCAATTCCGCCGAAACAATTGGGAAAAACTGCTGCCAGCTTAGTCTTCCTGCGAGGAGGTTGGCGCCTCCGTGTTTGATTTTGCGAGCGCTGCTACCGGTCAGGATAAAACGTAGGTCGCGGTAAGATTCGGTCAGGCGGTGCACTTCGTCTAAGATCTCGGGCAATTTCTGAATCTCGTCGATGATAACCGGCGCTGACGGTATTTTCTGCAAATGGGCGCGAACTTGGTCCTCAAGTATTTCAGGATGGCTGGCTAATTCGCGAAAGACAGCAGGTTTCAACAGATCCAAGTAGAGGGCATCCGGATACATAGTTCGTAAGTAGGTCGACTTACCGGTCATGCGCGGGCCGAAAAGGAAAAATCCCTTTCGTTTCAGTAAATTATCGAAGTTAGCGATGCGGCCGAACAAGCTTGAATCCTTCAGTTAAGTGACTGCCGCCACCAATATTAGTATAAAAATGGTGGCAGCACCACCATTTTTGGTTCAAGTTTGTGGGCGATGTCCTTGGTGGATTTCTGCAAGGCACCCGGGTCCCTGCTCAGGATAGTTTCTGGCGCTTTTCGCGCCAGAAACTAGCTACTAAGCATCTAAAATAACTAAATAAAGGACTGTCTAGGTATATTCACCTAAAGTTCTGGTCGTATTCTGCCGACAAGGTAAAAGTAAGCCGCGTCGACTCCAATTACAATTAGATAAAGGAACGCTCTGTGAACCAACTAATATTACCGCTTGTGTTGCTTGCAACGATTGGTTGCTCAGTCAATAACCAGAGCAAAGGCCATCAGTCTGGGTCTGCCGGCAAGACGCCCCAAAGCCAAGCCGCCGAGGCCCAGCCAGCAGATCCCGAAACGCTAGGCGCGCTGTTGCTAGCTAATTCTCTCGCCGCTGAGGATGATCTCGTCCTAGCAGATATGAATACCGAGGATGTTGACAGTGCCGTAGATTCATTGAAGACAAAAGTTGTCCAACAATACACTGGCGCTGACGGTCAAGTTGCGACCGCAAAGATCGCTACAGAAACACAGAAGCAATGGACCTTGTTTCAAGGGAAGTACGGCACCGCAGACCACAGCTGTAATGCCCGGGTGATCAAAGGGGCAGCAAAAGGCCGCATCGACAACGCCCAAAAAAAACCACCACAAACTACTGACCAAGCCGATCGCAACGTTTGCGATCTGCTGAAGGGTAAGCTGAATCCTGGCCAAGTAGATAAGCTAGCCGAAGGTGGAATGTATGACCGCCTGATGGCGCGTTGCGCCGGATTGCCGGTCCCGCCAGATTTTGACCTAGCAAAGGCTCGCAAGGCTATGTGCGAACTGTTCAAAGGCTTCATCGCCGGTGCGCATGCTAGCCATATACCGCCGCCGGTCCCGGGTGTGTCCAGCTCTGGCTCCACGCCATCTCAAACACCCGCGCAGCTGCCGGCGAAGGGCGCCGCACTCCTTGCGTCTACGGAGCCAGCGCCAGTCCCAGTGAGTAGCCTGATGCCGGCGCTGCTCGAAAAATTGGCCCCAGGTGCCGATATACAAATGATGGCTTTTCTTCTTGGCCGGTTAGCCGCCCGTAATTGTGGCCTTGAAATGCCCTTACCACCCATGGTTGACAAGGCCCCCCCCACGAACAAACTCCCGCCTGTGATGAAAGAAGATGGTAAACTCCCGCCTGATGTGAAGGTTAGCGGCTTTGATCTGAATGGCGTGGCAAAAGAATGCTCAAAAAGCGCCAGCCTTCTACGGTGTCCTGCCATCTATGGTCCAGTGCAAGCCTATGGCGCTAGATGTGTCTCGCTTGGCCATCATGCATACACCTGTGCCTGTGACTCAATCATCTGCGACACTAAACTCCCAGAAACTACCCCCCCAGCGGTCAAGTGACTTAGGGCCCGTCCAAAAATAAAGTGCCTTTCTGGGCGTTAGCTGACGGCCAGAAGGGCACTTTATTTTTGGACGGGCCCTTCACCCTGTTTCGGGAATGATGTCCGGTTATTTAACGCTACAAAAAGGCTCATACATATTGGTCGTCCGTGCTCGGGATCTCCAGGACTCCTTCCGCCGCCAGACGCTGCGCCAGCTGCGCTAGCTGTTGCTGTGCCGCTTCTACATCAGCCTTACGCTGCTTCGGCAAGGCGGCAAGATCCTCGCGCAAAAGTTGGGCTGCACGCTGCGAGAGGTTGCGCAAAAGCAGTTCGCTGACGGCCGCAGGAGCCTCCTTTAAGGCTAGCCGCAGGGTCGCGGGTAAGGCCTTGGCGAGCAAGGTCTGGATGCCGCGGTCGGGGATACGCACGAGATCGCTAAAGGTAAAGAGCTGCAGCCGCACCTCGGCGGCCAAAGCGGGGTCGCGTGCCTCCAGATCGGCCATCAAGGCCTCCCCGGCCGCCTTGCCCAGACTATTGATTAAGCCGACTACCTTAGCCACACCGCCGGGCGCCTGCTGAATCTGGCGCGATGCTGATAGCTCCGCCTGCAGCGAGGTGATCAGGTCATCGAGCACCTCTGAGCTCACAGGTCCTAGTGTTGCCATGCGCTGAATCAGCTCGACGTGAGTACTTGGTGGCAGCAGCTTTAAAACTTCACCGGCCTTTTTCACCGCGGTGTGCGCCAGCACCAAGGCACCTGTTTGTGGGTGTTCGCGTCGCAGCAAATTGGCTAGGACCTTGGTATCGATCTGCGTCAGCAACTCGGTGAGTAAAGGAGTGGTCAAATCCAAGGTCGCTTCGAGCTTCGCCACCTCGCCCGGCTTCAACGCCTTGGCGAATAGTTTCTTCGCTGCCTCAGCACTGCCGACTAGACCGGTCTGCGGACGCTCCAGAGTCGAATGGAACTCCGCGACGATGGCATCGACGACCTCTGGCTCGATGCGGCCGAGATG
>Ga0315283_10006448_pt1 | contig 10463 bp, 5 predicted proteins | sample YL17G09_0_MG_FD_204541 | JGI IMG/M metagenome (GOLD analysis project Ga0315283, IMG submission 204541) | Sediment microbial communities from Yellowstone Lake, YNP, Wyoming, USA - YL17G09_0 | ecosystem: Environmental > Aquatic > Freshwater > Lake > Sediment | place: USA: Wyoming | collected...
GAGGTTTGATCCTGGTCTCAGAAAATCCAACATACACCGGGAGACGTACCCCAGCCTCCTCAGGGAAGAATTCGCCTAGCTCCAGGCTTGATGAAAGGTCGTATTTCAATACCTCCTCCTTACTCCTCTCATTGACTTTCTTATCTATGCTTCCCCACCCGGGAGTGCTGGCCTGTCCGACAAGATCTACTGTACCAAGGTCGGCAAGCCTTGCCTGCAGATGGGCATTTGCAGCCCAGCCGCCGTCTTCCCTGAAATCGTTGAGCCTGAGTTCATTCACCCATACAGCCCCTGACCTTGGTTCACCTGTATCGGTGGCCGGATTTCTGGTTTTTATGGGATTTCTGATACCAACCATTAATACCTTAATATTGCTGAGATTTGGATTGCCACAAACATAAACCCTGTTCGAATCCTTGCTGCTGGTGTAGGCAAAAACGTCGGAAATGCTCAACGATGAACCTGGATCCTGCATCTTCCTGTTACGTTCTTTTTTTGCATCCTGAAGGATCGACAGGTCAATGTTAAAACTGTTTCCTTCCGGCCAGACAATGGCTCTGTCTTCTTCAGAACTATTATCATATTTATCACTGGGAGGTGTCAGCTTTAAAGGTACTTCGTACTCATAAAAATTAGATCTGTAATCGGACCCTATCCTAACAAAAGCTGTAAGTTCCTTGTCATATAAAGGTTCTCCGATAAGTGCTTCAGCGTGAACTTCCATCCTCAGGCGGCGGTACTGTCTGATATCAAGGTTAACATTCCTGTAAGCGGCCCGGGCATCACCATCTGCAAGATTCTCAACTCTGAGAACCATTGATTGTTCGTTAAGCTGCCGTAGCTGCGGATTCTGTGGATCAACAACCCTGTCAAATCCGGGCGGGAGAACATAATTGACTGGCTTCTTGCCTGCATTATCTTCGATATTTACAGAACTTATGTCGAATGAAGCATCGGTAGGTTCAGGAACTGTAATCCTTTCTCCACCTTCCATAATTGAGATATTATATTTTCTCCATTCAGCCCTCACAAGGTTTAGTTCTGCAAGACGCATCACCACAGGCTTATTAAAGTTTTTCATAAACATTCTCATAAAACGCACCGATTTGAAATCGTTTATCATCCCAACCTTTTTCTGAAAATCGTTTACTGGTATCTTAAACTGAAACCATTTAACTTTCGACTCAATACCATTAGCAAACTTTACTGTGGGTTCAACTTCGTCAACAATGAAGTTCGATCCGACCTTCAGATCTTCCGGTCTTAGGCTTACCCTATACTGGTAATAACTTTCAGTTTCGCTCAATGTATTGTCGCGGTTAATATCTTCCATGTCGGGAAGTGTTGAACCTGAAGTAGGATAAGATTCTGTCGACATATCCGAAGTCGGGGAATTTCCATCCGGTCCGTTATACTTCTTGTATCTGTCAAGAATTCCAAGCTCCTCGAAATCATAATCAGATCCCCTGAAATAGTGAAAATCATCAGTTGAGGGGTCCTTAAGGAGTTCAGTGTAAGTTTCTGCATTTGCAATAGCCTGTGCTTTCTGAAGATAGTCGGTAAAGAATGTATTTTCATCCTCATCTCTGAGGCCATCCAGACCAACATCCTGGTAAATCCTAGACTCGGTGCTGTTGTCAAATGCGTTCACAACCGACTGAATTGTAGGAACTCTTCCCCACGAAGTTGTATCCACATTCTGGATATCAGCAGAACCAGGCAGTCCGTTTTCAAAACTCTTTCGTGAATCGCGCAGTATATCCTCAGAGACATTTCCAAGGTTGAAAAAGAGATCCCCTCCCTCATGTGCAGGATCTTCAACGAATGGATCCATAAGCCAGAATTCAATATACTGGATGTTGGCGTTTTCAAAATCACTGGTAAGAACCTCTCTCATGATGCCTCCCCATCGTGATTCCGGATTATTAAGCTTCCCTGAAGAATTCATTCCCGCTGAATAAGTCCCGGGTTCGGCATCAAAATTATAAGGTCCTTTCTCGTCCGGATAGAGAGCTACGTTCAGAACTGAGATAGTTGTCGGAATTCCTGTTGTGCTCTCCCTGTTCGGAAAGATCTCGTTCTCATATATCTCTCTTACAAAGTGGCTTGACTGAGTCCCGGGATCATTTTTTATATGCTGGGGGGTGGAAGATCCGTTTCTAAGAAACAGAGGGTCAATTACATACCAGGATATTTTTGCCCGGTTTTTCCCTGCTTCGGGATTATTACTCAGTTTTGCCTCCGGAAACAGCAGATCCTGCCCCTGGGGAATACTAGATACTGACCAGGCATTAAATGCTTTGAGATCAAGTGGTATTTCACTTGATTCAAAATCATCAATATAAGAGTTACCTGCATTTGTTATTGCCTTCGAGTGGCCGGGGATCAGATTGGCAAATTCCCCGTTAAAAGAGATGCTTGAAGGACTGCTTGTTTCGAGAAGAGGAATTTTATCAATAAGCTTTGTCAAAAACTGCGATTCTCCCCTGTAAGATGAATTTAGCCCCCATATTGTGTTTGAGATGGGTTCCTCTCCGAAATTGACTTTCTGGGTATAGGGTCTTTCATTGAGATGCAGGATTGTACCTCCTATATTGAAATTATCTGAGAATCTGTAGTCGAGGTGTGTACCCAGAAGGGTCTTGGTCTGGAATCCGAAGAACTGGTTGCTCTCAAGTGAAACCTGAATGGGAGTTTGTGATTCTATCAGTGCAGAATTAATAATCGTGACAACCCCAAGATTATAATCGACAGTATAATCAGTGTTCTCAGCAAGTGTTATCCCTCCTGCTGTAACAATTATCGAACCTGCCGGAATATTTGTTGCATTCAGTCTAATTTCTGAACCTGATTCAGAAGTGTACTGGCCTGACATCCTGAATTTATTCTTCTCTGCCATCTGCCTGGCAACTGTTTGTGTTGAATCATAAAGTTCCTGAAATACATATTTGTCAGCTATCTGATCATTACCTATCTGGCCCCTGAGGTAAGAACCAAAAGGTTCAGTAACAGGGAAAATTATCTTTCCCCTGTTTACCATTACGGTAATTCCATCCAGAAAATCGAAATAACCGTCAGGTATTCGGTCCTGCTGTGAATTTATGTTATCAAGACCAAGGACCTGCAGAAGTACTTTATTTGCCGTATTGCCTTCAGGCAGGTAGTTTATTGAATTTCCAGTCTTATCATCTTCATAAAGAATATTCAACTGAAAATCACCGCTTTCAAGTCTGCCAGAACCCAGCGAATAAATGTTTTTCATCATCAGGTTCCATGTTGGATATTTTGGGCTCAGTGTCGTTCCCTTAAGAAGTTTCAGGATCAGTGTCTGAGGCGCAGAAACGCCATCTGATGAGAACTCTCCAACTTTATAGTTGGTACCGTTAAGAGTATATTCAAATGCCACAGCAAGAACTTCATCGGTATTTAAGGCTGTATTAAGGGAGATATAACCAAGCACACTGTTCAGAGTGTATTCCCTGTCATTAAGTTTCCTTGCATTTTCGATCTTCTCAAAGTCCCTGCCTATCTGAAAATCAGGGTACAGGGCGCTAAAAGCATTTGCTACCTGGTCTACATCCCTTATCATGCTGTAATTAGTTAAGAGCTCATCGTAAAGCTGGTTAGCTGCATTATCGGGATATCTCACAGCCCCCGGTGGTGCCTGAAATTCAGGTATATCATTGTAAATATGGTTACTGTTTTCAGCCAGATCAGCAAAAGCGGCAATGTTTCTTGTTTCATCAAAGCTGCTGGTTTTATTCGTGATCCAAATCTCAACGCGGTTAATAGTTAATCCTGTACTCACGTTCGGCAGGTTTTTCAGGGCTTCGTTATAAATATCCCTGAAATAATGAGAAAGGTAAAAATGACGGTTAGCCTCATAATCGTCAGCAAATATTTCAAATTCACTGACCTGGGCACCGCCTTTTACCTCGATGGTGGATGTTTCACCTTTTTGCTGCGACAGGACCGTTGTGACATTAAGTTTGCCAAACTGCAGCTCGGTCTTCAGTCCGAAAAGGCTGAAGCTTCCTGTAATCAATGTGCCCGGAAGAGGAAGTGTTACATCACCAGCCTCAACTTTCTTAATTATTTCATCTTCTTTTCCCGAATACTGAAGTTTTATTTTATTCTCAAACTCAAACATTGCATCAGTATTATAGTTGACCCCAAGTTCCATCTTGTCACCAATGGTACCGGTTACATTCATCTGGATTTTCTCTTTAAAATCAAATGTTGGAATGGTCTGGAGCTTTTCTGAAAGAGTCGGATTTTGAGTACGGGAAATATTGACACCAAAGATCAGTTCTGCTGTTCCCTGGGGAACAATGTTTATAACATTGCTGCCAAATATTTTATCGAATGTGGCTCCACCAATTTCGATCTGCGGGATCAGGCTGGATTTAAAGCCTGATGTCTCTCCCGCGACACGCGATTGCCAATAGTCGCGCATTTCCTTGTTGAACTGGTATTTCCGGAATTCTTCCGGTGACATGTGTACAGGTGTCCGGTAGTCAAAAGCCCCTATTTTCTGAAAAATTACATATTCATTCTTTCCGGAATCATAAACAACTGTAGTCTTGATATTTGAAGGATTATAAAGAAACAGCGGTGCTTTTTGTGCCGGTTCATATGGATTACCTGAGACATCCTGAAGCTTAAGGGGAGATTTTCTGATAGTATCACCTGCCTGGGACTGTAAAGCTACCTGACCATTTGCTTCATTTGACTGGAGGACAAAAGAAACGAATAATATAAAATATAAAATTCCCGGAAGATCTTTATATGATATCCCTGATCCCAAATCAACGTATATTCTTAATTACAGACTCTTAAGGGCTTTCTTAATAAGATCCTCAACAGTGAGGTTTTTATCCTCTCTGATTATTCTGTCAAGAACTTTGAAGACAGCGCTTTTGCCAAACCCAAGCATTACTAATGCTGATAACGCCTCTTCACGTTTTGTATTGTCTGTAATTGCAAATATTTCGCCTGTTCCGGAGTGTTTTCCAAGCTTATCTTTCAGGTCAACAATTATCCTCTGGGCACTCTTTATACCTATCCCCTTAATACTCTTTAGAGTATTAACATCTGATCCAAGGATTGCTTTCTCAATTTCGTCATGACTCAGGGAAGAAAGCATCATCCTCGCTGTGCCGGCACCAACACCCGATACTGATATCAGCAGCCGGAAGATATCACGTTCTTCTTTGTCTGCAAAACCAAAAAGCTGGTGGCTGTCCTCCCTGATGATCTCATGTACAAGAATCTTACACTCATTTTTCCCTTCAAACCTTGTATAAGTTGAAAGCGAAATGTTTAAATGATAGCCGATTCCGCTATTTTCAACAACAACATATGTCGGTGTCAGTTCTGTAAGATTCCCTTTTATATAATCGATCATAACTGTTGTTCTGAACTTATTATTTCAGGTGGTAACTCATCAACACGGTCAGTATGAATTTCAATATCCTGATGTTTAAGGGGATTCCGGGTGATTTCAGAATACATCTGCCTGTTCCTGAATATATCGCATGCCAGATATATTGCCTGCCGGAATGAGTTTTCAGAGGCTTCCCCTTTGCCGGCTATCTGAAATGCTGTTCCATGAACAGGAGAGGTTCTTATAAATGGAAGACCTGCAGTAAAATTCACGCCTGAATCAAATGATAAAGCTTTAAAGGGGATCAGTCCCTGATCGTGATACATTGCAAGTATACCGTCAAATTTGGTAAATGACCCTGCCCCAAAAAATCCATCAGCCGGGAATGGTCCGAAAACAAGTATATTCTCCTTTATGGCCATCTGAATTGCAGGTGTAATAACCTCAGCCTCTTCATTTCCCAACAATGAATTATCACCTGCATGGGGATTAAGACCAAGTAAAGCAATTCGTGGTTTCCGTATTCCAAAATCAAGTATAAGAGAATGGTTTATCAATCTGATCTTTCTGATCAGGAGCTCAGAGGTAATCATATCCGAAACCTTGCTAAGCGGTACATGGCCGGTGGCAATTCCGATCCTGAGGCTCTCGCTGACCATTAACATAAGAACATCTTCTGCTCCTGCCTGCGATTTAAGATATTCCGTGTGCCCGTTAAACTGAAATTTGTCTGATTGAATATTCTTCTTATCGATCGGCGCTGTAACAAGAACATCTATCTTTCCGTTTTTAAGATCATCCACAGCTCTTTCAAGAGAGATAAAGGCGGCTTCCCCACCCTGTGGGGTGGATCTTCCAAGCTCAACCCTGATATTGTCGTCAAGACAGTTTATAAGGTTTGCCTTTTTATGATTTGCTTCCTCAACCGACCTGATGTTATTAAAACTGAAATTATTAATATTCAACGCTTTACGATGATAAGCCGCAACTTTTGGTGAGCCATAGACAACAGGGACACAAATATCATTAATAGTACTCTCCATCAAAGCTTTTATTATCACCTCATAACCAATACCATTAATGTCGCCCTGTGAGATACCTGCAATTATTGATTTTTTCTCCATAATGAATTCTTTACTCAGTCATTAGAACTTCTGCAAATCTTTTAAGAAAAGTAGAAAGGAGCCTGACACCTGCACCAGGGCCCTCTTTAAGCCTGTAAAAATCATCCTTTTTTAAAGAACCTGATCCTGCTATATCCATATGAATAAGGGGATATTCCGCGAAATTCTCAAGAAACTTACCGGCAGTTATGGCACCAGCTTCCCTCCCGCCAATATTTTTAAGGTCAGCAATGTCAGATTTTATCATTTCACCATACTCTTCCCAGAACGGAAGTTCGGCTGTTCTTTCATAGACCTCATTACCGCACTCACGGAGCAGCTTGAAATACTTCGGATCGGCATTACCCATTACGGCAATAGCCTGATTGCCAAAAGTCATGGCAGCAGAGCCTGTAAGTGTTGCAATATCAATAATAAGCTGTGGTTTAAATTTTGATGCATAGCTTATTGCGTCAGCAAGTATGAGTCTTCCCTCCGCGTCAGTATTTCCGACTTCAACACTCATCTTGTTGTACATTGTAATAATATCCCCCTGTGTAAAGGCATTCCCCCCCGGACGATTATCAGTTGCAGGAATCAGACCGATCACATGAACATTAACTCCTGTTTTGGCTATTGTGTAAAGAACCCCTGCAACAGCAGCTGCACCTGCCATGTCAGCTTTCATATTTTCCATATAATCTCCGGTCTTGATATTTAGCCCGCCGGTATCATATACAACTCCTTTCCCAACCAGAACCACAGGATTCCTGTTAACAGGATTTTCAGGTTTCCACTCCAGAACACAGAACACCGGAGGATCGATGCTTCCCTTATTGACGGCGAGTAATCCACCCATCTTCAGAGCTTCAATCTTTCCTTTGTTCATCACCTCAACCCTGAATCCTGCAGTGTGGCCTAATTTCTTGATCTCCTCTCCCAATAAGGGGGCATTTAGATGGTTAACGGGCTCATTTATAAGGTCACGGATAATATAAACAGAATCAGTAAGATCAATAAGCCATTTCAGTTCAGTGTCATCAGGTCCGTTATATATCAGGAGCTTTGCAGGGTAACTTTTTTTCTCCCAGCTCTCTTTTCTGGTTTTGTACTTATCGAAAGAATAAAAGCTGAGCATCAGGCCCTCGGTAAAAGCCGCCAAAGCTCCATCAAAAGCTTCATATGAGGCAATTACCAGCTCAGAATGATTATTTGATCTGACTAGTTTCCGAATGTTAAAAGCACTCTTTCTCAGTTCTTCCTTTTTTTTGAACTCATCAGAAGATTCTTTTATTCGTATTATGTATGTCTGCTTATTGTATGAATTGATTATTATATATTCCTCCCCGATAACCTGTTTTAATGCAAATTCTCTCTCAGGCTGGGTTAAGTTCAGCCAATCGGGTATCTCATCCTTTCCAAGGATACATATAACAGACTGATCAGCTGATATCTGTGAAATTCTTGATATTTCTGGTTTCATAAATTCTGTCCTGATTTTTTTAAGGATGTAAAGTTAATTAAATTCTTGATTGTTCAGGCTTCAAAGAATTGCCTTTGTTTTGCCTCACATACTGGTAAATGGGATGTCAACCCCCAAACCCCCCAAGGGGGGCTAAAAAAAACTACAGATTGTCACAGGTCTCATATGGAGGATTCAGGTGGTAAGCGTTTATTAGGGGAATCAGGAGGCGAGGGATTGGATAATTTGATTTATTTTGCTATCAGAAACATCATTATGTGACTTACCTTGAAAAACTATATAAAAAAGCTATTGATCTGAAACCTCTTTCAGTACAGGAAGGAACTATGCTTTATCTGGAAGCGCCAATTGATGAGCTTCTGTTTATAGGAAGCAAACTAAGGCAAATTCATGTCCTTGGCAATAATGTCGGATGGATGATCGACAGAAATGTAAATATCACGAACATTTGTTTCTCCCAGTGTGCCTTCTGCAATTTCTGCCGGAAGAAAGTATCTGATGATTCATATATCACATCAATAAGTGATTATATCAAAAAAATTGATGAGATGATCTCACTCGGAGGCGACCAACTTCTGCTGCAGGGTGGCATGAATCCTGATCTTGGATTAGACTTTTATACAGATCTTTTCAGAAAACTGAAGGAGTTATATCCCTTTATAAAGCTGCACGCCTTAGGGCCTCCCGAGATAGTCTTTCTGTCAAAAAAAGAAAAACTGTCATATTCAGAAGTACTCTCTGAACTGATAGTTGCCGGACTGGATTCTCTTCCGGGCGCCGGTGCTGAAATCCTTTCTGACAGGGTCCGGAAAATTGTCTCACCAGGCAAGGCGACATCTGTTGAATGGCTCAGTGTAATGAGAGAGGCCCACAGGTTAAACCTTCCCACTTCAGCGACAATGATGTACGGACACATTGAAACAATTGAAGAAAGGGTTGAGCATCTGGTAAAGATCAGGGAACTTCAGAACGATAAACCAGAGGGACATTACGGATTTATAGCTTTCATCCCATGGCCATTTCAGGATGAAGGAACTCAGCTTTACGAAAAATCTGGAATAAAGAGCAGATATACCGGACCCGATTATATAAGACTTATAGCAATTAGCAGAATCATGCTGAACAATATCAGGAATATTCAGGCATCGTTACTGACTGTTGGAAAAGAGATTGCCATGCTGTCACTTTATGCCGGGGCAAACGATTTGGGATCGATAATGATAGAGGAGAATGTTGTAAGCGCAGCCGGCGCTTATAACCGGTTTAATGCTGCTGAGATACAGGAAATTATAAAGGAAGCAGGTTTTAACCCGGTAAGACGGAATCAGAAGTATGAATACTTTTCTCCCCCTGGGGGTGACAAAAAAAATTAAGGGACCTTTCCTAAAGTCCCTTAAATAATAATATCTTATAAAAAGATTACTTTACTTTCCCGGCTTCCTTTTCCTCACTTTCAGGATCTAACTTTGAAGCTTTCTTGAATTCCTTCATACCCTGGCCTATACCTTTCATTAACTCAGGGATCTTACGACCGCCGAAAAGAAGTACAACAACAAGTAAAACAAGGATAATCTCTGTCAAGCCTATCTTTCCCATCTTTTTAAATTTTGATTCTATGCAAAGGTAGCAATTGTTTGAGGAATTACAAATGATGACAAAAAAATCTGTTTGGATGCAAGTCAGAAGACCGAAGTAAGATTCCCCCTTTGAAGAGCCTGCCCCGCATAAGCGGGGGGGCAGGGGGATGTTTTCTTCAGACCTCCGTCTTCCGACTATTTCCTGATAAGCCTCAGAATATCGTTCCCGTTAGCGAAGATCAGAAGAGCAAAAAGTATGACCATACCTGTAATCTGTGCATACTCAAGAAACTTATCACTAGGTTTTCTCCCTGTAACCACTTCATAGAGGAGAAAAATTACATGTCCCCCATCAAGAGCTGGAATAGGAAGTATATTCATTACTGCCAGGATTATTGAAAGAAGTGCTGTAAGGTTCCAGAATGACTGCCAGTCCCAGACTCCGGGGAAAATACTTCCAATTGTAATAAAGCCCCCAAGAGATTCATAAGCTTTTGTGTGCCTTGAAAAAATCAGCTTGAATTGTTTCAGGTAATCCCCTATGGTTTTAAAACCCTTTGTTATACCGGCAGGAACAGATTCAAGAAAACCATATCTTATTGTTTTCAGCTCAAATATCTGTTCATAGGTCCTTGAACTTGCAATTCCCAGAAAACCCTCAGAAGTGGGAGTTACGGGGATCTCAATCTGTTCACCTTTCCGAAGAATATTAACAACTATTGATCTTGTCTTGTTGTCAGCAAGATAGTTCTGAAATTCGTCAAACCAGGCAAACCTGTTTCCATCGAGTCCGGTCACTTCATCCCCGGGAAGCAACCCTGCAACTTTTCCGGGAGATTTTTTCTGGAAATCCGAAATGACATATGGACTGAAGGGCGTACGAGCTTCAATTTTCCCTCCACCCTTCAGCATCT
>Ga0315283_10006451_pt1 | contig 10462 bp, 7 predicted proteins | sample YL17G09_0_MG_FD_204541 | JGI IMG/M metagenome (GOLD analysis project Ga0315283, IMG submission 204541) | Sediment microbial communities from Yellowstone Lake, YNP, Wyoming, USA - YL17G09_0 | ecosystem: Environmental > Aquatic > Freshwater > Lake > Sediment | place: USA: Wyoming | collected...
CACCATGATGCTGCCGAACGAGAGATGCCATCGGCTGCACGGCGCGAAGATCGCGCACATCTGGCAGTACAAGCCAACGACAGGGCACAACCACCGACTCTGGTACACCGTCGACGAGGGCGCCGTGATTGTCCTTGTCATCGAGGTGCACGTCACGCATCCGAAGTAACCCGACGCATCCGGGCCCGGAGGCGGGCCGGCTCCCGGTGTAGCGTGGGCGCGGCGCGCCGTGCCGTGACCTGCCAGGGAGGGATCACGCTTGAGCAGCCTACCGGTTGACGTTCGCACCTACCCCGGTCGGACGCAGGCTGAGGCCGCCGCCCGGCTCGCGGAGGACGAGGTGCCGATGGCTGCTGCGGGATACGCGGCGTCGTCGCAGTCGTGGGCCGAGAGGATCGAGTACGGCGCCATCTCGAAGGTCTCGTTCGCGATCGGGGCGCTCTGCACCGCCGGCGGTTGGCTGGTCGCCCCGCCGCTGAGCATCATCGCGATCGTCTTCCTCGTGATCGGCATGGTGAAGCGAACGCGCACCGGCGAGCTGACCGTGACGTGGACCCGGGGAGTCGCGGCCCATCCGGACGAGAAGCTGGGCGCCGAGGGCTGACGCGGGCGCTCGAGTGGTCCCGGGCTGGCCGTCTTCCACGTCTGATCGGGGCCCTGCCGGGAGCCCGGGCGTTGCCGGCCGCCCCAGCGGGGAACGCGGCGCGACCGGCCGCCCGAGCGTACCGCATTGCGGAGGGGCGGATGAACGCACCAGGCTCAGGCGCCTGTTCGGCCGTCACCCGGGCGGGGTCCTCCGATGGCGTACCCGAGATAGCAGCCGGCGATGAGCGGCACACCGCCACAGACCAACGGCCCCAATGCGCCGGGCAGCAAGAGGCCACCGACCAGGCTGCCGATGAACGCAAACGGACTCGCCGCGATGTAGCCGACGAGCACGAGACGCCGGCGCCGGCTCGACTCCGCACGGCCCCACAGCCACACGGCCGCAATGGCAGTCACGAGTCCCATGGGGACGAAGACGAGACTCTCGGCTGCACCCCCGGGCGGCAGTCCGCCGAATCGGAGCAAGAAGACAAGAAGCTGCGCGGCCGGCCAGACCAGGGTCAGCAGGACCACCGCGGCAATCCGGGCCATCGTCACCTCTCCGTCGTGAGACCAGACCGGCCGAACATCCTGCGCTTCAGCCGCGCGCCCTCGACTACGTGCTGTGCCGGGTCCGGTGAGCGAGCCAGCCGATCAACGCCGCAGGGGCAAACCCGATGCTGAGCGCGACGACGGCGAGCCCGAGGCCGATCAGGGCGAACTCGAACCATTCGACGTCGGGGCCCTGACTGAGTCGCAGCCATGCCGAGAACCCGACGACCGAGGCGCACGCGCCGCAGAGAACGGCAGCGAGTCCCCGCGGCCGCCGATCCACGATCGCGGCGAGCGCCCCCGCCAGGACCACTACCGCCGGCACCAGCCACGGCGGTGCACTGATGGGGCTCCCGTCGGTCATCGCCAGGTAGAAGGCACCGTAAGCCGCCACCATGGAGCCGACGCCGATCAGGAAGACGGTCACGCTGCGCATGGTGCTGCCCTCACGTCGTTCGCCGCGCCCAATGGCTCCAGGCATCCACGGTAGGCGGCGGCCATCCCGCTGACGAGGGGCGAACAGCCCCCGGGTCGCCCGATGCGCGTCCCATCTCGCGAGCGGAGCGTGGCGTGACATGGCGGAGAGGGTGGGATTCGAACCCACGGGGCGCAAAGGCCCTGCGGTTGTCAAGAGAGCGCCGTGCCGTTCGAATCCGTCCACCAGGAGGCGAGCGGGCCGACGAGGCGGGGCCGCGGGCTCCCGACGCATGCGTTTCGCATGCGCTACGTCGCCCAGTCCGTGGAAGACCGGCGACCAGTCGGATCAGGAGACGATTTCGAGTGTCCCGCTGGACGCCAGCGAGGGTGGTGCATCGCCGCACCGGCTTTGTGCGGTCGTTCGAAGCTCGGGCGCTGCAGCGGGTGTTGCCGCTTGACAACGCGGGTGGACGGAGCACTCTTCGGGCGGTACCCGCCTCCGCGCCGGCCGGTACGCACGTACGCCCGCGGAGACCCGCCTGGGAGGGACTGTCGTGGGTCACCGCCATGGTGCGCCGGTCCTCGGGACGGCGCTTCTGCTCGTCATCTCCATCCTTCCGTCACCGACGCCGGCCCTCGGGCCCGGGACCGCCGACGCGGCCGCGGCTTGCTCGCTCGTCCCGCAGCTGCGCGCCGTCACCCTGAACGAAGGCCTCGGGAGCTACGCGACCCTGGCCCGCGGCAAGGAGACGCTCGTCAGGCTCTTCCTCAGCCTCCCGTCCTGCGCGGGGAGCGGGGCGTCGATCGCGCTGACCGGCGGGACGCTGACGGTCCTCAACGGCACCACGACCCTCGGGACGATCTCGGCGCCGACCCCGGTGCCCGCGGCGGCCCCCAACTCGCCGCTCATGGCGCCGTACGCAAGCGCCCCGGCGCTCGACTCCCCGGCCGACCCGAAGTTCGTCGTCCCGGGCTCCGTGCTCGCCCCGTCCGCCACCACCGTCCAGTTCACTGCGACGTTCAAGGCGACCGTGCGCTACTCGGCGAAGACGAGCAAGTCCGCCACCGCGGTCAGCGGCACGGCGACGTTCACGAGCCTTACCGGCTCGACGGCCCCGATCACCGCGACGGTCCAGGCGAGGACGAACGCCTTGCGGATCCTCGTCGTCCCATTAGGTAACGCCAGCAAGAGCTACGCGAGCCAGTTCTCCGCCGCGGCGACGACCGCAGTGCAGAACGCGATGACGACGATGTCGCGGACGTTGCCGGTTCCCGCTGGTGTCGCCGACCTCGGCGCGACGTCCGGAGGCATCCGCTACACGATCAACCCGACGCTGCTGGACATCGGCGCCTACATGACGAGCGGGATGTTCTGTGGCGGGGGCGACAACTTCGACGCGATCAAGGGCCTGCTCGCCCAGTACCTCCAGTCGTGGAACACGGCCAACCCGGCGAAGACCGCCGACATCGTCCTCGGCGCCGTGGACAGCGCGATCAGCACGGGCAGCTCCGCCCAGGTCCCCTGCCTCGAGGGGATGGCCTCGGTCGGCTCCCCGCTGGCCTGGATCCGGGCCATCCCCGACGTGACGGGGGCACCCTCGATCAGCGGCGCCCTCGCCTCGCACGAGACCGGTCACACTCAGGGCGTCGTGCCGCTGACGCGGGACGACCCGTTCAGCCTCTACCACTCGCCGAACATCGCGGCGGACGGCACCGCCCCCGGCCGCGGCTACAACGTCACCCTCCGCTCCTACCTCGCGGCCCCGAGGACCGTGATGACCCTGTCGAGCGGGTGGGACAACACGACCACGCTGTACGAGCCGGCCGACTACGCCCAGCTGCTCTGCGCTCTCGGCGGCCTGACCACCCCGGACTGCCCGACCAGGGAGTCCGTCGGAACCTCGACCGGGGTGGGGGCCGGGCCGCGGTTCGTGCTCTCGGGAACGACCGACGGGACGCCGGGCGGGACCGACGTCGTCGAGTCGTACTACTCGATCGACGTGGCGCCGACGAAACCGGACCCGGCGAGCGCCATCCGCCTGCTGCAGCTGCACGGCACCGCGGTCCTCTCCGATCTCGGCGTGCCCACCTCCGACACGCTCGCCGCCGATGCGGTCCCTCCGCCCACATCGGACATCCCGACCGACCGGCTGCTTTTCTCGGCGTCCTTCGCCTTCGACACGAGCGCGACGACAATCCGGCTGGTCCACCGAAGTGCCCCCGGGGACGTCGTCCTCTACGAGCGGGCGAAGAATGGGAACGGGGCTCCGACCGTCAGCAGCGTCGCTGTCGCCGCCCAGGACTTCTCGAACAGCCCCTTCGCCGATGACACGCACCCGTCGCTCTCGTCGGATGGCAGGTGGGTTGCCTGGACGGTTGCCTGCCCGGAAGCTGGCGTGGCCTGTCCTGCGGGGGATACGTACCCGCGGCGAGTCTTCATCGCGCCCGTCGACAAGCTGGCCAACGCCAGGGCGATCGACGTGGCGCGCGGCGACGAGGCCGTGGACTTCTTCGATCCGGTCCTCGTCGGCGGGTTCCCCGGCGGCGAGCTGAAGCTGGCCTTCGCCCGGAGCGCGTCGGCCACCGACAGCGAGCGGACGGATCTCTACTCGTCCGTCGTCGGTGTCATCGACGACTTCCAGGGTGGGATGATCCCTGGGGTCCCGGTCAGCATGCAGCATCTCGTGTGGTCCGAGTCCGAGGGGGCGATCGGCGTGTCCGAGCCGACGTGGTCGCCGGACGGCTCCGAGATCGCGTTCACGGCCACCCAGCTCCTGGACGGGGGCGCCTCGGACATCTGGGTCGCCCCGGACGTCGACCACGCTACCCCGTTCCCGACCACCGCCGCCTCGCTCACCTTCAGCGGTGACGCGACCTCGCCGAGCTGGTCGAAGACCTCGCGGGTCAACCGAATCGCCTACGTCCGCAACAACGCCGATTCCGAGACCTGCGCTAGCCCCTACGTCTGGCAGTGCATCTGGACGGTCGACCCGAACCACACGGAGAACGCGGCCCTATTCCTCGACGACGTGGTGGAGCCCGACTTCGGCTCGGCTGGCGACCTCAACTTCGTGCCGGGGGCAACCGGCGGGATCGCCAAGGCCGCCTGGAACGGCGGCACCCCCGGGCCGACCGTCCAGGTCACGACGGACGCTACGGACGACTCCCCGTCGTCTGCCGGCTTGGTCGTGGCGTGGTCGCGGCAGTCGGGCTTCGGCGAGGTCGCGCCGCGCGACATCTGGCTTCTCGGGGCCCCGTTTCAGGGGGCCGGGCCGCAGCAGGTCGCGGCGACCGCGACGGTGCCGGCGGGCACGGACCCGGAAGACGTCCGGGCCGACATCGTGCTGGCCTGCGGCACCGGCGGCCAGGGCACCAAGTACCTCGTGGCGGTGGCAGTCCCGCCCTCCACGTGGACCGGCGACGCCTCCGCGGGCGGCACGGCCACCTTCGACCAGCGCTTCGACCCGACGCTTGCCTGCGCCGGCGGAACGATCACCGTCCTCGTCAGCGACGGCTTCCTGCGCAGCGCGTCTGGCCCGTCCGCGTCGACCACCGTGGGGTCCGATCCGAAGCCCCCGGTCGCGGCGATCTACGGCCCGCCGGACGGCTCGAGCCGGCTGCAGTGGAACGTCATCACCCTCCGCGGCTCCGGCAAGGACCCCGAGGACGGCGAGCTCACCGGGGCCAGCCTCGCCTGGCACGTGACCGGGCCGGACGGGCTGGACCGCACCGCCACGGGCGTCGCCGCCGACCTCCCCGTCCCCTCGGGCGGCTGGCCCGCCGGGGACTACATCGCAGACCTCACGGTGACGGACTCGACCAGCTGGGGTGAAGGAACCGCCCGCGCCCTGTTCACGATCCTGGCCGACACGGACAACGACGGCATCCCGGCCAGCCTCGACAGGTCCGCCTGCGGCGGCGGGACGAGCCTCGACAACGACCCCTCGAACGCGTACGGCGACCTCGACGGCGACGGCATCCCGAACGCCATGGACCCGGCGCCCTGCGTCCCGGCGACGGACTACCTCGCCACGGTCACGTTCGACCCGCAGTCGCTGTACCTCTCGTCGAACGGGAACACCGTGACGATGTACGCCTCCATCGCCGGGAAGGACATGCGGACGGTGACCGGCTCCAGCATCCGGATCGACCGGGTCGCCGGCGAGGACCCGGCCAACCCATCGGAGCCGCGGTGCACGGTGGACCTCGCGGCTACGGCATACACCGCGACGGCCAGCCGGGGGACCGTCAAGCTCGATCGCCAGAAGCTCATCGGGTTCCTCACCTGCATGGGTATGACCCACCGGACCGTCGAGCTCAGGATCGTGGGTGGCGCCTCGGCGAGCGGCTCGCTCCCGGCCTGGACCTTCACCGGGATCGCCTACTCCAACGTCAAGTGACCGAGCGCCCGGGCCCGACGCGACAGATCGAAGGAGACGAGACATGACCCGACGCACCTCCATTCGCACCGCCCTCGCCGCAAGCCTCCTCGCTGCCGGGCTCCTCCTGCCGGCGGCCGTGAGCCAGGTCGCCGCCTACGGCGACGCGAAGGGTCCGCCCTGCGCCGACTTCATCGCCGGGGATGGGGCGGGCGAGGGCTACTCTGGGACCACCGTCGTGGTGCGAAACGCGCTCGCGAAGGCCGCCTGCCCGAAGATCACGTACACGCTCGTGGTCCTGTCCGGCGACGGCCTGACCGAGCTTGCCCGGCTGGCCCTGCCCGGCGACCCCACCTGGAACTTCAACGGGCTCCCGGTCGCCCAGTGGAGCGTCGAGGTCCCGACGCGGACGGACTCGATCTGCTACTTCATGACCAGCACCGGCGGCAACGGCAAGGTCATCGACCGCGCGCCCGACACGGGCTGCGTGGTGGTCCTCCAGGGCACCTCGCCGGCCGGCCGGGGTCACAACTGAGGACGAACGCCGTTGGGACGGGGACCGTCCCGGTTGCCGGCCCGGCCGGGCTTCGTCGCAGACAGCCTGGTCAGGCCTCATCCTCGGGGCCGGGGCGGGCCAGCGAGCGGGCCCGGGAGGCCGAGGCTGTCGCCTGCGGCTGCATGCCCGCGCGGGTCCAGCCCGCAGCGGCCATTTCGGCGGCCTTGAGCGCAGCCGGCGATTCGCCGATCGCGACGTACGCCTCCGTCGCCTCGTCCGCGTAGGCGGCTGCGGCCGAGTCCTCGCCCAGGGCGGAGCTCGCGCGCGAAAGCGTCTCGAGCGCATCCGCCACGACCATGGCGTTGCCGATCTCCCGCGCAAGTCGGAGGGCCGCGAGCGCCTCCGTCCGTGCGTCATCGGCCCGGCCCATCCGCATGAGGGTCTCGGCCCGGTTCGACATCGCGAAGACCAGGCCGTGTCGCCTCCGTGTCCGGCGATGCTCGGAGATGGCCGCGTCGAGATAGGCCAGCGCAGCCTCGTACCGGCCCTGTTCGGTCTCCACGAAGGCCAGGTTGTCCAGGCAGCCGGCGATCTCCTCGGAGCTGCCGACCTTGACGGCGTTGGCAAGGCCGCGCTCCAGGACCGCGGCCGCGGCCGGCAGCTCCCCTGCCAGGCGGAGGAACTCCCCGCGTGCCTGGTCGGCCGTGACCATCCGGCGGAGGTCTCCGAGGGTCTCGAAGATCCCGTAGGCCTCCGCCGTCCGCTCGAGCGCGATCGCGATCCCATCGGCCCCGGCGACGGCGGTCGCCCAGGCGCCCTCGAGGAGGATCTGGCCCCGGAGGAGATCCGGCGCGCTGCCGGCCGCGAGGCCATCCTCCACGGTCGCGAGCGCCTCTGCGTTCCGCCCGAGGAAGCGGAGCGCCCGAGCCCGGACGAGCAGGACGGGCCGCACGTCGGCGGCCGTCGCCGCGGGGCCTGCTGCGAGCGAGGCCGACGCCTCGCCGGCCAGTCCCAGGGCCTCCTCGTAGGCACCCGCCTGGACGAGGACGAGCCCCGCCCCCGACCAGGCGCGCACGGAGCCCGCGGCCGCGGCGACACCGCGATAGAGCGCGAGCGCCTCGTCGTTCCGGCCGCGGAGGGCGAGAAGATCGGCGAGGGCCAGCCGCAGGTCGTCGATGCGCCGGCCGGCCGGGAGCCCCTCGGCGGCGATCGGCCCGGCCGCCTCGATCGCCCGCTCGTAGGCGGTGATCGCCTCGTCGTTCGCGAACAGCCGTCGGGCGCGCTCGCCGGCGCGCACGAGGTACTCGACCGCCTTCGTCCCGGCCTCGGCGAGGTAGAGGTGCCGGGCGAGCAGGTCGATCGCGTCGTCGCCGGTCCCGTAGAGCGCCTCGGCCGCCGCGGCGATCCTGCGGTGAAGATCGCGCCTGCGGCGACGGAGCAGCCGGCCGTAGGCGACGTCCTGGACGAGCGCGTGGTGGAAGACGTACATCTCGTGGCCGCGGCCGTCGCCCCGGTCGAGGAAGCCGGCGCCAACGAGCCGATCGATCGCCCCGTCGAGGCCCGGGTCCGTGTCGACCGCCCGAAGCAGCGGTCCGCGGACCCGGCGTCCGATGGCCGCCGCGACCTGGATCGCCTCGGCGGCCCGGGCCGGGAGTCGATCAATGCGCGCGGCGAGGACGCCCTCCACGGTCGGGGGGACGCTGGCCGCGTCCCAGGTCCTCGGCAGGCGCCAGCCGCCGTCCGGATCCCAGGCGAGCGAGCCGTCGTCGATGAGCCGGCGAACGGTCTCCTCGACGAAGAACGGGTTGCCCCCGGTCCGATCGACCACGGCGTCGACGAGCCGTTCCGGCGGATCGCCTCGGCCGAGGACCTCGGCCACGAGGCGGGTCGTCGCCCCTCGGTCGAGCGGACCGAGCTCGAGGACCACGGACGGAGCGCCCATCCCGGCCGCGACGAGGCTTCGCACGGCCTCGCCTGCCTCGTCCCGGGCGGTCATGGCCAAGGCGATCCGCCGTGACGACGCCAGCGAGGCGAGCTCCCCGAGGAGATCGAGCGAGGCCGTGTCGGCCCAGTGGAGATCCTCGACGTGGACGATCACCGGGGCCGCCTCGGCGAGCCGGTGGAGCCATCCTGCGACCGCGGCGTGCAGGCCGTTGCGGAACGCCTCGGGCTCGAGACCGGAGACGTCGTCCGCGCCGCTCGTCGCGATGCCGAGCAGCCGGGCGAAGAACGGCCGAGCCTCTCCGTAGCCGACGGCGTCGAGGTACGCGGCGAGCACGGCCCGGGCGACGTCGGCGAGGTCGTCGAGCTGGATGCCGGCTGCCCGCTGAACGAGCTCGGCGAAGGGCCGATAGGCGATCGCGGCACCGTAGGCCAGGCAGCGGGTCTCCAGCCAGGTCATACCCGAACCGACCGCGATGTCGCGCACCGCCCGGATCAGCGTGGACTTCCCGACCCCGGGCTCGCCCAGGATCGCGAGGAGGGCTCCCGGCCCGGCCGGGCTCGGCAGGGACGCGGCCAGCCGGTCCAGCTCGGCCTCGCGCCCGAGGAGGCGCCTCGCCCGGCGCTCGGGCGGTTCGTCGCGACCCGCCGGGCTCCGCTCCGCGACCAGGCGCCACGCGCGGACCGGCTCGACCTTGCCCTTGAGGCTCAGCTCGCCGAGATCCTCGAACTCGAAGCGGTCCCGAGCGAGCTCGACCGTCGCCTCGCCCACGAAGGTCTCGCCCGTGGGTGCGACCGACTCCAGCCGCTGGGCGACGATGACGGCGTCGCCCATGACCGCGTAGTCCATCCGCGAGCCGCTGCCGAGCATCCGGGCGATGCCGTGCCCGGAGTTGACGCCGATGTGGAGGGCCAGGCCGCCGGCATCGGCCGGGAGGGTCTTCCGCAGGCCCTCGACCTCGCGGTGCATCTCGAGGGCGACCGCAAGGGCGCGCGAGGCATCATCTTCGTGCGCGATCGGGGCCCCGAAGAGGGCCAGGACCGCGTCGCCGGCGAACTTCTCGACGTGACCTTCGTAGCGGGCGACGACCTCCGCGAGGCGGTTAACGATCGGATCAATGATCTCGAGGAGCGTCTCGGTGTCCACCCGGTCGGCGAGCGTCGTGAACCCGGAGATGTCGGCGAAGAGGGCGGTGATCAGGCGACGCTCGTCCTCGACCCGCTCGGGAGGAGCGACATCCGTCGTGGGGGACGGAGCCGCGGCGGGGTCCGAGGGAGGGACGCCCGGCGGCTCTGCCGAGAGCCCCGGCGCGGCCGCGCCCGGCGTCGGCGCCTCGACGCCGCTTCCCGGCGACGTCGGCTCCTCCGCCGGGGCCGGAGCGGCTCGCGGCGTCCCGCAGTGGCCGCAGAAGCGCATCCCCTCGGGGTTCTCGCCGCCGCAGGCCGGGCACGTCCAGGTCATCGAGATTCCGTGATCGGACCCGGCCGAGTCGCCGACGTGGTCCGGTGCCGGGACCGGCCTCCGGAGGACCGAGGCACGAGATTGCGGTGCGCGTCGGCCTCCGGCTCGGCAAGGGAGCCCCCTGCCCCGGGCGGCCTCCCGCGCAGAGCCGGCAGGGCTGGGACGTGGTGCGCCTGGACGGCAGGCATGGGTAAAGAGTGCGACATCGCGCCTGCCTCCTGGGTCGGTCTCGCCGGTGGCTCGGGGCCGTCCCGGCGGCCGGGGTGCGGACCGCGTATCAGAGCCCCCCGTCGACCGCCTACCGTAGGCACGTGAGGGGCATTTGGCGAGAGTCGAACGGCCCCGTGTCGTCGGCCCCGGTCACCCGATGCGCGTCCCATCCTCCGAGGGTGATGCTGAACAGGTCGTGCCCCAGCCTGCGGTCCATGGCAGTCGGCAGGCTGATTGTCGCCTGGCCGACGGTGTTGTCGTCGCGCATCGGATTGACCCTCCCGTCCCCGCTGCATATGGTGCGCACACCGAAGGCTTGGCCGTTCGGACGACGGAGGATGAACGATGAGCGACGATATCGGACCCGACGGCATTCGCACAAGGCACGGCCCCGAGGGTGCGGCCGACGACCTGGAAGCC
>Ga0315283_10006453_pt1 | contig 10462 bp, 13 predicted proteins | sample YL17G09_0_MG_FD_204541 | JGI IMG/M metagenome (GOLD analysis project Ga0315283, IMG submission 204541) | Sediment microbial communities from Yellowstone Lake, YNP, Wyoming, USA - YL17G09_0 | ecosystem: Environmental > Aquatic > Freshwater > Lake > Sediment | place: USA: Wyoming | collected...
GGCATCGCCTCCGCCCGGCTCCTGGAATGGGGGATCGGCGGATGAAGGCGATTGAGGTCACCGGGGTTCACTTTACTTACGACGACGGCACCGAGGCGCTCTCCGGCGTCGACTTCACTGTCTCGGAGGGGGAGTTCGTCGCTGTCCTGGGATCGAACGGTTCGGGGAAGACGACGCTGATCGGCCTCCTCGTCGGCCTGCTGAAGGCGACGTCGGGCACGATCCGCATCGGGGAGCGGGAGATCGGGAGCCTCTCCGCCGAGGAACTCTACCAGAGGGTAGGCCTTGTCTTCCAGAACCCGAACGACCAGCTCTTCGCCGCCACCGTGGAAGAGGATGTCGCCTTCGGTCCCCGGAACCTGAACCTGCCGGAGGAGGAGGTACAGGCGCGCGTCACGGAGGCGCTCGCGGCCGTAGCGGCGTTACCGCTCCGTGGCCGGGCGATCCATCACTTGAGCTTCGGCGAGCAGAAACGGGTATCGCTGGCCGGCGTGATGGCGATGCGTCCCTCCGTCCTCATTCTCGACGAACCGACGGCGGGGCTCGATCCGGCGGGCGAGGCGCAGATGCTGCAGCTTATGAAGAAACTGAACCGGGAGGAGGGGATGACGGTCATTCTCGCCACCCACTCGGTAGACATGCTTCCTCTGTTCGCGAACAGGATTTACGTCCTCGACCGCGGCCGCGTCCTCCAGGAGGGGCCGTCCGAGGAGATCTTCTGCCACCAGGAGATGATCGACCGGGCGAAACTCCGGCTTCCCTACGTCTCTCGTCTGATGTATGAAATGAAGAGACACGATGGCGTCCCGATCGACGGCCTGCCGCTCACGATCGGTGAGGCCAGGGTGCAGCTCTTGGAGCTGATCCCGAAGGGGCTGATCATCCCTGGGTTGGAGGAGCAGAAGCCATGAGCGCCCCCCGCAGCGGATACACCACGGGGAGCTGCGCCGCGGCGGCGGCGAAGGCGGCGGTTTGGCTGCTCGCGGGCGGCCGGGTGGCGGAGCGCCTGGAGATCCCCCTTCCCGGCGGGGCGAGGATCGTGCTTCCGCTCGTTTATGCCCGCCTTACGCAGAGCGGCGCCGAGGCGGCCGTCCGGAAGGATGCAGGCGACGACCCGGATGTGACGAACGGCGCCCTGATCTCGGCCTCAGTCGCCTGGAACGGAGGAGATGAGGTGGAATTTGCCGCGGGCGAGGGAGTGGGGATGGTCACGAAACCGGGCCTTGCCATCCCTCCCGGCGAGCCGGCGATCAATCCCGTGCCGCGGCGGATGATCCGCGAGGCCGTCCGGGAGGTCACCCCCCGGGGCGTCCGGGTCACGATCGCAATCCCCGGCGGCAGGGAACTCGCCCGGAAGACTTTCAATCCGCGCCTCGGGATCGTCGGGGGGCTCTCGATCCTGGGGACAACGGGAATCGTCCGCCCCTTCAGCTGTTCGGCGCTCCGCGAGACGCTGCGATGCTCCCTGAACGTCGCCGCCGCCGCGGGCATTCGGGCGCCGGTGTTCGTCCCCGGTCACATCGGTCAGAGGGCGGTGCGGGCGCATTTCCGCGTTGCGGACGCACAGGTCGTTGAGGTGGGAAACGAGTGGGGATTCGTCCTGGAAGAGGCGCTCCGGCACCCCTTTTCGGCTCTCCTGATCGTGGGTCATCCGGGAAAGCTGGCAAAACTGACGGCAGGCGACTGGGACACCCATTCCGGAAGGTCGGGGAGCGCGCTACCCATCGTCGCGGCGATGCATGCAAAAGTCTTGGGGAGACCGGCGGCCGCGGCGGCGACGGTCGAGGGGCTCATCGGGGCCCTCCCCGCGGCGGACAAAACGACGCTGGGGGACGCCCTGGCCGCGGCGATCTCAAAGGCGGTCGGCATGAAGACAGAGGGGCGTTTCACGCCGGCCCTGGTACTCATCGACCTCGGCGGCCGCATCCTCGGTATGACGGGAGACCTGAAATCATGGCAATAGAAAAAAAGAATCTCATCATCATCGGCTGCGGTCCCGGCGCCGAATCCTACATCACGCCGGCTGCGAAGGCAGCCGCACGGAAGGCCGACGTCCTCATCGTTTCTAAGCGCCTTCAGGGCCTCTTTCCGGAGGTCGTCGCGGAGCGGATCGATTCCGGGACAGATGTCGCCGGGATCATCGATACCATCGCCTCCCGCCGTGACGAAGGGCGGCAGGTGGTTCTCCTGGCCACTGGCGATCCGGGGATCGCGAGCCTCGCCCAGCCGGTGATCCGGCGCTTCGGCAGGGAGAACTGCGAGGTGATCCCCGGGATCAGCTCCGTCCAGGTCGCCTTCGCCAGGCTTTCCCTCGGCTGGCAGGACGCCCGGATCATCACCGCACACAGCCGCGACCCGGAGGTATCGGCCGCCGCTCTCAAGGAGACGGGAAAGCTCGCGATCCTCGGCGGGAGGGATGGGGCGCTCCGCTGGACCGCGGAGCTGATTCCGAAGCTCGGGGATGACCGCCGCGTCTTCCTATGCGAGGAGCTCACCCTTCCCGGTGAAAAGATCCGTGAAGTCCGCGCCGACGAGCTGACCGAGCTTCCGATCTCGCCGCGGGCGATTGTCCTCATCATCAAGAAGGAGCTGCTTTCGTGACCTTGGGCACACTCTACGGCATCGGCATCGGCCCGGGCGACCCGGAGCTGATCACCCTCAAAGGGGCGCGACTGATCAGCGCCTGCCGGAACCTCTTCGTCCCCAAGGCGCGGACGGCTTCGGAGAGCGTCGCGCTTGCCATCGCCCGCCCCCTCGTCGGCCCGGACGCGCGGATCGAGGAGCTGGTCTTCCCCATGACGGCGGACCGGGAGGAACTCGCCGAGAAATGGGGCGCCGCGGCCGCCCGCATCGCGGAGGTCCTGACGGCGGGCGATGACGCCTGCTTCCTCACGCTTGGAGACCCGCTCCTTTATTCGACCTACATCTACCTTCTCAGGGCTTTGCGAATGAGGCTTCCCGCCCTGAAAACCGTCACCGTCCCGGGAATCATGGCTTTCGGCGCGGCTGCCGCCCTGGCGGAATTTCCCGTTGGAGAGGGCCGCGAACCGGTGACCATCGTCCCCGCGGCGGATGATCTCACCGACGTCCGGCGGGCGCTCGCTCAGGGCGGGACGGTCGTCCTGATGAAGATCGGGAAAAGGCTCCCGGAAGTTTTCGACCTCCTCGACGGGGAGGGGCTCCTGGAAAGGAGCGTCTTCATCTCCCACGTGGGTATGAAGGCTCAGAGGATCGAGACGGACCTGCGCCGCCTGAGAAATGAAGGGCCGGAGGCTGGGTACCTCTCCATCATCCTTGTCCATGCTTTAAATAGGGACAGCGCCCTAATTATTCCGGCATAATTAGGGCGCTGTCCCTATTTAAACTGGAAGGAGTAGCCTATGATCGTCCATTTCGTCGGCGCGGGTCCGGGGGATCCGGAACTCCTCACCCGCAAGGCGGAGCGGCTGCTTCGGGCCTGCCGGATCTGCGTCTATGCCGGTTCGCTCGTGAGCCCCGGCGTTCTTTCGCTTATCCCGGCGGAAGCGGAGCGCCACGACTCGGCGCGGATGTCCCACGACGAGGTCGTCGCCGTTTATCGAGACGCCAAGGGGCGGGGAATCGACGTCGTCCGCCTCCACTCCGGCGACCCCTCGATATACGGAGCGACGCGGGAGCAGATGAACGCCCTCGACGCTCTGGAGATTCCCTACGACGTCTGCCCGGGGGTGAGCGCCTTCCAGGCCGCCGCGGCCTCTCTCTGCACGGAACTCACCGCCCCGGAGATCTCCCAGACGATCGTCCTCACCCGGACCGCGGGCCGGACGCCGCTTCCCGAGGAGCAGGGGCTCGACCGGATCGCCCGGACGCATGCGACCCTCTGCATCTTCCTGTCGATCGCAAAGATCCGGGAGGTGGCCGCGATGCTCGCCGGCCATTACGGCGCGGACTGTCCCGCCGCCGTCGTTCACCGCGCCTCCTGGCCGGAGGAGCGGATCATCCGGGGGACGCTTGCCGACATCGCCGCCAAGACCGAACCCGAAGGGATCGACTCGACGGCTCTGATCATTGTGGGGAGGGCGCTTTCGCGCGACGTCCCCGCCTCGAAGCTCTATGACGCCGCCTTCTCCCACGGCTTCCGGAGGGCAAGAAAGCCATGAACGCCGTAACGACCGCGCTTATCACCCTCTCCCGGGAAGGGGCGAAACTCCTCGCCCCGCTCGCCGCGGCGCTCCCGGAAACGCGACTCTTCATCCATGAGTCGGTTCGGCGCGACTCGATCCCGGAGGCCCCGGAAGCGGAGCGGTTCGCCCGGATCGCCGACCTGACGGCTTCGCTCTTCCCCGTCTGCCGGGAGTTTGTCTATGCCGTCCCCTGCGGCGTCGTTGTCCGGGCCGTGGCGCCGCTGATCCGCAACAAATACGAGGACCCAGCCGTCGTCGTCCTCGATGCCGGGGGCCGCTGGGCGGTGAGCCTGCTTTCCGGCCATGAAGGAGGGGCGAACGCGCTCGCGATCCGCGTCGCGAATATCCTGGGGGCGGAGCCCGTCGTCACGACGACGACCGAAGCGCTCAAGTCCGTGATCGTCGGGATCGGCTGCCGTAGGGGAACACCGGCGGAGCGGATCGTCGCTGCCGTCCAAGGCGCCCTTGCCGATGCCGGGATCACCCTCGACGAGGTCCGTTTCCTCGCCTCCGCCGACGTCAAGGCGGATGAGGCGGGCCTGCTGGCCGCCGCGGAGATGCTCGGCATCCCCATCCGCTTCATCGCCGCGGCGGAGATCCGCGCCTCCTTAAGGGAATTTTCGCATTCGGAATTTGTCGCAGCAAAAGTGAATCTGCCTGCCGTCGCCGAACCGGCGGCGCTTTTGGCGGGAAGGAGGACCCAATTCATTTGCAGGAAGAAAAGGATAAGCGGAATCACGATCGCGCTCGCCCGGGAAGGCTTTTCGTGGTCGGAATCGGCCCCGGAGGTTCGCTAGACCGGACGCGCCGCGCCGAGGAGGCAATCGCGGCGAGCGACTGTGTTGTGGGCTACACCCGTTACGTGGAGCTCGTCTCGGACATCACGGCGGGGAAGGAGCTGATCGCCACGGGGATGACCCGGGAGGTGGAGCGCTGCCGCTTCGCCCTCACCCGGGCGGCGGAGGGTAAGACCGTCTCCCTGATCTCCTCGGGTGATCCGGGTGTCTATGGGATGGCCGGCCTCGTCCTGGAGATCGCCGCGGCGGAGGGGATCTCCGTTCCCATCGAGATCGTCCCCGGCGTCACAGCGGCCCAGGCTCTTGCCTCACGACTCGGGGCGCCGCTCATGTGCGACTACGTGACGCTAAGCCTAAGCGATCTCCTCGTCCCCTGGGAGACGATCCAGGCGCGGCTGGAGGCCGTTGCTGCAGCCGACCTCGTCGTCGCCATCTACAACCCCCGGTCGCAGAAGCGCACCCGCCAGCTCGCCGAGGCGGCGGCGATCTTCCGCCGCCACCGCCCCGGAACAACCCCCGTGGGGATAGGAACCGCGGTTGGCGCACCGGAGGAACAGATCCTTCATTCCGATCTGGACCACTTCCTCGAACTCCCGATCGCCATGCGGAGCGTCGTGATCATCGGCAGCCGCTCCACAAAGCGGATTGAGGAGTGGTTCGTCACACTGAGGGGGTACGACGTATGATCCTCCTCATCGGCGGGACGAGCGAAACGGCCCCCCTTGCCTCCGGCCTTGCCGCGGCGGGATACGAGGTCCTCGTCTCGACGGCGACGGACGCCCCGCTCGCGATCGGTGACCATCCCCGGATCTCCCGTCGGGCAGGACGTCTCGACGAAGAGGGGATGGTCGCTCTCGCCAGAGAAAAAGGCATCCGGGCGATCGTCGACGCCGCCCACCCCTATGCCGTCGCCGCCCACGCGGCCGCGCACGACGCAGCAGTGCGCCTCGGCATCCCCTATCTCGTCTTCCGGCGAGCGACGGGCGACACGAAAGGAGAAAATATCCATTTTGCCGCCGATCACGCCGAGGCAGCGGAAATGGCCTTCGCTTTTGGCCGCCCGGTCCTCCTCACAACGGGCTCCCGGACCCTTGCCCCCTACGCGGAAGCCGCCCGCCGGACCGGCGTCCCGCACGTCGTCCGTGTCCTCGATACCCAGGAATCGCTGGATGCCTGCCGGGCGGCAGGAATCCCGGAAGACCGGATCATCGCCGGGCGCGGCCCCTTTTCAGTCGAGGAAAACCTCGCTTCGATCCGGCGCTTCGGAATCGGTGTGATCGTCGCCAAGGAAAGCGGCCGGATAGGCGGCATCGAGGCCAAACTCGCTGCGGCACGCCAAACAAATTGTCAGGTCATCGTCATCCGCCGACCGGAGACGCCGACCTCCGGCCCTGTCTTCGACCACCCGGCGACCCTCATCACCGCCTTGAATTATTGATAAGATTGATTGAATTGAACCAATCAGGCCACTGCCCCATCTTTTTTAAGCCGGGCAATTCTCTCTGGAGGGTAGTTTAAAACGTTAGCGAGGATTTCAGCGGTGTGCTCTCCCAACGCCGGAGGTGGTGAAATCGGGGCATCGAATCCCGAAATCTTCACGGGGTTTCCGGGTGCTTTAATCTTTTTACCCTTGTGGATCATAGCGGGCATCATCTTGCGTGTTTCTGTCTGCCGACTGTTGATGACCTCCTTGATGGTATGGATGGGATTGCAGGGAACATCGTGTTGATCCATGATCTCAATCCAGTCGGCAGAGGGCCTGGTCTTGAGTATTCCCTCGATCAGGGCGCGGAGTTCCATGCCGTTTATTATTCTTTCCTGGTGGCTGTTAAAGCGCGGGTCATCCTGCCATTCTTCATGATCAAGCGCCCGTATCAAGTTTCGCCACATCCCCTCCCGGTGACCGCAAATGATGAGGTAATTGTCACCGGTCTCGAAGGCCCCCCAAAGCATCCTGGGCAGAGGATCGTCCCAGTCGGAAAAGTTCGCTTCACCGGTCGTGATGTAACCCAGCATGCTGATGAGCATGTCCTGCATCGCAATATCAACTTCCCGTCCTTCACCGGTACGCTCTCGCTCATAAAGGGCGGCCAGGACTCCGTAAGCGCCGGTCAACCCCCCTACGTGATCGGCCCAACTCGTACCCGGGTAACAGGGTGGTCTGACACCGGAAGGCAGCATGGTTAAAAGCTGAGCGGTCATGCCGGATGAGGCTTCGATAATGGTGTCAAAGGCCGGCCTCCGGCTTTCGGGACCGCTTGAGCCAAAACCGGATACCGAGCAACAGATAATTCGTGAATTAATCCGACGCAAGGTCTCATAGCTTATCCCAAGGCGGCCGGTGACTCCCGGGCGGAAGTTATCGAAAACGACGTCCGCTTTCTTAACGAGGTCGTAAAAAACTTCTTTACCGCTTTCCTTCTGCAGGTTGATAACAACACTCTTCTTGGAGCGGTTATACGTCAAGAAATGAACATCCTCACCGCCATGGCTGAAATTGGGGAAAAGCATCTGGCGGGTGTTGACCCCTGTTTGGTCGGGGGGCGTCTCTATCTTGATGACTTCTGCACCGAGAAATGCCAGAAGCAGCGTTCCATAAGGTCCACCGGTGGCCCAGGTCAAGTCCAGCACCCTCACCCCCGCAAGGGGTCCGGCCTTTACCGTTTTATCTTCAAGCATACATATCTTCCGGCCATATATCCAGGTCCTACCGCTCCCTGTCTTGAGAATACCGCCGCGGTTATAAACGATCCTTCGGGATTACGTCGCTCCTTAACAAGAAGACATGACTTTGATCTTACTTATTTTTGGCCAGATGTTCCCGGACAAACTTGTCCTCGATTTCCCCGATTGCAGTCAATGCCTTTATCGGTCTCAACATCACCGTCAATTCCTTGGCCTTTCCGGAGTCATCGATGGTAAAGCGGACAAACTCCTCGGTCATTGCTGCTGTAGCATTCATTTAAGCACCTACTGGTTATCTTTTCATAATACAGGAGCCGTTAAAGACCGAACCGTCCTCAATTACAATGTTTGGCGTTGTAATATTGCCGGTATGAACTGCGGTGCTTTTCAGTATAACCTGCTCGCTGGCAGTAACATCCCCTTGGATTTCACCGTGGGATATGAGGTTCATTGTAGTAATCTTAGCTGTAACTTTTGCAGTAGATCCAGCAATCAATAGCCCCTCCGATATAATCTCTCCTTCGAGAACACCTTTTATCATGAGAGAACTTTTGAATTTTATTGTACCCTGAATTTCTAAATCATCAGCAAGTATCGTAGTAACGCCTTCTTCGCTGGCACTAGAGTTTTTAAAAACTGTGTTTGTCATTTTTTAGCTCCTTTTGTTTAAAAAAATAATCGCGTGTAGGACTCAACAGAGAGCCAACGGTGAGGTGCGTATATGCTTATAAATGTTGCCATATTTGCCGTTTTGAGGGCCATGACATGAGTTGAATGAAATGATCTCGGAATTTAACCGTTGCGTCTATGCTTTCAAGTTTCTAACCGAACAATGCCCCGTTAAACAGAAGTAATATCCCTCGCCTTCATCATACAGGAACCGTTAAAAATCGAACCATTCTCAATCATAATATTGCGTGTTGTGATATTACCGCTATGGACTGCCGTGCTTTTCAATATAACCTGCTCGCTGGCAGTAACATCCCCTTGAATCTCACCGTAAGATATGAGGTTTTTTGTAGTAATCGTAGCTGTAACTTTTGCAGTTGACCCAACAATCAATAGCCCCTCCGATATGATCTCTCCTTCGAGAACACCCTTTATCATGAGAGAACTTTTGAATTTTATTGTCCCCTGAACTTCTAAATCATCAGCAAGTATCGTAGTAACGTCTTTTTCAACTACTTCAACAACGCTGGAAGTTGTGTTTGTCATATTTGCCTCCTTGAATTGATAAATTATTAAAATCTGCAATCATTATTATATCTACCTTAGTTTTTGTTTAAAAACATAATAAAAGCTTTAAAACCATACCATTCAAAACAGTTCAGCCTTTGGTGATTTCGGCGCAGAATATTCGTCCTCATTAGACCAGACCGTCTCTGTTTTTTGTTCCTCTGTTTTCTTCATTTCCGTTTCTTCCGTTATTTCTTCTTCTGATACTGTTTCTTTTTTAACCATAGTCTCAGTAAAAAAAACAGCATCGGGTGTCTGGACAGGCTCCTCCCTCTTCATGATACAGGATCCGTTAAAGATCGAACCGCTCTCAATTACGATATTTGGCGTCGTAATATTGCCATTATGGGCTGACGTGCTTTTCAGTATAACTCGATCACTGGCAGTAACATCCCCTTGAATTTCACCGTGAGATATGAGGTTCTTTGTAGTAATCTTAGCGGCGACTTTTGCAGTAGGTCCCACAATCAACAATCCCTCTGAAATAATCTCTCCTTCGAGAACACCTTTTATCATGAGAGAACTTTTGAATTTCATGATACCCTGAATTTCTAAATCATCAGCAATTACCGTTGTGACCTTTTCTTCACTGTCACCTGTGCTACCGGGAGCATTGTTTGTCATTTTTTCCTCCTTTTAAACCGTTTTTTTGTAGGAACTGAATCTATCGGCATTTTTCATAAAAAAACACGCCGATATGTGAGATAACCTTTAATCTATAGAGACTTTTTAATTTTTTGTTCAAAGGATAAAACATCCTTGTTGTCTATGTTTGTGACTTTTTGCATATAAGAATGGCCGTCAAAAATAGCACCGTCAGATATTATAAGCCTTGTTGTGAAAATATCCCCTTCTACAATTCCTTTGGATTTGATCTCTACAATTTCTTTTGACTTTATATTTCCCTCCATTCTTCCGTCTATCAATACGCCTCTTGAGACAACATTGCCTTTGACCATCCCGGTTGCACCTACTATTAACCAGTCTGCATCGGTGTTCCCAGTAATATCCCCATCTATCCTGACAACACCCTTGGTAATGATATCACCTGTAACGCTGGATTCGGACCCGATAATCACTTCAAGCGATGGCTCTTTTTTTCTGAACATCATTATGATATGTCCTTTAAAAATGAAGCAGGGTTTATTGATCTACCGTTTTTCCAAACCTCATAATGGAGGTGCGGACCCGTAGAGGCACCAGTAGAGCCTGAAAATCCAATCACTTCTCCTCGCTTTACCTTTTGCCCAACCTTGACGCGGTTATCTCTGTTATGTGCATAAACGGTGGTAAAACCATGTCCATGTTCGAGCACCACTATATACCCGCTGTCATTGTGCCAGCTTGAAAAGCTGACTATGCCGTCGGCAGTTGCTTTTATCGGTGTGCCAATGTCTGCACCGAAATCGATCGCCGAATGAAACATCTTTTTCCCGGAGATCGGGTGCTCTCTGAGACCAAATCCGGAATTTATCGTTCCTTTCAATGGCCATCCGGTTGGCGTTGCACGGTAGATAGATTTCTGTTCCTCGATATAATTTCTAATTTCTGAGACAGACTGGATTGTCTCAGCAATCTGCT
>Ga0315283_10006454_pt1 | contig 10459 bp, 6 predicted proteins | sample YL17G09_0_MG_FD_204541 | JGI IMG/M metagenome (GOLD analysis project Ga0315283, IMG submission 204541) | Sediment microbial communities from Yellowstone Lake, YNP, Wyoming, USA - YL17G09_0 | ecosystem: Environmental > Aquatic > Freshwater > Lake > Sediment | place: USA: Wyoming | collected...
ACATTCTGTTCGAGCCCGTCAGGATCGGCCCGGTCACCGCGCCAAACCGCTTCTACCAGGTTCCGCATTGCAACGCGCTCGGCTACCGCATGCCGCGCGGACTCGCCGCCATGCGCGGCATGAAGGCCGCGGGCGGCTGGGGAGTCGTCTGCACCGAGGAAGTGGAGATCCACCACAGCAGCGACCTGGCGCCGTACGTCGAAGGTCGCCTGTGGAACGACGACGACATCCCGGCCATGGCGTTGATGGCGGACGCCGTGCACGAACACGGCTCGCTGGCGGGCATTCAACTGGCCTACAACGGCATCAACGCCACGAACCTCTACTCACGCACACCGCCGCTGGGACCGCGCTCGATGGGCACCGTCGGCGGTACGGGCTGGGAGCCCGTCCAGTCGCGACGCATGGACAAGACGGATATTCGCAACGTGCGTTTGTGGCATCGGCAGGCGGCGTTGCGCGCCAGGCGTGCCGGTTTCGACATCGTCTACTGCTATGCCGGGCACGGCATGACGGTGGCGATGCAGTTTCTCACGCGCCGCTGCAACGACCGCACCGACGAATATGGCGGTTCGCTCGAGAATCGCGCTCGCCTGCTGCGCGAACTGATCGAGGACACCAAGGACGCCGTCGGCGACACCTGCGCCGTTGCGGTGCGGTTGGCCGTCGATGAACTGCTGGGCGAGGACGGCATCACCCACGAGGGCGAAGGTCACGATGTCATCGCCATGCTCGCGGAGTTGCCGGACTTATGGGACGTCAACGTCAGCGACTGGAGCAACGACTCGGTCTCATCGCGCTTTGCGAAGGAAGGCTACCAGGAGCCGTACACCCGCTTCGTCAAGAAGCTGACCAGCAAGCCGGTGGTCGGCGTGGGGCGCTACACCTCACCCGACGCGATGCTCTCCGCCGTGCGGCGCGGCGTGCTCGACCTCATCGGCTCGGCCCGCCCTTCCATCGCCGATCCGTTCCTGCCGACGAAGATCCGCGAGAATCGCTTCGACGACATCCGCGAATGCATCGGCTGCAATATCTGCGTCACCGCCGACGTACGCAGCGTTCCCATCCGCTGCACACAGAACCCGACGATGGGTGAGGAATGGCGGCGCGGCTGGCACCCGGAGACCATCGGTCCCAGGACGTCCGAAGAGGACATCCTGGTCGTCGGCGCAGGCCCCGCCGGCCTCGAGGCGGCGCGCGCGCTCGGCCAGCGCGGCTACCACGTCACGCTCGTCGAGGCCGGTCGCGAGCTCGGCGGGCGCGTCCTGCAGGAAGCCTCCCTGCCCGGCCTGAACGAATGGCGGCGCGTGGCCGATTGGCGCATCAGCCAGCTGCAACGGATGCCCAACGTCGAGGTTTATCGAACCAGCCCGATGACCGCCGCTGACATCCTGGAAACCGGCATTGCGCACGTCATCCTCGCCACGGGCTCCACCTACCGTCGCGACGGAATCGGCCGTACGTTGTGGCGGCCCATCGCGGGCCATGCGCTGCCCCACGTGCTGACTCCCGACGACATCTTCGACGGCCGCACGCCAGAAGGGCGCGTGGTCGTCTACGATGATGATCACTATGTGATGGGCGGTGCGCTGGCCGAACTCTGCGCCGGCCGTGGCTGCAACGTGACGCTCGTCACGCCTGCACCCGAAGTGTCGTATTGGACGCGATTTGCACTCGAGCAGGAACGAATCGAAGCGCGACTCCGCAGCCTCGGCGTGAAGCTGCTCACCAAGCACACGCTGTCACGGATCGGTCCTGATTCGGCCACCGTCAACGACAGTGTGACCGGCACCGCAGGCGCAATCCCCGCCGACAGCGTGCTGCTCGTGACGGACCGCCGCCCGAACGACGCCCTCTACCACGAGCTGGAACCTGCACTGACCGATGGCAGGCTGCGCTCGTTGCGCATCATCGGCGACGCCGAGGCGCCCAACCTGATTGCACAGGCCGTCTTCGCCGGTCACCTTGCCGCCCGCGAATTTGGCGAGATGCCGGTCGATGGGACGCCTTTCCGGGTGGAGCGGATCACGGTCTAGACGTCCTGCCGAGCCCGGCCATTTCCTGCCGCACAGGACACTTCCTGGCTGACGACTCGCGTCGCCGCCTGTGACGCAGGGGCACGACTTGCGGACCTTTCGAACCCCGGGACGCGGTACTGTTGCGCCTGTCCCGTAGCATGAAGTGGAGCCGCAGGTGGCGCTAGGCGCAACGATATACGTGTTCGAAATCCGCCTGGCCGATGCGGACCGTGGCGTCTACGAGACGCTCACCATCCGGGCGGCGCGTCACCCGTCGGAAACCGCCGAGTACCTGCTGACGCGACTTCTCGCCTATTGCCTCGAGTACACCGAGGGAATCGCCTTTTCGAAAGGTCTGTCCGACCCGGACGAGCCGGCGATCAGCGTGCGCGACCTGACGGGCGCGCTGCAAGTCTGGATCGAGGTCGGCGCACCGGACGCGGGTCGGTTACACAAGGCGGCGAAGGCCGCGCCGAAAGTCGTCCTCTACGTGCACCGCGACGTCGACCCGCTGCTTGCGCGCCTTGCCGGCGAGCGCATTCACCGAGCTGGAGAGCTGCGAATACGCGCGGTGGACCGTGAATTGCTGGCGGCGCTGGTCGCGCGGCTGGAGCGGCGCATGAAGCTTGATCTGGCTGTGTCAGAACAGACGCTCTACATCACGCTCGGCGAGGAAACGTTGACGGGCGTCGTGGATGAGCGGCGGCCATTGTGACCGCCTGGCCGCAATCGATGCGACCGGCCTGCAGCGAACGGTTGCTGGCGGGCAGGCGATCTGATCCTGTGCCTGGCCGTTGCTGCCCGGCGTACGCCTGCCGTTCATTCACCTGGCGCAACGACCTCATGGTGCCGACGGCCGGCCACGAGCCACAGCAACAGCGCGAAGCCGAAGCCCAGCGCGCTCGCCGTGCCGAAGAAGATCATCATCGGCTGGTAGCCGGCCGGGTTGAGGGCGCTCGCGCCGGCCGTGTCGTTGAGCCAGCCGGCCATCAGATTGCCGCCGGCGATCCCGGCGTTCTGCGTGACCCACATCAGGCCGAGCGCTGTGCCGAAGCGCGCGGGCGGTACGAGCTTGCTCGTCAGTGGCCACATGACAGCCGGTACCAGCGCGAAGCTCACTCCCATCAGCGCGGTCGCCACCCACAGGCTCCAGTGGGTCGTTGCCATGATGACGAACGACAGGGGCAGCAACAGGGCGCCGACTGCCAGCATTGGCGCGTAACGCCCGGTCCTGTCGCACAGCCAGCCGAACGCCGGCGTGGCGAACATGGCGGCCAGGAACACGTAGCTGTTCATTGCACCGGCGGTCTCCAGGTCGAGTCCGTGCGCGTGCTGGAAATACTTGATCGAGAACGTGCTGAGGAACGCGAAGATCACCGCGTACCAGAGCACGCACAGCACCAGCAGGAACCAGTAGGCGGCCCCGAAACGCAGAAGGTCGCCGGGTACGAGGCGCTGGTGCGTGCCTGCTGAGCTGGCCAGCGTCTTGCCGGGCAACCGGCGGTCGATCCACCAGTAGCCGATGGCCGCGGCGAGTGAAGTTGCTGCAATCAACGTCGCAATGACGAGCGGCGGCTGCCAGCCCTGCGCGTAGGCGTCGGCGAACCACGACGGCGACATGTCCGCGGAGAACGAGCCGGCGCGGCTGATGGCGAGGCTCAACCCCATCGCCAGGGCGAGGTTGCCGCCGGCGAAATAGTTCACGATTGCTACGGTCGTGGATATGTTGAACGTTTCCGCGCCAATGCCGAACAACAGCCGGCCGGCGGCCATGCCGACGAAGTCCGGGCTGAAGGCGGTGAGCGCGGCACCGGCGAGACATACGGCCGCGGTCCACACGGTCACGCGGGCTGCGCCGAAGCGATCGACGAGCACGCCGCCCACGAGGATCAGCACTACGTTTGGCAGACTGTAGATCGCATTGAGCATGCCGATCTGCCTGTCGCTGAAGCCGCGCTGCTGCTGCAGCAGTTCGGCGAGCGGACCGATGGAGTCGTAGACGTAGAAATTGCCGTACCCGGCCACGGCAACGAGCGCAAACACGAGCCAGGCGGTGCCTCGGCGGCATGGCCGGCTCCCGATCACGAATGACCGCTCCGGGGCAATCTGACTTCGAAGTCAATCATTCGGTTCCGGCAGAACTGAGACAGTCAAGGCCGAGCACGCTTTGTTGCCACGCCATCGCGCGTGCCTGCGTCCTCAACTCCTGCATCGCGATCGTGACGACGTCGCCCAACTGGTGGCGGGTCGAGCGACTGGTCTTCGGCGGGCGCCGATGGCGGCGGCGCATGAAGTGCTGCTATTCGAGCTCCTTCAGGACCCAGCCCGCCTTGTAGACCTTCTCGAGCGCCGTGCGGATGTACTGCGGGTGCACGCCGATCGTGCGGTTCTGTCGCTCGTCGAACCAGTAGCTGCCGGAGATCGAGTGGATGTTGCCGTCGAACGCAAGTCCGACGATCTCGCCACTGGCGTTGACCATCGGGCTGCCCGAGTTGCCGCCGACGATGTCGTTGGTGGTGATGAAGTTCGCCCTGCTGCTCTTGAGGTCGATTGACGGCGCGGCATCCAGCCAGCTCTGCGGCAGGCGAAACGGATCCCGGCCGGTCGCGCGGTCAAATGCCGTCTGCAGCACCGTGAACGGCGCCACCGGCTTGCCTTTCTCTTCCCAACCCTTCACCGCACCATAAGAGAGGCGCAGCGTGAACGTCGCGTCGGGGTAGATGCCGGTGCCAAGCGTCGCGAAGCGAGCCTTTGCGATGGCCTCCTGGCCGCTGCGCGTCGGCCCCTCGACCTGGTCCTCGTATTGCTTGCGCATGTCCCGGGCCACAGGGTCCACCTGCTTCGCCAGCTTGATCATCGGATCGTCGCTCGCGTCGATCGCTGACTGGCCTCCTTCATAGAGCGCGAGCCGGACCTTCGGATCGGCGAGCTTGGTGCCGTTCACGAGGCCGGCAGCCAGCGAGTCGGGCGATTCGTTGCCGAGGACCGATCGCACCAGCTGGTCGTCCGGGCCGAGCCACTCGCGCATGCGCTCCAGCGCGAAAGTGAGTTTCACCTGTTCGAGGTCCGGGTAGACGGGCGTGTCGGCGGCGAGCGACTGCTCGACCCGCGGCAAGGCCGCGTCGGTGTACTCACGCAGTCGCTCGGTGTTCGACTTGGGGCGCTCCGCGGCGGATCGGACCAGCGCACGCGCGTAGAAGTAGAGCTGCGAATTGAAGCCTGCAGCGCCTTCGGTGAACGTGTAGGGCGCCAGGATGTTGCGATAGGTCTGCTGCGCCCTGGCGATGTCGTCCCAGGCGGTGCCCGCCGTGGCCTTGAGTTCGGGATTCGCCGCCACCGCCGCCATCAGCGCGGCCTCTTCGCTGGCGCGCTGCGCCATGAACACGTCGTCATGCAGCGTGTCGAGCTGCTTGCGGCGAACCTTGATGCTGTTCTCGAGCGTATTGAGGTCGTCCTGCGAGCGGCGCAGGGATTCCGGGCTCTGCTTGCCGTACTGGATCAGGCGGCCGCGCAGCTCGGAGTAGCGGAGCAGCCACAGCGGCAGGAAGGCATCGCGCTGGAACTTGAGTTGCGACGTGGTGAGCAGGCGGTCGGTACCGCCCGGATGGCCCGACACGAAGACCGCATCGCCCTCGGCGGCGCCGCTCCAGTTGAACCGGAGCGGCTCGGCGATTTTCGCTGGTTTGCCAGCCTCGTAGGCGCGCAGCATCGAGAAATCGAGCGCCCAGCGCGGGAACTGGAAGTTGTCGGGGTCACCGCCGAATGACGCAATGGCGGCCTCCGGCGCGAGCACCAGGCGCACGTCTTCGTAGCGCTTGTACTTGTAGAGCCAGTACTGGCCGCCCTGGTAGAGCGTAACGGCCTCACACTTGAGCGGGCCGGTCCTGGCGTCCTTCTTCGAAGCGTCCTCGCAGCCCTGCTCGAGCCGGGTCAGTTCCTTCTTGCGTGCCTTGTTGGCATCCGCATCCGGCAGTCCCTTCACGGCGGCCTGGACTGCGTCGGTGATGCTCTGCATGTCCACGAGCACGGAGGCGGCCTGCGCCTGGCACCGCAATTCCTGTTCCCGGTTCGCGGCCTTGAACCCACCGGCCAGCAGGTCCCGTTCGGCGGTCGAGTTCTGGGCAATACAGGACTCCGCGCAATGGTGGTTGGTGAGGATCAGGCCGTCGCGCGAAATGAACGACGCGGTACAACCCTGCTCCAGGCGGATCGTGGCGAGACGCAGGCGCTTCAGCCAGGCGTCCGTGACTTCGACGCCGTAGGCCTGCTTGATGGCGGCGCGCGGCGGGTTGTCGAAGGTCCACATGCCTTCCTCGGCGTGCGCGGCAAGTCCGGCGAAGGATGCAAGCAGGAACACGATCGAGCGCTTCATTATTCGTTCTCCGCAGTGGGCCGCCGGGAGGCTGGCCGGCTAAAGGCGCCTATCCTACCGTAGATGCGGTCGGGACGGCCTCCCCGGCGCGACGAATGGCTCAGGGCTTCCAGTCCACCGTGTGATCTGCGAGGTAATCGTCGACAGCGGCGCCCAAGGTCGGATGGAAGACGGCGGGCCCAAAGTGCTCGAGCAGCTCGAAGCGCTTCAGCTTGTCCTTGACCGGATCCTTCATCTCGGCGAGATGCAGCTCAATGCCCGCTGCGCGCAAGGTCCGCTCGAGTTCGGCGAGCATGTCGGCCGAAGTCACGTCGACACTCGTGACCGGTTCGGCGGCTACGACGATCCGCCGCACCGGCGTCGGGGAGTCCGCGACGGCCTGAAGTACCCGTCCCTGGAACAGCTCCGCATTGGCGAAGAACAGCGGCGCATCCCAGCGAAACAGGACCAGACCCGGCACGAGCCGCGCCTCGGGATAACGCTTGATGTCGTGGTAGCCGCGGATGCCGTCCACGCGACCGAGCACCGCGAAATGCGGCCGCCAGCCGTCCCAGAGAAACTCGATGACCGCAACGGCGATCGCCAGCCCGATGCCGGGAATCGCCCCAAGTGCGACGACGCCAGCGAAGCAGACGATCGACAGCCAGAATTCCCAGCGCTGGATGCGGAAGATGCGACGCAGGTCGGCGAACTCGAACAGGCCGATGGCCGCCGCGATCACTACCGCTGCCAGCGCGCTGTTGGGCAGGTTGCGCAGCAGGTCGGGCGCCAGCACCAGCAACAATGCGACCCCCGCCGCTCCGACCACGCCGGTGAGTTGGGTCTTTGCGCCGGACGCTTCGGCGACCGGCGTGCGCGAGGAACTGCTGCTGATCGGGAAGCCCTGGAAGAACCCGGCGGCCAGGTTGGCGACCCCGAGGCCGACCATCTCCTGGTTCGGATCGACATAGCTGCGGGTCCTGGCTGCGTAGGTGCGCGACAGGACACTGGTATCGGCGAACGACACGAGCGCCACCGCACAGCCGCCGATCACCACGGCGCCGAGATCCGCCAGGTCGATCCAGGGCAGTGCGAACGCGGGCAGGCCCTGCGGCAGCGCGCCGAGCACCTTGACGCCGGCACTCGCGCCGAGATCGAACAGGCCGGCCGCGACCGTTGCCACCACCACCGCGATCAGGGTGCCCGGTATGCGTCGGTAGGGCTTGAGCAGCAGTATCACCGCGAGCGTACCCGCGCCGATGGCGAGAGTGGTCCAGTTGGTCGTACCACCGAGGACCGACTCGCCGAGCCGCCACAGGTCGCGCAGCGGCCCGCCGCTGTCGATCGAAACGCCGAACAGCTTCGGCAACTGGTTGACGATCACCACGAAGGCAATGCCGTTCATGTAGCCGTAGCGGATCGGCTTGGACAGCAACTCCGTGATGAATCCCAGGCGCAGCAGTCCCGCCAGAATGCACGCCACGCCGGAGACGACTGCCATCATTCCGGCCAGCGCGACGGCGCGCATCGGATCGCCGCCCGACAACGGCAGCACGACGGCAAGGATCAGCGCCGCCAGCGAGGAGTCCGGCCCCAGCACCAGGATGCGGCTCGGGCCGAACAACGCGTAGGCCAGCAGCGGCACGATGGTGGCGTACAGGCCGTAGATGCCGGGGACGCCGGACGCCACCGCGTAGGCGATGCCCACCGGCACCAGCATCGTGGTCAGCACCAGGCCGGCCATCACGTCGTGCGGCAGCCAGCCGGGTTCGTAACGGCGCGCCGTTTGCAAGCCCGGCAGCCACCGCATCCAGCCTGCGGTATCCGACGTCAGCGGACGCGCGAGGCGACCGGGTGCAGGGGAAGAATCGTCGTTGCTCATGTGACCGCCGGATTGTTGGAACGTGGTACCAGTGCGCCTCGTGGTCCAGTCCCCCACGCATCATTACTCGAAGATTGGCGTGTTCCGACGGCGCATGCCGGGCAATTGACAGCCGCACTCTCCTCCCGATACGGCACGTCGACCCCAGTCAGGACGAGCATGGCCGCGACCGCGAGACCCGCGGCGACGGATCAGCGCAGGACGTCGAGACCGAAGAGCTTCGAGAGCCTGGCGTCAAACATCACCGCCGGCAGCAGTCGCTTCAGCAGTGGCAGCCGCACGCTGTGCGTACCGCCCCGGATGACTCGCGGCGGCGAGTTCCGCAACAGCGATTCCACGACGGGCACGACGAAGACGTCGGCCGGCGTCGCGCCCTGCTGCCCGGCCTGGGCACGGGCACGAATCCCGCCCTCCACAGGCTTGTAGATCGAATTCTCCGGCAAGCGAATCGCCGCCTCCGCATGCTGACCGAAGCTGGAGCGCACACCGCCCGGCTGGATCGCGACCACGTGAATGCCGAAGGGCGCCAGTTCCATGCGCAGGGCGTCGGTCAGCGAGTGCACGGCCGCTTTGCTCGAGCAGTACGCGCCCGCAAACGGCGTAGTGAAAAGTCCCACGATGCTCCCAACGTTGGCCACGACCGCGCTGCCATTCTTGGCCACCGCCGCACGAAGCAGAGGCACGGCCTTACCGGTCACCACCACCGGCGCAATGACATTGGTCTCGAACTGGCGACGCAAGTCCTCACGGGTCAGATCGACCACGGCGCCGACCTGGGAAAAGCCGGCGTTGTTGACCAGCAGGTCGAGGTGTCCAGCTTCCCGCCTCACCGTTTCGAAAGCGCCGGCAATAGACGAATCGTCGTTGACGTCCAATGCCAGACCGTGGATGCCGTCCGCTTCAAGCGACGCCAGTCCCTCGCTGCGTCGGGCCGTGGCATAGACCCGATGGCCTCGTTTCTTGAATTCGCGCGCGAGGGCGGCCCCGATGCCACTGGAGCACCCGGTGATGAGGATGGTCTTCTGCATTTTCACTCCCCGAGTGGGCGTGTAACACGTGGCAACCATGGTACCTGGTGGTGCGAAAAGGCCAGGGCATTCACTGCCCCGGCACTCGACGCGCTAGGCGGTGCCCGTCGACATCGGCGTCCCGGGTCCAATGACACCCTTTGGATTCGGCCCATATCGATTCGCACCAGGCTGGCTATCCATGACGCTGAATACAAGCAACACGATCCCGCCGATGAGCGGAATCAGGCTGATCAGGATCCACCAGCCACTGCGATCGGTATCGTGCAGTCGTCGCACGGTCACAGCAATGCTGGGGATCAAGGCAGCGAGGCAGTAGAGCCCGCTCAACAGCCCGAGCCCCGCCGCCTCATTCAAGGTGCCGGTCACGCCATCAACGATGGCCAGCAGAACCACTGCGATGAAGTTGAACAGGACGAAAGACCAGTACTCCTTGCGGCGCGACCGGCCCTCAAACAAGGCGAACTTTTTCCATGCCTCGAAATACCAGTTCATTTCAGTCCCCTCTTGTTACTCGGCTCAGAGTGAGCCTATTGACGCTGAAATCCAATGGCCTCGCCAAACCCGCGCTCACCCCGATCTTCCCCCAACCCAGTCCCGGGAGGGGGAGGCCCACCAGGATCCTGCCGCGATGTTCGCATCCCCCTCACCGAAGCACGGGGCTACCATCCGCACCAGCCAGCGAGGTCTCATCGTGCGAATACCTGCCGTCGCAGTGATGCTTGGTGCGCTCTGCAGCACGTCCGTCCAGGCTGCGGAACCGACACCGGCGCAAACCGAGGCATGGGCGGAGTCTCTCTTGCCCATGCCCGAGGCCGGGTGGGAGCGCCTCGCGATGATCCGCGGTACGGTGGTGTATGTATCCTTGCGCGACGCCGAGCGGCGGGGGCCGATCGCGACCGCACCGGTGCGGTATGAGTATCTACAGGGTGTCCAATGGATGGGATATTTCCCAGCGAACAGCGTCGTCACTCAAAGCGAATACGACTGCGTTCGATCAGTCCATCGTGACATCGCTTCAAGTGGGTACAGCGGGAATAATCTCTCGGGCGAGAAAAGGAGTTGGGTCGCTGATCAGCACTCCCTATGGACACCCATCGTCCCGGACACCATCGGCGAGGCGATTGGCCGGGAACTCTGTGCCCGGACAAACCAGCGCTCCGTGACGCCGGCGGCGCCC
>Ga0315283_10006455_pt1 | contig 10459 bp, 12 predicted proteins | sample YL17G09_0_MG_FD_204541 | JGI IMG/M metagenome (GOLD analysis project Ga0315283, IMG submission 204541) | Sediment microbial communities from Yellowstone Lake, YNP, Wyoming, USA - YL17G09_0 | ecosystem: Environmental > Aquatic > Freshwater > Lake > Sediment | place: USA: Wyoming | collected...
CCTGTGCGGTGTGGTAACCCCACGCTCGGTCGGTTCGACTCCGGCGCCGCTCCGTAAGCCACATTCCCAGCAAACAAGCGATTTCTAGCTGGATCTGTCGCGCCCGCTATTTCCGCTCCCGCCCGCTGGAATCCGCTGGCGTGTGTTTGCGGGCAGCGAAGCTCGATTTCGAAGAGGTCGACGTATGGGGGAAGACGGGCACCTTGGAGTTCTTGCAGAAGGACCCGGCCCACCTGACGCCGAGGAGCGATCCAGCGGCTCTCGAACGGGAGCAAGTCCGCGACGCGTCGTAGTCGGCGCCGTAGTGGAGGACGCCGATGCCGGCGTCGGCTGCCGCGGCGGTGGTGATGAGATCGGGGATGGTGACGGGCGGGCGCGGGTGGCCTCCGCCAAGGTGCAGCACGGGTAGCGCATCCGATGGGTGTGATACGTTGCCTTAAATGGAAACAGTCGAGACATCTGTAGCCCGGCGCACCCTCGCCTCCCGATTCGGCTTCCCCGACTTTCGGCCCGGGCAGGAGCACGTCATCGAGGGGCTGCTCGCTGGCCGCTCCGCGCTGGCGGTGTTCCCGACCGGGGCCGGCAAGAGCCTTTGCTATCAGCTCCCGGCGCTGCTCTTCGACGGCGTCACCGTCGTCGTCTCGCCGCTGATCGCGCTGATGAAAGATCAGATCGATGCCCTCGTCCGTCAGGGCATCGACGCCGCACGACTCGATTCCAGCCTTGGCCCGGACGAGGTACGCGAGGTCTCCGACCGCCTCCGGGCCGGCGGCCTGAAGCTCCTCTACGTCGCACCGGAGCGGTTCAACAATGAGCGCTTCCTCGCCCAGCTCGAGGGGACGAAGATCTCGCTGTTCGCGGTCGATGAGGCGCACTGCATCTCGGAGTGGGGTCACAACTTCCGGCCGGACTACCTCAAGCTCGCGACGCGGGCGCAGGAGCTCGGGGCCGAGCGCGTTCTTGCCCTGACGGCGACCGCGACGCCGGCCGTCGTCGGCGACATCTGCGCCGGGTTCGGAATCTCCGAGGCAGACGCCGTGGTGACCGGGTTCTACCGCCCCAACCTGACGCTGCTGACCACTCCTGCCCCTGCGTCGGAGCGAGATCAGCTGCTGATCGACAGGCTGCGCGAGCGGCCACCCGGATCGACGATCGTCTACGTCACCCTTCAGCGCACGGCGCTCCGTGTCGCCTCGCTCCTCGCTGCGGCGGGGCTCCCGGCCCGGCCCTATCACGCGGGGATGAGCACGGAAGACCGCGTTGCAGCGCAGGAATGGTGGGCGGCGTCTGGCTCCAATATCGTCGTTGCGACGATCGCCTTCGGAATGGGGATCGACAAGGCCGACGTCCGCTACGTCTACCACCTCAACCTGCCGAAGGGTCTCGAGTCGTACTCGCAGGAGATCGGCCGCGCGGGCCGCGACGGGGAGCCGGCAGTCTGCGAGCTCTACGCGTGCCAGGAGGACATCCCGACGCTCGAGAACTTCGCCTTCGGCGACACGCCGACGAGGGAGGCCGTGGAGGGTCTGCTCGACGAGATCTTTGCGAACGACGACGGCGCGCAGTTCGCCGTCTCCGAATACGAGCTCTCCGTTCGGATCGATGTGCGGCCGCTCGTGCTGAAGACGATCCTCACCTACCTCGAGCTCGAAGGGCTGCTGCGGCAAGGGACGCCGTTCTATGCGGGCTACAGCTTTCGACCGGTCGAGGGATCGTTCGAGCAGGTGTTCGCAGCCTTCGATCCCGACCGGGCGGACTTCCTGCGCCGCCTCGTCGCGAGCGGCAAGACGGGGCGCATCTGGACGAGCCTCGACCCCGCCGCCGCCGCGATCGCCCTTGGCGAGGAGCGAAGCAGGATCGTCGCGGCCCTCGGGCATCTCGAACAGCGGCAGCTGATCGAACTGCGAGCCGCTGACGCGCGTCAGCGCTACACGGTTCTCGGGCGCCCGGTTTTCGGACCCCCGGTGCCCGGAGGCCCGGGCTCCGGCGACGACCTGCTCGACCGCCTCGTCGAACGCTTCGCGCGCCGCGAGCAGGCGGAGACGGAGCGAATCCAGCGGGTCGTTTCGCTCGTCACCCACGACGGCTGTCAGGTCAACGAGCTCGTCGGCTACTTCGGCGAGGTCCGCGAGGAGCCGTGCGGCCATTGCAGCTTCTGCCTCAGCGGCGCGGTGCAGCAGCTACCCGAGCCGGCGACGCCGCCCACGCTCGAAACCGCCGTCGACCGGGGTGCCCTCGAGGCGCTCGGTGCTGCGCACCCCGAGGCCCTCGGAGCTCCGCGTCAGCGTGCGCGGTTTCTCTGCGGGATCACGAGCCCTGCCACGAGCCGGGCGAGGCTGACCCGCGGGCCGCTGTTCGGTGCACTCGCCGACCGCCGCTTCGCCGACGTCCTCGCGTGGTGCGAAGGGGAGAGTGGGTGATCGTCGCGCTGCCTGAACATGAGGCCGCGCTGCCCGGACAGCGGGAGGCTCATTTAGTGTTGCGTATTCGTCATCAATCGATGATACTTAGACATCATCGATGCGAACGCCCGCGCCCCCACTGCTGCCGATCTTCCGCTCCGCGGGACAGGGGCGACTGCTCGCTCGCATCTATCTCGCTCCCGACCGGCCTACCCCGTTGGCAGGGCTCGCCCGGGAGCTCGATCTCGATCGCGGTGGTGTTGCCCGGGAGGCAGACAGGCTCGAGGCGGCCGGGCTCGTCGCGTCCGAGCGGATCGGGCATCAACGGATCCTCGTTCCGAACAGGGACTCGCCGTACTTCACCCATCTCTACGGCCTCCTGCTCGTGGCGTTCGGCCCTGCGATTCTTGTCGGCCCTGCGCTCCGGGAGATCACGGAGATCGATGAGGCGTTCCTCTTCGGCTCCTGGGCGGCTCGGTATCTCGGCGAGTCGGGCGCCGATCCCGCCGACGTCGACGTACTCGTCGTCGGGCGACCTGACCGCGCCTCGACGTATCGCGTCGCAAGAGACCTGACGGAGCAGATCGGCCGCGAAGTGAACATCACGATCCTGCCCAGCGAGCGGTGGAAAGAGCCGCAAGAGGGATTCGTCCGGGAGGTCAAGCGAGGCCCACTCGTTCAGCTTCGCCTCAGCGGTGACCCGTGAGCGAGGATGATGTCGCGAAGCTCGTTGAAGAGGGGGTCATTCGGCACGCCGAGTCGGATCTCCGTGAGGCCAGAACGGAGCTCGAGAAGCCCCGTGTGCACCTCGAGACCGCTGCCTCGGTCGCGCGCCGGGATCCGGCCGCTGCCTACGCGATTGCTTACGACGCCGCCAGGAAGGCGATCTCGGCCCACCTGCGTGCGAGCGGGTTCAGAGTCGGAAAGGGGTACGGCGCCCACGCTCGCATCGGTGTCTACGCCGCTGCCGCTCTCCACGACCACGGAATCGGCGAGCAATTCGGGCGGTACGACGAACTGAGACGGCTCAGGAACCAGGCGGAGTACGACTCCTTGCTCATCGACGAGGCCGACGTGGGCGATGCACTCGATCAGGCCTCGGCGATCGTGACTGCGGTCGAGCGGGATCTCTGTGATTGACACGCAGCGGCTCGAATGGGAGCCAACGCGAAGCGCTGCCGGCTTATGAGCTCTGTCGCGGCCGGCATTCAGCAGGTGAGGAGCGCAGAGAGCCGCTGCACCGTGCGCCAGTTCCGCGCCGTTCCGCCGACACCGAGCTGCCGCTCGAGGTAGTCGAGCGTGAAGCGTGAGCGGCCCGCACCGTTCGGGTAGCTGAGATACACCTCGCGGCCGTCGACGGCGAACGCATCGGGCGGCGAGCGGTCCGGGTCGAGCGTCGCAGCCGCAGCAGGATGCTGGGAGAGGAAGGCGACGTGCAGCGTCGCCGGGTCGCGGTCGCCGCCGGCCGTAAGAAAAGGGTTGCGTTCGACGACTGCCTCGAGCTCCGCGGCCGAGCGGACGACGACACCGACGCGCACGCCGAAGGCCTTCTGGATCGTGTCGCCGATCTGCTTCGCGACGACGCACTCCGGCTCGGGGGAGCGGAAGAGGACGTTGCCGCTGGCCAGGATCGTCGACACGTTCTCGAAGCCGCGTGACTCGAGCGCCGCGCGGAGCTCTGCCATTGGAACGCGGTTCGCGCCACCCACGTTGACGGCACGGAGCAGCGCGACGTAGGTGGTCATGCCGGCTGCTTGTTCCGCCAGCTCGTCAGATCAAACAACTTGTTCAGCTGCTTGAGCACCTCACGCGCGATGATGTCGCCGCCGGCCGTGTCGAAGTGCACGCCGTCGCCTGCCCTGACCTTCACGGTGTCGCCCTTCGCGTTCTCCAGATACTCGGCGAACCCACCCGTGTCCCCGGCAAACATCGTGTACGTATCGATGAAGAGCGCCTTGCCGGGACGCGCCTTTGCCTCCTGCTGGACAATGGCGTTGATCTGGTCGAAGCTCCGCGTCTGCCCTTCGCTCCGGGTGATCGGGAGGCCGATCCAGACGACGGTCCCGCCCGCCCGGTTGACGGTGTCCATGACCCCGGCCACCCGACGGCGGTACTCCGCTGTCCATGACGGCCCGCCGAGCTTCCCGATCGTCGTACCTTCGCCGAGGCCCGTCATGTAGCCGTGATCGTCGTTGGCGCCGAAGTCGAGGACGACGACGTGCGGCCGGAGCGTTTTCACCTTCATCCGTATCTCCTCGAACCAGTTGAAGACGTCGGGCCTCGTCAGGCCGGTAGCGACATGGCCGTCGATGCCGCCGACCGATTCGATCACGGGACTCGCCCCGGCTGCGCGCACAATCGAGTACCCCGGCGTGATCACCAGGGAGTCGCCGGCGACCCAGAGCCGGAGCTTCTTCGCCGGCGTGAACTTCATCTTTCCGGGAGGTTTCGAGGTGCCCGGTTTCGACGTCGACCCGGTCGACTTCGGCGGCACGACGATCGCGACGTCGATCGTGTCCGCGTCGGTGCGGCTCGTCATGCTCTGCACGAGTTGCCGTGGCCGATCGAGTTGGAGCGCGCCGCTGACCCCGGCGAGACCGCCCGTGAGCGCGAGAGCGACGTCTCGCGCCGTTCCGGGCTGCTTGTTGAATGACGCCTTGTGCATCCCTGGCGCGTTCAACACCGAACCGAAGAGCAAGGCCAACAGGGCCACAACGAGTCCGTTGCCGGCGGACGAAAAGCGTCGGCCATCTTCGGTTCGGCGTTTGCGCCGGCCATCTTCGGTTCGGGGTCGGCGCCGGCCCTCCGGTGCCTCCTGCGCCACGTCCTCGCGGCGGGGGCGCTCGGAGGCCGCGCGCCGCTGCCGCCGTGCGGTCCGCTGTGTCTCGGCGGCCGGTTCCTCCTCCGGCTCGCGGCTCGGCACGTTGGCCGTCTCCTCGGCGGGAAAATCCGTGGCCGCCTCCCAGCCTCCGTCCAACGCATCGCCCGGGAGCCGCGGCAGCACGTTCTCGGCCGACTCCCGGACGGGCGGCAGCTTCGGGAGATCTGGAGGGTCGGTGGGTGTCATCAGAAGCGGAAGTAGATGAAGGGTGCCACGCCCTCGGGGCCCAGCGTGTTCGTCAGCATCAGTGCGAACGCAAGCACAACGGCCTGACCAACGACCGGCAGCCGCCCGAAGCGATCCATGATCGCGATCGGGAACCGGGCCGGCAGGTACTGCGAGCCGATCCCGGCCGTGATCGCGAGCAGGACGCCGCCCGTGACGAGCGGTGAGGGCTGACCCCAGCCGGTGAACAGACCGGTGAGCATGTCCGAGGCGGTTCCGAAGCTGTCCGCCCGGAAGAACACCCACGCCACGCAGACGATGTTGAACGTGATCAGTCGGGCGATGATGCGGCGGCGGCGCGTGTCTGCCGGAGCGACGTAACCGGGGCGATCCTTGCGCCAATGCTCCAGGGTGAGACCGACGCCGTGGATTCCGCCCCAGACGACGAACGTCCAGCCGGCCCCGTGCCAGAGCCCGCCGATCAGCATCGTCAGCATCAGATTGCGGTACGTGATGATCTTGCCCTTGCGGCTGCCGCCGAGGGGGATGTAGAGGTAGTCGCGGAGCCAGCGGGACAGCGTCATGTGCCAGCGGCGCCAGAAGTCCTGGATCGACTCCGCGGCGTAAGGGGAGTCGAAGTTCCGCGGGAACGTGAACCCGAGGAGGAGCGCGAGGCCGATCGCGATGTCCGTGTAGCCGGAGAAGTCGGCGTAGATCTGGACTGCGTACGCGTAGATCCCGATCAGGATCTCGAGCGACGAGTGCTGCCCCGGCGCTCCGAATACCTGATCGACGATGTTAGACGCGAGATAGTTCGCGATCACCACCTTCTTGAACAGGCCGGTCGCGATGAGATAGAAGGCGCGGCTCGTATCGACGCGACGCGGGTTACGTGGCGTCTCGAGTTGTGGGATCAGCTCCCCCGGCCGAACGATCGGGCCGGCCACGAGGTGCGGAAAGAACGAGAGATAGACGGCGAACTTCTCCAGGGTGGTGGGCACGAAGTCGCCGCGGTAGGTGTCCACGACATAGCTGATCGCCATGAACGTGTAGAACGAGATCCCGACCGGGAGGATGATCGTACGCAAGGAGAACGGCAGCTCTAGGCCGACGATCGCCGCCATGCTCTGCGACGAGTCGACGAAGAAGTCGTAGTACTTGAAGTAGCCGAGCACGCCCAGGTTTCCGGCGAGGGCCACCCAGAGCAGCAGCTTCTTCTGCGACTGCACCGTCGCCCTGTGGATGCGGACGGCGAGCACCTGGTTCCAGACGGTGCAGCCCGCGAGCAGGAAGATGAAGCGCCAGTCCCACCAGCTGTAGAAGACGTAGCTCGCAACGAGAATGAACGGCCGCCAGCGGTGCACCTTCGGCATCGCGAGCCATGAGAGCGGCAGCACGATCAGGAAGAAGACCGCAAACGTCGCGGTGGGAAACAGCATCGGCGGAGCCTAGACGGTTGATTCCGGATTGGCGTGCGTGTAGGCGAGGGGCTGAACCGAGCAGCGTGGTCGGCTCGATAGGACAACGCCCGAGCAGATGCAGTGCACGTCGAATGATCGGGGTTGGTGACCGCGGAGGAGCGCCGAAACGTTCGAGCGGCGCCGGCCGGACAAAGCGCGACTTCCACGTCACCCCGAGTCGTGGGTTCGAAAAACCGAGCCACACCAGGCTCAGCCCAGGGCGACGTCGTCTGCAGCCAACGCGATGATCAGGCTCGACGTCCGATCTGGAGGCGAGGACGACGATGCCGGCAATCACAGACAATGACCTGGAGCGGATGCGCGAGCAACTCCTGTTCGCGGGGCCGCAGGCAGCCCGCAAGCTGAGTCGATACTGGGTCCTGCTCTCGCTCGCAGCGGTGATCGCTACCGCCGGAATCGTCGCCGACTCGACGGCGACGGTTATCGGGGCCATGATTGTCGCGCCGCTGATGACGCCGATCCTCGGCACCGTTCTCTCGGTCGTGACGGGCGACCGGGCAAATCTCGTGCGCTCGCTCGGGCTGGTTGCGGGCGGCGTCGTCGCGGTCGTAGGAATTGCGTGGCTGTTGGCGCTCCTCGTACCGATAGACGTCGTTGCCGACACGAATGCACAGGTCGCCGCGAGGGTGCACCCTCGCCTCATCGACCTCGTCGCCGCGATCGCGACCGGTGCTGTCGGATCGTTCGCCCTTGTGCGCTCCGACGTCTCGGACACGCTTCCCGGTGTCGCTATCGCGATCTCGCTCGTACCACCGCTCGCCGTCGTGGGCCTGACTCTCGAGGCAGGTGCCAGAGGTCAGGCGGCGGGAGCGATGCTCCTGTTCCTTACCAACGTGGGTGCGATCCTGCTCTCCGGTCTCGTCGTCATGGCGATCTACCGGGTGACGGCGACGGCCGCTGCCGAGGCGGCGGCTCCAGGACGTAGGCACCCCCGGGCCGTTGTTGCCGTGGCCGTGTTCGTGCTCGTCCTCGTGATCCCGCTCACGGCCTCGACGAGGCGGATCACCACGGAATCCTTTCAACGATCGAACGCCGAAGCGGCGGCGATCGCCTGGGCCGATCCGTCGGGCTGGCGCATCCTCACCGTCGATGCGGACCGCGCCGGCCTTCGCATTCGCGCCGCAGGGCCGCTTCCCTCTCCTGATCCGACAGCCCTCCGTGCGGCCCTCGACGACCACGGGCTGGCCGACGTCGATGTGGTCGTCGAGCTCGTCCCCGAGGAACGCGTCGAGCTCCCCGGGAGTTGAGCCGGCCGGCCGAGGTGCTCCTTTACGAGGTCGGCGGGCGCTCCCCGGTGGCGTCGAGGTCGGCGGGCGGCAGCTTCGTGATCGCGGTCGGCGAGTCGGCGGCGGGCTCGAGCAGCGTGTGCTCGACCGGCGGCACGAACCACGAGGGATCTGCGTGCACCGGCTCGGGCGGAGCAGCAGGGGCCAGCAGGGGGATCGCATCCCGGCGCCGGTCGGCGCGCGACGCCGCCCACTCGATCAGAGCAACGAGAGCCCACGCCCCGGCCATCACCCCGGCGATCACGGGAGCGTCGAGCTCGGCGAGTGCTGCCGCTGCCGCTGTCCCGGCCAGGAAGAGCACCTCGAGCAGCACCCGCGGCACCCCCGGTCGGCGCCTAACCGGCGCCCCGATCGAGCTCACCCAGGCGTAGGAGGGAGCAATCGCCGGAGCGGCGACCTCGTCATTCCAGCCAGGCTCGGCAGGCGGAAGCCCCGGCCCACCAAGGCGGCGAACATCGGCCTGAAGAGCCTCGATCCGATCGGCCAGGTCGCGCACCACCTGCGTCAGCTCCGCTTCGGGCTCTCGACCGTGCGCCGTCTGCTCCGCGGCGGTCATGCGGCGGACTCGTCGTCGCCCATCGCGTCGATCGCCTCGCGGGCCTTGGCGTGGACCCGGGCGCGCCGTTCCTCGAGCGTCTCCTCAACCGGTACGGGCTCGACCTCCGGCTGGGGTTGGCGCTGTTCGTCGAGCTTGCGCCGCAGCTCCTCGGCCGGATCGTCGACCGCCGCCGGGTGCTCCGCGATGCTGTCGGCGGGCTGCCTCCGTCGTGCCAGCATCCTGCCGAGAGCGGCGATGCCGACGATGCCGGCGAGCCAGGCGAGTGCGCGCTTCACGCAGCGATGGTATCGCTAGTACGGCCTCCCCAAACGTTTGACCTGAAACGCGTTGTCGGCGTGGGAGGCCGCACTAGCTGGATGTGGTCGGCCGCTTCGCGACCGGCTGTTGCCTTGGGGCCTTGCTCCGCTTCGCGGAGGGCAGCCGGCGCGGCCTGGGGCGCAGACAACCCGGAAAGCGGGTGATGCGCTCATCCGTTCGTGATTTCCTCAGGTACCGTATGCGGGCTTCCTGCCTCTCCACGCCCGGGCCATTCCCAGCTCGTGCTTGCCGGTGAGGCCGCCTAAGACCGAAGGAAGGAGAAAAGGGAACCCGTGATCGACTACGAGATCCTGCTGTTGTTGGACCCAGACCTCGCCGAGGAACCCCAGGCGGAGGTCATCACGCGCGTGCGCGACCTGATCGACAAGGGCGGTGGCACATTCACCCGCCACGACGCCTGGGGCAAGCGCAAGCTCGCCTACGAGATCGACAAGAAGGGCGACGGGAACTACCACCTACTGCTCTTCAGCGCCCCGCCGGAGACGCTCGATGAGATCACTCGTGTCCTGAAGATCGACGACAACGTGATGCGTCACCTCGCGACACGTCGTCCAGAGGGGGGTCCGTCCGAGCCACTTTCCGTCGGCGCTCCCTTGAGTCACGATGCTGTGATCGACGATCTCGCAGAGGAGGATGAGGACTGATGGCTGCAAATATCAACCGCGTTGTTCTGATCGGGAACCTGACGCGTGACCCGGAGATGAAGCACCTGCCGTCCGGGACGGCGCTCTGCTCGTTGCGCATCGCGGTGAATACGCGGCGCAAGGACGAGTCCGGGCAGTGGACCGACAAGCCGAACTACTTCGACGTCGCGGTCTGGGGAGCCCAGGGCGAGAGTTGCGCGCAGTACCTTGCCAAGGGTCGTCCCGTCGCGATCGACGGTCGGCTCGAATGGCGTGAATGGGAGGCAACCGACGGCTCGGGCAAGCGCCAGGCGGTCGAGATCGTGGCCGACAGCGTCCAGTTCCTCGGAAGCCGCGGCGACGGCGACGGGGCCGGCGGCGGCTCGTTCGTTCCCGCAGGGGCCGCTGCGCCGAGCGGTGCCGACTTCCCTTCATCGCCCACCGACGACGACATTCCTTTTTGAGGCGTGATGCGAATTGAAAGCACATCTGGATGCGGCCCTGCACGCTGCGGATCGCGTCCGCCGAGGTCGACATCAAGGCAACCAGCCTTGACGCCGACCCCGTCGAACACGCTCCTTGGTGCAGAGCCGCCCCAGCCGCACTTCCAATCCACATCAAGCCTCTACTAGGAGATCTGACGATATGGCTCAGAAGGCACCGGCGCGCAAGCGTCCCAGCTCCAGCTCCGCCCCCGGGCGGCGCAAGAGCTGCCACTTCTGCAAGGACAAGGTCACAGAGGTG
>Ga0315283_10006456_pt1 | contig 10458 bp, 7 predicted proteins | sample YL17G09_0_MG_FD_204541 | JGI IMG/M metagenome (GOLD analysis project Ga0315283, IMG submission 204541) | Sediment microbial communities from Yellowstone Lake, YNP, Wyoming, USA - YL17G09_0 | ecosystem: Environmental > Aquatic > Freshwater > Lake > Sediment | place: USA: Wyoming | collected...
TGCAAATGTAAGGGAGGTCAAAATGGCGGCGATGATAGACATGATGACGGCGATCAAACCGGGTATGATGAAATTTTTCGACTTGAGTTCGGGATTGTACCATACCCGCACACGGGGGTCTATGAGTGGCTCGATATGGTTGACGTTCATTCTCCGGGCATAGAGTTCCGTTGCCGCCGTTATATATCCAAGCGCAATGGTTGCGGTATTCGAATCGCTTCCGTCAACGATCACCTGCAGTTGCGCAGGTCCGCCTTTTTTTATATCTTTGGAAAAGTCTTTCGGTATCGTTATCGCCAACCTCGCCTTGCCTGAATCGAGATATTCATCGATTGCTCCGTGAGCATCAACCGTACCGATAATTGTGAAATAGCCTGATTCGCGTAATTCCGCTGTAAGCTCCCTGCTCATGCCGCTCTTATCAAGGTCATAAACAACCGTAGAAAGGTTATTGACGTCAAGGGTTATTGCATACCCGAAAATAAACAGAAGGATGACCGGCAATAAAAAAGCCATGGCAAGGCTTAAAGGGTCGCGCCATATCTGCACAAGCTCCTTTTTCGCTATTGCCTTTATTCTTATTAATTTCATATCACGCAACCTCTATTAACGTCACAAACACGTCCTCAAGCGAAGGCATGATTTTTTCGATCCTGTTCACGGCAATGCCCTCTTTTTTAAGCAGCGCCTCAATCCGGGGGATGTCCTGTTCCGCGTTATCAACGGTCGCATGGAGAAGACTGCCAAAGATCGCGGTTTCAATACCGTTTTTATAAACCGCTTCCAATGCAGCCACAAGCCTATCTACCTCTATTTCGAGGACGTCACGCTTCATATATTTCTGCCGCATTTCACCCGGCGTCCCTTCGGCAATGACCCTGCCTCTGTAGATAAGGGCAAGCCTGTCGCAGTAATCCGCCTCATCCATGTAGTGGGTTGTAACGAATATGGTTGTGCTTTTCCGGGCCATTTCATAGATCAGGTCCCAGAAATTTCTCCTTGAAATCGGATCAACCCCTGACGTCGGCTCATCAAGGAAAAGGATAGGAGGTTCATGCAAAATGGCGCAGCCGAGGGCAAGCCTCTGCTTGAAGCCGCCGGGGAGGGTCTTTGTAACGGAGTTCCGCCGGTCCTTCAGACCGGACATTTCCAAAACCCATTCCATGCGTCCGCGTTTTTTCTCTCGTGATACTTTGTAGATACCGCTGAAAAAATTGATATTTTCCTCTACGGTAAGATCATCATAGAGGGAAAATTTCTGCGACATATAGCCGATATGTTTTTTGATCTCTTCTGATTCTCTCATGATGTCATTGCCGCCTACAAAACCTTTTCCACCAGTCGGCTGCAATAGTCCGCAGAGCATTTTTATGGTCGTAGATTTACCCGCGCCGTTCGGTCCAAGGAACCCGAAGATCTCACCCTTCCCTATGGCCAAACTGATATTGTCCACCGCCGTAAAGTCCCCAAACCTGCGGGTCAACCCTTCAACCCTGACTGCCTCCGGCATCCTTATTTCCCCTGCACCATCGAAATGAATATATCTTCAATCGAAGGAAGAATTTCCCGCTGTTCTTTTACCGCTATCCCTTCTTTCCGTAATTTCCCGACGATAATCCCGGCAGTCTCTTTTTTCTCAATCGTAATATGGAGCCTGTCTCCGTAAATGCTCACACCTTTGACGCCATCAATCTCTCTGATTATCTCCCTGGCATTCCGCGCATCATCAGACCACAGTTCAATCATGGGCAATCCAAGCGATTTTTTGATCCCCATAGGACTGTCCTTCATCATCAGCCTTCCCTTATGGATAAGTCCGACCTGCGTGCATCGTTCGGCTTCATCAAGATATGCGGTGGAAACGAGTATGGTCACCCCTTCTTTCAGGAGGTCATAGAGTATCCTCCAAAAGTCCCTCCTCGAAACAGGGTCAACACCGTTTGTCGGTTCATCGAGTAACAGGACTTCGGGAGTATGGATGAGGGCGCAGGCAAGGCCGAGTTTCTGCTTCATGCCTCCGGAGAGTTTTCCTGCAAGCCTGTCCTTAAAGGGTGTAAGGTTGCTGAAGCCGAGGAGCCTCTCAATCCTTGCAGGCCTTTCTTTTTGTGGAACTTCATAGAGGTCGGCATAAAAAAAGATATTTTCCATAACGGTAAGGTCTTCATATAGCCCGAATCTCTGGGACATATAGCCGATTTTTTCCTTGATCTTCTCTCCTTCGTTTGAAATGGAATGTCCTGCAACCCATGCCTCTCCCGAGGTCGGATCGAGTATTGCGGAAAGAAGCCGCATGATTGTGGTTTTCCCTGCGCCGTCAGGCCCGACAAGCCCGAACAATTCTCCTTTTTGTATTTCGAGATCAAGATTATCAACGGCAGGATGGTTTCCGAATTTTTTGGTCAAACCGGAAGTCTTTATTGCTTCGTTCACTTCAGCCGTATTTTCACATCTGCCGGCATACCGGGCTTAAGCTCGCCGTTGCCGTTCTTTGCGCTCACCTTTATACCGAATACGAGCTTGACCCGCTCTTCCTGTGTCTGGACATTTTTTGGAGTAAATTCAGCCTCGGACGAAATATAGGTGATAACGCCTTCATATTTTTTCCCCGGATATGAATCCGTTGTAATCCCGGCCTTTTGACCGAGTTTCACAAGGCCAAGCTTGTCCTCTTTCACATAGACCCTGATCCAGGGATTTTCGAGGTCGCCGATTGTGTAAACAGGCGCTCCCGGAGCAACGGTTTCTCCAGGCTCCATATTCTTCCGCATGATTACGCCCGACACAGGGGCAAAAAGCACGGTATCTTTAAGCCTCTCTTCGGATACCCCCAACGCAGCTTTTGCCTGTTGCACTCTCTCTTCCGCCGCTTTAATTGACTCTTTCCTCGGGCCTTCCTTTACAAGGCTCAGCGTTTCAAGCGCATTTCTATGCCGGGACAACGCGACATCATATGTTCTCTTTACGGCATCCATCTGCTGTGCTGCTATAACTTCTTTTTGAAAGAGCGCTTCAGACCTCTCGTAATCTTTTTTTGACTTCACAAGCTCGGCTTCGGCATAACTGACATTTGCCTTTGCCTGTTCGATTTCCTGCAACCTTGCGCCTGACTTCAGCTCAGTATGTTTTGTGAGAGCCTCGTTCAGTGCAGCCCTGCTTTGGATAACCAGGCCCTCAAGTTCGGCGCTGTCAAGGACCGCCATTTTATCGCCCTTCTTTACCGTCTGCCCTTCTTCAGCCAAAAGTTCCCTGATCCTCCCGGAAAACTTAAACCCCGTATTTACCTCGGTTATTTCGACATTGCCGGATAGCGTAAGCACGCCTTCTTCATGTTGATTCCGGGACCGGTACATCAATGCGACTATGACGCCGATAAGAATAATAATTCCGACTATCGCCAACTTCTTCTTCATGCCGACAACTCCTTTAAACGGAATTTCACAATGAGAAGCTATTACTTACTAATGAGTGCATAAGTAAGACTACATCACACCCTCACCCTATACCATCTCCCCTCAAGGGAGATGGGACTTAAGAATCGCCCCTCCCTTGAGGGGAGGGGAAAAAGGGGAGGGTGTTAGAATATGTATCCTTACTTATTGCCTTCTTAGTAAATCCTGCTTTGTCGCATCAGTCCGGAAAGCCTTCGGGATTTATTGTGTCTGCCCTGCCGTTTATGTAACGTTTACGTTATGAAACCGGCGGGGTTACTTCTGCGTTTTTAAAAGCTTGTACTCGATGCTATCGACGAGGGCCTGGTAGGACGCCTCGATAATATTTTCGGATACGCCGACAGTGCCCCAGCGTTCTTCTTCGTCTCCCGATTCAACAAGCACCCTGACCTTTGCGGAAGTCCCCTTGCCCGCGGTAAGCACGCGCACTTTGTAATCATGGAGTTTTACATCCTTGAGTTCCGGATAGAACTTGTCGAGCGCCTTTCTCAGGGCATGGTCGATTGCATTGACCGGACCTTTTCCTTCTGCAGCAGTATGTTCGATGCGGCCGCCGACCTTCACCATAATGGTAGCCTCGCTGAAAGCCTCCTCGCCTTCTTTCCTCTTCTCGATCATGACCCTGAAGCCGATCAAATCGAAGAACCTCTTGTGCAAACCGAGGGCTTTTTTCATCAGAAGTTCAAAAGACGCCTCGGCAGCCTCGAACTGGAACCCTTCATTTTCGAGGTCCTTCAAAGTCGTAACTATATCCTGAAGCTGCGGAGACTCAGGGACGAGTTTGATCCCGAATTCCTCAGCCTTCCTCAATACGTTGCTCTTGCCTGCAAGGTCCGAGATCAGAACGCGCTGGGAATTCCCGACAAGGTCCGGCCTGATATGTTCATAGGTCTCAGGCCTTTTCCGTATAGCGCTGACATGGATGCCTGCCTTGTGGGCAAAGGCGCTGTCTCCGACAAAAGGTTGCCGGTTGAAATGTCTCACATTGGCGATCTCGTTGACAAACCTTGAAACCTCCCGCAGTCTCCTCAACTGCTCTGCATCTATGCATTTCATTCCGAGCTTTACCTGAAGATCGGGGATCACGGAACACAGGTTTGCATTGCCGCACCGTTCTCCGAGTCCGTTGATAGTTCCCTGGACTTGCAATGCTCCGCTTTCGACGGCAATAATTGAATTTGCCACGGCACACTCGGAATCATTGTGCGCATGTATGCCGAGGCGCGTGCGTATGTCTTTCATGATCTCGTTAAAAGTCCTGCGGACGTCTCCGGGCAGGGTCCCGCCGTTCGTATCACAGGGTATAATGCAGTCGGCGCCGGCGTCCTGTGCCGCAAGAAGGCATTTCAGCGCATATTGCGGGTTATCTTTGTATCCGTCAAAGAAATGTTCGGCGTCAAAGAATACCGTTTCCACATGCTTTTTCAGATAGGCGACGGAATCATGAATAATGTCAAGGTTTTCATTCAACGGTATCTTTAAAGCCTCTTTTACATGGAAGTCCCAGGTCTTTCCGAAAATTGTAATGATTTTTACCCTGGAATCAAGGAGCGACTTAAAAACAACATCTTCGCTTGCCTTATATTTCGGCCTGTGGGTACTGCCGAAGGCTACAATCCGTACATTTTTGAGCTTGAGTTTTCCCGCTCTCTTAAAATATTCCAGATCTCTCGGGTTAGCACCGGGCCAGCCGCCTTCGACATAATGCACGCCGAGTTCGTCGAGCTTTTCGGTAATGCGGAGCTTGTCCTCGACGGAAAAAGAAATCCCTTCCGTCTGGGCCCCGTCCCGCAGAGTTGTATCATATATCTCAATTCTTCGCATGGTTAATATATCCTTAATATCAATCTCGTTGTTGCAACCTATTAAAAACAAGAGATTGCTTTGTCACTCCGTTCCTCGCAATGACGGTTTATTGAACTTTTTACGAGAGTTTTGATCCTTAACTATTCCTTTTTTGGGTAGAGTCTTTCTGCGCGGTTTCCCCTTACTGCCCTCTCCCAAATCAAAAGCGTCGTGCAGTATTCTTACGGCAAGCTCGGAATATTTCGCGTCGATGATGCAGGATATCTTTATCTCCGAAGTGCTTATCATCATAATGTTGACGTTATGTTCTGCAAGCGTCTCGAACATCTTTGCGGCAACGCCCGAATGGGTCCGCATCCCGACGCCGATAATGGATACCTTTGCGATATCTTCACGCATCTTCACTTCTTTTGAGCCGATTTCGGAGACGATCTCTGTCGTGATTTTCATGGCCTTCTTACTGTCAGACTTGGGGACGGTGAAAGATATATCCGTCGACTTGCCGTCGCTGCTGACATTCTGGACGATCATATCAACGATGATATCCGCATCTGCAATGGTCTTGAAAAGCTTTGCCGCAACACCCGGCTTGTCGTGCACTCCGATTGCGGTTATCTTCGACTGATTTTTATCATGAGCTATGCCTGAAACAGCGACCTTTTCCATATCCTTATCCTCCTTAACCACAAGTGTGCCCGGATTGTTATTGAAACTTGATCTGACTACTAAAGGGACCTCATATTTCTTTGCAAATTCAACCGACCGCGCCTGGAGGACCTTTGCCCCGAGGCTTGCAAGCTCCAGCATCTCATCATAGGAGATTTTCAGGAGTTTCTTTGCCTCGCGGACGATGTTGGGATCGGTCGTATATACGCCGTCAACATCCGTATATATCTCGCAAAGGTCCGCTTTCAATGCGGCTGCCAAGGCCACGGCAGTCAGGTCGGAACCTCCTCTTCCCAGTGTTGTAACGTCGGAGGTCTCTGTTACTCCCTGAAAGCCTGCAATGACCGGTACGGACCCTTTCCTGATCGCCCTTTTAACGCGGTCTGCGGTTATCTTTTCTATTTTTGCGCTGGTATGCGTTTCATTCGTAATTATCCCCGACTGCCTTCCGGTAAAAGACATGGCTTTGCAACCCTTCTCGGTTATTGCAATCGCAGTAAGAGCCGCGCTTACCCGTTCTCCGGAAGAAAGCAGCAGGTCCATTTCGCGTCCGTCGGGATTCTGAGACAACTGTTCCGCAAGTCCTAAAAGCTTGTCCGTCTCGCCTGACATTGCAGATACGATGACAACAACGTCATTACCCCGTTTTTTTGTTTCAACGACCCTTTCAGCAACCGCCTTTATCCTCTCAATGCTGCCGACGGACGTCCCGCCATATTTCTGCACTATCAACATGTCTTCGGACCTCTTTTTTTGTACTAAATATAACATGTACGTTTAACAAACACAAACTCGATTAATAATTGAATAAAACAACAGGGATTGTATTCTCTACAACTCGTAGAGCGATTGGAACAAAGCAATCCCGTATTTACTTCTCAATTGCAAGAAACTATTACAAACAGCAGGGCTGATGCGGTGAAAAGGTCTTGTAGCGACACCTTAATTTACTTTCATATATAAGAACCGGCCTTTTTCTGAAAGTCACCACAAGTTAACTCTGCATTTATGTGATTGAAATATAATCCTCTGTCGCATTAGAAGACTTTTCATCGTGTCTGCCCTGCTGTTTATGCAACGTTTATTAATAAGATTGCCGCGTCGCTTTGCTCCTCGCAATGACGACTTCATTAAAAAAAAGGGGTGAAGCATTAATGCCTCACCCCTTTTCATTATGAATATCGTAATTACTTCTTTGTCTTCATTTGTTCTCCGCAGCAGATGATATCGCATGTCTCAATAAAGCCGCTCTCTTCGTCTACGGAGACAATCAGACCGCATACGCTGCACGAATATTTATCTCCCGGAGTTACCTCTTTCTTTTTTCTGCCAACCGGTTTGACCGTCTTTTTCACAGTCGTCTTTTTTGCTGTTGCCTTTTTTACGGTTGTATTTTTCGCCGCCGCCTTCTTTGGTTTAGCTGCTACCTTTTTTGTCGCCATTCTGTTCTCCTTTCTTTAATCCAAAAGTTAAAAAGCAGGTCCTCAATTCACCTGACATCTGCAAAAGACTTTTTTCAATTTGCAATTGATGCATTAGATCAATTATAGCAAAATTATTTTTAAATGTAGCTGACATCGCGTAATCCTTCAGTTACGGGGTTGAGAAATCCTCCCCTTTGCAAGGGGAGGATGGAGGGGTTTTTGAAAAATAATTAAAACCACCCCTTCCCCTCCTTGCAAAGGAGGGGATTAAACCCATAACTGAAGGATTATGACATCGCGATGTTTCACACATAAACCTGTTGTGATAGAATAGATACTGAAAAATGCTTATCAAACTGACGACAGGTAAAACACTCGATATCCGACAGGGAGAAACTCTGATGAATGCCCTCAAGCGGCAGGGCATATATCTTGTCGCCTCGTGCGGCGGCAAAGGCATCTGCGGTAAATGCAGAGTCGGAATACTTGAAGGCGGATACAGGACCGTATCAACCGCTAAACTAAAACCTAATGAAATAGAAAAAGGGACCGTACTTGCCTGCCGGACTTATGCAGACGAAGATATCACTATTGATATTCCAAAAGAATCAAAAATGGTTATCGGTGACGCGATAGAAATTTCAAGATCACAGGACCTTTTTCAGCTTTTCAAAACCGCAGACGGAAAAATCTCCCCTATCGTTAAATGGCTCGGCCTCGATATACCGCCGCCGACACTGGACAATAATATCGGCGACCTCGAACGTCTCAAAAAAGCTGTCGAGGAAACCGGCACAAAAGGGATGGTATTTCCGCATACGTTTGTTTCATTATTGCCGGTCTCTCTCAGAGATGCGGATTGGAAGGTCAGTCTCGCATATACGGATAAATTAGAGGCCTGTTTTCTAAAACCTGCAAAGAGGACCGGACGATACGGCATCGCGGTGGATATCGGAACGACAACCTTAGTCGTATATCTGGTTGATCTTAAAGACGGCAGCATTATAGACATTGGTTCGACATATAATTCTCAGATCCGCTATGGAGACGACGTCATCACAAGGATAATCTACGCAACCGAAGGCGGCGGGCTCGAAGAATTGAGGGACACTATTGTGGATGATATCCGGACTTTGCTGGCTCCCCTTGTTGAACGGCATGACCTGGAGATTCGGGACATTGAATCCGCCGTTATAGCCGGCAACACCACAATGTCCCATCTGTTCTGGGGTCTCAATCCGCAATATCTCAGGGAGGAACCCTATACCCCTGCAATAAATTCCTTTCCTTTATGGACTGCGGATACCGTTCATTTGCCTATCAACAGAAATGCGCCTGTCTATACATTGCCTTGTATTGCAAGCTATATCGGAGGCGATATTGTTGCAGGCGTTCTTGCCTCAAAAATATACAGAAAAAGCGAACTCTCTCTATTTCTTGATATCGGAACAAACGGCGAGATTGTCCTCGGCAACAGGGAATGGCTTGTCACAGCCGCCTGTTCTGCCGGGCCGTGTTTTGAGGGCAGCGGCATACGGCATGGGATGAGGGCCACTGAAGGCGCGGTGGAATCGGTAAAAATCGACCCGCATACCCTCGAGCCCGAACTCGGCGTTGTCGGGAACGGCAACCCCGTGGGCATCTGCGGCTCAGGGATGATTGACGCCGTCACGGAGATGTTCCTGTCAGGGCTTATAGACCGGAAAGGCAGGATAGTCAAGAGTTCCCCAACGTCAAGGATCAGAGACGGGGTTGAAGGACCCGAGTTTTTATTTTACGGCGATGACCGGATCGAGATTGTCCTTACAGAAGTAGACATTGAAAATATAATACGCGCAAAAGCGGCAATATTTGCAGGCATTTCCCTGCTGCTAAAAGAAACGGGGTTCACGCTTGACGACATTGAAAACGTTTATATTGCCGGAGGTTTCGGCAATTATCTGAATGTGGGGAAAGCGATACTTATCGGTATGCTGCCCGACATTCCGAGAGAAAAATACAGGTTTCTGGGTAACACTTCCATTGCAGGGGCATACCTCTGCCTTCTCTCCGAGAGGATGAGAAAGGAAGCGGAAGAAGTCGCAAAAAAGATGACCAATATTGAACTCTCGGTATCAAGGAATTTTATGGATGAATACCTCTCCGCCCTTTTCCTGCCCCACACAGACATTACGCTGTTCCCGACGGTTGAGAAAATTCTGAAAAGCAGGAAATAAATTAGGGAGTGTTTTCATGAGAAAAAGTATTTGTCAAAAGCTGCCGATACCGTCATCCCTGTTAGCGGTATGTGTGATTCTCCTGAGTATAATTTCAGGATCAGCTGTGGCGGAAGAACTGCCTTCGGCTAAAGACCTATATTTAACAAAAGCTTCCGTAAACGAAGCAGACCTGATTCCCGCAGATCGGATAAGTTTCCGGAGAAATCTCATCTATGATTTACATCGTGCTTTAGTCAGAGGGAACTACGAACAGGCTGCCCACTTTAATGCCATTTTAGCTCAGGAGGCATTTCAACGCTCTTACAGAACTCTAAAGGCATGGGAAAAACTGCGCGATCCCAAGACGGGCCTTATCCCCCGCTCTCTTCCACAAAAATTCTGGAACGGATACGACAATGCAGCAGACGGCTTCCCTTTTATGCTACTTGCCAGTCACTATCTCGACAGGGAGAACGAGTCTTTGTGGCTTCATACCCTTGTTTCCGAGCGGCAGTTGAGCGGTCCATTACCACGTACAATCCTCCTTAACGGCTCTCAAATAGTGGATGAAGGTCCTGCGAAGTTGATATTCGGGGGCGCCGAGTATGCAAAAGACGGCTTAGTTTACATAACCGCAAGTCTGGGGAAAGGGCCGTGGTTTGAGCGGATGGAAGAAATAATGCAGAAAATAATCGCTAAAGCGCGCATAAAATCACCGGCAGGGCTTATCCCTGCAAATGATACCGAGGTCAACGGTGATATGCTTCAGGTACTTGCACGACTATACTGGGCAACGCGTAAAGAGCAATACCTCACTATGGCCGAACGCATCACAGAAGCATATCTGTTTGAGATCATACCGAAAAATAAAGGCATACCTGCAATGCGCTGGGATTTTAGAGCAGGAAAGGCTTC
>Ga0315283_10006458_pt1 | contig 10453 bp, 5 predicted proteins | sample YL17G09_0_MG_FD_204541 | JGI IMG/M metagenome (GOLD analysis project Ga0315283, IMG submission 204541) | Sediment microbial communities from Yellowstone Lake, YNP, Wyoming, USA - YL17G09_0 | ecosystem: Environmental > Aquatic > Freshwater > Lake > Sediment | place: USA: Wyoming | collected...
CACGCCTGGTGTTGCTCGCGCAGACTCGCCGCGGCTACGGCAAGCTGTCGGAATGGATCACCGTCGCCCGCCGCCGCGCACCCAAGGGGCAGTACCTCGCGCACCCGTCGGACCTCGAAGGCAAGGTGCCGAATGCGCCCACGCTGGCCGGCCTGCCCGGTTGCATCGCGCTGCTGCTGCCGCGCCCCGACCAGCCCTTCGAGGAGATGTTCGCCCACGCGATGTGGCTCAAGACCTGGTTCCGGCCCGACCGCTGCGCGATCGCCGTCGAGCTGCTGCACCGCGCCGACGACGAGCAACTTCTCGAGACGGTGCAGCGCGTGGCAAAGGTCAGCGGCCTGCCCATCGTGGCTGCGGGCGGCGTGCGCATGCACGTGCGCTCGCGCAAGCCGCTGCACGACGCGCTGGTGGCCACGCGCCTCGGTGTTGCGGTGGCGCAGTGCGGCTTCGCGCTCGAGCCCAACGCCGAGGCGCACCTGCGCCCGCGCAGCCGCCTGAACGCGCTGCACCCGCCCGACTGGCTGCAGCGCACGCTCGAGATCGCCGGCCGGTGCAGCTTCTCGCTCGACGAGCTGCGCTACGAATACCCGCGCGAGATCGTGCCCGAAGGCCACACGCCGGCGAGCCACCTGCGCGCGCTCACCGAGGCCGGCGCGCAGCGGCGCTACCCGCCCGGGCTGCCGGCCTCGGTGCGCGCGCTGATCGAGCACGAACTCGCGCTGATCGCACAGCTCAAGTACGAACCCTACTTCCTCACCGTGGCCGACATCGTGCAGTGGGCGCGCGCGCAGGGCATCCTGTGCCAGGGGCGCGGCAGCGCGGCCAATTCGGCGGTGTGCTACTGCCTCGGCATCACCGAGGTCGACCCGTCGCGCATGAACATGCTGTTCGAGCGCTTCATCAGCGTCGAGCGCAACGAGCCGCCCGACATCGACGTCGACTTCGAGCACCAGCGGCGCGAAGAGGTCATCCAGTACATCTATCGCAAGTACGGCCGCCACCGCGCGGCGCTGACGGCCGTGGTCACCAGTTACCGCCCACGCTCGGCGCTGCGCGACATGGGCAAGGCACTCGGGCTCGACCTGTCGGCGATCGACGCCGTGGCCAAGTCGCAGCACTGGTTCGACGGCCGCTGCATCGACCCCGAGCGCTTGCGCGAGAACGGCTTCGATCCCGCGACGCCGGTGACGAAGCTGTGGATCGAGCTCACCGAACAGCTGATCGGCTTCCCGCGCCACCTGAGCCAGCACCCGGGCGGCTTCGTCATTGCGCGCGACCGCCTTGCCGAGCTGGTGCCGGTGGAAAACGCGGCGATGGCGCACGCCGGAGCGAAGGGCGAGGGGCACCGCGACAGCGGGGATCGACCAGCGCAGGGGGGCGACAACACCGGCAGCTTGGCGCCGGTGTACCGCGATGCACCGCTCCCGGTGTTGCGCAGCGTGATCCAGTGGGACAAGGACGACCTCGACGCGCTCGGTTTGCTGAAGGTCGACATCCTCGCCCTCGGCATGCTGAGCGCGATCCGGCGCGCGCTGGAGTTCATCGGCGCCAAGCTCGGGCGGGCGTTCGAGATGCAATCGGTTCCGGCTGAGGACACGAGCACCTACGACATGATCTGCCGCGCCGACACGGTGGGCGTGTTCCAGATCGAGTCGCGCGCGCAGATGAGCATGCTGCCGCGGCTGCAGCCGCGCTGCTTCTACGACCTCGTGATCGAGGTCGCGATCGTGCGTCCCGGGCCGATCCAGGGCGGCATGGTCCACCCCTATCTGAACAGCCGCGCGTTGCCGGCGAGCGAGGTGGTCTATCCGAGCGAGGAAGTTCGCCAGGCGCTAGCGCGCACGCGCGGCGTGCCGATCTTCCAGGAGCAGGTGATGCAGCTCGCCATCCTCGCCGCCGACTTCACGCCCGGCGAGGCCGACGGCCTGCGCCGCGCGATGGCGGCCTGGAAGCGAAAGGGCGGCCTCGGCCCGTTCCACGAACGGCTGGTCGGGCGCATGGTCGAGAAGGGCTACGCGCCCGAGTTCGCCGAGGCGATCTTCAAGCAGATCCAGGGCTTCGGCGAATACGGGTTTCCCGAGAGCCACGCGGCGAGCTTCGCGCTGCTCGCCTACGTGAGCAGCTGGATCAAGCGCCACCACCCCGACGCCTTTCTCGCCGCGCTGCTCAACAGCCAGCCGATGGGCTTCTACGCCCCGGCGCAACTGGTGCGCGACGCGCGTGCGCACGGCGTGGAGGTGCGCGCGGTCGACGTGTGCGTGAGCGATGCCGGGGCGACGCTCGAAGGCGAGAGTCGAGGCGAGGGCAGCGCGCTGCGCGCCGTGCGCCTGGGGCTGAACCAGGTCGGCGGCCTTGGCAGCGACGCCGCGCGGCGCATTGTCGCTGCGCGCGGGCAAGCGCCTTTCGCGAGCCCGGAAGACCTGTCGCGCCGCGCCACGCTCGACGCGCACGAACTGCAGTCGCTGGCGCAGGCCGGCGCGCTGCAGGGCCTGCTCGGCACGGTCGGTGCTCATCGCCACCAGGCCGCATGGGCGGTAGCCGGCATCGACACCCGGCCGACGGCGCTGCTGCGCGACACCCGCATGGCCGAGGCGCCGGCCCGGCTTGCCGCACCGAGCGAAGCCGAGGACATGGTGGCCGACTACCGCTCACTCGGCCTGTCCCTCGCGCGCCATCCGCTCGCGCTGCTGCGCGAGGAACTCGGCGCGTTTCGCGTCCAGCCCGCGGCCGTGCTGCACGGCTACCCGAGCGGACGCCTGGCGCGTGCCAGCGGCCTGGTCACGCATCGCCAGCGGCCCGAGACGGCGAAGGGCACGGTGTTCGTCACGCTAGAGGACGAGACGGGCGCGGTCAACGTGATCGTCTGGCCGCGCGTGGCCCAGGCGCAGCGCCAGGCGCTGCTCGGCGCCACGCTGTTGACGGTGTACGGCACCTGGCAGCGCGAAGGCAGCCCCGAGCATGCGGTGACGCACCTGGTGGCGGCAAAGATGATCGATCACTCGGCGCTCTTGCAGGGGCTGCTGAGCCGCAGCCGAAATTTCCGCTAGGGCCTGCGGCCGGGCAGAATGATCGCCATGAGCGCGCAGGTGATCACTGTCGAGTTGCGCCGCTGGATCGCCGAGCAGACGCAGGCCGGCGTATCGGCCGACGGGCTGCTCGACGCCATGCTGGCCAGCGGCTGGCGTCGCGCCGTCGCGCGCGGGGCGCTCGAAGAAGTGCGGGGCGCGACGCCGCCGCGGCACGTCCCCGGGGCGCTGCCGGAGCCGGCACTGCACGAAGCTGCAAATTCGATCTGGGCCGGTGACCGCGAGGTGCAGGTCGTCAGCGCGATGAAGAGCCCGCGCGTCGTCGTCTTCGGCGGCCTGCTCGACGCGTCCGAGTGCGATGAACTGGTCGCGCTGGCACGCGAGCGCCTGTCACGCTCGGAGACCGTGGTCATGGACACCGGCGGCAGCGAGATCAACCCCGCACGCACCAGCTCGGGCATGTTCTTCGAACGCGGCGAGAGCCCGCTCGTCGCGCGTGTCGAGGCGCGCATCGCGGCGCTGCTGCACTGGCCGGTCGAGAACGGCGAGGGCCTGCAGATCCTGCGCTACCGCCCTGGCGACGAGTACAAACCGCACTACGACTATTTCGATCCGGCGGCACCCGGCGCGGCGGCGATCCTCGCCCGCGGCGGACAGCGCCTGGCCTCGCTGGTGATCTACCTCCAGGTGCCGGCGCGGGGCGGCGCGACGAGCTTTCCAGACGCCGGTCTCGAGGTCATGCCGGTGCGCGGCAACGCCGTCTTCTTCCGCTACGAGCGCGCTCACCCGGACACCCGCACGCTGCATGGCGGCGCGCCGGTGCTCGACGGCGAGAAGTGGGTCGCCACCAAGTGGCTGCGTGAAGGGCGATTCGTTTGACCGTCGCAGGCGGGCGGGCGTCAGAGGTTGACGCTCTCGAGGTGCGCGGGCACGCGCACGCGCCAGCCGAGTTCGTCCTGTACCCGTGAGCGCAGCGTGTCGGCGGCATGCGGTTCGCCGTGGACGACGAAGGTCTGCGCCGGTGCGGCCTCGAAGCCGCGCAGCCACTGCATCAGCTCGTCGGCGTCGGCGTGGCCCGAGAAGCCCTCGAGGTGACTGACTTCGGCCTTGACGGCGATGTATTCGCCGAAGATCTTCACGTCCCGCGCGCCCTCGACGAGTTTTGCGCCGCGCGTGCCCGCCACCTGGAAGCCGGGGAACACGATGTGATGCCGCGCCTGCGGCGCCATCGCCTTCAGGTGGTGCAGCACCCGCCCGCCGGTGGCCATGCCGCTGGCCGAGATGATCACGCTCGGCCAGCGCGAGCGCGTCAGCTTTTCCGAGTCGGCCGCCTTGGCGACGAGCGTCACGCCATCGCAAAGGCGGGCGGCCTCGCGCGGTCGGATGCGCAGCAGCTTGGCGTGGCGCTGGTAAAGCGCCGTCGCCTGCGTGGCCATCGGGCTGTCGAGAAAGACGCGCAGATCGGGCGGGATCTCGCCCGCGTCGCGCAGCCGCTGCAGCACCAGCAGCAGCGCCTGTGCGCGGCCGACGGCGAACGACGGCAGCAGTACCGAGCCGCCGCGCCGCACGGTGGCGCGGATGATCGCGCCGAGGCGCGCCTGCACGTCCTCGGTCGGATGCAGCCGATCGCCGTAGGTCGACTCGACGAACAGTACGTCGGCGCGCGCTACACGCTGCGGCGCCGGCATCATCAGGTCGTTGACGCGGCCGAGGTCGCCCGAGAACACGAGCGTCGTCCCGCCCGCCTGCAGCGTGACCGCGCACGCGCCGAGCAGGTGGCCGACCGGCGACAGCGAAACGCGCACCGTGCCGATGCTGGTGCTGCGACCGGGCGCCAGCGGCACGAACCGCGCCAGCGCACGCTTCGCGTCGGCCGTCGTGTACAGCGGCAACGCCGGCGCGTGGCGCGAACTGCCGAGGCGGTTCGCGCGGCGGGCGTCTTCTTCCTGCAGGTGCGCGCTGTCGAGCAGCATCACCTCGCACAGGTCGCGCGTCGCCGGCGAAGCGAAGACGCTGCCCCGAAAGCCGGCCTTGACCAGCGCCGGCAGGAACCCGCAGTGGTCGAGGTGGGCGTGGCTGAGGACCACGGCATCGATCGATCGAGGCTCCACCGGAAACGGCGCCCAGTTGCGTTCGCGCAGCGTCTTGTAGCCCTGGAAAATGCCGCAGTCGAGCAGGATGCGTGAGCCCGCGGCATCCACCAGGTGGCGCGATCCGGTGACCGCGTCGGCGGCACCGAGGAAGCTGATCTGCATGCGGACTCCCAGAAGTGACAGCGTGCCGGTGATCGTAGCGAAGCGTGGCCTCGCCGCACCGCCGGACGGTGGGCGCTGCTTGCGCGCGATCAATCCCGCTGGCGGCCGAGCTCCTGCAGGCGGGCCGAAGGCAGCACGCTCACGCCCGGCGTCGCGGCCAGCGTGGCGCGCAGCAGCGCCCGGGCCACGGTGTGCGCCTCGATCGGCCGCACGCTCGCCGGCACCAGGCCCATGAACGGACGCAGCAGCCGTGTCGCCCAGACCTCGCCCGGCCGGGCGCGCTGGCCGAGCGCCTCGCGATCACCGACAAGCAGCGAAGGCTGCGCGAACAGCACCGACTCGTAGCCGAGCTGGGCCACCGCCGCCTGCATCTCGCCCTTGACGCGGTTGTAGAAGACGGCCGAATCCGCATCGGCGCCGAGCGCCGACACGACGGCCAGCCGGCGCGCGCCCGCCTCGCGGGCCGCGCGCGCGGTGTTCACGACGGCATCGAAGTCGACCGCGCGAAAGGCCGCCTGCGAGCCCGCGACCTTGATCGTCGTGCCGAGCGCGATGTAGACGTCGTCGACCGCGGGCAGCGCGGGCAGGGCGGCGAAATCGACCTGGTGCGAAACGAGCGCGCGGTCACGCGGCAGGTCCGCTACCGGCCGGCGCAGCAGGACGTGCACCTTCGCGTAGTGTTCGCCCTGCAGCAGCAGCGGCAGCAGCTCGCGCCCGATGAGTCCGCTCGCGCCGGCCAGCAGCGCCGAACGCGATGGGCCGAGGTGACTCTCGCTCTGGCGCTGCCGGGCCGCTCTCGATGGCTTGGTCATGCCGGTGTCCTTCAAGCCTTGTCCGTTGTGCGCGCCGTTCAGCGCCCGGGTCTGCCCCCGCCGCCGCCAGCACCGCCACCGCGAGCGCCGCGGCCCGATCCCGCGCCCGAGCGCGACGACGGGCGGCCGCCCGAGGGCGCACCGCCGCTGCGCGAGGGCGGCCCGTCGTGGCGTCCCCGGCTGCCCGGTGCGCCCCCCGCATTGCCGTTGCGATGCCCGCTGCTGCGGCCGCCGCGGTTCGCCCCTTCGCCGATGACCATGCGGCCGAGCACGATCGGCTCGGCGCGCTCGTTAGGGTTGGGCTCGAAGCCGGGCACGACCTCGCGCGGGATTGACCGCTTGATCAGCCGCTCGATGTCGCGCAGGAAGCCTTCTTCGTCGACGCAGACGAGCGAGATCGCCTCGCCCGTCGAGCCGGCGCGGCCGGTGCGGCCGATGCGGTGCACGTAGTCCTCGGGCACGTTCGGCAGCTCGTAGTTGACGACGTGCGGCAACTGGTCGATGTCGATCCCGCGCGCGGCGATGTCGGTCGCCACCAGCACTTCAAGGTCGCCGGTCTTGAACTCGGCAAGCGCCTTGGTGCGCGCGGTCTGGCTCTTGTTGCCGTGGATCGCCATCGCGCTGATGCCGGCCTTGTTCAGGTGCTCGGTCAGGCGGTTCGCGCCGTGCTTCATGCGCGTGAAGACGAGCACCTGGTCCCAGTCGTTCTTCTTGATCAGGTGGACCAGCAGGTCCTTCTTCGCGTCGCGGCTGACCGGGTGCGCCTTCTGCTCGATCAGATCGGCGGTCTGGTTGCGCCGCGCCACTTCGATCAGCGCGGGTGCGTTGAGCAGGCGGTCGGCGAGGTTCTTGATCTCGTCGCTGAAGGTGGCCGAGAAGAGCAGGCTCTGCTTCTTCTGCGGCAGCAGCGCGAGCACCTTCTTCACGTCGGGCAGGAAGCCCATGTCGAGCATGCGGTCGGCCTCGTCGAGGACGAGGATCTCGACGTGGCTCAGGTCGAGCGTGCGCTGCCCGGCGTGGTCGAGCAGGCGGCCCGGCGTGGCGACGAGGATGTCGACGCCGCGCTTCAGCTTGTCGACCTGCGGCTGCATGCCGACGCCGCCGAAGATCACCATCGAGCTGCTACCCATGTACTTGCCGTAGATGCGCACGCTTTCCTCGACCTGCGCGGCGAGTTCGCGCGTCGGGGTGAGGATCAGGCAGCGGATCGGCATCCGGCCACGGGCGTCGCGCGGCGGCGTGCTGAGCGACAGGCGCTGCAGCATCGGCAGCACGAAGCCGGCCGTCTTGCCGGTGCCGGTTTGCGCGCCGCCCATCAGGTCGCCGCCGGCCAGGACGATCGGGATGGCCTGAGTCTGGATGGGAGTCGGAGTGTCGTAGCCGTGTTCGTGAACGGCACGCAGCAGGGGCTCGGCGAGGCCGAGATCAGAGAATTTCATAGGGGAAACGGGGGAGAGAGTCGGCCTGTCGCTCGAGGGTTGAGCACCAGTCGCAGGCGTTGGGGGTGGGGACAAGCACAGCAGGACGCGCGCTCGAGTCGAAGACGACGGCAGCAAGGAGACTGGATCAGCGCTGCGTGCGACATTCTACCAGTCGGGGCGCCTGCTTGCCCCGCAGGGAGGCGCGGCCGGGATTAGTATCGCAACTGCGACTCACTCTTGACTGGGGCTGTTCGGTGGCCGAAACGAACACGCGGCAGCGGCTGGCGGCCATCCTGGCGGCGGACGTGTCGGGCTTTTCGCGCCTGATGGCCTGCGACGAGCATGGCACCGTCAATGCGCTCGACGCCGCGCGCGAAGTGTTCGGCCGACACATCGCAGCGCAGCAGGGTCGCGTCATCGACATGGCCGGCGACTCGGTGCTGGCCGTGTTCGAGACGGCGGCCGGTGCCGTCGGCGCGGCGCTGGCGGTGCAGGACGAAATCACCACACGCTCTGCCGGGTTGGCCGAGGACTGCAGGATGCGGTTTCGGATCGGCATCCACCTCGGCGACGTGATCGAGAAGGTCGACGGCAGCGTCTACGGCGATGGTGTGAACACTGCGGCGCGGCTCGAGGCGCTGGCCGAGCCGGGTGGGGTGAGCGTGTCCGACGCGGTCGAGTGCGCGGTCCGACACCGTGTGGCGGCGAGCTTCGAGGACCAGGGCGAGAAGACGCTGAAGAACCTTCCGCGGCCGGTGCGGGTCTATCGGGTCCGCCGGTCCCAGCCTGCAGCCACGCCGGGCGCCGCGCCGGTGCGCGAGCGGGTCGACAAGCCGGCGATCGCCGTGCTGCCTTTCAACAACATGAGCGGCGACGCAGAGCAGGAGTTCTTCGCCGACGGCATCACCGAGGACATCATCACCGAACTGTCGCGCTTTCGCGAGCTGTTCGTGATCTCGCGCAATTCGTCGTTCAAGTACAAGGGCAAGCCGGTCGAGGTGCAGAAGTTCGCGCGCGAGCTCGGCGTCCAGTACGTCGTCGAGGGCAGCGTGCGCAAGGTCGGCAACCGGGTGCGCATCACGGTGCAGTTGATCGATGCCGAGACCGATCGCCACGTCTGGGCCGAGCGCTACGACCGCGAGCTGGAAGACATCTTCGCGATCCAGGACGAGGTGACTTCGTCGATCGTGGCCACGCTGCCCGGGCGTGTCGAGGCCGCGTCGCGCGACCGCGCGGCGCGCAAGCCGACCGACAACATGGCGGCCTACGAGTGCGTGCTCGCCGGCAAGGTGCTGCACCATCGCAGCAATCGTGCCGACAACGCGCGCGCGCTCGCCCTGCTCGAGCGCGCGATCGCGCTCGACCCAGGCTACGCCCACGCGCACGCCTGGAAGGCCTGCGTGCTCGGGCAGACCTGGGGCTACAAGTGGTGCGAGGACCGCAACGCGACCGAGGCGCTGATCGTCGAGTCGGTCGAGACGGCGCTTGCGCTCGACGAGAACGATTGCGACGTGCACCGCATCCTGGCGGCAGTGAACCTGGTGCGCGAGAACCCTGAACAGAGCCTCTACCACCAGCAGCGCGCGCTGAGCCTGAATTCGAACTACGACCTCGTCGTCGTGCAGCAGGGCGAGATCCTCACCTGGCATGGCCGGGCCGAGGAAGGCATCGGCTGGATCCTGAAGGCGATGCGCCTGAACCCCTACCACCCGGAGCGCTTCTGGAGCCACCTCGGCCGCGCCTATTTCGTTGCCCGCCGCTACGCCGAGGCCGTGGACGCCGTCAAGCGCATCAGCGCGCCCGATGCGGCGCAGCTTGCGCTGCTCGCGGCCTGCGAGGCGCGACTCGGCGACCTCGGCGCTGCCCAGGCCCGGGTACGCGAGCTGCTGGCGCGCTCGCCGCCGTTCGACCTCGACGAGTACCTCGCCACGCTGCACTACCGGCACGACGGTGACCGCGAGCACCACCTCGAAAGCCTGGCACTGGCCGGGCTGAAGCGTTGAGCCGCGTGCCGCGCCTCAGGCGGCGCAGCTGAGCCGCATCGGCCGCTCCAGGCGGGGCGCGAGCTGTGCCGCTGGCATCGGCCGGCCGATCAGGTAGCCCTGCGCCTGGTCGCAGCCGAGGCGCTGCAGGAACTCGAGCTGCTCCTGGGTCTCGACCCCCTCGGCCACCACCTGCAACCCGAGGCTGTGCGACAGCGCGATCACCGCCTGCGTGATGGCGGCGTCGTCGCGGTCGGCCGGCAGGCCGCTGACGAACGAACGGTCGATCTTGAGGGTCTGTGCCGGAAAGCGCTTCAGGTAGGCGAGCGACGAGTAGCCGGTGCCGAAGTCGTCGATCGAGATGTGCACGCCGAGCGCGTGCAGCCGCTGCAGGATGCGGTTGGCGCGTTCCGGGTCGGACATCAGCACGCTCTCGGTGATCTCCACTTCCAGCAGGTCCGCCCCGAGCCCGGCGCCGGACAGCGACTCCAGCACGTCGTCGAGCAGCGACTCGTTGCCGAATTGGCGCGCCGACAGGTTCACCGCGCAGCGCGGGACGCTGAACCCGGCGTCGCGCCAGGCGCGCAGCTGCCGGCAGGCCTCCCGCAGCACCCAGCGCCCGAGCGGCACGATGAGCCCGCTGTCTTCCGCCATCGGGATGAATTCGCCCGGTGGCAGGAGACCACGCTCGGGGTGTTGCCAGCGAATCAGCGCCTCGATGCCGCGCATGCTTCCGCTGGCGAGATCGATCTTCGGTTGGTAGTGCAGCACGAGTTCGTCGCGCTCCACCGCCAGTCGCAGGTCGGACTCGAGCGCAAACAGGTCTGCTGCCTGCGCCGCAAGCGCCTCGGTGTAGAACTGAAAATTGTTCTTGCCCTCGGCCTTGGCCTGGTACATCGCCGCGTCGGCATTCTTCAGCAGCGTGTTGGCGTCGTCGCCGTCGGCCGGAAACAGCGC
>Ga0315283_10006459_pt1 | contig 10452 bp, 16 predicted proteins | sample YL17G09_0_MG_FD_204541 | JGI IMG/M metagenome (GOLD analysis project Ga0315283, IMG submission 204541) | Sediment microbial communities from Yellowstone Lake, YNP, Wyoming, USA - YL17G09_0 | ecosystem: Environmental > Aquatic > Freshwater > Lake > Sediment | place: USA: Wyoming | collected...
ATACTCCCCCCTTGTGATATGAATCACAGATTTTTGATCCCCTATTTTGCTAAAAGATAAGTAAAGGATATATTTTCTCACTCAAATTTTCTCTAAATCCCTCTGTACCTCCACAGAGGGATTTTTTGTTTCCCCCTACGCAGGTAGGATTGCTTATCTGATATGAATGGGTAAGATAGGAGTCAATAGGAGGTAAAAGTATGCTTATAAAGGTTATATATCAAACCGATGAAATTGATGTGGTAGAGTCTTCTCAGTTAGATATGCTTATTTCTTCAAATAAAATAAAGAAATTCCTACGTTTTGATGGTTGGGTAACCGTAGGTATTGACCCGATAAGAAATGAGAGCAAACTTAAGGATAAGGTATTAGAAAGACGGGGTTACAATCAAAAAGTGTGTAAATAGATAAAGAGGCGGTGTATCTTTTTAAAGTTGAACTCGAAATCAACAAAAGAAAGGAGACACCACCATGAGAAAGCAGGTGAACGGAACCATCTCTATATCTTCCTGTAGTCCGTATATCTAAAACCTGATATAATTTTGCGTAGTACAAATAAGAATCTGGATGGAGAGATGGCTTTGAATCTGAACGGATTTGTAGACAAAATTATCTCCTTTGGACAAAATAATCCGTTAATTGCCCTGATAATAGCAGTTATCTTTTTTTTCTTAATCCTTCGCAGACCGAAATTAATTCTGTCGCTTCTTCTCCTAACGCTTATTTTAGCAGGCGTTTACTATTTGATCATGGATACATCCTCATCAGCAAAGAATGAGAAACAGAAGCTGCTTCATGAATCTGAGGAGAGTTCGACAATCAACGAGAAGTAAAGCTTTCAGCGCGAGTGCGCTACGTGCGTCATAATGAATATTTCGATGAGAGGGAAAAGCTCCTTTTTGTATCAAACATAATAAAAATTGATATAATTGTGCTTATTAAAACTACAAATATCGAACAATTATGAGAAAAAAATAATTATGCTTATAAAAGTAATCTATCAAGATGGAAAAATTGGAGAGATAGAAAGCTACGAACTCGATGATTTTATTCATTCTAAAAAAATAAAAAAGTTTCAACGCGCTGGCAAATGGGTTACTATTGGCGTTGATCCGATAAGGGAAGTGAGAGAAGATTATCTGGAAGTCCCTAAAAGAGAGAAATTTCCTATAAACGAAAAAAAGAGAAAATAATTTTTTGTAGCATTCAGTCTCTCTAACTTCCTGGAGTCAACGTGCCAAGGAGTTGTCGCGGAGCGCCACAGTACACATAGAAAGACGCTAAATGCTTTTCAACAGCGGAGCGATGTTCTCGTAAAAAGAAATAGTTTTGAGTAACCTTAAAATTGTGTGTATATGCTTCGGAAATAGTTATAAGTTCGGGCCTATGTTCCCCTTATGGAAATCCTCCACAAGCGTTGTGTTATCTTCTAATCGTTCAGTGCTTAATAAAAGACCTTATTCTTCATCTATACTGATAATATATTTGTTTATTTAATTAACAAATAAGAAATAATAAGTTGACAGACCCAGGGGTTTTGTTATACTTGAGCACAAGGGGGAAGAGACACTTCTTTTTTAAATAAATTTTTCGATCAATATCCCGATAATGCCAAACCTTGCGTGAGTAAGGGACGGAAAGCAAAGGGTCTTTAATTGAAAGAAAGCCGGGCTGCCGAAGGATAAACCTAAAGCAGTACGGCTTTTCTGTTTTTACGACGTGGCAATTTCGGGGGGATATGGGATTAATTCATTCAAAGGATCCAACTTGTGGTAGAGCTCCCCCTTTTTTATTCAGTTGAAAGACATTTCTTAGACCCAATGTAAGTTTTTGGGGACAACTGTACTATCAGGGTATTGCCTTGAAAATGTCTAAGAGAAGATTATGAGACCGAAAGATTAATGTTAAAATCAAAGCAGGAATGAAATGAGGAAATTAATCTTATGCATGACCCTATTGGCTTTCATTATCTCAATGTCAATAGTACCTGTACCAAGTGCAAAAGACTTTTCACTTGTAATCTATTTATGCCTTAGTTAGGCAGATCATGAAAGGGGGGAATAAGTATGAAGAAAAAACTTTTATCTGAGATTTTCCGATGTAAAGATGGTCGTGCCGTCTGGATAGTGAGCTTGGTCGTGTTCTGCTGCGCCTTGCTTCCTGTGCCGTTTACAGCGCTGGGGGCGGATGCTTACAGCCTCGGAGGCCGCATTGTAATGGGAATAGAGCGGAACCAAATGGTTACCGGACCGGTTGGGGCTCAAGAACCGATCATGCAAACCACGGAAATCACGCTGTTCGCCATACCGTCTGGTAAGATCGTTGGCAAGACTGTTCCGAGCGGGAACCTTGAATTTGCGTTCTTCAACCTTGAGCCCGGGGAGTACCTGATCCAGGTCGTGGCGCCGAACTACATTGTGTCGAAGACAAGGGTCGCAGTCGGCGCCTTGCCTGAAGCGGCGACACAGCAGCTGGAAATTAAACTCCGGCGGCCAATTGACCCCGGCATGGGAAACGGGATTAGGGCAGTGCCTTCTTTTTCCGACCTGCCCAGCGCGGGAGTGAACCACGCCTTTGGCTGCATATCGATCAGCCTGGTGTTCGTCCAGTACCAAGGCTCGAACACTTGGACTCCAACCCAAATCAATGATTCTATGACTGCTGCACAGACAGCGATGACTTCCTTCCAGACTATCGCGCCTGCTGGGGCGAACATTACGACCCATGTAGAGAATTTCGGTACTTACACCGTCATGAATCCGGTAGGCAACTGGTGCGCGGACGCCGACCTCTGGGTCGATGAGATACTAACGCAGGCTGGGTACACGACCGGTTCCTTGGACGCTCGCATCGCTACGCTGTCGAACGATCGCCGAGATTTGAACTGTGGGACTAATCCCACTTGTAGTGCCTGCGGCGTCAACTCTTCCTCTTATCTCTTCTTCATCACGCGCGATGACAGCACTATGTGGGGCGGCTGGAACTGCGGCAACCGGTACCTGATTTCCTACTGGAACCGATACGACGAGGCAGTGGTATATATGCACGAGGTCGGCCACGGCTTCGGAGCCAATGACGAGTACTGCGTCCCCAACCAAGACTACTGCTGCGGCTGGGTGACCGGGAGTTGGGGCTGCACAAACATAGGAGGGTGCCTTAACCAAACGAACGACAACTGCGACCCGGCATGCGGGTCAGACTGCGGCGGCGGCGGTCCTTTTGTCGACTGCCAGAACGGTTGTCCGAACGCCAACTGCACCACCCACACGCTCTGCGCGATGGACGGCAGCGGCACTTTAAGCTATTGCCCAACAACTCGGGTACAGATGGGATGGGTCGACACTGACGGCGACGGAGCTCTCGACTGCCTTGAGACAGCATGCGGGACCGCCCCGAACAACCCGGCTTCTATACCATCATGCCTCAACCGGCCCCCAGTCTGCGATTCTAACGGTCCTTATACTGCAAACTGTCAAGGCACAACCACGACAGTGAATCTTGACGCCACGGGCTCAAGCGATCCAGACGGGGATGCCATAACTTATTCTTGGAGTACTGATTGTCCAGGTGGAAGTTTCGATAACTCAACAAGTAGTACGCCAACACTTACTGTTAATACTTCTCCCGGATGTTATGTTAACTGCAATGTGGATCTCACTGTTACAGATAGTAATGGGGCTTCGAGTAGCTGTTCGTCTACTGTAACGATTAGGGATATGCAACCACCTCAGATTACTTGTCCATCGAACAAAACAATTGAGTGTGATGCATCACCCAATCCAACCAATACTGGAAGTGCAACAGCCACAGACACATGTGACAGTAATCCTGTCACAACTCGTTCTGACAACACCACTGGCGGCTCATGTCCTCAAGCATCTGTGATAACACGGACTTGGAGAGCTAAAGATGCTTGTACAAATAGCAGCAGTTGCAACCAAACCATCAACGTTGTGGATACGGTGCCTCCAATACTTGTCGGTGTTCCCGGGAATCTAACGGCCCAGTGTGATGCTGTACCAACACCAGCCAATGTAACTGCAACGGACAATTGCGATTCGACTGTGGTTCCGAGTTTCAACCAAACACGTGTGGATGGGAGCTGCGCGAGCAACTACACGTTGACCAGAACCTGGAGTGCGGCTGACGACTGCGAAAATATGAGCAGCAGCTCACAGACAATCACCGTACAGGACACAGTGGGCCCAGTCATTACCTGTAATAACCCTGCAACTATGACGCCAAAAATGGCGCCAACATCATTTACAGCAACTGCATCGGATAACTGCAGCACCCCAACTGTTCAAATTACGGGTTACAGTTGCTATTCACTGAAGAATGGGGTGAAATATAAGAATCAATCTTGTGCTGTCAATATAGCGGGGAATACCATAAATATTGTGAATAGCGGTGGAGTAGGCGACAATATCGCATGGACTGTTCATGCTACCGATAGTTGTGCAAATTCCTCCGATAAAGTTTGCAGCATAAAGGTGGTTAACCCCAATAAATAATTTTTTACTAGGTTAGCTAACACCAAGGTTAAAGGCAGAGTCAGCTATGGCTCTGCCTTTCTTCTTTTAAGTTGTTGTTCTTAATTCAACAATTCAATTCATAATCATTACTTTTCAGTCATATTTTCAGGTGTGGCATAGTAGATGTTATGCGCCTCCCTATGAAATTTGCTGAGGTATTAAGTTGATGAAGTATTGTTGCGTTTGAAGTTAGTCCTTGAAAAGCAATACTTGTAGGCGTTGGTCGCATCCCTGTCAGATCGCGAGCATGCTAATTTTCTGAGGAAACAAGCGGAATAATCTGATAACGTAAAAACGTGAACTTCTGTGAGAACCAAACGGAAGAAAAAATATCATTTCCAAATACTTTTATCTATCTTCTCGAAATCCTCTACTTTTTTCAGAAACTCTTTATAGTCCTTATCGTTCCATGTCCCAGCGAGATGGTCCAAATCGTTATATAGTGCCGTCCGTCTTCTCTTTTTGAGCCCCAGATTTTCCTGGATAAGTTTCACTAACGCCGTATTAACGCTTGTACCTTCCTGGCTTGCCTTTTCTTTGAGAGCTTTTATTGTTAAATCATCAAGACCTCTAATTGTCATCGTTGACATGGTTGCCTCCTGTTTATAAATATCCTTTGTGTAATAGAAGCCCATCAATATTTTCAAAATGCTCATCATATGTAAAGAGTGTCAAACCGTGCCTCATCGCAGAAGCGGCTACCCATAGATCGTTGGTCGGGATGGGTTTGCCCTTCCTCTTCAGATCCCAGTAGACTTTGGCATAAAACTCTGCTGTTTCTTCATCCATTTGAATAAGATTGACACGAGGAGAATCAAGAAACTGCTCAAGCTCGTGCCTGTTTTTTAATTCTTTGCTGCCACACTTGAAGCCACTCAGTAATTCACCTAAAACGACAATGTTGACGCCTATGTATTCAACTGTTTTAAACGTATTTACCGCATCAGTATCGTTCCTTTTAAATGCCGCATAAGCGTTTGTGTCCATAAGAATTCTTTTCATGCCGTTTAACCCTTCCACCTGATATGTATGCTTATTATGATAGCATAATGATGGCAATTAATGCTATCAACTCTGTTGTATCAAAAACTTAAACGCCTCTTTTTTACCCGCCTGCTTATCTCCCCATGTATCTTTTCTTTATCCCATATAACCTCACAGGCTTTCACATTGTAGGTTTCCAGTTCTGTCAAAAATTGAAGATCCGAGAGTATCTGCAATTCAGACAGTATGAAAAAAGAAATACTATATTTGCATCATTCTCTATGAGGTTTATAACTAAGTGAGGTTAAACTGATTACGGAGGATGCTTTAAAAAAGACTACTTACTATTGAAATGCAGATAGCCCGGAATAAGAGCTCAAGGCGCACGAGGGTTTACGAGTTGATTAGCCAGGCTGCGGCGAAGTTTACGCGTTTTGGCCGGGATTTTCTTTCGAGCCTGCTCGTTAGGGGTGAGCACCTATTCCTGATGTTCAAGCGGACTCAGGTAGGCTGCATAGCTCTTGTAATAAATGAGCGCCATCGTAATGGCAGGCCGCAACAACTCTAAGGTATGGTTGCGGGTTTTGGTATTCAATTCTCTTCGGCCTATTCGCAGCAGGTACCATTGGAGGAGGCTGTAGGTAAGCACAACAAATACAACCTGATTGACGATTACATCCAGCGGTATGGGGCACTCGTGGTCCTTGCCTGCCGTAACAACTATCCCTGCGTAAAGGAAAATTCAGCCTTCCGGTTAGCATGGATCAGACCGATCATTTTGTAGCACCGACGCCAGGTGCAACGAAGGAGTTGCTTAGGCGATACCTTCTTGATGTCCACCGGATGGTTGTGCTCATCAAACAGCAGACGTGATGAGCCTTCGTACTTGTCGTTATCAGGCACAAACAAAAATAAGATGACTTTTTCTCAAATGTAAATGTCATTATGTATACTTGTAAATACTTGATATTTCATCCGCTACTTCTGCATGAACGATAATACCAGATCAGAATTTAGCGGCCCACTATTATAGTCTCATGCCGTCTTTTAATAAAAAAATTCAAAATAATGATATATTAGACAATGGCGAAACTTCGGAATGCCATAGCTGAACTTTATCGGCTGGCGGCTACCTCTTTACCGGCAGACATTGAGGCTGCTTTACGGAAAGCTCTTAAGAAAGAGAAAAGGGGATCGGCTGCCGGGAATGCTTTGTCCGCCATTCTTGAGAATATAAAGCTTGCAAGGGAGACTTTACGCCCCGTCTGCCAGGATACCGGCGTCCCGATATTTTTTGTAAAGATGCCCTGCGGATTCAGCCTGCTTGAAATAGAAAATGAAATCATCATGGCAACAAGAATTGCCACAAAAAATATCCCTTTAAGGGCCAATGCCGTTGATGTGCTGACCGATAAGAATTCAGGAGACAATACCGGCGTCGGTTTCCCTGTAATCTATTTTGAGGAAACCAAAGATAAAAAGCTTGCAATCGATCTGATGCTGAAAGGTTCGGGCAGTGAAAACATCGGACAATTATACAAGCTGCCTTTGCAGGAGCTGAAAGCGGAAAGGGATTTGGAAGGCGTGCGTAAATGCATCCTCGACGCCGTTCATAAAGCCCAGGGCAAAGGCTGCCCGCCATACATTATCGGCGTCGGAATAGGCGCGACAAAGGACCAGGTGACGAAAGTTTCCAAAGAGCAGCTTATGAGGGACCTGAACGATATGAATGCAAATGCGGTCCTCGCAAAGCTTGAAAAGAGAATACTTGCCGACGTCAACCGGCTTGGAATAGGGCCGATAGGTTTCGGCGGAAAGACGACCGCCCTTGCAGTCAAAATCGGCGCGTGCCACAGGCATCCTGCATCATATTTTGTGGATGTTTCTATCAATTGCTGGGCAAGCAGAAGAGCGGGGATTACATTTAAAATTCAAAATACGAAATGAAAAATGGCGGTCTGATAAGAAGTCGGGATACAAAGCCGGCAGAGATTTATAATGCATAAAGAAATAAAAACAATAAAGCTCCCTATGAGTAAAGATGACGTGCTCTCCCTTCACGTCGGTGATATGGTCTCGCTCAACGGTCTGATTGCTACAGGAAGGGACAAACTGCATAAATATCTGGTTGATGAGAAGCCTTCAAAAAAACGTATACCTTTTAATCTTGAAGGGACAATCCTCTACCATTGCGGACCGATAGTGAATAAAACACCAAAGGGTTTTGAGATTGTGGCCTGCGGCCCTACAACGAGTATGCGGGTTGAAATGTATGAGGAGAGAGTAATCTCGCAATACGGAATAACGGGAGTTATGGGGAAAGGCGGAATGGGACCGCAGACACGGAAAGCCCTTCAGGAGAAAGGCTGCGTATATTTCCATGCCGTCGGCGGCGCCGCAGTTTATCTGGCGCAAAGGGTCAAAAGGGTTGCCGGCGTTTGGAAACTTGGAGAGTTCGGCATGGCCGAGGCGATGTGGCTTTTAGAAGTCGAAGACTTCCCGGCAATCGTCACTATGGACGCCTACGGCAACAGCCTGCATGAAGAGATAGAAAAACAGTCGTTAAAAGAATTCAAAAAACTTATCGGTTTGACGTAACCCGGATTATTCATAAAATTGGCAAAAACAACCGAGGATAGAGTATTTTCGCGGTTTTTTTTGCCGATAGTCACATTCTTCAACGGATAATTTGTTATTACTGTTATGGTATCCTTTTCGACAGAGACAATAATTTTCAAAGGACGGGTCTGCTTGTGTGACTCGTTAGCTTTTTTCATTATTTTCAGGTTCAATGAGCTGAGAGACTTCATGCCCGCAGATTTTGCATTTTCCTCTAAGAATCAAATCAGCCCTTTGCATTTTCGCCGTTTCCAGAACGATGGGGACAGAATTCAGGCATTTTCCACAAAAACGTTGTTTAAGATTTTGGTCTGTGCAGATTTTGGTATTTTATTCCATCTTTCCTTAGCCTCTTTGGTAAAAGGTTCGGACTGTCGTATAGGCATTATCTTTTTTTCATTCATCTTGTTCATCATATGTGTCCAAATACACTTGAAGTTTATCGAAAAGTCGATCAAGTTCCTTTTCAAGTTTTTTGTTTTTGGTATGATTTGCCTCGGCGGCAACATACCCTTGAATATCCTCTATTTCATCAAGCGACAAATTAACTTTAATGCCTTTGCCGTCAACAACCGCAAGCCTTGTATAGTTGGGATCGCAGAATGTCTGATCGTGAATGATATCCCGTTCGCGCAGAGTCAGTTTGACTGGTAATTTCGTCCCGTATGGTATTTTCTTCTGTTTCATATTTTACAGCTAACGCCGGAACTCGCTGGCGGAGCTAAGCGGAGTCCGGTGCAGTGATTCGTTATGTGCCTGATTTGTACACATCACGTCTATGTCCAGCTTTTACAACTATAATATACAGTTCCCTGTCGGAAACTGCATAGACTATTCTGTAAACTCCCTGACGAATTCTGTATCTGTTTTCTCCGGTAAGTTTTTCACATCCCTGGGGTCGGGGGATATCTGCCAGTCCCTGAATCTTTTGAATTATCCGGATGCGATCTTTTCGTGGAATGCTCTCAATTTCTTTGACAGCCGACGGCTTGATAAGGATATTATATTTTGCCACGCCTCTTCAGGTCCTTGAGAACTTCCTCAAATGACAGATTAGGCTCATATGCCCTTTCTGAAAATGCAGCGATGTCTTCTGCATCTTCCGCGAAGACGATCCGGATTGCCTCATTAACGATATCGGAAATACAACTATCAGTTTCAGCGGCTTTCAGACGAAGAGCTTTATGTATCTGTGGGTCAAAATAAATCGTTGATTTTTTGGCTATTGTTTTCATATTTTTAATATATCATCATGAAGGCAAAGCGTCAAGACGCTAACTTATTAATTAGCAATATTAAACTGGAACTATCCAATGTCAAGGGCTGACCCTAAAGATTTTTTATATTAACCTCATTTAGTCATTCTCTGTCTTTTGGTTTAGGACGCCATTTCTTGCCGGCAGTCCACCCTTCTGATGCTGAAATAATAGCGTCGTACTTTGGTATGTAGGGTTTGATATCCAAAAGCGGTGTCTTGTTTAACATATCAACGCCCTCGACTATGAGAATATTGTTTTCGCGGCGTATTAATTTTACAACAGACAGTCCTACGCCATTTGGTCTGCATGGATGTCTTGACGCATAGATGCCGTGTGGCTCATCATCAAGAAATGTTTGACGTACCAGCTCAATGTTTCCGGCTTGGTCAAAGAGATACAGCAAATAAATATGAGAGAATGTCTCGATATCTTTCAGGCCGGCTTCATATTTCTTGAATATCTCGACGCGACCGAGCGAGTCCGATGAATAAAGCGGTTGAATGGGGCAGTCCTCCTTTGACGCAAAGGGTGTATGTATGATCCCAATTGGTTCTATTTTCATTTTATTATTCAGGTTAACAATAAGTTCAGCGGGTTCCCCGCTGGAACGACTGGTTAGGGTTAGTCAGCCTTGTCCCATGTCAAGGGCAGACCCCATTATTTCTCCGCCGCATTCTGTGGAGTGACGGGTTATGCGGCGCTTTTTTCCATTTGCAAATATGATATTTCCGAGATGCTTGCCTTGTCTTTTGCATGCTCAATTGTCATGCTTACAAGATTCCCTTTTTCATCCAAATCAATATAAAGGTCCTCTGATATTTCTTTCGTTTCTGCTACTGATTTGTTTGAAAACTCAATAAGTGCCGTGTCTGTATCTGCAAAATACCGTATTTTCATTTGTTATCCTCCTTAAACCCTCTATCAAAAAAGGCATTGTGAACAGTTTCGCCATCATCCAAGAGAATTACTCTCAGATATTTCCCAACTTCCTCTATATAGCCCCATTTTCGTATCCTTCCGTCAGACTGGACCTCTGTTTTCATAGGGCTATTGAT
>Ga0315283_10006460_pt1 | contig 10452 bp, 6 predicted proteins | sample YL17G09_0_MG_FD_204541 | JGI IMG/M metagenome (GOLD analysis project Ga0315283, IMG submission 204541) | Sediment microbial communities from Yellowstone Lake, YNP, Wyoming, USA - YL17G09_0 | ecosystem: Environmental > Aquatic > Freshwater > Lake > Sediment | place: USA: Wyoming | collected...
TGCTCTTCCGACTCGCGGGCGAGCAATGAATAGGCGCCATCGAGTTGCAGCAGTTGCGAGCGCTGCGCGACGCGGACCACGCCCGCGTCATCCGCCGCAAGACCGATACGCCGTTGCAGCAGCCTTTGATGCATGGGCGCAGCCAGCCAGCCATCTTGTCCCGAGGATTGACGACGCACCGCATGGATCGCGCGCCGCACCCCCGACGGCAGTAACGGGCCGATGCCGTAGCGGAGCAGCCACCAGGATGCTTGCCGGGCGCCGACGTCGCGGCTGTCCAGTTGAAATCTCTGGCGAAGCTCGTGCCACTGCCTCCCGGCGATGGCGTCGGCGTAATAGCTGGGGTATCCGTCCAGCCACTCGTCGCCTCCGACTCCCACCAGCAGGGCATTGGACCCGCGTCGCCGGGCCTCCTGGCGAATGCCCAGGCCCATGACGCCGTTGGGATAAGCAGCCGGGCAGCCCTGCTTCCCGGCCCATGCGTCGTACCAGCTCAAGGGCTGCCGGGTCGGCGCAACCTCGGTGACCGCCTTGCCGACGTGATGCGCCACGGCTCGCGCATAGTCCATCTCGTCGGCATCGCCCGCGCCGAAAAAATCCAGTGTATAGCCGTGAAGGTCGGGTGCCGGCCATTCGCCCCGCCGCTGCAGGTCGGCTGCGACCGCGAACAACGCCGACGAGTCCAGTCCGCCGCTGACTTCGCACGCGACCGGGCCGGACGACGTCCCCATTCTCCGGACGACGTCGAACAGCAGTGCCCGGTAATACTCGGCGTATTCGTACGTGCTGCGGCAAGGCAGCGACGCGCCGAGGCTCGGTCGCCAGTACCGCGACTTGCTGAGCCCCTCGGCAGACACGACGAGCCGATGCGCCGGGGGGAGGCGATGGATTCCCTGCCAGAAAGTGTCTTCGAGGCTCAACCACTCCTGCGCCAGGTTCTCGGCGACGAAGTCGAGATTGAGTTCCTTATCGATCCAGGGCAGCGTCAAGAGGGCACAGATGTCGGACGCGAACGCGAAAGTCCGTCCGTCCCAGCAGTAATGAAAGGGTTTGTTTCCGACACGGTCGCGGGCGCAGAAAAGCGTTCTCTCGCGCGGATGCCAGATGGCGAAGGCGAAATCGCCCTCGATCCGGTCGAGCAGGGCAGGGCCCCACCGTTCGTAGGCCCGCAACAGCAACTCGCTGTCGGTGCGCCCGTGAAGGTTCGCACCCTGCACGCGCAACTCACGCGCTAGCTCCGGCGAATTGTCGATCCGGCCGTCGAACACGAGCACGAGCGAACTCACCGGATCGGCGAGCGGCTGGCGCTCGTCGCCGGACGCCGCCGCGGTCCGAAGCAGGCAGTGTCCGAGGGCCGTCGACCCTTCCGCCCAGTGCCCGAACCCGTCCGGGCCGCGATAGACCATCGAGGCGGTCATGCGCTCGATCAGCCCGGCTTGCACCGGCATCCGGTCGAAGTGGATGATGCCGGCGATGCCGCTCATGGTTCGGGTTCACGCTTGGGTGATGGACAACGAGCTGAGCATAGCGGCCCTCTGCGCCGTGCAACAGCGACTCGCCAGTTCTTCCATACCGCATGACTGAAAGTTACCCAGGCATCGAAGCCGAGATGCTGCGTCTGTTGCGCGAGCCTGCCCGCCTGGCAGCGGTCGGCCAGGACGCCGCGAACGTGGATGCGTGGATGGCCAGCGCCGAGCGGCACGGCATCACGGCGCTGCTTGCAGCGCGACTCGCAGACGCTCCGGTATCGCCGTTTCTCGAACGGCTGAACGCCGCGACGCGCGCGTACGCCGCCTGGGAGATGGGTCATCGACGGGCCCTGGCGGATGCGCTGGCGTCGCTGGCTGCGGCCGGTATCGAGCCCGTGCTGTTCAAGGGCACCGCGTTGGCTTATTCGGTGTACCCGAATCCGGTGCTGCGGACGCGGGCCGACACCGACCTGATTGTGCCGCCGGATGAGCGAGAACGAGTGACAAGCGCGCTGTCGCGCTGCGGCTTCGTGCCTGAGGTGTCCGTGGAGAGCGGCCAGACGAGTCTCGTGAGAGCCGGGCCGGGTGGGCTGCACGGGCTGGATGTGCATTGGCAGGTCAACAACTCCGCAGTGCTATCGAGGCTGTTCACGTACCAGGAACTGCGTGCCGACGCCGTTCCCTTGACGGCCCTGGCCCCCGAAGCCCTGGCGGCCTCGCCCGTGCACGCGCTCTTGCTCGCCTGCATGCATCGTGGCACTCATCGCCACAATCCATATTACGTGTCCGGCGAGCCTCACTTCGGCGGCGACCGGCTGATCTGGCTGTACGACCTGCACCTGCTGGCGCAATCCTTCAGAGAACGAGACTGGCACTCGTTCATTTCTCGCGCCGAAACCAAGGGATTGCTGGGCGTCTGCGCCGACGGCCTGGACCTGGCTCGCGAGTGCTTTTCGACCAACGTTCCGGAGCATGTGCGGGATGCGATGTCGCGTCCACGATCGCGCGAAGCGGCGTCCGCTTACCTGAGCGCCGGTCCGTGGACCCAGCACTGGCTGGATTTTCAGGCGCAGCACGGCGCGCGTCGCAAGGCGCGTCATCTGCGTGAACTGCTGTTCCCCCCTGCCGAGTACATGCGTGCAAGATTTGCCGGCGAGCGGGCGCACTGGCTGCCGTGGCTGTATGCGCGCAGAGTTTTCGCCGGCGCCTGGCGGCGGCTGCGCGGTCGGCTGGCCTGAACGCGGCGGGCAGCGTGCTAACGCAGCGCAGCCGCACCTGGCGACTGTGGCTGCAACGGCCGATGTTGCACAGGTGCCTGTGCCAGGGTCTGGCCGTCCAGTTCAACCCAGGCATGGGCGTCGAATGCGCCTCCTTCCTTGCGCACGCCTACCTGCAGCACCGCATCCAGCCCGTTTCGGCGCAGCAAGGCCCGCACCAGCAGCGATTGCGACAGGCAGCGCGCCTCAAGGAGGCCGCGTCGTCCAGCGATCGCCGCCAGTTGGGCGAGCCGCTCCGCCTGTTGTATGTCGGCAGCAGTCGGCGCGCGCACTGCCTTGGGCCGAATTGCCTGTGACAGCCAGGACGCCGTCCGTTGCGCACCGACGCACCGAAGCGACAGCTCGACCACCAACAATCCGCAAGCCAGTCCCAGCAGCGTTCGCTGATCGGCGCCGCTCAGGGCCCGCCATGCGGCGAGGCGTCCGGGCATCTCAGCGCACCACCACGAGACCCGCCTCGGCCATCCGTTCGACGAGTTCCAGCAGGTCGCGTTCGAGCAGATTGGGCTCGACCTCATACTCGTCGATGAGGATGTCGTAGGCGCGCTTCAATCCGGTGTCCTCGTTGAGCAGAGCCCAGATCCGGGTGCCGACGGCATCGAGGCCGAAGTAGTTTTCACTGGCGAGCTTGAGCAGGACGGCTTCGTCGCCCACTTCCTGGAACAGGACGTCGTCGGCGGGCTGGGCCTGGTGTGATAGCGTTATGTTCATGCGTTCGAAAGCAACGTCGGTGGCCGTGCCGCGGCAGTTTAGCCCAACTCTTCGCGCTGGAGGCTGCGACCGCCGGGCCGAGCCTGGGGCATGACCAGAATGCGGGAGACCGACACGCCGGCACGGGCCGGTCACGAGATCGCCTTCCTTGCGCGGTTGCTGTCACCTTATCGCCGCGCCTTGTGGTTGGCCATCGCACTGCTGCTGTGCGAGAGCCTGGTCATGCTGGCGATGCCGTGGATTGCTGGCCAGGTTGCTGCGATGCTGCTTGCAGGCGAAGTGCCCGGCGGACTGCTGCTGGCGTGGTTGGGACTCCTGACGGCGCAGGCGGGAATGGCATTCGGCAATGGGCTGCTGCTCGGGCGCGCCAGCGCTCGAGTGGTGGCGGATCTCGGGTCCCGCGTGTACGACCACCTGCAGTCGCTGCCGTTGAGCTGGCACCAGGAACGCAAGCGTGGCGAGATCCTGGCATTGCTGGTCAACGATGTCTGGCGGATCAACAGCTTCCTGACAGGGGTGTTGATGCCGTTGCTCCCGTTGCTGGTGACCTGCGTCGGCGCCCTGGTACTGCTGCTGCGTATCGATTTGCGGGTGGGGCTGGCCTTGGCCCTCGGCGTGCCGGTATTCACCGTCATCGTTAAGTTGCTGGCACGCGAACTGCGGCCGCTGGCGCAGGCTCACCTGCGCGAGGACGCGGTGAAGTACGGCATGGCCGAGCAGTCGCTTGCGATCCTGCCGCTGATCAAGGCCTACACTCGCGAAGCCGAGGAATCCGCGCGCTACTGGGCCCAGGGCGACAAGGTGCGCTCGCTCGAGGTCCGACAGCAAAGGATCGAATCGCTGCTGACCCCCGCCGTGCGCTGGCTGGCCGCGGTGGGCGTGCTGGGCCTGCTCTGGGTCGGCAGCCAGGGCGTGGCGTCGGGCGCCCTGACCGCGCCCGAGTTGGTCAGTCTGCTGCTCTACGGGATGTTGCTGACCCAGCCCGTGAGTCAACTGGCCGGGGTCTACGGCCAGGTTCAGCAGGCGCGGGGCGCGGCACAGCGCCTGATGGCCACGATGGCCGAGGCGCCCGAGCCCGATGAAGGCCATCTCGAACCGGCGGCGGTCAAAGGTGCGATCGCGTTCGAATCCGTGAAATTTGCCTATCCGGGCCGGGCTTCCGTGTTCACCAACCTGGACCTGGCGATTCGCCAGGGCGAAACGGTCGCCATCACCGGTCCGAACGGGGCAGGCAAGAGCACCCTTGCGCACCTGCTCATGCGATTCGCCGACCCGTCCGCGGGCCGGATCACGCTCGACGGCATCGACGTCCGCGATTTCACGTTGCGCAGCCTGCGCTCGCACGTCGGGCTGGTCAGCCAGCACGTGCTGCTCCTCAATGCCACGGTGGCCGAGAACATCGGCTACGGCCGGTATGGCGCGGATCGCGGGCAGATCGAACGCGCGTCGCGCGCCGCGCACGCGCACGAATTCATCGCGCAACTGCCGCAGGGTTATGACACGCTGATCGGCGACGAGGGGCTGCGGCTCTCCGGCGGGCAGCGCCAGCGGATCAGCCTGGCTCGAGCGCTGCTGAAGGACCCCGCGATCCTGGTCCTGGACGAAGCCACGGCCATGTTCGATCCAGAGGGCGAACGCGGCTTCATCGCGGAATGCCACGAGCTGCTGCATTCGCGGACCGTGCTGCTGATCACCCATCGTCCGGCGAGCCTGGCGCTGGCGGATCGTGTGTTGCGGCTCGAGCAGGGCGAGCTGCTCGACGTGCCCGTCCCCGCATGAACCCGCAGCGGATGCCTCGCGCTTACTCCCCGGAATCCGATTCCAGGACGTCTTGCGTCTCGCGCGCGGCCAGCTCCGGCGCGCGCTCGAGGCCTTCCTCGTACATCTCGCGGAAGCGATTGCAGATGGTGCAGAACAGGGCTGCGGTGCGCTCGGCATCGTAAATGGCCGAATGCGCGGCGGCCGTGTCCCAGGTGAGTCCCGCGGCCGTCACCGCGCGCGCCAGCACGGTCTGCCCGTAGGCCACGCCGCCGAGCGTCGCCGTGTCGAAACTCGAGAACGGATGGAACGGATTGCGCTTGATGTCGGAACGCGCGACCACCGCATTGAGAAAGCCGAGGTCGAACGACGCGTTGTGGCCTACCAGCACGGCCCTCGTGCACTCCGCGTCGCGCACGGCCTTGCGGATCTCGCGGAACAACTGCGTCATGGCTTCCTTTTCGGGCATCGCCGGGCGCAGCGGGTGATGCGGATCGATGCCGTTCACCGCCAGCGACGCAGGGTCGATGCGCGAGCCGTGGAACGGCTGGACGTGATACCGGAACGTCGCGCCCGGCCGCAGCTGGCCCATCGGCGACATCTCGACGATGACCGCCGCGATCTCGAGCAGCGCATCCGTGTTGGCGTTGAAGCCGCCGGTCTCGACGTCCACGACGACCGGCAGGAAGCCGCGGAAGCGGTTGACGATCCTCGGCGTCTCGAACGGGTCGTTCATTCGCGCACCAGCTGCCAGTTCAGCTGCGTGCCCGCGCGCATCGGCACGATCTCCTCGTTGCCGAACGCGTAACGCTGCGGCACGGTCCAGGGCTCGCGGCGCAGGGTGATCGTCGCAGTGTTGCGCGGTCGGCCGTAGAAGTCGGGGCCGCGTTCGGAGGCAAACGCCTGCAGGCGGTCGAGCCGCCCGGCCTGCTCGAAGGCCTCGGCATAGAGCTCGATGGCCGCGTGCGCCGAAAAGATGCCGGCACAGCCGCACGCTGTTTCCTTCGCGTGCACCGCGTGGGGCGCACTGTCCGTGCCGAGGAAGAAGCGCGCGTCGTCGCTCGTCGCGGCCGCCACCAGGGCTTCGCGATCGTCTTCGCGCTTCAGGACGGGCAGGCAGTACATGTGCGGGCGGATGCCGCCCTCGAAGAGCGCATTGCGGTTGTGCAGGAGATGCTGCGGCGTGATCGTCGCGCCCACGCCGGCGCGGGCCGAGCGCACGAAGTCCACGGCTTCGCGGGTGGTGATGTGCTCGAACACGATCTTGAGCCCTGGCACGCGCTCGACGACGCGGCTCAGCACGCGATCGATGAAGGCCTGCTCGCGGTCGAAGACGTCGATGGCCGCCTCGGTGACTTCGCCGTGCACCTGCAGGACGAGGCCCGCCTCGGCCATCGCCTCGAGGGCCGGCCACAGATGATCGATGGACGTGACGCCGGAATCCGAATTCGTGGTGGCGCCGGCCGGGTACAGCTTGGCGCCGACCACGAAGCCGCTCTCTCTCGCGCGCCGGATTTCCTCGGCGCCGGTGCGATCCGTGAGGTACAGCGTCATGAGCGGCTCGAAGCTCGCTCCGGCGGGCAGGGCCGCCAGGATCCGCGCGCGGTAAGCGCCAAGCGCGGACGTGGTGGTCATCGGCGGCTTGAGGTTCGGCATCACGACGGCGCGCGCGAACCGCTGTGCCGTGAAGGGCAGCACGGCGGCCATGTGGTCGCCGTCGCGAAGATGCAGGTGCCAGTCGTCGGGGCGGAGGATGCGCAGGGTCGAGGTCAAGTGGCAGCCTTGGTCAGTCGTTCGTGGAGTGCGCCTGCATCACCGAGCAGGTGGCAGGCATAGCGTACTCCGAAGCCGGTGAATTCGGTCGGGATGTGTGCGAGGCCGCCCTTGTGCTCCGATGCCGAGAGATCCACGTGCACCCACGGGATCGACGGGGCCACGAAGCGGCTGAGGAAGCGGGCCGCGAGGATGTGATCGCCCTTGTTGTCGAGCGTGCACTGCATGACGTCCGCGATCGGGCTCTCGAGTTCCGCGTCGAAATCCTCATCGAGCGGGAAGCACCAGACGCGCTCGCCCGCGGCGCGGCCCGTCGACTGCAGCCAGCCGTGCAGCCCGTCGCGATTCGTGAACGCACCGCTGTAGCGTTCCGTCAGCGCGGCGACGCAGGCACCCGTCAGCGTGGCGAAGTCGAGAATGAACTCGGGCTTCTCGCGCGACGCCAGCGCCAGCGTGTCCGCGAGGACCATGCGGCCCTCGGCGTCGCTGTGCACCACCTGGATCGTCACGCCGTTCATCGCGGTGACCACTTCCTGCGGGCGGTAGGCGTCCGGCCCGATCTGGTTTTCGGTCAGCGCGAGCCAGCAGTCGATCGTGTAGGGCGCGGACATCTTCGACAACGACAGCAGCGTGCCGACGGCGACCGAGCTGCCCTGCATGTCGCCGTGCATCTGGTACATGCTGCGGTGGGGCTTGAGGTTGATGCCGCCCGTGTCGAAGCAGATGCCCTTGCCCACCAGCGCGATGCGCTGGCGCGCGCGGCGCTTCGGCCGATAGGTGAGCCTCACGATGCCGGCGCCGCGGTGCGGATTGGCGCGCGAGACTGCGAGGAACGCGCCGGCCCCGAGTCGCTTCAGCGCGACCTCGTCGTAGAAGCGGAAACCCCAGCCCTCGCGCCTGGCGAGTTGCTGCAGCGTGCGGCGATAGCCGACGCAGTCGAGTTCGTTGGGCGGCAGGACGGCGAGCCAGCGCGCGAGGTGATTGCCCTCGGCGATCGCCGCGCTTTGCGTGAATGCGACGTTCGGCTTCGAGGCGATGTCGATGCGCGCGAGGTCGCTCCGCAGGGCCGGCTTCGACTTGCGGTGGGGCATCGGCGCGGCGGCGGCGAGTGCGGCGCTCAACAGCGCCTCGAGCACGTGAGTGCGTTCGTCTCCCTTGAATCCGTGCACATGCAACTGCAGGCGGGTCACGCCCGGCTTCAGCGCCTCGTGTACCAGCTTGCGCGCGAGTTCGAGGCGTTCGAACCCGGTGGCGCCAGCCTTGGCGAAGCCGACGACCGCCAGCGTATGGCGGGCGTTCGGCAGCCGCGTGACGACGGCCGCGTGCGGGTCGGATTTCCTCGATGTCCTGCGCAGCGCGCTCCAGATCGGTGCATGGGGCAGCCCGCGCAGCGCGGCATCCGCGCCTTCACGTTCGAGGACGATGATCGTCGCGTCGGCTCGGGCAAGCGAGGCGGCGGTCGCCGCCCCATCGCGGGCCACGATCTCGACTCTTGCTTCGGGTGGGAGGAGGTTCACGGAGTATTGCCTTGACCCTGTGAGGGCATGAACGGATCATTGCCGGACTTCTTGCGCGGCGCAGCCCCCTCGGGGCGTCGCCGGGCGCGGCGGCATGCTATCAGGGCGGGTCGGCCAAATCATTACCGCTGTCCGTGCGTCGTGGCGCGGACCGAGCCGGGAGGGAAGGAATGTTCGAAGTCTCGAAAATCGAGGATGCCGACCCGGGCGAAACCCGCGAGTGGCTGGAATCGATCGACTCGGTCCTCAAAGTGCACGGTGCGGAGCGCGCGCACTACCTGCTCGAGCGCCTCATCGATCACACGCGCCGCACGGGTGCGTACCTGCCCTTCAAGCCGAACACGGCGTACGTCAACACCATTTCCACGGCGCAGCAGCAGGAGTATCCGGGCGACCGCGCCCTGGAGCGTCGCCTCAAGGCCTACATCCGCTGGAACGCGATGGCGATGGTGGTGCAGGCCAACCGGCAGAGTTCGGAGTACGGCGGCCACATCGCGTCGTACGCCTCGGCGGCGACGTTGTACGAAGTCGGCTTCAACCACTTCTGGCGGGCGCCGAGCGACGCGCATCCGGGCGACATGGTCTTCATCCAGGGGCACTCGGCGCCCGGCGTCTACGCCCGCTCGTATCTCGAAGGGAGGCTGACCGAGGACCACTTGCGGCGCTTCCGTGAGGAGGTGGGCGGCGGCGGTCTCTCGTCGTATCCGCATCCCTGGCTGATGCCGGGTTTCTGGCAGTTTCCCACGGTCTCGATGGGCCTCGGCCCGATGATGGCCATCTACCAGGCGCGCTTCACGCGCTACCTCGAACACCGCGGCCTCATTCCCGCCAGCGACCGCAAGGTCTGGGCGTTCCTCGGCGACGGCGAGATGGACGAGCCCGAGTCGCTCGGCGCGATCACGATGCCGGTGCGCGAGAAGCTCGACAACCTGGTGTTCGTCGTGAACTGCAACCTGCAGCGCCTCGACGGCCCGGTGCGCGGCAACGGCAAGATCATCCAGGAGCTGGAGGCCGCGTTCCTCGGCGCCGGCTGGAACGTCATCAAGGTGATCTGGGGCTCGCGCTGGGACCCGCTCCTGCAGCGCGACGACAACGGCCTGCTGCGCCGCCTGATGATGGAGTGCGTCGACGGCGAGTACCAGAACTTCAAGGCCAAGGGCGGCGCTTACACGCGCGAGCACTTCTTCGGCAAATACCCCGAGCTGAAGGCGATGGTCGCCAACATGTCGGACGACGACATCTGGAGCCTGAACCGCGGTGGCCACGACCCGCTCAAGGTCTTCAACGCCTACCAGGCCGCGATGACGCACAAGGGCCAGCCTACCGTGATTCTCGCCAAGACCATCAAGGGCTACGGCATGGGCAAGGCGGGTGAGGGCCTCAACATCACCCACCAGCAGAAGAAACTCGACGACGACGCGCTCAAGGATTTCCGCGACCGCTTCAACATCCCGGTGTCAGACGAGGACATCGGCAGCGTCCCGTACTACCGGCCGGCCGAAGGCAGCGAAGAACTGAAGTACCTGCAGGAGCGGCGCAAGGCGCTCGGCGGCTACCTGCCGCAGAGGCGGTCCAGGGGCGATTCGCTCAAGGTGCCGTCGCTCGACGCATTCTCGTCGCTGCTCGAAGCCTCGGGCGAGCGTGAGTACTCGACCACGATGGCGCTGGTGCGCCTGCTCGGCGTGGTCCTCAAGGACAAGGAAATCGGCTCCCGCATCGTGCCGATCGTGCCCGACGAAGCGCGCACCTTCGGCATGGAGGGCCTGTTCCGTCAGATCGGCATCTATTCCTCGATGGGGCAGCTCTATACGCCGCAGGACGCGGACCAGTTGCTGTATTACCGCGAGGACAAGAAGGGCCAGATCCTCGAGGAAGGCATCAACGAAGGCGGAGCGATGTGCAGCTGGATCGCCGCCGGCACGGCTTACGCCAACCACGGCGTGAGCA
>Ga0315283_10006461_pt1 | contig 10452 bp, 6 predicted proteins | sample YL17G09_0_MG_FD_204541 | JGI IMG/M metagenome (GOLD analysis project Ga0315283, IMG submission 204541) | Sediment microbial communities from Yellowstone Lake, YNP, Wyoming, USA - YL17G09_0 | ecosystem: Environmental > Aquatic > Freshwater > Lake > Sediment | place: USA: Wyoming | collected...
CGCACGCACAGCGCGACCGCCAACGGGCGAAGCGGCCTCGTCGATCCTGTTCGGCGATCTGCACGTCCACACCACCTACTCGATCGACGCGTTCCTGTACTCGCTGCCGGTCTTCGGCGGCGCGGGTGCGCACCCGCCGGCCGATGCGTGCGACTTCGCCCGACACTGCTCGCAGCTCGACTTCTTCTCGCTGAACGACCACGCCGAAGCGCTCACTCCGGAACGCTGGCGCGAAAGCATCGAGAGCGTGCGCGCCTGCAATGCGCGCGCGGGCGATCCGGCCGATCCCGATCTCGTCGCGTTCGTCGGCTGGGAGTGGACGCAACAGGGCGCGACTCCAGAGAGCCACTTTGGACACCGCAACGTAATCCTGCTCGGCCAGCGCGACGACGAAGTGCCGCTGCGACCGATCACTGCGCTGCCGCAGGGTACCGCTGCACGCGCGCGCGGCAGCGCCGCGCTCGAAGCGGTCGCGAAGCTGCGACCGCTCGGCCTCGGCGCCTACGCGGAGCTGCCGTGGCTGATCGCGCAGATCGGCAGGCTGCCCGACTGCGATCCCGACACCGGCGTGCGCGCGCTGCCGGCACGCTGTCGGGAGAATGCGGCGACGCCCGCGGCGCTGTTCGCGAAGCTGCACGATTGGGGCTTCCCGACGCTCGTGATCCCGCACGGTCTCGCCTGGGGCGCGCACGCATCGCCCGCCGCACGGCTCGACGTGTCACTCGCCAATGGCAATCACGATCCCCAGCTCGAACGCCTGCTCGAGGTCTTCTCCGGGCACGGCAACAGCGAGGAATACCGCGACGCCGCGGCGCCGCGCAGCGATGCGAGCGGAGCGCCAGTATGTGCCGCACCGACGCCCGGATTCCTACCCTGCTGCTGGCAGGCCGGCGAACTGGTGCGCGCCCGCTGCGGCGATCTGCCCACCGCCGAATGCGAGTCGCGGGTCGTAGCAGCGCGCCGGCTTGCGCTCGAAGCCGGCTCGGATCCCGAGCGCGTGCTGCCGGACGCAGAGCCCGAGGAGTGGCTCGACTGCGATCAGTGTCGCGACTGCTTCAAGCCCGCGGAGCGGGAGCGCGCCAGGCAGTCTGCGCAGTACGGCCTCGCGCTGCGCAACTTTACGCCTCGCGACGGCCAACCCGAACGCTTCCGCTTCGGCTTCGTCGCGTCATCCGACGACCACTCGGCGCGCGCCGGCACCGGCTACAAGCAGATCGATCGCGCGGCCAACACCGACGCGCGCGGCTTCGCATCGTCTGCAGTCGAAGCGCTCGCGAAACGCATTGCCGGGACGACGGCGATCGACCCGCAGCGCGCCCAGCCCGCACCGCCCGCGGTCCAGCGCAACTTCGGCGAATTGCTCGACGTCGAACGCGGCGCGAGTTTCTTCTACCCGGGCGGCCTCGTCGCGGTCCACGCGCGCGGGCGCAGTCGCGAGGCGATCTGGGATGCGCTGCAGCGCCGCGAGGTCTACGGCACCAGCGGCCCGCGCATCTTGCTGTGGTTCGATCTCGCGAACGCACCGGAGGGTCCTGCGCCGATGGGCAGCGCGGTCGCGATGCGCGAGGCGCCGCGCTTCACGGTGCGCGCGGTCGGCTCGTTCGTGCAGCGGCCCGGCTGTCCCGCGGAGAGCGAGCGCGCGCTATCGGCTACGCGACTCGATCGACTGTGCCGCGGCGAGTGCTTCTTCCCGTCCGAAGAGCGCATCCCGATCGCCGCGATCGAGGTCGTGCGCGTGCGTCCGCAGCAAACGCCCGGCGAGCCGGTCGGCCGCTTGATCGAAGACCCGTGGCGGCGCTTCGCGTGCGCGCCCGATTCGGCGGGCTGCGCGATCGAGTTCGAGGACCCCGAGTTCGTGACCGAAGCGCGCGACGCCGTCTACTACGTGCGCGCGCTGCAACAGCCGACACCCGCCATCAACGCGGCGAATCTGCGAACCCAGTTCGACGCGAATGGCAACCCGGTGCGCGTTGATCCCTGCTACACCGGCTGGCGCGGAACGCCCGGCGACGATTGCCTCGCTCCCGCGCAGGAGCGAGCGTGGTCGTCGCCGATCTACGTGGATCATGCGCGATGAACCGCGCGCTACCCGAAGCGTTTGTAGAACTGTTTCTTCGCGAATTCAGAGGCCACCACGTAGCCGGCGGTGATCGCCACCAAGATGGCCAGCAGCGAAGGCGGGAGCGGTACGAAGCCCAGATAGCCGCTGAGAGGCAGGTAGGGCAGCGCGAACGTGATCAGCGTCACGGCGAGCGTCGAGATCAGCAGCCAGCGACCGGGCCGGCTACGGAAGAACGGCCGGCGCGTGCGCACGACGAGCGCGATGACCAACTCCGTCAACAGCGACTCGATGAACCATGCCGTACGGAACACCTCGGGTGTCGCGCGGATCACCAGGATCAGCACGCCGAAGGTGAGGTAGTCGAAGACGGAACTCACCAGCCCGAAGACGATCATGAAGTTGCGGATGAAGCGGATGTCCCAGCGCCGTGGCTTCTCGACCAGCTCGCGGTCCACGCTGTCGCCGGCGATGGCCATGCCGGGAATGTCGGACAGGAAGTTGTTCAGCAGGATCTGCTTCGCCAGCAGCGGCAGGAACGGCAGGAACAGCGATGCCCCCGCCATGCTGAACATGTTGCCGAAGTTGGCGCTGGTGGTGGTGAAGACGTACTTGAGCGTGTTGGCGAAGGTCACGCGCCCTTCTTCGATGCCCTCGCGCAGCACGTCGAGCCCCGATTTCAGCAGCACGAAGTCGGCCGCCTCCTTGGCCACGTCCACGGCGGAGTCGACCGAGATGCCCACGTCGGCGGCGTGCAAGGCGGGCGCATCGTTGATGCCGTCGCCCATGTAGCCGACGACATGCCCCATCTTGCGCAGCGCCAGGATGATGCGCTCCTTCTGGTTGGGGTCGACCTCCGCGAAAAGCGTGGTGCGCTCGGCGGCATGCCAGAGGGCCTCATCGCGTAGTTCGTTGATCTGTGTTCCGGTGAGCAGACCCCCGACCGGCAATGCCACCAACTCGGCGATGTGGCTGGCAACCAGGTGGTTGTCACCGGTGATGATCTTCAGCTGCACGCCCAGCCGCGCGAGGTCGGCGATGGCCTCGGCGGCGCCCGGCTTGGGCGGGTCGAGGAAGAGCAGGAAGCCGAGGAAGACGAGGTCCTTCTCGTCCGTGCGCGCATAGCGCGGCTGCCGCGGCACGTCGCACGCGGCCACGCCCAGCACGCGGAAGCCCTGCCGACTCCACTCGGCGTAGCGCTGCTGCAGCTGCTTGCGCGCGGAGTCGGTCAGTGGCTCTGCCGATGGCCCCGACTGCACCGCGGTGCACACGGCGAGGACGCCATCCAGCGCGCCCTTGGTGATCAGTCGCTGCCGCCCATCGGACCCGGCCACGACGACACTCATACGCTTACGCACGAAGTCGTAGGGAACCTCGTCGACCTTGCGCTCGGGCTCGACCGCGAGGCTCTGCTCGGCTCCCTGCCCGACGATCGCGGCGTCGAGCGGATTCGGCAAACCCGACTGGAGGCTCGCATTCAGGAACGCAGCGCGCAGCACCTCGGGCGAAGCCTGGCCGTCCGCGTCGAAGGCGCCATCGAGCCGCACGACGCCGACCGTCAGCGTGCCGGTCTTGTCGGTACACAGCACGTCCATGCTGCCGAGGTTCTCGATGGCGTTCAGCCTGCGCACGATGACGCCGCGCCTGGCCATGTGCTGCGCACCCTTGGCGAGGTTCAAGCTGATGATGGCTGGCAGCAGCTCGGGAGCGAGACCCACCGCCAGTGCGATCGCGAACAGCAGCGAGTCCACCGGCGGCTTGGAAGAGAAGACGTTGACGGCGAAGACCACCAGCACCAGCGCCGTCATCACCTGCGTCAGCAGGTAGCCGAAGCGACGGATGCCGCTCTCGAACTCGGTCTCGGGTGGGCGCAGCGTCAGGCGCTCTGCGATCTGCCCAAAGACCGTGTCCGCGCCGGTCTGCACCACCAGCACGTGCGCGGTGCCGCTGCCGACGTTGGTGCCCATGAAGACCGCGTTGGTGCGCTGCGAAAGACTGGCATCTGCCGGCGCCGTGGCAGCGGTCTTCTCCACCGGGAAGGTCTCGCCGGTGAGCACGGCCTGGTTGACGAAGAAATCCCGCGCCTCCAACACCACGGCATCGGCCGGGATCAGGCTGCCCGCGGAGAGGAGCACGATGTCGCCTGGCACGATGGCTTCGGCCGGCAGCGATTGCGACCGTCCGTCGCGCAGCACATTGGCCTTGAGCGTGACCTGCGACCGCAACCGGGCGATCGCGTTGCCGGCGCTGAACTCCTGCCAGAATCCCAACACCGCGCTGCCGGCGACGATCGCGACGACGATGCCGGCGTCGACCCACTCGCCGACGAACGCCGACACCGTCGCAGCAAACACCAGGATGAGTACGAGCGGGCTGCTGAACTGGTTGAGCAGCAGCGCCAGCGCGGTGTGGCGCTCGCGCGCTTCGAGGGAATTGGGCCCGTAGCGTTGCAGCCGCTCGCCGGCCTCGGCCGCTGCCAGGCCGGTCGCGCTGCTGTGAAGCGCGGCGAGCAACTGGGCCGGGCTCATGCTCCAATAGCGATCGAGCGGCTCGCCGGGCGCCGCGCGCGGCGGGGCGAAGGTGCGCAGAGTCATCCGCTAGCCACCGTTCCTGGCACCGATCTACCTCGGTCGCGCGCGCGACGATCCGCGAGCGGGCGCGCGCAGCACTTTCTTGCGGAACTCCTCGATGACCGGGATCCGGTCGAGCCACGGCGACGCGTCCGCCCGCGCGTCGTCGAGTTCGCTCGCGGCGCCCGCCCAGCCTTCCGGGATTTGAGTGTAGAGCGCAGGCGGATCCTGATTGGGATCGACGAAGTGGTACTCATAGCCGGGCACGAACAGATCGTCGTCGGCGCGCACGTCTACGGTTCGAACGCCGTAGCTCGAAAGTTCCGTCGTGAGCGCCTGCGGCGGGATGATCCAGACGTGTCGCGGTGCGCCCATGAACAGGTATTGGATGCGCCGATTGCGCGAGAGGATCCGAAAGCAGCGGATCAGGCCGCCGTAGAGGCTGCTGCTGATCTCGCTCGTTTCGAGGATCCCGCCCTCCAGATCGGGCTCGTAGCCGCGCGCAAAGCGCAGCGAAGTCGGATCGTTCTTTCGCGCGAACCACGCGACGCTGCGCCCGCCATGCACCCGATTGCGCGGATCGGCCTGCGCGCGGCGACGCGGCGCCGTGAAATCGCGATACGGCTCGATGCGTCCCTCCGGCGCGGTGCGCAGGATCAGCTCCGCCGCGACGTCGTCGGTCGGGATCGTCTTCGCCTTCCGGCACAGCGCTTCGAGAGCGGGTTGCAGCTCGATCGGAAGATCGGTGGTCGACTCACGCGAGAACTCGTACTCCTCGCCGTCCTGCACGACCGTCTCGACATCGCCCTTGCCGATCCAGAAGTCGCCGTTCTGCCGCCCGATGTGCGAAGCCGAGCGCCAGTTCAGCGCGGCGTCCTTGTAGAAGAGCCGCGGATGAGCGGCGCGCACGACGCCGCGGGCATCTGGCTGGACGATGTAGGCGACGAAGAAGCGCACGTAGAAGTTCTGGCGGACGTCGGTCAGGTAATAGGTGGTGTCGAAGAGTTCGATCGCGTGCGTCGGCGCGTAGCCGAGCGACAGCAGGCGAGACGGACGTTTCTTCGTCTTGCCGGTGGGACGGAGCGCGACGCCCCCGTCGAGCAGAGCGCGGAACGCGCGTCCGACCTGCCGCGGCGTGCGCTGCGAAAGGCGCGGACTGGGAACGATCTGGGTCGGGATCGGGTTGGTCATGGGGTGACGCGACGATCCCTCGGAGTGGAGCCGCGCGCAACGGGGCGACTCCTCGAAGAGCTTGTCCGCCAGCGCGCAGAGATCAGAGAACCCACCGAGCGTGACGCCGCCGAAGAGCACGCTTCCGGGTGCTAGGGTCGTCGCGCAATGTGGATTCGACTGCTGCTATACGCGTGCATGCTGCCGCCGATCGGCGTGGCGCTGGGTTTGGGGCGTCGCTCGCATGCCACAACCGCCATCGCGGTCGGAGTCGCCGCATGCGTCGTCGCGTTGCTGTGGCCGCGCGCGCGGCGCGCGCTTACCGCGTGCCATGCGCGCTCTCGTGTGCTGCGCGTAGCCGACGCGGCGCTCTGGAACCTCAGCTTGGTGCTGCTCGCCGGCGAAGCGACTCTCAGCGTTGCGTCGCGGGTCTCGAACCATCCACTGCTCGCTTCACCGAACGCGGGCACGCAGGCGCGCATCGAGCAGGAGCGACAGCGGCTGCTCGCGTTCTACGGCGCGAGCGGTGTGAACGCGCGCTCCTACAACGACACCGCCTGGAGCCCGGATCCGGGCGACGCGTTCCGCATCGTCGCGCTCGGCGACAGCTTTGCGTTCGGCGTGGTCGGCTACGAGCGCAATTTCCTGACGCTGCTGGAGAGCGATCTGTCGCAACGGATCGGGCGCCCGGTCGAGGTCGCGAACCTCGGGATCCCGCGCATGCAGCCGAAGGAGTATCTGCAGATCCTTCTCGACGATGGTCTCGCGTTGCACCCCGATCTGATCTTGCTCTGCCTCTACACCGGCAATGACTTCGAGCCGCCGGTAAACTCGTCCCCACTCGACGCGAGCAACTGGCGCGTGGTCGGCTTCGCGTCACGGCTCAGTCGCTACCTCGCGGAACACGAGTTCCGCGCAGCGACCGCGCCACCAGCTGGCGCGCCCACCTCGGGCGCCTCGACTCCCGCGTTTACCGAGGACGGCTACCTGCGGATCGTCGAGGCCTACGTGCCGCTGCTGCGCCGCGAGCGAGCCGCCAAGGTCGAGCGCGCGATGCGCGAGACGCTGGCACTAGCCGACGAGATCGTCGCGCGCGCGCGGCCTACACCGGTCGCAATCGCGATGCTGCCGAGCGAGTTTCAAGTGAGCCCACCGCTGCGCGAGCGCGTGCTGGCGCGCGTGAAGCTTGAGGAAGCGGATCTCGATCTCGAACGCCCTGCTCGCGAGGCACGCGCCTACTTCGAGCCGAAGGGAATTCTGGTGATCGACCTGTTGCCTGCGCTCACGACCGCGGAGGCAGGAGAGTCCACCTATGCGCTGCGCAACAGCCACTGGAACGAGCGCGGCAACGCGGTCGCGGCGCGGCAGCTCGCCGATGCGCTCGAGCCAAAGGTGCGTGAGCTGGCGCAATCGGAGTCCGATTCCAATCGAAGTCTTCCGGGCCAATAGAGTCGCGTCCGGCAGCTCCGCGGACAGCGCTACTGTCGTACGCGAAACAAACGATCATGCGCACCGAGGCGCAGCTCGGAAGGGAGAATCGATGAACAAGTCGCGCTTCGTGTTGGTGTTCTCCGTGGGCCTGCTCGGACTCGCGTTCCTTGCCTGCGCGAAGACCTATACCGAGTCCGAATTGCAGATTATGGAGCGCAAGGAAGACATGACCGTGGGCGCCCAGGAGAGGCGAGACGCAGAGCTCGCGACGGAGGGTGGCTCGGACGCGGCGGAAGACGAAGACAACGCCGAGGAGATCGATCGCGAGGTCAACCAGTGAGGGAAGCAGCGCCGCGCGGGTAGCGAGTCGGATCGGCTGGCTGCCGGGTCTGGCGATGCGAACTCGGCGGCGAGCTCAGGCGGGGCGCAGTTTCACCCGGATCGGCAGGCGCTTCGGACCACCGACGAAGCTCGCGTGCAGGAACTCGTGCTCGCCGGCCGGCTCGATGGCGACACAGCGCTCGGCGAAGTGACGCCAGAAGACGCGCAGGTCCATGCGCGCGAGGTGCGCGCCCAGGCAGAAGTGCTCGCCGACACCGAAGCCGAGGTGCGGGTTCGGGTCGCGGTCGATGCGGAACAGCTCTCCGTCGGGAAAGACCTCCTCGTCGCGGTTGGCCGAGGCGTAGAAGAGCGCGACCGAGTCCCCGGCCTCGATCTTCTGGCCGCGCAGCACGTAGTCCTCGGTGGCAGTGCGCGAGAAGTGGTTCACAGGCGTAGCCCAACGCACGATCTCGTCTGCCGCGAGATGTACGAGCGACGGATTCTTCTGCAGCTTCGCGAACTGCTCCGGATGCTGGAGAAACGCCAGCAGGCCGCCCGAGATGCCGTTCCGTGTGGTGTCGTGGCCCGCGACCATGACCAGGAAGTAGAGCGAGAAGAGCTCGAACGCGGGCACGGGTTTGCCGTCGAGCGTCGCGTGCGCGAGCACCGACGTGACGTCGCCCGTCGGGTTCTCGCGCCGCTGCTCCATCAGCGAGTTGATGTACGCGGCGGCCTCGGTGAGGAAGCCGAGGCGCTCCTCGCGCGTGTTGCCTTCGAGCGCGTAGTCCGGATCTTCGAGGCCGAAGTTCTGGTTGGTGATCTTCAGCACCCACTGCTCGCGCTCGCGCGGGATGCCGAGCATCTCGGTGATCATGCGCAGCGGCTGCAGCGCCGCGAGCTCCGAGACGAAGTCGAACTCACGCCAGCCGCCATCGCCGGCCAGATCGTCGAAGATCTCGGCAGTGATCTCCTCGAGCCGTGCTTCGAGCTTCGCGACCGCGCGCGGCGTGAACCAGTGCGAGACGAGCCGGCGGTAGTCGCGGTGCTCGGGCGGGTCCATGTTGACGAGCATGCGCAACGGCGGCGCCTCCTCGAGACTCTGGCCGGGCGGAGCCACCGCGTCGGGGAACAGGATGAAGCGCCCGGCGCTCTGGAACTTCGCGGGCTGCTTCGACACTTCGATGATGTCGGCGTGCTTGGTGATCGCCCAGAAGGGCCGGTAGCCGGGCGGTGCGAGCTTCGAGACGGGCGCCTCTGCGCGCAGCCGGCGCCACGCCTCGTGCGGGTAGCCGTGCTCCCCGTAGATCTTCGCGCTGATGACGTCGACATGCTCGATCGGAAAGTTCGCGTTGTCCACGATTCCTCCGTGGCCGCAAGCTAACGGATGGTGCGCCCATTCTCCCGGGTCGGCCGACTCCGAAGCGTCGGGAAGACGACTCCCGACGCGGCTCGCGAACGCCAGAACGCTTCCGAGCCAATCACTCGAGGCATTCAGACTTCTTGAAGCGCGAGACCGGAGTTGTACCGGCACCTCGCGCTGGCAACGTCGGACTCATAACAGTGTATTCCCGAGCCATGGCGCGAGGTTCCGGAATGGGAGAAATGGACCGCTCGCGATCAAAGGGGCTCGATGGCCCGGCGGCTCACGCGAGGCAGCCCGCATCTACGCGTAGAGGCGAGCGTCATGGCGCGACCCGAGTCGCTTCTCCTGTCTTGTGCACGGCGCGCTCGATGCTGTGCCTCGGCCCTAGCAACGACCCACGGCGGAAACGCATCGGACAGGCAGAGCAATGCCTATGTGCCGCGCAGCGTGGCGATATCAGCGATGCGCGCGTGAAGGAGCATGTCCATGGTCCGCGCGAGCAGCGAGCTCGTGGTGCGTTCGGCGCCGCGTGCTCTATCCTTCTGTCTCGTCGAAACTTGCGAGGATTTCAGCATGCGTTCACTCCTGCTCGCCGCCACCTTCGCGGCGTCCTTCGTCTTCGTCGGGAGCGCCCAGGCCGTTCCGAGATTGGGTCTTCCTGACCCGGTGTGCTCGGGTCCGGCGGGTGCCAGCAACCCTCACTGCCAAAGCGCGGCTGTCGTACCCGGGACGCCCGTGCCGGAGCCCGGTGCGGCCGGTGTGTTTGCGATCGGCGTCGCGCTCATCGCTCGTAGCCAGCGCCGTACTCGCTGACGCAAAGCGCGACGCCGAGCCGGCTCGGCTGCTGCGGGCACTCTCGCAGGCTGGAATGGTGGCAGTCGTTTCTCACAGATCCGCAGGACTGCCCAGCGACTCACGCGACGCAGCACGTAGGAATGAGAAGCGGGGATTCCGGGGCCGATGGCTAGCGCCGTGACGGGTCCCAGCTGGGAGCGAGAGCCCAACGGCTGGCCGGGACCGAGTCGGATCGCCGGCCTCGACTCGGCGTGCTAACCGAAGCGCCATGTTGAATTCACTCATCGCGCGATCTGCAACGCGTGTCATCGGGCTCGTGCTGTTCCTCGTCGCACTCGGCGGCGGGGCGGCGCGCGCTGCGTTGCCGCAGCTGCGAAGCGACAGCGTATTCCGGCTCGACGTCTCCGCCGCACCGATGGATCCCGACTCGGCCGCCATCACGACGTGGCTCGAGGCAGCCGGTGGGTGGGGATTCGGGCGCCTCCAGATCGACTTCTCGATCGACGTGGTGGACGCCGACGCGCTGGCGCCGAAGCTCGAGCTCGTTCCGAACCCCGGATACTACGACGGCGACTGCGAGCCAGCGGGCAGCGTGCCGCTGCCCGCTGGTGGGACCGTCGAGGGAAATCCCGGCTATCAGTGCCTCTCCGGCGGCGACTGCCACCTGCTCGTCCACGACGTGCCCAGTTCCCTGCTCTACGAGGCGTACGTCGCGGACGTGACCGTCGGCGTGTTCACCGCGA
>Ga0315283_10006462_pt1 | contig 10451 bp, 3 predicted proteins | sample YL17G09_0_MG_FD_204541 | JGI IMG/M metagenome (GOLD analysis project Ga0315283, IMG submission 204541) | Sediment microbial communities from Yellowstone Lake, YNP, Wyoming, USA - YL17G09_0 | ecosystem: Environmental > Aquatic > Freshwater > Lake > Sediment | place: USA: Wyoming | collected...
GGCTCGTGATGAGGAGGTGGGGGATCGCCTCCCGGAGGTAATCGAGCCCCGCGTCGCCGGTCTGGTTCTTGAACCCGATGAAGGCGATCGTGCGCTTAGCGCCTCCTTTCTCGGGAATGATCTGCCAAACGGCGAACGCGACGAGCGCCAGGAGAACGGCCGCTCCCGGAATCCAGATCTTCTTGGACGGGAGCCGAACGGTGATCTCTCGCGACGTGATTGTTTTTCTCTCGGGAACGACACGCTCTGTGGTCGGGATGCCTTTTTCGATTTTCTCAAGTTCGGAGCGAACATCGGAAGCGCTCTGATATCGCTTCACTTTATCCTTTTCCAGGCATTTCAGGATGACCCCACTCAGGTCATCGGGGAAATGAGGGTTGAGCTGTTTTGGATTTTTGGGGATTTCCCCCTTGTGCTTCATCGCGATGCTGAGAGCCGTTTCCCCTGTGAAGGGCACGTGGCTTGTCGCCATCTCGTAAAGAATGACTCCCAGGGAATAGATATCAGAACGATGGTCGACCTCTTTGGCTTCGGCCTGCTCCGGACTCATGTATTCGGGAGTGCCAATCATCACCCCCGCGCCGGTTATCCCTTTATCCTTGATCGATCGGGCGATCCCAAAATCCATGATCTTGGCATTCCCATTCTTGTCGATCATGATGTTCTGGGGCTTTAGGTCCCGGTGGACAACGCCAAGGCCATGGGCTTCAGCCAGCCCGTCGCAAACCTGCTTCCCAACGCTCAATAGCATGCCCAGGCTCAGGCTCCCGGACATCTGGATCATGCTCTTCAGGTCTTCGCCATGGACGTATTCCATGGTGATGAAATGGGCCCCTTCCGCTTCGCCGATATCAAACATCTTGCAGACATTCCGGTGGCCGATCCTGCGGGCCAGCCTCAATTCGTTCGAGAACCGCTCGATCGTTTCCTGATCCGTGGCGATCTCCGGTTTGATAAGCTTCAGGGCGACTTTCTCTTTGATCTTAGTGTCGAAGACCTTGTAAACCCTCCCCATCCCCCCTTTGCCCAGCTCCTCGATCACCTGGTAGCGCCCGGCGAATGTCGCGCCCGTAGCGAGCTCGCGGACGGGTGTTTGAAGGGTTTCCGTCATGACCGGAGGATGTTTTTGAGACGGCGGGAGCAGGGTGCCACAATCAGCGCAGAACTGCTTGGTATCAGGGTTTTCGGAGTGACATTTCGGGCACCTGTTGGTCAAGCGAGTTCCCTTTCTCTAATTTGGCCTCAGATTAACAGAGGCCTGGGCGGGAAGTCAATCGAGGCTGGGGGGAGCAGAACCTCCGACCTTTGGATCCGGAGTCCAACGGTCCATATGCCCGAAAAGACATTGGGCACACGAGGGCAGTCCGTTAGCGCGGCACAGGCGGCTTGGGGATGATGGCTAACTGGCAGATTTCTCGGGGAATATGAGAGCGCGCATGGAGAGACTCGAACTCCCGACCCGCTGCTTCGAGGCGAACCGTTCTGGCCGGTCGTCTTCTCCCGAACTCGATCAAATTCTGCCGGTTACCCTGCGGTAATCCTTCCCGTTCAGACGCCCAGCCGGTCTCTTCATGCGCAACCCCCGGCCGCGAGGGGACGATCTCTCGCGAGAGATACTTTTGCTGAGCCGTGGCACGACCTCAAATGGCCGTAAAGTCCCCTCAGCGCCTACCCCGCGATAAACGTCCTGGACCCGCCATCCGGCCGGCCGCCGGACCCGGGCGATCCTCCGACGCTCAGGGCGTCGGGAACGTGAAGGTCAGGGCGTTCGGACCGGCCTTGGTGATCGTGATGGTCTGCTCCAGCGATGTCCGGCCATCGAAAACCGCGACGATCGCATAAGTCCCGACCGGGAGGTCGACCTTGACGGCCGTGATCTCGGTGAGCAGCCATTCGTCATCATAGCCGACGATGTCCTGCCTCTTGACCTCGACCATGGGCGTTCCAGGCAGGCCCGTGAGCTGCCGGATGGAGATAGACACGAACAGCGTGTCAGCCGGGACCGTGATCGTGTCCGCGTCCGCGACGACCGCCTTAAGATCCAAAGTACCGATCTCCGCGGGTACCGGGAGCGTGAAATCAACCGGATAGACGTTGCCGTTCACCGCACCCGCAATCTGTTCCCAGTCGGGCGCGTAATACGGTTCGGTCGAGTTCCACTGGGTCGCCACGGCGTTGAATATGAGCGGATCCGGGACGTTGAGGAACCAGAACATGTAGGCACCGGCGCTGTCGGTAAAGGTCGCCCCGTACCCGGTGATCTCGTCCTTGAAATCCTGGCCATCAGCCCTGGGCTTGTAGATCTGAAGGCTGACTTCGGCACCAGGGATCCCCGCGCCTTCCTTGGTCTTGACGAACCCTTGGATGATCGTCCGCGTCTGGCTGTCGTCGATCTGGTGGATGGTCGGCCGGAGGATATACTTCCCGCTGTTGCCCGCGGCGACGATCGATGCCGCAATGTCGAAATCGAAGATCAGCTCGGTCGTGGAGTTCTGGTTGATATCAAACCCCTGGACCAGCTTGATGCCGGACTGGACGCCGCTCGGGATCTTCAGCGCATGGATCTGGTCCTGGGTGTCGACGATGTAGTTTGCGAACTGTCCAGCGTCAACGCTGTTGACCGTGCCGATCATGAGCCGCATCTGAGTGTAATGGCCCGGGGCGAGGTCAACCATCCCCAGCTCGAGCCGGACGCCATTGGCTAGGGTCAAGAGATTGACCGTCCGGTTCACGTCGAGGATCTTCGTCCAGGAGTCCTCGGGATCGTTTTGCGCATGCACCCAGATGTCCTGGATGGTAACCCAGACTTCCTTATAATCGTGCGTCGGCTTGTCGGTAAGGCTCAGGGAGAGCCGCCCCGTGTTGTCGCCGCTGATGTTGCAGCCATAAAGGCCGACGACAAGAACGGCGAGCAAGGAAACTCCCTTGGTCAAGAAACGAGATTTCATGATCTTGCCTCCTCTTCCTTTCCAAGAATAGCCCCAAAAGTACGACTCCATTATAAGAAGTAGCGAGAGGTATGTCAAGCCACCGAGCTCGACACGCCGCGACCCGGGTCCGGAGATTCCTTCGTTTTGTTCATAATTGCAGATATCTCGAGGAATAAGAGAGCGCGCCTGGAGAGACTCGAACCCCCAAACCGCTGCTTAGAAGGCAGCTGCAAAAACGGCCCGCCGCCGTCGACTGATGTCTGGACCCGGGTTTCCGGCGGCAATAAGCTTGATCGGCCGGGCGTCTACGGCGCTAAGGGTATCACCGATCGGCTACTCGATCTGATCGATCCGGCCGAATATCGGGCGGCCACCGAGAGAGGTATAAAAACCGTAAACGGCGACCGCGGCGACGATGATGAGCGTGAGCACAGAAGCTCGTGCCGACCACCCCGTGAGGTCCAGCCGGAGCGGCATTCTGGCCAGGATACTGTAAACGAAGTACGAAACCATCGCGGGAAGGAAGCCGTAGCCCAACAAGAGGGTCGCGCAGACGCCTGAGAATACGGCCCCGGACAGAAGCTGCGACATCAGAGTCCCCGAGCTTCCCACCTGCTGGCTCACGGTCCCAAAAAAGACGAAGACGACGGCCACCAACCAGGTCTTTTTAAAAACCGTGTAGGTGAAGACCATCGCGACCATCCACCCGACGCCGTAGAAGATCGTTATGCCGACGATGTAGAGGACCGTACCCAACTGTTGAGGCCAGCCCGGTAGGGAGTTCAGTTCGATGTGCGCCGACCAGGCGCCCGGCAGGAACATCCAGCCGGGAAAGGCTCTGAACAGGAACATCGCCACAGCGGCCGCGGCGCCGGCGATGGCCCCGATCAGGACGTGTTGTCCGACAAGCGGATCGCGGACGCGTCCTGAGAGGAGCCGGCTCCAGGAAACCAGTTTCTCGGCCCGGCGCCGGCGCATGGCCGGCTCCATGGCCATGTATGCGATCCATATAAAGGCGGCATCGAAGAGGTAAAAGGCCAAGCCGCCCCTGATCCACCACATGAAATCCCCGAAGGAATCGTAGGCGTGATGCGCCCAGAGGGCCGCGGCTGCAGCCAAGGTCAGAAATGCGAAGGCGGAGATCCGGAACGCCCCCGGCGCATCGCTGCGCTTCATCCGGATGTTCCGCCGGGCGAGGTAAAGGCCGAAGATCAAGAGAACGAGCAAGATCCCGAACCAGGCCACCGGGGAGAAGCGTTGATTCAACCAGGCCTGGCTATTCAAGGTTCCCGCTATATCATGCCAGGGACCTTGGAGCTCGACGAACACGGGTTTTCCCAGGTAAGAAGCCGAGACGACCCGGATGGGCACGGCGGCCTGCTGATCGAGAGTCCCCGTCCACTCCTCTCGATGGTCAAACGGCCCGGGGGGGAGCGTATCTGGAGGGGTCGCGCGGAGCGGCCCGGTATCCAAACCCGCGCCGGCCAAGAGGGATTTCAGCTCTGAAGACGCCGCCGAATTGTCGATGGTAGCGGGCGTTCCCGGGACGGCCTCAAATCGAAGCAGCCGGCCTTGAGAATCGAGGTCGACACTGACCATCCCGGGCACATCTAACGCCGGATTGTCTCCCCGGATAATGCCCTGGTTGCCGCTGGGTACGAGACGGCGCGGGCTTTGGCGGTAACGGAACCTCACCAAGCGGCTCTCCGGCTCCCGGCCCCCGGCCCCCGATGCGATCTTCGATCGATTCTGCTGATACCAGCGGATCAGATCCTCGTCCGCCTCGAACCAGTAGGCGCTGTCCTTGGGAGGCTCCTTGTATCCAAACGTCTCGACGATCTCGCGTGCGCGCTCCGCCAAAACATCGGGGCTTTTCTTGAATTCCGGGTTCCCTAAAAGAACGGACCTCGGAGCCAGGACGACGGCTAGCGCGAATAGGGCGGCAAAAAGCCCTAAGAGTCCCCACGCCGCCGGAGGCCCGAGACTGCCTTCTTTGCCCGCCGCGGCCACCATTTCCGGAGTCGGGGTCCTTCCGGCGGCGAGAGCGGCCTTCAAGGGATCTCCTCCGGGAAGGGTCGCAGCGACCTCGAGGGCGGAAGAGGGCCGCGCTCCGGGCTCACGAGCCAGGCAGCGCATGATCACGCGGTCTATGCCCGGATCGATATCCGGGGCGTGGAAGGACGGAGCCCGCGGAGTTTCTTCCATCTGCCGGCGGCGGAGCTCTTCGACCGTCGAGGCCTCGAAAACCCGCCGACCCGTGAAGAGCTCATAGAGAACGAGCCCCAGCGAATAGATGTCGCTCTTGACGGACGGTCCCGTTCCGGCCAGCTGCTCGGGAGCCATATAGGCCGGCGTGCCGGCGAATTCCTGGCCCCGGGTCCCCTCGAGGGACTTGAAGGCCAGGCCGAAGTCCATGATGCGGGCCTGGCCCCGGCCGTCGATCATGATATTCGCCGGCTTGAGATCGCGGTGGACGACCCCCTGCTCGTGGGCGGCGGCGAGCCCCGCGCAGATCTCGCGGGATATCTCGAGGGCTTTTTGGGCCGGCAGCCGTCCGATCCGCTTGAGCAGGGAAGACAGGTCCTCCCCGTCCACGTACTCCATGGACAGGAAATGCCGGCCTTCGTGCTCGCCGATGTCGTGAACGCGGCAGACGTTAGGGTGAGAGATCCCGCGGGCGTTGCGCACTTCGGCATGCAGCAAGCGCAGCATGGCCGGGTCGCCCGAAAACTCCGGGGGCAGGAACTTCAGGGCGACCGGCTGGCCCAGTTTCAGGTCTTCGGCCCGGTAGACCATCCCCATCCCGCCCCGGCCTAACGGACTGACGATCTGGTAGCGCCCGGCAAAGACCGTCCCCGGCGGGAATCCTCTCGACGAGCCCGGGCCGGAAGGAGAGGATCCCCCGGGATCCGGGGTCGTCAATGTCTTTCCGGCGGGAAGGTCGGGGTGGGCCGGCAAAAGCTTCCTCAGAACCGGTAGCTTATCGAGACACTCGGGATGACCATCCGCATTCCGTAGATCCCCGGGTCATTGGTCCCGCTATATTCGGCGATCCGTTCCTTCCCGTCCATGTATTCCAGGCTCGCGTCGATCCTCAGATCGGACATCGTATATCCGACTCCGACCGTGAAAGTATCATAGGTAAAGCTGGGCAACAAAATGTTGATCGTCGTGATCGGACTGGGAGCGGGGTCGTAACAGTAACCCGCCCGCAGGGTCAGGGCCCGGCTCAGCGTGTATTCCGCGCCGAAGCGGATCTGGACCTTGTCCTCCCAGGCCAGCAGGATATCGTCGTATCCTTCATTCGCCCAGAGCTCGGCTTGGTAGGGATCCTCATAGACGGTGACGTTCCTGTCCATCGACGACCACTGGCTCCACTGGACGCCCGCTGTCACAAGAAGCCGCGACCAGGGCTTGACGGCCGCGCCGCCGTCGATGACAAGCGGCCAGGTGAAGGCCCTTTCCGCGTTCGATATGCCGGGGTGACCGTAGATCGGCAGAAGCGATGTCGATGTTCTCCCCTGGAACTTGAGCGTGTAGGGGGTTTTGACCGTCAGCCCAAACCTGAACATCTCGCCCGGTGTCACCAGGACGCCGAAAGTCGCCCCGACGGCCCAGCCGTCCATCGATTCGTCATATTGGCCCAGGTCCACGGGAAATTCGGGCCCATCGGGCAGCTGGGTGTATCCGCCCACTGTGGCCATACCGGTCTTCCCGTAATTGAGGTTGACGGTCGCCCCGATCGAAACGACGTCACTGAGCTTGACGGCCACGAGGGGCGAAAAAGAGACGACCCCGATCCGGGTGGACCATTTGTAGAGGATTCCGTCCGAGAACAGCGAGAAATCCTCCGGATACCATTCCCCACCCATTCCGGACGGCGTGGAGATCCCGAAGCCCACGACAATGCGGGAGCTGACAGGCTTATAGAAGGTCAGCAATCCGCCGAACACATGGGCCGGAATGGTTTTCGCGTCGACCAGGTAAGCGGGAGGCGTTCCGTAACGGTACGTCCCCGACGGGATGAGGTCGAAGACCTGGATGCCTGCCAACGTCTTCGTGAAGCCGGCCGCCCCGGCCGGATTCCAGAAGAGGGAGCTGAAATCGTCGGCGACGGCGACGAACGCGCCGCCCATGGACAGAGCCCGCGACCCGAGACCGTTCAGGTTCAGACCGTTCGCCCCGACGAGGACAGGAAACGACAAGACGATGACCACGAGCACGACATGCTTTTTCGCTGGTAACATGATTTTTTTTCCTCCTCCCATATGGACGCCAATATATCTTAGTTGCGGGGAGGAGCGCAATATGAACCTTCGGCGTTGACTTTTCCTATGAAAAAAGGAGATTTTGGACCGGCGTCTGCCCGCCCCGACAAAGCTCAATAAGGAGGTCGGCCATGCGGACAAGAAAAGACGCCAGGCAAGACGAATGGGACGCGAGGTTCCCGCCGCCGAAGGGCGGCCGTCAGGGCGATGAGATTCGAACTCGCGAGCTCCGGCCTGACAGGCCGGCGTTCTTCAGCCTTTCAACCCGGCAAACTCACAGTGCTCAAATGTGTGCTCAACGGATGCCTAAAAAGGTGTAAAGGTGTACAAACTTGCGTCAATTTTGGAGTGCCGGGGATGATGACTAAATGGCTAATTTCTCGGGGGATAGGAGAGCGCGCCTGGAGAGACTCGAACTCCCGACCCGCTGCTTAGAAGGCAGCTGGGCCGCCTTCTTAATTTGCGCAAGATGAACGGCTTGCGAGTTCGTTTCCTGCCGATGTGCTCAGAATTGTGCTCACTGACGGCCCCGAGAGGGCCTTCGGTGGGTCACTGAGTCCAAGGTTCTCAGAACGAAACGTGCTGCCCTGAATTGGTAATCAGCTGCCCTTCAGCCCAGCCAGCCGCTCTTTCGCATCCTCAACTTCGGGCAGACCGGGATCTGCGTCTCTCCAATATTCGAGGAATTTCCTGTACTCGATACGTGCCTGATCTTTGTCCCCCTTTTCATCTAAGACCCGGCCTAGCCGGTAGTGGTAAAGGGGATGGATGAGCATGCGAAGCCGGTTCTTCGGGTCGATGGTCGTCAGCCTCTCGTATTCGGCGATGGCCTTGTCAAGCTCGCCCCTTTTCCAGTAGGCCCTGGCCAGGACGTCCTTAAGAAACGGGATGTTATATCCGGCCATGCTGGCCGTGTTCACGGACGACATGATCCCGAACACCATTTTTTCTCCGGCGCTGATCGCCTGCTCCACAGAATTTCCGGCCAGGGCGGCCTCGGCACCAAGAAGCAGCCAATGAAACGTCGTCTCCTCCCGATCGGCCGGTTCAAGTCCGGGAAGAAGATTTTCGACCTCTGTGAGATGGGCCCTCGCCGCCTCCAGCCGGCCTTGCTTGAGTTCGGTCCAGCCACAGCTAATACTATGTGCTGCCGCATTAAAGACCAGAAATGATGGATTGGCTTTTACGTAGTCATCCCAACTCTGGAAAGCCGCCCGGGACTTGTCGAATTCTCCCCTGTCCGCGTAGATGAATCCCGTGATCCAGTCCACGAGAGCAACGCCGGGGCCAAACTTGAATTTCTCTGCCTGGCTTCGGAGGGAGAGGAAGCCTGTGAGCGACCGGTCGAGCCGGCCGAGGAAATAATCGTAGAAATTATTGAGCCAGAGTCCCTCCGTTTTGGCCTGGGGCGTCGGCGCCCTTTTGACGAACTCCTCCAGCCAGCGCCCGGTTTCTCCGTAGTCTTCCTTGAGGGCGTAAACGTAGGCCAACCCCGCGCAAGATGGGGAGAAGTCCGGTGTGATAACCAACGCCTCCCGATATTTCGCCACGGCCGCATCCAGGTCTCCCAAAAATAGATTCATCTCGGCGATGGAATCGACCGGATTGGGAAGCCCCGGATTCAATTCGGCATAGCGCTCGAACGATCGAGACGCCTTGTCGAAATCTCCCGTCCCGGCATATGCATAGCCGACCTGATTGATAGCAAAACCGTACCTTGGGTCGATGGCGATAGCTTTTTCGAGCTCGAGGATGGCCTCTGGATAGTGGCCTTTGGAAAAGAAAAAGAGGCCGAGCTCAGAATGGGCGTCCCTGTCGTCCGGGTACCTGGTGACGAGCTCTTTCAGGAGCCGGAGCCGCTTGTCGGCAGCCCGTTCGATGGTGCCGGCATAATCGGCCTCAATGAACAGCCTCTCCTTTTCGGTGGCCTTCGCGGAATAAGTCTTAGCTTTCTCCAGGGCGGCGTCGCGGGCGGGAATATCGAATAGTTTTTCAGCCGCCTTTGACAAGACGTAGTAGACGAGGGCGAACGTCGGATCGACGGCGACGGCTTTCTCCGCGAATTTTCTGGCGTCCGCGTAAAAGAAGTTTTCGTAGGCTTCGCGGGCCTTCAGATAATAATTGTAGGCCTCCATGGAGCTCGTGGTGAGGTCGATGATCTTCCGGCCGGGCGCCTCGATCTTGAGGGGCGGGAGGGCGATGCCGCGGCGGATCGTCCGGCTGATCTCGTCGATCTGGGATTTGAGGATGCTGGCGACGCCGTCCCCCTTGGCCGAGGCGCTCTTGAGGATATGCTTGCTCGAGGCGTCCAAGACCTGGACGTCCGTAGCGAACGTCTCTCCCGCCTTGACGAAGCTCCCCAGGACGACGGCCTCGATACCCTCTCTGCGGCAGACCTCGAAGCCCGCCACCTCGTCAAAGATCGCGGCCGCGTCCCTCCCGGAATCGCGGATGAGGTCTTTCATCCTCTCCCAGGACGTGACCCTCAGGCGCTTCGACTGCTCGAGGCTCGTGATGAGGAGGTGGGGGATCGCCTCCCGGAGGTAATCGAGCCCCGCGTCGCCGGTCTGGTTCTTGAACCCGATGAAGGCGATCGTGCGCTTAGCGCCTTCTTTCTCGGGAATGATCTGCCAGACGGCGAACGCGACGAGCGCCAGTAGAACGGCCGCTCCCGGAATCCAGATCTTCTTGGACGGGAGCCGGACGGTGATCTCTCGCGACGTGATGGTTTTCCTCTCGGGAACGACGCGTTCTGTGGTCGGGATGCCTTTTTCGATCTTCTCGAGCTCGGAATGGACGTCGGAAGCGCTCTGATATCGCTTCGCTTTATCCTTTTCCAGGCATTTCAGGATGACCCCACTCAGGTCATCGGGGATATGAGGGTTGAATTGCTTTGGATTTGTGGGGATTTCCCCTTTGTGCTTCATCGCGATGCTGAGAGCCGTTTCCCCGGTGAAGGGCACGTGGCTTGTCGCCATCTCGTAAAGTATGACTCCTAGGGAATAGATATCAGAACGATGGTCGACCTCTTTGGCTTCGGCCTGCTCGGGACTCATATATTCCGGAGTGCCAATCATAACTCCTGCGCCCGTGATTCCTTTATCTTTGACCGACCGGGCGATCCCGAAATCCATGATCTTGGCATTCCCATTCTTGTCGATCATGATGTTCTGGGGCTTTAGGTCCCGGTGGACAACGCCAAGGCTGTGGGCTTCAGCCAGCCCGTCGCAAACCTGCCTCCCAACGCTCAATA